>Ga0187783_10004760_pt1 | contig 10035 bp, 7 predicted proteins | sample 1015_SJ02_MP02_2_FD_132471 | JGI IMG/M metagenome (GOLD analysis project Ga0187783, IMG submission 132471) | Tropical peat soil microbial communities from peatlands in Department of Meta, Colombia - 1015_SJ02_MP02_20_MG | ecosystem: Environmental > Terrestrial > Soil > Wetlands > Peat | place... | reverse complement strand
TCCCGCACGTATATGGAAGCGTTCGTCGCCGCCGCGCAGCAACTGCGTCCGCGCTACGCGATCCCATTTGCGAGCGGCGTCTGCCATTTGCACCGCGAGGTGCGCGACGAGAACCGGTTTTTGGTCTCGGCGCCCGAGATGCGTAAGTACTTTGAGGCGAACGCATCACGCGTACCGGGTACGACGCTCGTCGTCATGCCGGTCGGAAGCCGCTGGTCGTCGCAATCCGGCTTTGAACTAACCGATAACGTCGTCGACGACGTCATCGCCTACGCCGAGCAGCGAGCGCAAAGCGAGAGCGAACGGCTCGAGAAGACCTATCGCTCCGAAGAGAGCAAAGAAATTGCCTTCGATGATTTTTCGAGGTACTTTACCAAGTTCTTCCGGGCGACGCGGCTGCTGCGGCCGGCGATGCGAAAAACGCGCTGGGTCTTTACGATCGAGAAGCCGCAGAGCGAGTATTGGTGCGTCGATTTCGGCACGGCCACAATCGAGCGCAGCGCGCAAATGCCCGCGCTTTACGACAGCGTGATCGCGGTGAGTCCGGCCGTGTTATCCGGCTCGCTGCGCAACGACGTTTTCACCAACGTCGACATCTCCAAGCGCTGGCGCGTCCACATCAAGCGCGGCAGCGCGATGGGCCACTTCATCGTTACGAACTTGCTGTTGCTCTATGAAGCGGAGTATCTCTCGCCCAAATGCCTCTTCTCGTGGCGCTTCTTGACCGGCTACGCTCGCCGTTTCCCCGAGGTTCTCGACTACGCGGCCATGGCGATACGAACCGCTACGGAGGGGAAGGAATCGCTCGTGACGGCCGTCACCAGCATCGCTGAGGGGTGAAGAAAATGCAGGTTCTCAAGGCTTCCGTCTTCGTCGGCGTCGCCGCTGCGTCGCTCGCGCTGGCGGCCTGCGGCGGGGGTTCGATGGCGCCGGGCGCCGGGGCGCCGCCGGCGCCGAGCTCCGGTTCGGCGGCGCCGCCACCATCGCCGGTCACGCCGATCCAGCACGTCGTGCTCGTCATTCAAGAGAACCGCACGTTCAACGATTTCTTCGCGACCTATCCCGGCGCTGATGGAACGACGACCGGGCAAATCGAGGCCGATTCGGCTTGCGGCATCTCCAAGAACGAAACGATCTCGTTGACGGAGAGCCCTCTAGCGACGAAAAAGGATCTCAATCATAGCTACCCCGCGTATCGCACGGCGCGCAACGGCGGCGCGATGAACGGCTTCGACCAAGTCCCTTTCGGAAACGGCATACCGGAGTGCACCTATCCCTACCAGTATACCAATCCGGATGCCATCCAGCCGTACTGGGATATGGCGCAATCGTATACGCTGATCGAGCACATGTTTACGCTGCAAGGCAGTAGCAGCTTCACCGCGCATCAGGACCTCGTCGCAGGCGGCACGGAAATCGCGCCAAACGAAGCCATCGTCGATCTCCCTTCATGCTCGAACTGCATCTGGGGCTGCGACGCGCCGACCGGCACGAAGACCTCGCTTATCACGGAAAACGACGATTACGAGCCGGGGGCCGGACCATTTCCGTGTTTTAGTTACAAGACGATGGCCGCGCTGCTTGACGCCAAGAGCGTCTCGTGGCGCTACTACGCGCCCCAGATGTGTTGCAACATCTTCGGCAAGCTTCTGAGCGCCTACGATGCAATCGACGCGATTCGGCACGGCCCCGATTGGACCAACGGCGACATCTCGACCCCGCAGACCAACATCTTTACCGACATCACAAATGGAAAACTGCAAGCCGTCTCGTGGCTGATTCCGACCGAGCCCGACTCGGACCATCCCGGAGATCCTACGGACGACGGCCCCTCATGGGTTGCGAGCGTCGTCAACGCGATCGGTAACAGCTCGTATTGGAACTCGACGGCGATCGTCGTCGTTTGGGATGACTGGGGTGGCCTCTACGACAACCTCAATCCGAATCAGGTCGGCTATGGCGGCCTGGGCTTTCGCGTGCCGGCACTCGTCATCTCACCCTACGCCAAGCCGGGATACATCGCGAAGACCTATTACGATTTCGGCAGCATTTTGAAGTTTATCGAAAACAATTGGGACCTTGGCACGCTCGGAGCGGGCGACGAGAACGCGACGGGAATCGGCGACTGCTTCAACTTCAATCAGGCGCCGCTGAAGTTCAAGACCATTCCCTCGGAGCGTTCGCAGTCGTACTTCATGCACGAGAAACCGCCGAACTTGCCTACCGACACGGATATGTAACCCAGCGTGAAGCGGCGCAATTCCTTCTTCGCGGGCATCGCGGTTGCGGCGGTCGCGCTGACGGCGTGCGGCGGTGGCTCCACGCAAACGACGAGCGCCATTCCTCCCCAGCACTCGGTTATGCCGGGGAGCAGCAGCTCAAATCCGATTCAGCATATCGTGCTGGTCATCCAAGAGAACCGAAGCTTCAACGATTTCTTCGCGCTCTTCCCCGGCGCTCAGGAAACCGCGACGACGGGCCTGATGAAGACCCCCAGCGGCGACGAGCAGATCGCGCTCGCCGAGCACGACCTGCTCTCGACCTGCGACTTCGGGCACGGTTACGCCGCCTTCCGGCGCGACTACGACGGCGGGAAGATGGACGGTTTCAACTTGGAAGCGAACTGCGGAGCGGCCACTGGTCCCTATCAGTACGTCAACCCCTCGCAGATTAAGCCCTATTGGATCTTGGCCCAGCAATACGTCCTGTCCGATCACATGTTCCAAACGCAAGGCAGCGGAAGTTTTACCGCGCATCAAGATCTGATCGCGGGCGCGACGATCATCAACGCGAGCAAGACGAAGAGCTTGGTGGACTGGCCGACGGCGACGCCGTGGGGATGCGACGCACCGCCTGGGACGGTGACGTCGCTGCTCGTCGACAAGGGCTCGCAGATCAAGTACGACGACCTCGGCGGACCGTTTCCCTGCCTGACGTATCACACGCTGCGCGATCTGCTCGATGCGCGCGCAATCTCGTGGAAGTATTACTCGCCGCCCGTTGCGGGCGGCACCGGCGCCGTTTGGAACGCGTTCGACGCCATCAAGGCGGTGCGCTACGGCTCCGAATGGGGTGAGAACGTCACCGACTCCAACCTGCAGGTTTTTACCGACATCTCGAACGGTCAGCTGCCGGCGGTATCGTGGTTGATTCCGGACAGCGAGAACTCCGATCATCCCGGTTACAGCGGCGACACCGGACCGTCGTGGGTCGCAAGCATCGTTAACGCGATCGGACAGAGCTCGTACTGGCAGAGCACCGCCGTCATCATCTTGTGGGACGATTGGGGCGGATTCTACGATCCCGCTCCGCCGCCGTTCTTCGATCAGTGGGGCGGTTTAGGATTTCGCGTTCCGATGATCGTGGTCTCGGCCTACGCGCCGCAGGGCGGCTCCAAACTCGGCGGCCGAATCTCGCACACGCAGTACGAGTTCGGAAGCATCTTGAAATTCATCGAGGACACGTTCGGGTTGGGGCGCCTCGGCACGACCGACGTTCGCGCGCACAGCATCGCCGGCTGCTTCAACTTCTCGCAGCCGGCGCGCGCGTTCAACGTGGTTCCGTCGAAGTATTCGCGCGCCTTTTTCGAGCGTCAGCGCCCCTCGTACCGCCCCGTCGACACCGAATAAAAGGCCCTTGGTTTTGCCGCGGTCCTAGGCGGGGAAGAGACGCTTAGGGCCTGCAGGTAAAGGCGAGCATCTGGTCGCATGTTAAGCGCCCCCGGTACTCATGGGGACTCCCGTGGTCCAGCCTGTTTAGGCACTTTCATGAAAGATAAGGAGCACTACGAATGAGAATCTCGAAGCCGGTCGCCTACGCGGTAAGCGTGGTCGCGGCTGGCGCACTACTCGCTGCTTGCAGCGGGATGAGTTCACAGTCTTCTGGAGCGGCGCCATCGTCGATGGTTCCGCAGCATGTCTCGGGTACCCAACTTCTCGCCCGTCTCACCAGCACGTCGCTTGCGGTGAAGGCTCCGGCCTTCCACAAGCATCACAGCGGCAAGTCATGGATGTCTCCGGATGCAGCGAGGGCCCCGCGCCTTCTGTTCCAATCCGATTCCGGCACCGATGAAGTCTACGTGTTAACGCTACCTGGCCTCTCGTTGAAGGGAACGCTGACCGGCTTCAGCGAGCCGCAGGGCGAATGTTCGAACGCTAAAGGCAACATCTGGATCACCAACACCGGAACCGAGCAGCTCCTTGAGTACTCGCGCACGGGTACGCTGCTTGCCACGTTGGATGATTCCACCGGTTATCCGGTCGGATGCGCGGTTAACTCGGACAACGACCTTGCCGTCACCAACATCTTCGACTTCAGCGGTGCGGGCTCGGTTCTTGTGTACAAGAACTCTACGGGCACGCCAAGCTCGTTGTCGAACCCCGACCAGTACTACTACTACTTCGACGGATACGACAGCTCGGGTAACCTCTACACCAGCGGCCGCGACTCCAGCGGTACCTACATCCTCTCGGAGTGTGCGGCGGGCGCATCGTCCTGCAGCACGATCACGATCAGCGGCGGCACGGTGTACTTCCCGGGTGCGGTGCAGTGGTACACTCCCGGCAATTATCTCTCAGTTAGCGACCAGCTGTGCGGTGATACCGAAGCGGCGTGCGCCTACTGGGTGACGATCTCCGGCAGTTCCGGAACCATCACCGGTACGACCGATCTGTCCAACTACGACGGCAGCGATGCTTGCGACGTAGTCCAGTCCGCGATCGCAGCCAACGGTCAGAAGTATCTAGCCGGCGGCGATTACGAGTACTGCGGCTACACGAGCAGCACGAGCAATCGCTGGGCCTTCGATGCCGGCGGCAAGCCGAGCAACTACAACGACACGGCCGGCCAGGACGTACCGATTGGCGCGGCAGTCAGCACCAAGTAAACCAAGGGCCGATAACGGCTAAAAAAAGAAACGGGCCCGCCTCGGCGGGCCCGTTGTTTATTAGCACGAAAATGGGTGTCGAAGGACGAAAAACCAAGGACCACACATGATTTTTGATCGTTACGCATGCATCTTCGCCGCGGCGGCGCTGGGCGCGTGCAGCAGCGGCGCATCGACGCCGAGCTCGTCGATACAACCGCAGACCTTCATCGTTCGCAGCGGCGCTTCGATTGCGCCGCACCCCGATCGCCGCGCGTCGTGGATCTCCCCCGATGCAAGCTCGTCGCAAGACTTACTTTACGTTTCGGACATCGGCGATTACGACGTCAACGTCTACAGCTTTCCGTCGCTCAAGCTGCTCGGACGGCTGACCGGATTCGACCAACCGCAAGGTGAGTGCAGCGACGCCAAAGGCAACGTTTGGATCACCAATACGCTTCAACTTGACATTGTCGAATACGCGCATGGAGGAAAAGCTCCGATCGCGGCGCTCGCCGATCCGGTCGGCTATCCGATCGGCTGCGCGATCGATCCAACCACCGGAAACCTCGCGGTCACCAATCAGTACGATTCCAGCGGCTCCGGTTCGGTGATCGTCTATAAAGATGCCGGCGGTACGCCGACGCCGTATGGGAATTCAAACCTTCATACCTACTTTTTGGCGGGCTACGATTCGAGCGGCGACCTCTACGTCGACGGAACGAACGCCAAGGATGCGTACGTGCTCGCGGTGCTGCCGCACAAGAGCAGTTCGCTCTCGTTGGTTGCGCTCAAGGGCGGCACGATCTACTATCCGGGCACGGTCGCGTTCGTCGGCTCGACGCTGGTGCTCGGCGACCAGGCGTGCAAGGATACGACAAGCTCGTGCCTCTACCAAGCATCCGTGAAAGGCTATAGCGCCACGATTACCGGCACGATTCCGCTCGACGACTCGTGCGACGTCGTGCAAGCCTGGGTGAGCGCCACGCAGATCGCCGCGGGAGATTACACCGGCGTCCGCTGCAGCTCAAAAAAGAGCAGCGTACAGCTCTGGTCCTATCCCGCCGGCGGGAGCCCGGTTGCGAGCGCGGGCGGCGTCTCGATTCCGGTCGGCACGACCCTAAGCCAAGGGGCTGCCAGGCGTTAACAAAAAGTCGCCCGGCCGGAAGGATGCGGCCGTCGAGAAGCCGCACTAGCCGCATAAGCCCAAGGTTCGTCTTAGAGAGGTATCCGGTTCAGTTATGCGCTGGTGTCTTAGGTGTCGGAGTTTCAGGCGAACCGCGGGTAATTTCCCCACTTGCACGCTAAGGAGAGTTACCTAATGCGTTTTTACACTTCAGCACTGTGTACCGCAGTCGCTGTGGGGCTTCTCGCGGGCTGCTCCGGCAGCAACCTCGGATCGACGGGCTCGTCGATGCCGAGCGTTGGAAGCCAATCCCAAGTTTCCCACCTCGCTCGCATGCCGGTCAGCCTGGTTCCCGCCTGGATGACGCCGGCGGGCGAAGCGCGGCTTACCCGCCTCGAGTCGAGCCGGTTTGTAACGCCCGACAAGAAGGCCAAGCCCGCCGACGTTATCTGGGCCAGCCAGTTTGACACCGGGACCTGTGGCACGAGCTGCTATAACGAAGGCTTCGTGGCCGGCTATCCCAATCCCAACACCGGCAACGCCGCGGCGTGGTGCACCATCGACGCTTATTACGTCAACGGTATCGGCACCGACCCGGGCGGCTACCTAGCGATTCCGGGCTTCTTCAGCGGCTCGGCCTACACCATCAACGTCTACGATCCGGCGACCAGCGCGGACGAGAGCGGCAAGACCTGCCCGGCGCTGGATTATTCGGTAGAAGACACGACTGGCCAGCCGGCTGATGCCGCTAGCCTCAGCGCCCCGACGAGCTTGGTTGTCGGCGAAATTGCGAACTTCAGCACCGGCGTAGGCGACGTGCTCGTCTGCACGCCGACGGCTTGCGGAAGCCCGGTCACCAACTCGAGCATCACCAGCTACGTTGCCGGCGTCGCCGTCGACAAGGCGGGTGACTGCTGGGCCACCGCCGAGACCACGTCCTTCAAGTCGTCGATAATGGTCTTCTGGAAGGGCTGCACCGGCGCGGGTGATGTCGTCACTGGCTATAAGAACAAGTACTATGGTGGCTTGTTCTTCGACAAGAACAACGACCTCGGGTCGATCGACCTGAGCGGCAATCTCTATATCTACAAGACTAACGACACGAACGGAGACCTCACGCTCGTTCTAGGTCCAGTGGCGCTCAAGGGTGAGTCCCTCTTCGCGAACCTCAACAGCAAGGGCAACACCCTCTCAGTCGGTGACGTCTCCAACGGCGACGTCGACGTCTATAAGTACTCGGATACGAAGGTCAAGTACAGCTACAGCTTCAGCAGCGGCCTAACGGCTGCCGACGACGTTGAGTCGGGCATTCAGGGTCCGACCAACTCATGGACCAACCCGTAATTAGCTAACCAGCATTCCTCTCAACCGAGGAACACACGAGACGGGGCGGCAAATCCGCCCCGTCTTTTTAATGTGGTGTCATCCTGAGGAGCGCGCGTAGCGTCGTCGGTGTCATCCTGAGGAGCGCGCGTAGCGCGCGTCTCGAAGGATGAGCGGTGCAAACCTAACGTATGACGAGAGGGGCTTATGAAAACGATCACTTTTCCGGCGCCGCCGCAAAATGAGGTCAAGGTCACTTGGCAAAACCCGCAGTGACGCTTCGCTCGGTCCTTCGACACGCGCCCTGCGGGCGCGGCTCAGTATGACACCGTAGTTTGTATCAGTCGTCGCCGATGATCGCGCTCGGTTTTTCTTTGCCGGGTGCGCGTTCGAGGCGCATCCAATATGCGGCCGGTTCTGAGCCGCCAATCTCTTTGAATTTGCGCGGCTGCTGGCTGTAATCGAATGCGTCTGGGTCGGATGCCGGATCGTTGGCGCGTTTGTCGGCCGCGGCCATCTGCGGAAGGCCGAAGTTGTCTTCGATGTAACGCAGAACGCTAGCGGTTTCGTACTGCTCGTGGGTAACGGAGCCCTTTCGCGCGTACGGCGAGACGATAATCATCGGAACGCGAAAACCTAAACCGTCGTAATCCTCATAAACGGGCTCGACGGGATCGAACCATCCGCCCCAATCGTCCCACATGATGAAGATCGCCGTTGATTTCCAAAACTGACTCGCACCGATCGCGTCGACGACGCTGGCGACCCAGGCCGGTCCGCCGGTCGAATCGAGCCCGGCATGATCGGAGGTCGTGTAAGTCGGCGTGATCCAGGTGATGTTCGCGAGCTTGCCGTTACCGACGTCGGTAAGGAACTGCGCGGGCGGATTGATTACGTCGGTCTTCCAATCCGGTCCGTCGTAAACTCGCCGGTCGGCTTGATACGACGACCATATCCCGCCCGAATCGTAGATCCCGCCGGCGTAAAAGCTCCAGGTTAAACGCGCCTTGTCGGCGTGCAGCCCGAGCGTCGGAATGTCGAAGCAGACCGGGATCGAGGGACCGAACGTACGCTGCTGCGTCAGCGTCTGCGTGGTATCCGCCTTGCCGCCTTCGCAACCCCACGCAGCTTCGGGACCGTTGACCGACTTTGCCGCAAATGCCGCGACCGCGTACTGATGCGCGACGAAGCTGCCGTCGAGATTCGATGCAAACATGTGATCGGCGAGCACGTATTGCTGCGCCATCGCCCAATACGGCTTGATCTCCGAACGCGGCGTGTACGCATACGCAAAGTTCGGCGGATGATCGAAGCCGGCGATCTCCCCGTTCCATCCGTCCATCTTGCAGTCGGTGCCGGGCAGACTGCCTTGCCCGTCGCAGGCAGTGACGAACGCGAGCAGCGAGTGGTCGATGTCCCAATCCGTCGAGAGCGGTTGAGAGTGCAGCGGAATCTTCGTCCCTTGCGTGTCGTAGCCGTAGTTCTGCGTCGTCGCGCCTGGATAGCCCATGAAGAGATTATTGAACGAGCGGTTCTCTTGAATCACGAAAACGACGTGCTGTATCGGAGTCGTCGCGAGCACAGTGTCACCCCGAGCGAGCACAGTGTCACCCCGAGCGGAGTCGAGGGGCGAGGACGGCGCGACGCTACCGCTGGAACACGCCGCAACCGTGATCGCCGCGACGCAGAATGCTAGGCGCTTCAAAATGCTGTGACTCCGTTGGGGGTTCCCCAGCCGTCGGGACCCGAGAAATTGCCGAACTGACCGGTTCCCGCCTTGCAGAGGTACGTTTTTGCGACCTTTCGGGGGCAGTTCAAAGTTGCCCCTTCCGTGACGGGGTAAAGACCCGAGCCTTGGTTTTCCCAGAATGTTTCGCCGCCGTTTTGGCTTGTCGCGTTGCCCGCTAAGGCAAAAACGCCGGCGAGCAGCGACGACGCGATGCTCGTGCCGCCGGCTGCGTACCAGCCCGGTGCGTAGCCATACGAGAGGTAGATGGCGACATTCCACGCGACCGCCGCAACGTCGCTGCCGGTGCGATAGCCGCAGTCGGGATCGCTCTGCCAGGACGGCTTCGTCTGATGCATGCTCGAGCAGCCGCCGCCGGTGGCACACGAGCGCTCGCAATGCGCCGTGCTCCAGACCGCTTCCGTCCAACCGCGTGAGCCGTTGCTCTTGCTCAAAACCGTGCCGCCGGCGGCAACGACCGATGTAAATGTGGCCGGCTGATACAAACCGTAGCCGACGTCGCCGGAGCTGCCGAGATAGGTAACGCCCGGCGAATCGTAATAGGATTTGCTCGCGCCGGTTCCGGTGTAACCATTAGTCACGATCGTTGCGCCGAGCTTCACCGCTTCGGTCTCGGCGGCTTCGATGTCGTACCACTTGCTGGCCTTCGCCTCGACCAGATAGATCGTGCACTTCGGACAACTCGCGGAGACCATTTGCGTGTCGATGTCGATCTCGGCGCCCCAGCCGGTTTCTCCGGGCGGATAGTTTCCTTGTTGCCCATCTTGGTTGTACTTATAGAAGCTCGCGGTGCCGAGGTTAAACTCCGAGCGGTAGGCGGCAAGGTCCGACGCGACGTTTGGATTGTCGTAAGCGTCGACGATGGCAACGATCTGCCCGGATCCTTGCGACGACGACGGCAGATTGTACGCGCCCTCGATATCTTGTGCGGTCAACCCGCTGACGGTAGGACGAGCGCCGCGGGAAAGTATCAGC
>Ga0187783_10004759_pt1 | contig 10036 bp, 5 predicted proteins | sample 1015_SJ02_MP02_2_FD_132471 | JGI IMG/M metagenome (GOLD analysis project Ga0187783, IMG submission 132471) | Tropical peat soil microbial communities from peatlands in Department of Meta, Colombia - 1015_SJ02_MP02_20_MG | ecosystem: Environmental > Terrestrial > Soil > Wetlands > Peat | place... | reverse complement strand
GGCCAATGGACAAGGGTGCGGCGCGAGCCGCGTGGTTTGAGCCTTACATCCTTAGCAGGGAGCCGCGAGGCGCCGGAACCTGAAGGTGAGGTAGGACATGGCGAAGAAAGTACAGGGCTACATCAAGCTGCAGGTGCCGGCCGGCTCTGCCAACCCGTCGCCGCCGATCGGGCCGGCGCTGGGCCAGCAGGGCGTGAACATCATGGAGTTCTGCAAGCAGTTCAACGCCCAGACCCAGAAGATGGAGAAGGGGCTGCCGATCCCGGTCGTCATCACCGTGTACTCGGACCGGAGCTTCACCTTCGTGATGAAGACGCCGCCGGCGGCGGTGCTGATCCGCAAGGCGATCGGCATTGAAAAAGGTAGCGGCACCCCCAATACCGCGAAGGTTGGCAAGATCTCGCGCAAGCAGCTGGAGGAGATCGCCAAACTCAAGCAGCCCGATCTCACGGCCGCGGACCTCGACGCCGCGGTGCGCACCATCGCGGGCAGCGCCCGCAGCATGGGCGTCGACGTGGAGGGTGTCTGACATGGCCGTTACCAAGCGTGTGAAGGGCTGGAAGGCCAAGCTCACTCCCGGCAGGCATTACCCGGTGGAGGAGGCGATCAAGCTGGTCAAGGAGTTCGCGACCGCCAAGTTCGCGGAGAGCGTGGACGCGGCGGTGAATCTCGGGATCGATGCCAGCAAGTCCGATCAGCAGGTGCGCGGCTCGACCGTGATGCCGCACGGCACCGGCAAGACCGTGCGCGTGGCGGTATTCACCTCCGGCAAGAACCAGGAGGCTGCCAAGGCTGCCGGTGCGGACATCGTCGGGCTCGAGGACCTCGCCGCCCAGGTGAAGGCGGGCGAGATAAACTTCGATCGGGTCATCGCCAGCCCGGACGCCATGCGCGTCGTCGGGCAGCTCGGCCAGATACTCGGTCCGCGCGGCCTCATGCCGAATCCCAAGGTCGGCACCGTGACGCCCGATGTCGCGACCGCGGTGAAGAACGCGAAGTCCGGCCAGGTGACCTATCGCGTCGACAAGGCCGGGATCGTGCACTGCACGATCGGCAAGGCGAATTTCGAGGTGAAAGCGCTGAAAGAGAACCTTCATGCGCTGATCGCAGACTTGCAGAAGGCCAAGCCGGCCTCTTCGAAGGGCGTTTATCTGAAGCGGGTCACGCTGTCCTCGACCATGGGGCCGGGCGTGGTCGTGGATGCGGCGACTGTGTGAGGGCGCGCTGACGCGCGGGTTTCATTATTCAGGTGGTCGCGCTTCGGGCGCGACCCGTTTGGCAAGTGAAGTGATTTGGTGCGGGCCGGTGTGACTGTAACGCCGGCCATCATCGAAGACCGCAGGCGAGGGGACGGGCGCGGGCCTCAATGGCCCGACATCCGTGGCCCTCTTAATGCAAAGGCCTGCGCAGATGGTGAACCGCTTTTCGCATCGAGGATGCTCCTCGAGGCGGGAAGGTCACCGTCGCAAGCGAGGTGCGCGTAGCAAGTGGGGCATCTCGAGTGATCTTCTCACAGTGAGGAGAGATTGAATGGCACTCAACCTGGAAGACAAGAAGGCGCTCGTGGCGGAAGTGGCCGAAGTGGCAGCCAAAGCCCAGTCGGTCGTGGCCGCCGAGTACCGCGGGCTGACCGTCTCCCAGATGACCGAGCTGCGCTCCAGGGCGAGAAAGCAGGGCGTGTACATGCGTGTGGTGAAGAACACGCTGGCGCGCAAGGCGCTCGCCGGGACGTCGTTCGAATCTGTGGGGCCGAAGCTCAAGGGGCCGCTGGTGCTCGCGTTCTCGAAGGACGATCCGGGCGCGGCGGCGCGCGTGGTGAAGGACTTCGCGAAAGCGAACGACAAGCTGGTGGCGACGCTCGTGTCCCTTGGCGGGCAGGTCATGCCCGGCGCGGAACTCGACAAAGTGGCGAGTCTGCCGACCCGCGAACAGGCGTTGTCGATGCTCCTCGGCGTGCTCAAGGCGCCGATCGAGAAGTTCGTACGCACGCTCGCGGAGCCACCGGCCAAGCTCGCGCGCACCCTTGCCGCGGTACGCGACCAGAAGCAAGCCGCGGGCGCCTGACCGTCCCGACAATTTTTTGGAGAAACGCAAATGGCTGTCAGCAAAGACGAAATCCTCGATGCAATTTCCAAGATGACGATCATGGAGGTCGTCGAACTCATCTCCGACATGGAGAAGAAGTTCGGCGTCACCGCAGCGAGCCCGGTGGCCGTGGCCGTCGCCGCCGGCGCCGGCGCGGCGGCCGCCGCTCCGGCGGAGGAGAAGACGGAGTTCACCGTCACCCTCAAGGAGTACCCGGCGGACAAGAAGGTCACCGTGATCAAGGTGATCCGCGAGATCACGGGCCTGGGGCTGAAGGAGGCCAAGGACCTGGTCGAGGGCGCGCCCTCGACCGTCAAGGAGGCCGTATCGAAGGCCGATTCCGAAGCAATGAAGAAGAAGCTCGAGGACGCCGGCGCGAAGGTGGAGGTCCGTTAGGACCTCCATGCGCCGCTTGCCACCGCCGTCCACAGCGCGCCGCGGTTCGTGCCGCGGCGCCGTGGACGCGGCGGCGTGTTTTTCGCTGATTTTGACGACGGGCGTGAAATTCTTACCAGTCGCGCCACTGACGGGCGACAGCCGAACCTGAGGTGATCACTCGATGGCCTATTCTTTCACCGAGAAGAAGCGCATCCGCAAGAACTTTGGCAAGCAGGCGAGCATTCTCGAAACGCCGTACCTGCTCGCCATCCAGCTCGACTCGTATCGCAAGTTCCTCCAGGTCGATCGGCCGGAGGACGCCCGCGAGCAGATCGGCCTGCACGCTGCCTTCAGGAGCGTGTTCCCGATCTCGAGCTACAGCGGCAACGCTTCCCTCGAGTACGTGAGCTACCGGCTCGGCGAGCCGGTGTTCGACGTCAAGGAGTGCCAGCTGCGCGGGCTCACCTATGCCGCGCCGCTGCGTGTCAAGGTGCGCCTCGTCGTGCTCGACAAGGAAGCCGCCGGCGCCAAGAAGCCGGTAAAGGACGTGCGCGAGCAGGAGGTGTACCTCGGCGAGCTGCCGCTCATGACCGACAACGGCACCTTCGTCATCAACGGCACCGAGCGGGTCATCGTCTCGCAGCTGCACCGCTCACCAGGGGTGTTCTTCGATCACGACCGTGGCAAGACGCACTCCTCGGGGAAACTCCTGTTCTCGGCACGCATCATTCCCTATCGCGGCTCGTGGCTCGACTTCGAGTTCGATCCGAAGGATTGCGTGTTCGCGCGCATCGACCGGCGCCGCAAGCTCCCGGTCACGATCATCCTGCGCGCGCTCGGCATGAGCGAGAGCGAGATCCTCGCGACCTTCTTCGATACCAATACCTTCTATATTGGCCGCGACGAGGTGGCGTTGCAGCTGGTGCCGCAACGGCTGCGCGGCGAGACGGCGACCTTCGAGATCCGCATCGGTGATCAGGTGATCGTCGAGGAAGGCCGCCGTATCACCGCCCGCCACGTGCGTCAGCTGGAAGACGCCAAGGTCACCCGCTTACGGGTGCCGCGCGAGTACGTCTACGGCAAGATCCTCGCCCACGACGTGGTCAACACCGAGACCGGCGAGATCCTCGCCAAGGCCAACGAGGTGCTGACCGCGGCGTCCGTCGAGAAGCTGATCGAGGCGGGCATCGCGCAGGTCAATACCCTGTACGTCAACGACCTCGATCGCGGTGCGTACATCTCCGACACGCTGCGCATCGATCCCACCAAGACGCGCCTCGAGGCGCTGGTGGAAATCTACCGCATGATGCGACCCGGCGAGCCGCCCACCAAGGACGCCGCCGAGAACCTGTTCGCCAATCTGTTCTTCAACCCCGAGCGCTACGACCTCTCCGGGGTCGGGCGCATGAAGTTCAACCGCCGCGTGGGTCGCAAGGAGATCCTCGGGCCCGGCATCCTGTACGACTACAAGTACGCGAGCAGCCGCACCGACGAGCTGTCGAAGAGACTGGTGGCCGAGTACGGCGAGATGTCCGACATCATCGACGTGCTCAAGGTACTCATCGATATCCGCAACGGCAACGGCCAGGTGGACGACATCGATCACCTCGGCAACCGCCGTGTGCGCAGTGTTGGCGAGATGGCGGAGAACGCCTTCCGCGTCGGCCTGGTGCGCGTCGAGCGCGCGGTCAAGGAGCGGCTCACCATCGCCGAGACCGAGCCACTCATGCCGCAGGAGATGATCAACGCCAAGCCGGTGGCAGCGGCCGTGAAGGAGTTCTTCGGCTCCTCGCAGCTCTCGCAGTTCATGGATCAGAACAACCCGCTCTCGGAGGTGACCCACAAGCGGCGCGTGTCGGCGCTCGGGCCGGGCGGGCTGACGCGCGAGCGCGCGGGCTTCGAGGTGCGCGACGTGCACCCGACGCACTACGGCCGGGTCTGCCCGATCGAAACCCCGGAAGGCCCGAACATCGGGCTGATCAACTCTCTCTCGGTCTACGCGCGTACCAACAACTACGGCTTCCTCGAGACACCGTACCGGCGCGTCGAGGCCGGCCGGGTCACCGACAAGATCGATTACCTGTCGGCGATCGAGGAGGGCGAGTTCGCCATCGCGCAGGCCAACGCGGTGCTCGGACCGAACGGCGAGCTGCAGGACGAGCTGGTGTCCTGCCGCTTCCAGAACGAGTTCACGCTCATGCCGCGCGATCGCATCAACTACATGGACGTCTCACCGAAGCAGATCGTCTCGGTGGCGGCCTCGCTGATCCCGTTCCTCGAGCACGACGACGCCAACCGCGCTCTCATGGGCTCGAACATGCAGCGTCAGGCGGTGCCGACGCTGCGCTCGGAGACCCCGCTGGTGGGCACGGGTATGGAGCGCCCGGTGGCGATCGATTCCGGCGTCACCGTGGTTGCCAAGCGTGGCGGTACCGTGGACTCGGTCGATGCGTCGCGCATCGTGGTGCGGGTGAACGATGAGGAGACCACGGCCGGCGAGCCGGGCGTGGACATCTACAACCTGACGAAGTACACGCGTTCGAACCAGAACACCTGCATCAACCAGCGCCCGCTGGTCAATGCCGGCGACGTGATCGCAGGCGGGGACGTGCTGGCCGATGGGCCCTCGACGCACCTCGGCGAGCTCGCTCTGGGGCAGAACCTGCTGGTCGCGTTCATGCCGTGGAACGGCTTCAACTTCGAGGACTCGATCCTCATCTCCGAGCGCGTGGTGCAGGAGGACCGCTTCACCACCATCCACATCGAAGAGCTCACCTGTGTGGCGCGCGACACCAAGCTCGGCCCGGAGGAGATCACCGCCGACATCCCCAACGTCGGCGATGCGGCGCTCGCCAAGCTCGATGAGGCCGGCATCGCCTTCATCGGCGCGGAAGTGAAAGCCGGTGACATCCTGGTCGGCAAGGTGACGCCCAAGGGCGAGACACAGCTGACGCCGGAGGAGAAGCTGCTGCGGGCCATCTTCGGCGAGAAGGCCTCGGACGTGAAAGACACCGGGCTGCGCGTGCCGCCCGGCATGGACGGCACGGTGATCGACGTGCGCGTTTTCACGCGCGACGGCGTCGACAAGGACTCGCGGGCGCTGTCGATCGAGAAGGCCGAGATCGAGCGCGTGCGCAAGGACTTCGCCGATCAGCAGCGCATCCTCGAGGATGACCTGTTCCTGCGCGTGCGTGGCATGCTGCTCGGCCAGAACGCGGCGGGCGGCCCGCGCAAGCTCAAGGCCGGCAGCCGCATCACGCCCGAGTACCTCGATGAGGTGCCGCGTGAGGAGTGGTTCGAGATCCGCCTCGAGGAAGAGGAGGCGAACTCGCAGCTGGAGCAGGCCTCGGAGCGCTTGAAGCTGCAGCGCAAGGCGTTCGAGAAACGCCTCGACGACAAGAAGGCCAAGATCACCGCGGGCGATGATCTCGCTCCGGGCGTGCTGAAGATGGTCAAGGTGTACCTCGCCGTTAAGCGCCGCGTGCAGCCGGGCGACAAGATGGCCGGCCGCCACGGCAACAAGGGCGTCATCTCGACGATCGTGCCGGTCGAGGACATGCCGTACCTCGAGGACGGCACTCCGGTGGACGTGGTGCTGAACCCGCTCGGTGTGCCCTCGCGCATGAACGTCGGCCAGGTGCTGGAGACGCACCTCGGCTGGGCGGCGAAGGGGGTGGGCCTGCGGATCGGGCGCATGCTCGAGCAGCAGGCGGCCGTCAACGATCTGCGGGCCTTCGTGCGGCAGATCTACAACGAGACCGGCGGCCAGCGCGAGGAGATCGACAGCATGAACGATGCCGATCTCACCCAGCTGGCGCGCAACCTTGCCAACGGCGTTCCCATGGCGACGCCGGTGTTCGACGGCGCCAGCGAGGAGGAGATCAAGCGCATGCTGAAGCTCGCCGAGCTGCCGCTGAACGGCCAGACGTATCTCTACGATGGGCGCACCGGCGAGCGCTTCGAGCGTCAGGTAACGGTCGGCTACATGTACATGCTGAAGCTGAATCACCTGGTCGACGACAAGATGCACGCCCGCTCGACCGGCCCCTACAGCCTGGTCACCCAGCAGCCGCTCGGCGGCAAGGCGCAGTTCGGCGGTCAGCGCTTCGGCGAGATGGAAGTGTGGGCGCTGGAGGCGTACGGGGCGGCGTACACGTTGCAGGAGATGCTGACCGTCAAGTCAGACGACGTGAACGGCCGCACCAAGATGTACAAGAACATCGTCGACGGCAACCACCAGATGGATGCGGGCATGCCGGAGTCCTTCAACGTTCTGGTGAAGGAGATCCGCTCGCTCGGTATCAACATGGAACTGGAGCAGGATTGACGAACCACCCCAAAGACCACCCATGAAATCGCGCTTCACATGCACAGCGGGACCGCAGCGCGCAGCAAGATGCGCGATTTCATGGGGACCCCGGTGAAGACGATGCGAGAGCACCGTTAGGAGTGTAGATGAAAGACTTACTGAAACTTTTCAAGCAGCACGCTCCGGTCGAGCACTTCGATTCGATCAAGATCGGGCTGGCGTCGCCGGAGATGATCCGTGCCTGGTCGTATGGCGAGGTGAAGAAGCCCGAGACCATCAACTACCGCACCTTCAAGCCGGAGCGCGATGGGCTGTTCTGCGCCAAGATCTTCGGCCCGGTGAAGGACTACGAGTGCCTGTGCGGCAAGTACAAGCGCCTCAAGCATCGTGGCGTGGAGTGCGAGAAGTGCGGTGTCGAGGTGACGCAGTCGAAAGTCCGCCGCGAGCGCATGGGTCACATCGAGCTCGCCAGTCCCACCGCGCACATCTGGTTCCTCAAGTCGCTGCCGTCGCGCATCGGGTTGATGCTCGACATGACGCTGCGCGAGATTGAGCGCGTGCTGTATTTCGAGGCCTTCGTGGTCATCGATCCGGGCATGACGCCGATGCAGCGTGGCCAGCTGCTGACCGACGAGATGTACCTCGAGGCGATCGAGGAGCATGGCGATGAGTTCGACGCCCGTATGGGCGCGGAGGCCGTGTTCGAGCTGATGCGCACCATCGATCTCGCTGCCGAGATCACCAAGGTGCGCGAGGAGATGTCTGCCACCTCCTCCGAGACCAAGCTGAAGCGGCTGTCGAAGCGCCTGAAGCTCATCGAGTCGTTCGTCGAGTCGGGCAACAAGCCCGAGTGGATGGTCATGACCGTGCTGCCGGTGCTGCCGCCGGACCTGCGGCCGCTGGTGCCGCTCGATGGCGGGCGCTTCGCCACGAGCGACCTCAATGACCTGTACCGCCGCGTCATCAACCGCAACAACCGCCTGCGGCGGCTGCTGGAGCTGAATGCACCCGACATCATCGTGCGCAACGAGAAGCGCATGCTGCAGGAGGCAGTGGACGCGCTGCTCGATAACGGGCGCCGTGGGCGCGCCATCACCGGCACCAACAAGCGCCCGCTGAAGTCGCTCGCCGACATGATCAAGGGCAAGCAGGGGCGCTTCCGCCAGAACCTGCTCGGCAAGCGCGTCGATTACTCGGGCCGCTCGGTCATCGTGGTCGGCCCGCAGTTGCGGCTGCACCAGTGCGGCCTGCCGAAGAAGATGGCGCTCGAGCTCTTCAAGCCCTTCATCTTCCAGAAGCTGCAGCTGCGCGGCGAGGCCTCCACCATCAAGGCGGCCAAGCGGCTCGTTGAGCGCGAGGGACCGGAGGTGTGGGACATCCTCGAGGAGGTGATCCGCGAGCATCCGGTGCTGCTCAACCGCGCCCCGACCCTGCACCGCCTGGGGATTCAGGCGTTCGAGCCGCTGCTGGTCGAGGGCAAGGCCATCCAGCTGCACCCGCTGGTGTGTACCGCCTTCAACGCCGACTTCGACGGCGACCAGATGGCGGTGCACGTGCCGCTGTCGCTCGAGGCACAGCTGGAGGCGCGTGCGCTGATGATGTCCTCCAACAACATCCTCTCGCCGGCCAACGGCGACCCGATCATCGTGCCCTCACAGGACGTGGTGCTCGGTCTTTACTACATGACCCGCGAGCGCATCGGCGCGCGCGGCGAGGCCATGTTCTTCGCCGACGTCGCCGAGGTGCACCGCGCCTACGAGAGCCGCAGCGTCGACCTGCAGGCGCGCTGCCGGGTGCGGCTGCGCGAGCACCTCAGGGGTGAGGGCGGTGCGTTGAGCGAGCACCTGCGCACGGTCGACACCACGGTGGGCCGGGCGTTGCTGTTCGAGATCCTGCCCAGGGGTCTGTCCTTCGACCTGATCAACCAGGACATGACCAAGAAGGCGATCTCCGCGACCATCAACGCCTGCTACCGCGCGCTCGGGCTCAAGGAAACGGTGGTGTTCGCCGACCAGCTGATGTACACCGGCTTCCACTACGCCACGCGCGCCGGGGTGTCCTTCGGTATCGACGACATCGTCATCCCGGAGCAGAAGACCCGCATCGTGACCTCCGCCGACGACGAGGTGAAGGAGATCCAGGACCAGTACGCTTCCGGCCTGGTCACCAACGGCGAGCGCTACAACAAGGTGGTCGACATCTGGTCGCGCGCCAACGACCAGGTGGCGAAGGCCATGATGGAGAAGCTCGGCTCCGAGGAGGCCACCGACTTGAGGGGCGTGCGCCACAAGCAGAAGTCATTCAACTCAATCTTCATGATGGCCGATTCCGGTGCGCGCGGCTCCGCGGCGCAGATCCGCCAGCTCGCCGGCATGCGCGGCCTGATGGCCAAGCCTGACGGCTCGATCATCGAGACGCCGATCACGGCGAACTTCCGCGAGGGGCTGAACGTCCTGCAGTACTTCATCTCCACGCACGGCGCGCGCAAGGGACTCGCCGACACCGCGCTCAAGACCGCCAACTCGGGCTACCTCACGCGGCGCCTGGTCGATGTGGCACAGGACCTGGTCGTCACCGAGAGCGACTGCGGCACCGCGAACGGACTCACCATGACACCGCTGGTGGAAGGCGGCGACGTGGTCGAGGCACTCGGCGAGCGGGTGCTCGGGCGCGTGCTGGCCGAGGACATCGTCAAGCCGGGCGCAAAGGACGTGCTCATTCCCAGCGGCACCTTGCTCGATGAGAAGCTGGTGCGGCTGCTCGAGACCGAGGGTGTGGATCAGATCAAGGTCCGCTCGCCGATTACCTGCCAGACGCGTTACGGCGTGTGCTCGCACTGCTACGGGCGCGATCTGGCGCGCGGCCGGCCGATCTCGATCGGCGAGGCCGTGGGCGTCATTGCCGCTCAGTCGATCGGCGAGCCGGGCACGCAGCTCACCATGCGGACCTTCCACATCGGCGGCGCGGCCTCGCGGGCCGCGGCGGCATCGAGCGTCGAGGTTCGCAACAAGGGCGTGATCCGCTTCCATCACGTTAAGACCGTGCAGCACGAGAAGGGCCACCTGGTGGCCGTGTCGCGCTCGGGCGAGATCGGCGTGGTCGATGACTTCGGCCGCGAGCGCGAGCGCTACAAGATCCCCTACGGCGCCATGATCAGCGTCAAGGAAGGCGCCACGGTGGGCGCGGGCCAGGTGGTCGCCACCTGGGATCCGCACACCCACCCGGTGGTGACCGAGGTCGCCGGCTTCGTCAAGTTCCAGGACT
>Ga0187783_10004758_pt1 | contig 10036 bp, 12 predicted proteins | sample 1015_SJ02_MP02_2_FD_132471 | JGI IMG/M metagenome (GOLD analysis project Ga0187783, IMG submission 132471) | Tropical peat soil microbial communities from peatlands in Department of Meta, Colombia - 1015_SJ02_MP02_20_MG | ecosystem: Environmental > Terrestrial > Soil > Wetlands > Peat | place... | reverse complement strand
TCTGCCGGTTACACCATCCGTGACTTTCTAAGCCGCAATGGTGTCCCTTACGAGTGGGTGGACCTCGAGGACCAAGCACGAGTCGAGGAGTTGCTCGGAGCCGGAGAGAGGAGTTTGGATCTGCTGCCTGTCTGCGTTCTTCCGGACGGGATGCAGCTCGCCCCGGCCACTCTGGAAGGTGTGGCCGCGGGACTCGGGATGGTCTCGGCTCCGTCGTTTTCGGAGTATGACCTCACGATCGTGGGTGCCGGTCCAGCGGGGTTGGGAGCTGCCGTCTATGCCGCATCCGAGGGTTTGCGTGCTGTGGCCGTCGAAGCGGTAGCACCAGGAGGTCAGGCTGGGACAACCTCCATGATCGAAAACTATCTCGGGTTCCCACAAGGTATCAGTGGAAGTGAATTGGCTACGCGGGCAACTGCACAAGCGAAGAGATTCGGGGCCGAAGTGTTACTCGCCCGGCGTCTCACCGACATATCCAGGGACGGCGCTGGTTATGTCGCGCACCTTTCCGACGGAACCGATGTGCGATCGAGGGCGGTGCTCGTAGCCAGTGGTGTGGACTGGCGCCGTCTCGACGTTCTCGGCATCGATGAGCTCCTCGGCTCCGGTGTGTACTACGGCGCAGGGCCGAGCGAAGCAGTCACCTGCAGTGGCTGTCGCATCGCCATCGTCGGAGGAGGGAACTCGGCCGGGCAGGCGGTCGTGCGCTTCTCCCGGTACGCCGCTCACGTGACCTTGCTCGTCCGAGCTAGTTCGTTAGAGGCGTCTATGTCCCAGTACTTGATCAGCCAAGTGAAGGAGCTGGGAAACGTCGAGGTTCGGACAAGCACGGAAGTGGTCGGTCTCGAATCAGACACTCATCTGCAAGCTCTGATGGTCTTCTCAGGAGGAACCAGCGCCCGATTGCCCACCGACGCCCTGTTCGTTTGCATAGGAGGAGTTCCGCGCACCCGGGGAGCGGCAGACGTGGGACTTGCTCTCGATGGCGCCGGGTACATTCGCACCGGGACCGAGCTCAGCTCATCATCCGGGGCGCTCGATGATTGGCATCTTTCTCGACCACCCCTACCTCTCGAAACAAACATGCCCGGGCTGTTCGCCGCCGGCGACGTCCGGAGTGGCTCGATCAAGCGCTGTGCGGCTGCCATAGGCGAAGGGTCGATGGCCGTTTCGTTGGTCCACCAGCGACTGGCCGAAACAGGTGGAGAGTGAATACGTCAGCGACCACCGGCCTCCCCGGGGAACCGCCGTCGGAGGGGCCGAGCAAAGAAGCAGTGGCGGAGTTCTCTTCGGTAGCACCAAAGGAACAGATCCAAGCTATTGCAAGCTCCCTCGAGCGCAACGGAATCACTTGCACCGTGGTCGACTCAGGCGAAGAAGCCAGAGAGTTGGTCCGCTCGATCCTCCCGGTGGGGGCGGAGGTATACAACAACACTTCACGCACCCTCGAAGTCATCGGAGTCGCCGAGGACATCGAGCGATCCGGGCAATATCAAGCGCTTCGCCTTCGTCTCTATCAGATGGACCGAGAAATGCAGGCCCGGGAGATGCGTCAGCTATCGGCCTCGCCCGACTGGGTCGTAGGCAGCGTCCATGCCGTGACGGAAGGGGGCACACTTCTAATTGCGTCCGCAAGCGGAAGTCAGCTCGGTCCGATCGCCTCTGGAGCGGGACATGTGGTTCTCGTCGTCGGGGCTCAGAAGGTAGTCGCCGATTTGGACGCGGGAATCCGCAGAATCGACGAGTATTGCTTTCCCCTCGAGGATCGGCGCGCCAGGCAGGCGTATGGGGTTCCCAGCGGTGTTAACAACGTCCTCATCATGAATAAGTCGATCGCCCCGGGCCGTATCACCGCAATCTTGGTGAACGAACGGCTTGGGTTCTGATAACAGCACAACCGCTGCACCATCACGTCACGTCATCGGGATGTGGAACCCACATCTCTCTCGACTGGCGGGACGTCAGCAGGTACCGCCAGGACTGCTTCGAGCCTCTTGGGATCTCGCCTGAATTCGGCGTCGATCACAACGCCGACTTCGTCGGTGACACTCCAGCTCAGCGAAACGACGCTCGGTTCCAAGCTAAGCCGGCTGACTGCTCCCTCGAGCGCAACGTCATCACGTCCGACCCGTTGCAATTCTGCTTCGACTTCTACAAGGCCTGTCCGGCTCTCGATGTTCTCGCTCCGCATCGCCCGCATGACGAAGTCGTCCTTCGCCAGCATCTGAACGACGAGTGCCCGAATATGTGCCTCCTCGTGCTCCCGACAAACTGCCCGAAATCTGTAAAGGCTCACGACCTCGCTCTCCTCTGTCGCCGGTTGTCGATCGATCCTCCTTGCAATCGGGCGGAGGAAAGCGTGGGCCATGACTACGAGCGATGCTCCTATGCCGGCCTCGACGAGATACCCGCCGCCGGCGAGCACACCGACCGCTGCCGGGACACAAGGGCATTTGTGCGGAGCCCGGCCATTCGTTGGTGTCACTGTCGTTCGACTCCGACTGCGGCACCGAGTATCAGAGCGACTGCGGCACGACCTGTGAAATCGACGACCTCTGCTGCCGACGGAGACACAGAAGTGAATTCAGTGCCGAGAACATGACGGCTACATCCGAGTCCGGGCAATACGGTCTTCACGAATCGTTCGATAGTGCGACGATGGGAGAAGTAGATGTTCATTTCAGCCTCGGGTACACAGAGAGAACTGGGCAGAATGACGCTCGCATCACCCGATTGGTCGTCTTTTCCCACATTCCGGGCGTGAAGAAATGCCTTGGACGTGCCGTGAGCACGATCACGTCTGCACCCCACCGAGACGCCTCCGCAATTACTGCGGCCGCGATGCGAGACCGCTCGGCTTCTATGACCACACCACTCGCCTCGACGCCGCGCGCCCAGACGAACGTCATCGCGCTGTCGAGGATCATCGTCGCCTGTTCGCTGGTCTCCGGGTAGAAGCGGCCGCCGCAGAGCGGCATCGCTCTGTCCCACATCCGGACGTGGACAACCCTTAACGGCCCACCTCTGCTCTGCCCGATACGCGCAGCAAGCGAAAGAGCCTTCGTAGATGCCGTGAACGACTCGACCAGCACGAGCACCCTGCGAAAAGGAGCGCCATTCTCCTCAGTCGGGACGGCGACGTCCGGCGTCGCGATTCTACGGTCTTCGATCTTGCGCATCAGAAGAACCTCTTTAACCGAGTTGATCGGCGAGCTATACCGGTGAGACCGCCCTGGCCGGTCTCGCATTGACTGCGCGCCCTCGATTCAACCCGAGCTCGCATATTTTCCTTTTAAGGCGAAAACGAGCCCATGTAAAGAAGTCGGGGGCAATCTTTGCGCTCTCTTTACACCGAAGAGCCGAACCACCGGCGTTGTTGGCGCGTCCAGCGGCGACGGCCCAGCCGACCAGACCGTGACCCTCGATGCTGCCTCGCGCCAACCCGATCAAAGGAAGGACACCAGGGACACTCCTCGAGGCAGGGCTCTCGACGCGGAGGCCGCGGGGGGTGCATCGCAAAGGTCGACGGAACCCGCTCGACCTGACGTGATTACCTGGAGCCTCGCAAGCGTGGAAGGCTCGACAGCGATCTGATGTTGGAAACTACGTCCTCGCGTGATGCGCTTCCCAGGTTCTGGGAGGAGACTCGGATGGGGACCGTTTCGGCCCGATCGGGAGTGTGAGAAATGAAGACTCACGTCGTCGAGTCCACGTCCGAGACAGTGCGTTCGGGATATCTCGATCCCGCTGCGGACCCTGTCGCAACCATCGCGTCCGGTGACTTGGTCAGCTATCCCAACACTTGGACCCACTGGGGCAACGAGGCCACCTTCGGGATGACCTTTGCCGAACGCGAACCGCTCAGACACCGGTACCCGAACGGCCCTTACTCCATGCTCGGCCCTGTTGAGGTGTCTGGCGCGAGCCCGGGGGACGTTGTCGAGTGCAGCGTCCTCTCGCTACGAACCCGGGATTGGGGCTGGAACTCGTTTCCCCTCGGAGTAGGGGCACTCCCGTCGGACTTCGACAAGCCGTACGTCCACTACTTCCGCTTCGACGACGAACGAATCGCCACCGAATACGTGTCCGGCATCTGGCTCCAGATGGCCCCCTTCTTGGGGGTCATGGCGGTCGAACCAGCCGGCGACGAACAGGTGAGCGCGATCGTGGCAGGACCCTACGGCGGGAATTTGGTCTTGAGGGAATTGACGGTCGGCTCTTCACTGTTTCTCCCCGTCCAGAAGCCGGGCGGACGGATATGGATCGGCGACGTCCATGCACTCCAAGGAGACGGAGTAGTCGATCAGACTGCCATCGAAACTGCCGCCGACGAACTTCAGATCCGCTATGACCTCCACGCCGGAGTAACGCTGGAGACGCCGCTCGGAGATACGCCCACGCATTGGATCGGCATCGGATTCGCGGACAGTCTCGACGATGCTCTCGTGTCCTGCCTGCGGAGCCTCATCGAGTGGTTGCACCAAGCCTCCGGCATCAAGAAGAGCGAGGCATACGCCCTCTGCAGCATGGCGGTGAGCTTTCGTGTGACGCAGTACTCGCATCAGACAGGTTCTGCCTACACGTCTACGCCACCGAAAGCCGTCCACGGCATGGTTCCGAAAAGCATCTTCCCGATAGACCTGCAAGCGCGGGTGGAATCGTGGTTGCGACCGGAGACGTCTGCATGACCCTCTCCACCGAGGACCGTCTCGACATCGTTGACGTGGTGACCCGGGCCGACGCCGCTGCCACCGCAAGGAACGTCGAGGACTATTTGGCGTGCTTCACGGACGACGCTCGCCTGGTGGGCGCCAAGGGCGAGCACAACGGGAAAGGCCAACTCCGCAGGTCCCTGGGCGCCATCTGGGCTTCGGAAGGCGCCACGACAGCACACCTCTCGTTGAACGTTGTCGTAGACGAAGTCGATAATACGAAGGCGGTCGTTAGATCGATCCTTCTCATCGTCGAAAGCGGTCCCCCGGTCACCCTTCTCGGTCTCTCGGCCATCACCCAGAACGTCGTCAAAAAGGGTGGTCATTGGAGAATCGAGCTTCGGAATGTTCGCGAACTCACGTCCACTTCACACTGACGAGATACTCCCTCTCAGCCGTCCTTCTGCGGCACGAAGAGCTTGTCTCTCAATAAGGACTCCACCTCTTTGTACATCGCCTGCAGGCCCCATTCGCTCACGTTTCGCTTGAGCGTGCGGAACGACTCTCCATCCTTGTACATCACCGTCGTCGCGTCGTCGGTGCTGACCACGGTGACAGATTCGATGTCTTCCACGAGCGGAGCGTCGATCATTGTGACGAAGTTGAAATAGACACGATGCCAGTTGTGGCCCGGTTCGTTGGCGGACTCTGGATACGCCTGAATTGTCACGTGCATCGCCATGGCTCCTCCGTGTTGGTCATCGAATCGAGCGCCTTCACCGTCGGTTGCGCTCGGCAGCCAACGTCACCATCCATTGTTGTCCACAGGGATCGCCCGCGACATCCCGCGTCCGCGTGGGGCCTATGGGCGGTCCTCTCTTCTTCACATGCGATCTTCCGAGGAGGCCCGGGCATCGGATCACGGGTGCCAAGACCTGCAATCATGGCCGGAGCCGGTGAGCGGCCCTCGCTAGACCGCCTGCTGGCCGCCTCGAAACGCGCGTTGGGTTTTGCGTCCAACGGAGCCCGAGTCGCGGAGCTTCTCCACGACGGGCTTACGAGGCGGAAGATCGGCGCAGGTTCGCTCATGACTCCCCCATACCGTCCAATAGAACCCGGTCTGCCTTAAGCGCTCGCGGTATGGCCGCCTGAGCTCCCGTCGCCGGCCGACGGTGCGGCGGGCGACGAGGCTCCACGATGTCCGGGCCGATATGACGTCGAGGTCCCGACCAAGGTGCCGGGGGTACCACTAGGCGATCGGCGAGCCGATAAGCGACATGCTCGTAGTTGACCCGCCAGCCGTGGAAATCGGGCCACGCATCCTCAGCAGATCGTTCGATGGGGAAGCCAATTTCCGCGAGCATGTCGACGGCCTCCGCGAATTCGTCATAGGTGAGGTTGATCGGCGTCTCGGGCAGTGGATCAGGGTCTAACCGCCAACCGAGCATCGAGCCGATGCGATCAAGCGCGGTGAAGCCCATGCGAAGACAAAGTCGGGCGTTCGACGAAGCCGTTGCGGGAGAAAGCGCTAAGTGCATGGCTGCGCCGTCCAGCACTGCGAGCAGTGCTAGCAACCACGAGAACCACGGTTCCGGGGATCGGAACAGGAGCAGCACCGGGTACGTGGTGTGACTTTCGGCCACAGCGGCGGCCCACGACTCCCACGACGAGTAGAGATCAGGAAGTGTGTCGATTATGCCGACCAGTTGGTGGCGCGCAAGGAGCTCGGGCCCCCATGCAGGGACCCCGGCCCTGCTCTCGAGCATGGCTACCAGACCCTCGCGTTGACTGAAGGCTGCGTACAGCGCCGGGAGGTAAGCGATCTGGAGGGTCACGAGGACGAGCCATACGGCGCCGGCAGCGACGTCGATTGGAACGTTCTCTGTTCCCCCCGGGTGGACGCTCCCAACGGTGAAGAACGAGCCGGTTGCTTGGAGGAAACCGTCCGCCAGATTGTGGACCGTCGGCTGGAGCATAAGCGCAAATCCGACGATGAAAGCCGCAGACCAGAAAATGAGTTGGGCAACCAGCGCCACCGGGCCGACCGGTGCCAACACCGCGTCTTTCGCTTCGTATGAGCGTGCCAACCGGGCGACACCCACGAACGCCAGTCGAACAGCACGGTTCACCGACAGCGAAACACGCTCGAAGCCCGCGGGCCGGCGAGGCAGTACCAACGTGAAGAGGACGCTCGCTCCCGTCGCGACCACCACGACCAACCCCAGAGCAAAGAGGAACCAGTTCACCGCGGCCTCTCTGCTCGTTGATTCGACATGGGTCGTTGGTACGACTTAGGCATTGCAAGTGCCTCCAGCCCTCCGGGCGACGTTAGCCGCGCACCAACCTTTGCCGCGTGCCAGGCTCTGCCGCGGTCGCACGTCTGGCATTCCCAGCTGTCAGTCGAACCAACCACCCGATCGCTGAGTGTGAACACCCCCGCTGCAGTCAACCATCGGGGGTGAGACGCCGCCGCCCTGAAGCGGTTGTCGACGTTTCAGCGGAAAGATAGACGCGGGTTATCGAGCCTGAGAGCGGTTGCTCACTCTTTTAGAGCCTCCTGTAGCTCGTCCGCAATCTCATCCGTCGTTGCATTCAGGGAATGTCGGATGACCTTGACTGCGCCTTTCAACGCTTCATCGACACCCTTCTCGATTGTCGGCTCGCCGACGACGATCAATCCGGCTTCGTCCGATGTCAGCTCGTTAGCCGCGTCCTTGAGCTCTTTCCTCGGCAGTCGTCCTCCGCCGAAGACTTCGGGGATCACACGAGAGTATGGGCGATCCATCCGCTTCACGATACGAGGCTTCCCATTCTCCTTGTCGATCACTGCGGCGTCGAACGTTCCAATCATCTTTTCGCCATGTAGTCGCTCGACGTTGGCTAGACCAGCCACCGCGTTTGAAACGGTTGAATAGGTAGCGGTAAACAGCGCAATATCGTCGGGCATAGCCTCTCCTTTAGTCGGTTAGCGCGCCAGAACAAACGTCTAGTGGGCCAGCGCAATGACTCTCGCACCCTCGGCTGCTTAATCGCGCCAGGGAAATTGCCTGGTCCCGTGAGGGTTGAGTCACGAACGGTACCCCGAGCGATGACCGTAGAGGAACCAGAGAGAGAAGCGGAGCTCGGGGGTTGGTTTGCTGAGAGCCACCAGACCACAACGGAGCATCCGACCCGTCAGAGGCGGGTATTGGTGTGCTCTGCTTGGGGGAGGATGGCTTCCCGCTCCAGGCTGAAGCCGAAGCGACGAAGCCGCCCTGGAAATGTCGGTTACCAACTTAGATTTACAGTCGGCGCGAAAAACCTCAGTCAAGTAATAGGGTTCTTCACTGGTGCGAGCCAGGTTCGTTAACAGCGACACTCCGTGTGAGCATGCAGGCACACTGCCCATCGACCGGAGGTGCGGTGGCACAGTTGGCACCAAGAACGATTGATCAACCGCTGGGCAGTAGGTCTATGGCGGGTAACCGGTACCCCCGGCCGAAGCTCTCGCTTCCGTAAGCCCGAGCGAAAATTCACTTGTGATCCTCAGAATGGTGAATGGCACCGTGCGTAGCGATCGGCTAACAGTAGCTTCGTTCGGTAGTAGATACGGTGTCGGCTGTGAGGCCAATACACAGAGGGTCCACAAAGCACAGGGCCCCATGTCGAAAGGACTAGGACCGACTCTACCGGACCCGCCGAACGCGTCGCCTCTTTCTAAGAGCCGTGCGCGGCGATCGGCGCAGGGGTTCGACATTTCTCGCAAGGATCTGGTGCGCGGGATAGCGGCTCTGGTGGTGACCGGATTGGCCTTGTACGTCGTGCTTCCAAGCATCACCAGGATTGTTGGCGCGTGGCCTCGCCTGGTTACCTTGAGCCCAGCGTGGTTGCTTGCGGCACTTGCAGCCGAAGTTGCCAGCTTCTGGTGCACGTTCGGGCTCCAGCGGATCGTGTTGCGAACGAGTGGTTGGTTCGCCGTTGTCGCTGCTGGTTTGACGGGAAACGCGGTGACCAATGTGCTTCCGGGTGGCTCAGCCGTAGGAGCTGCGGTCCAATTCCGGATGCTTGCCACCGCAGGGACCGACACCGACACAGCCGTAGCGGGCCTCACGGCGACATCGCTACTATCGATCGGTGGTCTGCTCGCGCTTCCCATTTTCGCACTGCCGGCCATCCTCGGTGGAGTGCCAGTCAGCGCTGGGTTGAGCCACGCCGCTTTGCTCGGTCTTGGTGCCTTTGGCGTCTATGTACTCCTGGGCATCGTCGTCATGAGGACCGATCGACCCCTCGCCATGTTCGGTGATGCGGTTCAGTGGCTGCTAAACAAAATCCCTCGACGTCGAAGCAAAACGGAAGACCTCGGCGCCCGGCTCCTACAACAGCGGGACGACGTACGCCGAGCCCTCGGCCGCAACTGGCTGAAAGCGGTGCTCCTGATCGGAGGCCGCCTCGGTTTTGATTATCTGAGCCTGCTCGGAGCTTTGCGCGCCTCCGGTAGCAACCCGCGACCTTCACTCGTCTTGTTGGCCTACGCCGCAACAGGGATCATCGCCCTGGTTCCCCTTACGCCCGGCGGACTCGGCATCGTCGAGGCGAGCTTGGGAGGCCTCCTCGTACTGTCCGGCGTCTCCGCCGGAAGAGCGTTCCTGGCGACACTTGCCTATCGCTTGATCTCGTACTGGCTCCCTCTCGTAGCCGGCGCGGTCATTTACTTCTTCTACCGTCGGAGATACGGACCCGTACGGATCACGGGACGCGCGACTTAGTCAGAGGAGGAGAAACATGGCGTCGAACGTTCCCGCGGGCAACACGCAGATGGTGGTTCCGTCGGATCGCCGATCGGAGAACGTCTCGACCTGCAGGCCGAAGTGCCGGAACCCGATGGTCATAAGGATCTGTACGGCTCACGGAGGGCGGTGACTCATGGCGGTCGAGACACCACAAGAACACCAGACAGGCCAAGAAGATCAAAATCAGAACAGCGAAACGGGCCAGACGCGAGAAGCGATCGACTGGCGATCGCTGATTCTCGCTCCCGTGGGGGATGGTAAGAGGCGTCGACGCGGATCCGACGGAATCCGGCTGATCGTTTCGATTCTGGCCACTCTGTGCTCGGTGCTCGTCATCCAGAGCAACTCACACCCCGAGATCGTCATCGCAAAGGTGCTGAGTCCTCCGCCTAACGGCATCCGTTGGCTTGTGAACGTGTTCTGGATCGGAGGATCGTTCGGAACCGTCGCTGTCTTGCTCTTTCTCGCAGCACTGAGAAAACGGTGGGACGCCCTGCGCGACCTCGCATTCGCGGCTCTGGGTTCACTGGCTGCAAGTGGGATAATAATTCTGATTCTCGGCACAACAGGTGGCCGACCGCACGGCGTCCAAATCGACGGATACAGCCTCAGTTT
>Ga0187783_10004757_pt1 | contig 10038 bp, 7 predicted proteins | sample 1015_SJ02_MP02_2_FD_132471 | JGI IMG/M metagenome (GOLD analysis project Ga0187783, IMG submission 132471) | Tropical peat soil microbial communities from peatlands in Department of Meta, Colombia - 1015_SJ02_MP02_20_MG | ecosystem: Environmental > Terrestrial > Soil > Wetlands > Peat | place... | reverse complement strand
GCTGGCGGCGCGCGTGGGACAGCGCGCGCGGGTACTCGTCGACGAGGTGAGCGAGCAGAGCGCCACGGCGCGCAGCGGCGCCGAGGCGCCGCAGATCGATGGCGTCGTGCGCATCGCACGCTCGAACGCCGGCGAGAAGAACGTACCCTGGCTCAGCGCCGGCCAGTGGGCGGATGTCGAGATCGTCGGTGCGGACGCCTACGATCTGACCGGCCGCCTCATCGACGCTGCGTGAGGCGGCCGGGAACTCTAAAGAACCGCTCCGTCCTCAGCTCGAGGACATGCCGAGTGACTGCATGATCTGCGTCGCCTGATCCTTCACCGCCTGCGCCTTGCTCATGGCCGTCGTGAAGTCGCCGGAAGTGGCCGCGTTCGAGGCATCGCTCCAGGCAGACTTCATCGCATCGAGCCCCGACTTGGCCGAGGCGAGAGTGTCCTTGGTGACACCCTTGGGCAGGTGATGCGACTTGGACAGGATGTCGACGCGGCTCTGGATGGCGTCGACCATCTTGGGTACGTCAGTGCTGATCGGACCCCAGGCGTCCTTCGCCTTGGCAAGTGCGGCTTCGGCATCGGCCTGCTTGGCGGTGGCGGCGTCCTTCAGACCGCTGATCGCCGCTGACAAGGCCGGGGCAGCGGCGAGTACGCCCTTGTAGTCACCCTGGGCGAGGCTGTCCCTGGCGCTCTGCAGCTGCGCTTCCACCGCCCCGAGCTGCTCGGGGGCGTACTTCTGCGCCAGGTCGTGAACCGAGGCGAGCGCCGACTCCGCGGATGCGACCGCCTGCTCGGCCGGCCCCTTCTGTCCGGCGCAGCCGACTATCAGCAAAGCCGTCAGCGCAGGCAGCAGCCAAACGGATAACTTCTTCATTTTTAACCTCATATGCGGTTGACGAGTCAGAGTCAGGGGATACGCAGTTTTTGGCCCGGTGAGATCCTGTTCGGGTCGCTCAGCTGGTCGCGATTGGCCTGAAAGATCTTGGGGTACAGCGAGGCGTCGCCGTAATACTTCTGGGCGATCTTCGACAGGGTGTCGCCGGACTGTACGGTGTAGATCTGCGTATACGGGTTGTCGGCCGTCGCGGGAGTCTTCTCGTCCGCCATGGTGTCCTCCGGATCGTCTTGACCTGCGTTCCGTGATGCACGTTCAGCGCGATGGGCTGCGGTCACGGGTCGTGTATGTTGCTTTTGGCACGACAGGGAGCCGCGGGGACCAGACCGCGCCTGCTCGAGCGAAACAAAAGGGTAACACGAAGTGTGTCGCCGTCCTAAAGCGCGGGCCGGGCCTCACGGCGCGACGCACCGGCCCAGCACGGCATCGTCAACACTCGAATAGTCGAGCGCCGCGCCGGTCAGCTGGCCGAGCTTGGCTCGCGCCAGGGCCTCGCGTGCCCGGTCCTTGACCCGCGCGACGCGCAGCTGTGCGCTACGCGCCGCGAGCCAGCTGCAGAACTCGCCCAGTTCCTCGAGCGCGGTGCTGTCGAGATCGGGCGATTCCTCGAGGCTGAGTATCACCAGCGTGGCCGGCGGCCGGGCGGCGAGCACCCGCTCGCGCACCTGTGCCAGGAGCGGCTCGGCGTTGGCGAAGAACAGCGGCTCCTCCGGCCGTACCACCAGCATGCCCGGCACGGTCACGGCATCAGGAAAGCGCGCGGTGCTCACGTAGTCATGCTGTCCGACCCGGCCGAGGACCGAGAGCCGCGGCCGCGCCAGCGATCTGAGCAGCATGACCAGGCTGAACGCGATCGCTGCCAGCAGGCCGTCCAGGATCCCAAACAGCATCACCGCCAGGACCGCGGCCAGCGCAATCGGCAGATCGCGGTGCCAGCGCACGTAGTCGCGGAACACGCCCGGGCGCAGCGACTTGGAGACGGCGTGGATGACGATGGCGGCCAGCACGGGCGCGGGGATCAGCTGCACCCACCTGAGGAACAGCCACACCAGCACCAGCACCACCGCCGCGGCGATGAGGCCCGCGAGGCGCGAGCGCGCGCCAGCCGCGTCGTTCGCGGAAGTGCCGGAATAGCCCGCACCGACCGGGTTGCCCTGCAGGAGACCGGCGACGATGTTCGCGACACCGAGCGCGAACAGATCGCGGTTCGGCTGCACGGGGTCGTCGTGCTTGAGCGCGTAGGTGCGGATCGAGGTGTAGGACTCGGCGTACAGGATGAACATCAGCGCCAGCGAGAATTCCACCAGCGGCAGCCAGCGTGCGCCCGAGGGCAGCGCGAAGCTCGGCAGCGCCAGCGTCAGGTGGATCGGACCGGTCAACACGACGCCGCGAACGGCGAGCGCCGGCGCGGCCCAGATGCTGACCACGATCACCACCAGGGCAGCCGGCAGGCGCCGGATGCGCTCGAGCGCAAACAGGCCCGCGAGCGCGGCCAGCCCGCACGCCAGGCTCGGCAGCTGCCAGCCACGGAAGTGGCTGAGCAGCTCCGCCAGCAGCGCAAAGAAGCCGGTGTCGTGCGGCTGCAGTTTGACCAGCGTCGGCCACTGCTTCACCGCGATCACCAGCGCCAGTCCGAAGGTGTAGCCGCGCAGCACGGGGCGCGCGATCAGGTTGGACATGGCACCCAGACGCAGTGCGCCACACAGCGCAAATGCCAGCCCGGTGCCAACCACGAGAATCGAGGCGAACGCCACGCGCTGTGCGAGATCGCCGCCACCCAGCGCGAGCGTAGCCGAGGCAAGAACTGCGGCCGAGGACGAGGTGGCGCTGACGATCGCGAAGCGGCTGCTGCCGAGCAGACCGTAGCTGATGAGTCCGGCGAACAGCGCGATTACGCCGGCCTGCGGCGGCAGACCGGCAAGTCCCGAGTAGGCGACGGCCTCGGGCAACAGCAGTCCCGCGATCGACAGGCCGGCCAGGACGTCGGGGACGACGGCTGTTCTTGTCATTTGACCGTCATCGTATCGCAAAGAACGCAGGCGCCCGCCCCTGCACCCCGCAGGGCCGGCGCCCGCGCCATCGCGCCCGCTGCGACCGGCGGCTACTCGACGGTCACGCTCTTGGCGAGATTGCGCGGCTGGTCGACGTCGGTGCCCTTGAGGATCGCCACGTGATAGGCGAGCAGCTGCAGCGGAACGCTGTAGACGACCGGCGCCTGCACGTACGTAACATGATGCGGCATCTCGATGACCGTCACGCCATCACTCGACTGGATCCCGGACTCGGGGTCGGCGAACACGATCAGCTCGCCGCCACGCGCGCGCACTTCCATGAGGTTGGACTTCAGCTTCTCGAGCAGGTCGTTGTTGGGTGCCACGGTCACGACCGGCATGTCCGCGTCCACCAGGGCGAGCGGCCCGTGCTTGAGCTCTCCGGCGGGGTAGCCCTCGGCGTGCAGGTAGGAGATTTCCTTCAGCTTCAGCGCGCCCTCGAGCGCGATCGGGTAGAGCGCACCGCGCCCGAGGAACAGGGCGTGGTGCTTGTCGGCGAAGCGCTGCGCCAGGCGCTGCACCACCGGATCCAGCGCGAGCGTCTTCTCCACCAGCGCCGGCAGCTCGATGAGCCGGGTCACCAGGCCGCGCTCGCGCTCGGCGTCGGCGCCATGGTGCTTGGCAAGCGCCACGACCAGCATGCCGAGCGCGGCGAGCTGCGTCGTGAACGCCTTGGTGGAGGCCACACCGATCTCCGGCCCGGCGCGCGTCAGCATGACGAGCTCGGACTCGCGCACCAGCGAGCTCTCCGGGACGTTGCAGATCGCGAGCGAGGAGAGATAGCCCGACTGGCGCGCCAGGCGCAGCGCCGCCAGCGTGTCGGCGGTCTCGCCCGACTGCGAGATGGTGACGAACAGCGAGTTGGCCGGCACGAGTGGGCTGCGATAGCGGTACTCGCTGGCGATGTCGACGGCACACGGCAGCTTGCAGATCTGCTCGATGAAGTAACGCGCGACGCAGCCGGCATGGTAGCTGGTGCCGCAGGCGACGATGTGGACGTTGCGCGTGCGCCGGAACACCTCGGTGGCGAGCGGTCCGAAGGCGGCTTCCAGCAGGCGGCCGTTCGCCACCCGCTCCTGCAGCGTGTCGGCGATGGCGCGCGGCTGCTCGTGAATCTCCTTGAGCATGAAGTGGGCGTACGGGCCGCGCTCGGCGGCGTTCGCCGTGAGCTCGCTCTCGCGCACGGGACGCTCCACGCTGTTGCCGTTGCGGTCGATGACGCGCACGGCATCGCGGCGCACCTCCGCGACGTCGCCCTCCTCGAGGAATATGAAGCGCCGCGTCACCGACAGCAGCGCCGCGACGTCCGAGGCCACGAAGTTCTCGTCCTCGCCGAGGCCCACGACCACCGGACAGCCTTCGCGCGCGAGAATCAGGCGATCCGGGTCGTGCTCGCTCACCACCAGCAGCGCGTACGCTCCTTCGAGCTCCGCCACCGTGGCGCGCACCGCCTTGAACAGGTCGTGCAGCGTCTGCAGGTGATAGTGCACGCGGTGCGCGATCACCTCGGTGTCGGTCTCGGAGGAGAAGCGGTAGCCGCGCCGCTCGAGATCGGCGCGCAGCTCGTCGTGGTTCTCGATGATCCCGTTGTGCACGATGGCGAGCCCGTCGTGCGAGATGTGCGGGTGCGCGTTGCGCTCGCTCGGGACGCCGTGCGTGGCCCAGCGGGTGTGGGCGATACCGATCCTGCCGCTGGTGGGGGTCTGCTCGAGCGCGTCGTCGAGCTTGCGCACCTTGCCGACCGTGCGCAGCCGCGTCAGGTGCTTCGAGCCGTTGAGCACCGCGATTCCGGCCGAGTCGTAGCCGCGGTATTCGAGCCGCCGCAGCCCCTCCATCAGGATCGGTACCACGTTGCGCTCAGCGACCGCTCCTACGATTCCGCACATGTTCCCTTGCCTCGATGCCAGTGGAGGCAGGCCCCCTCACGGGCCGCCCGGCGCTCCGGTGACCGGAAATTCTGCCTGAAAAAGAGCGGAAAAGGCTGCCCGGGGGCCTGACGGGCGTGATCCAGTTCGCGCTTTATGTCCAATTAAAAAGAATCGGCGCGGCAGCCGCGCCGATGAGCCGGGGGTAGGGGCGCGCGGCGCTCGCGCGCCGCGCGGGGAACACGCGTCTTTTTTGGGGAATGTAGGCCGGCTCTGTGACAGCGGATTTTCCCGCCCGTGACAGTTCAGCGGCCGGCGATGCTGCGCCGCGGCACGGGCCGCGTCACGAGCCGCGGCAGCGGGCCGCGGGCCGCCCTACAGCATGCCGCGCAGCGTGATGATCAGCAGCGTGCCGAGAGTCGAGAATTGCAGCAGGCGGCGCGCCACGTGCTCGGTGGTGCTGACGATGATGATCTCGCAGGCGTACATGAGCACCGTGGCCATGAGCAGCGCCTCGACCACCTCGCGGGAGTTCTGCTCGATGCTGCCGTACAGCGCGAGCGCCACCACGCCGCAGACGATCAGGTAATCGGTCGGCGTGGTGCCGAAGCGCTCGTGCGGACTGAAACGCACGAACACGACGATCGCGATCGCCAGCACGATGAGCATCGCGGTGGTGAGCGCCTGCACGCCGTAGGGAATGCTCTCGCGGTAGCTGATCAGCAGGTAGGCGGGGAATATCGCGGTCGCGTAGATCGCGAGCCGCAGCAGCGCGGGTCGCAGCGCGCGCGGCCACAGCAGCTGCAGGGCCGGCACCACCGCCAGCACCGCGGCCGCGGCCGCGAACTCCGAAGGGGTGCGCGCCACCCAGAAGGCACTGAGCAGCATCACGAGCGGTGTGAGGACGGTGATCACGAGCAGCGGACCGCGTACCACCAGGCGGCTCTCGTGCAGCGCGGCGATGGCGCGCGTCAGCCTCGATTCGGCATCGTGCGCGCGCGGCATGCGCCAGCCGCGCCGTTCCGCGACGCGCAGCGAGCAGAACAGCGCCGTGACGCCGGCCGCATACAGCAGCGTGACGCTCGCGTCCGATTCGTAGCGGGCCAGCACGGCGCTGGCGACGAACGCGACCTGTATCGAGTAGATGATCACCACGGTCTCGTAGTGATCGAATCCGACCTGCAGCAGCCGGTGATGCACGTGGTTACGCGTGGCCTTGAACCAGTTCAGGCCGCCGCGGATGCGCTGGTAGAGCACCGACAGGATGTCCGCGAGCGGCAGGCCGAGAATGAGCAGCGGCAGCGCGGCACTGACCGCGGTATTGGCACGCTGCGTCAGGTACACCACCAGAAAGCCGAGCGTGAACCCCAGCACCTGGCTGCCGGAGTCGCCCATGAACACGTAGGCCGGATGGCTGTTGTAGCGCAGGAAGCCGAGGACGCCGCCGATGGTGGCGAGCGCGATGCCGACGATCAGCTGGCTGTCGCACATGTAGCCGAGGATCGCCAGCGCGGTGAGGCTGAGGATCGCTTCCCCGCCCGCCAGCCCATCGAGGCCGTCCGCGTGGTTGATGGCGTTGATGACCCCGATGAGCGCGAACATCGTGAACGGCTTGCCGAGCGCCGCCGGCAGGGAGCCGTCGAGGAACGGCACGTGCGCGACCCACAGGTCGCCGTAGTAGACGACGGTGGCGGCGGCCGCCAGCTGGCCGGTGAACTTGGCCCAGTGGCCGATGGTCCGGGCGTCATCCCAGATGCCGAACACGAACAGCGTCAGGCAGCCGATCAGGAACGACTGCAGCAGCGGGTCGAGCTTGAAGACCAGCAGCAGCGGCAGCAGGGCGCCGAGCGTGATGCCCCAGCCGCCGACGCGCGGGATCGGTGCAGTGTGCACCTTGCGCGGATCGGGCAGGTCGACCAGGCCGAGGCGCGGCGCCAGGCGCCGCACCAGCGGGATGACGAGCATGCTGACCGCCACTGCCAGAGTGAGCTGGAAGAGCGAACTCATGTCAGTTCGGCAGGTAAGGCTGCAGCGCCGGCAGCACGCTCGCCGAGAACTGGGCGAGGCGCGCGTCCGCGGCCGGCTCCGCCTGCTCGCCCGCGCCGATCGGCGTGACGAGGCGCACCAGCGCCCCGTCGGTGCGGTTGCGCAGCACCGCGTCCTTCAGCAGGTACCACTTCACCAGGTACTCGCTGGTGATGTCGCGCCCGCGCTCCTGGAACCAGTAGTACACGAGCTGGCGGTCGGCGCCGTGCTGCACGATCACGCGATTGACGCTGAGCGGCGCGCCGTGGCTGCGCAGGCCGTCGACCTGGTGCGGCCCGAACTCCTGGATCGCCCAGCCGCCGCCCGGCAGACACGAGCGCGGTGAGTGCGCCGACTCACCGGTGCGCTGCGATGCATAGTAGGCGACGTACAGATTCACCGGCAGCGCCGCGGGCGGCGCCGCGCCCGGCGCGCGGGCGCCGTCGCCGCGGTGCGCGAAGTCGGCCAGCAGGTAGTCGTCGAGCTTGAGCGTATCGAGGTACACCGTCTCGAGCTGCTCGCGCCGCCCGTGCCAGGGACCGACCTGCAGCGGGAAGTCCGCGAACTCCGCGCGTGCCGGACGCAGCTCCGCCCGCTGCGGCAACTCGCGCGCCGCCGGCACCGCGAGCAGCATCAGCAGCAGCACGACGAAGGCCGGCGCACCGAGCTCGCGCTGCTGCCCGCCGGAGCCGGCCCGCGGCGCGGGCAGGTCGAAGGCCAGCAGCTCGCGCAGCGGCCGGCGCTCGCCGCTGGCGCGCAGCAGAATCCAGGCCTCGGCCAGCAGCAGCAGGAAGCACGCCATGAACACGACCCAGCCCTCGAACAGGTGCAGGAAGCCCTCGGCCTGCGCGATGCCGAAGTGGTCGACGAGAATGCCGATCACGCCGACGCGCACGCTGTTCATGAGCACGGTGATCGGAATCGTCGACAGGAACAGCAGCCAGCGCATCCAGAGCCTGCCGCGGAACAGGTACGCGACGATCACGCCGAGCGTCATCATGGGGAACAGGTAGCGCAGCCCGCTGCATGCCTCGGCGACCTGCAGCCGGTAGGTGCCGAGGTCGATCACGTTACCCTCGAGAAACACGGCGACGCCGAACAAGCGCATGAGCGCCACGCCGATCTGCGAGGACAGCAGCTGCAGCTCGAGCGACAGGTTGTTGTAGAAGAAGCGCGGAATCGGGTTCATGAGGAAGAGCAGCGCGATCGGCACCAGCGCCACCCTGAACGCCTGCCGGCCGAGCACGCCGAGCACGCAGCCGGCGATGACGATCACCAGCGCATAGCCGTCGACCGTCGTGATCGAGGCCAGTGATCCGAGGAAATAGATGGCGAGCCCGACGCACAGCAGCGCGACGCCCCACCAGGACGGACGCAGGCTGAGCTCAGCGAACTGCGCGCGCCGCCGCCACAGCAGGTAGGCGCTGATCAGGGGGATGAGGAAACCGTGGCTGTATTCCTCGAGCTGCCACTGCTCGTACAGCGCCCTGAACGTGCCCTGGAACACCAGCACGAGCGCCGCGGCCGCGCCGGCCAGCAGCGCGAGCAGCGGCAGATTCGGCGGCGGTGACGGAGCTCTCACGTCTGCCACGCGAACGATTGCAGCTCGTCGAAGGCGCGCTGCAGGACCAGGTCGCGCTCCCAATGCGCCAGCGCGTAGGCGCGGCCGGCAGCGCCGAGCTGGCGCCGCAGCGGCTCGTCATGGAGCAGCCTGCGGATGGCGCGTGCGAAGGCGTCCGCATCCCCCGGCGGCACTACGATGCCGCCCTCGCGGGCGATGCGCGCGAGATCCGAGCCGCTGCCGGCGCTCGCCACCACCGCGCGCGCGCTCGCCATGATCGCCGTGAGCTTCGAGGGCATCACCAGGTCCTCGGCCGCGGCCCGCTGCGGCAGCAGGTGCAGGTCCGCGAGGTTCAACAGCTCATTGAGCCGCGCCAGCGGCTGCAGCCGTATGAAGCGCACGTTGCCGAGGCCGGCGGCGGCGCGCTCGAGGCGCGCGCGCGCCACGCCGTCCCCGCAGAACAGGAACAACACGTCGCGCTCTGCGAAGCGCCGCGCGACTTCGAGGATGATGTCGAGGCCCTGCTTCTCGCCCATGTTGCCGGAATAGAGCAGCACGCGTGCGTCAGGCGCGATACCGAGCTCCGCGCGCAGCGCGTTCGCCCCCTCGAGCGGCCGGATCAGCGCCATGTCGACCCAGTTCGGGAAAAAGAACACGCGGCGCCGATCGACGCCCTTCTCCAGGAGCCTGAGCAGCATGCGTTCGGAAATGTTCGATACGCGATCGAAGCCGCGCAGCAGCGCGCGCTCGGCCGACAGCAGCGCGCGCTGCAGCCTGCCCCGGCGCAGCAGGCCCAGATCGAAAGCGGCGTCGACCTCGAGGTCCTGCACGTGCAACCACGCCTGTGCGCCACACAGCTTCGCCGCGAGCCAGGCTCCCGGCACGGCGCCGAGCGGCGGTTCCACGACGAACACCAGGTGCGGCCGCCAGCTGACCGCCTGCCACAACAGCACCGGCAGACTCGAGAGCGCGAACGACAACAGGTGCAGCATGCGTGTCAGGCCGCGTGGCTGGTGCGGTATCCACAGCGGACAGCGGTAGATCTCAACTCCGGCGCGACGCTCTTTTGCGTACTTGAATGCCGAGTAGCCCGGCGACAGCGTCCACGCCGGGTAATAGGGCGGTGCGGTGACGACGCGAATCTCGAGTTGTTTTCGGGTCGCCAGCCACTCGGTCATCTCACTGACATATTTGCCTATGCCCGTGAGGTCTGGTGCATAATTGAGCGCGACGACCAGCAGTCGCCTGGAATCAATCTTCTTCATCCCCGGAGCCTGCCCAGAGCCTGCAGAGCCGCGCGCGCTCGCCAGGGGGATACTAAGACCCGAATGTGACAGTCCGGTATCTGCACGTCATACGTACGCTGAGGCCTGCCGAGGGCGGGCCGCCCGAGGGTGTCATGCAGCTGGCGGCTGCGGCCGTGCGGCTGAACCATCAGGTCGAGATCGTGACCCTGGACGGGCCGGGCAGCCCGTGGATCCGCGCGGAGCCGTACGCCATTCACTGCGTCGGACCGGGCAGCCTCAAGTACGGCTACGCGCCGGGTTTCATTCCCTGGATGCGGCGCAACGTGGCGCGCTTCGATGCCGTGGTGGTGAACGGCATCTGGCAGTTTCACAGCTTCGGCACCTGGTGCGCGCTGCGCGC
>Ga0187783_10004756_pt1 | contig 10038 bp, 7 predicted proteins | sample 1015_SJ02_MP02_2_FD_132471 | JGI IMG/M metagenome (GOLD analysis project Ga0187783, IMG submission 132471) | Tropical peat soil microbial communities from peatlands in Department of Meta, Colombia - 1015_SJ02_MP02_20_MG | ecosystem: Environmental > Terrestrial > Soil > Wetlands > Peat | place... | reverse complement strand
TCTTAAGTATCTGGATGATGGCGATGATCGCAAAAAGTATGCCTGAAATCAGGCCGGCTAGGTGTTTTCTACAACAGGAACATCCTTCTTTAGAATGCATGGTTTCTCCGTAGGTTAGACTAATACTCCTTAGCCAGAATATCTAAAAGCCAAGGCCCACGGCAAGTTTTCATGTAATTAACAATTTTATGGCCTCTTCAATTGTTGCAGCACCCTTGAGTCTTAAGCCGAAATTATCGGAGAGTTGTTTCACTGAGACATGCGGGACGAGGCCTTTATTAAAGCCTAGGCGGGAGGCCTCCTTGAGGCGATCGTTGATGCGGGTCACGCTGCGGATTTCCCCTGAAAGGCCCAGTTCGCCAAAGCACACCATATCGAAGGGTAAAGCCACATTTTTCACGCTAGAGGCAACGGCCAAAGCAAGGGCCAGATCGAGCGCCGGCTCCTTGATATCTATCCCCCCTGCCACGCTGATAAAAAGATCCATGCGCGAAAGCTGCAAGCGGGAATGCTTTTCTAAAACGGCTGCAATGACCGAGCAGCGGTTGCTATCGATGCCCACGCAGGTGCGCCTGGGATTGCCAAACAGGGTCTCTACCGCCAATGCTTGTATCTCCACCAAAAGCGGTCGTGTCCCTTCGATAGCGCAGAAAACCGATGAGCCGGGTTTGTCTTGTGGCCGCTCTGCCAAAAAAAATGCCGAGGGGTTTTCGATTCCCACAAGTCCTTTTTGGCTCATCTCAAACAGGCCAATCTCATTGGTCGAGCCAAAACGATTCTTGTGAGCTCGAAGCAGGCGATATTGATCGCTACGAGATTGCTCAAAATAAAGCACAGTGTCCACCATGTGCTCAAGAAGCCTGGGCCCGGCTATGTTGCCATCTTTAGTTACGTGGCCCACCAAAAAGGTGGGGACGTTCTCGCTTTTGGAAAACTGCACAATTTTGCCACAGACTTCCCTGATTTGCGCAACGCTGCCGGCGGCAGATTCAAGATCGGGACTTGCGACAGTTTGCACCGAATCCACCACCAGAAAATCGGGTGCGAACTCCGTGGCTTGTTGTAGGCTGCGGTTGATGTCGGTTTCTGAGAGCAAATAGTAGAGGTCGGATAATGAACCGAGCCGCTGCGCTGCCAGGCGGATTTGTTCTTTTGACTCTTCGCCTGAAACGTAGAGCACCTTCTTGCCGCGCTTTGCGAGCGCTCCGGCAGCCATTTGTAGGATCGTGCTTTTGCCACAACCGGGCTCGCCACCGATCAGGGTGATGCCGCCGGGCACCAAGCCTCCTCCGAGTACCCGATCGAGCTCTTCAATCCCTATGGGCAAGCGGTTGATGGCGCTATTTTTGATCTTAGTGATAGCTTCCGGCCGGTCTTCGCCCTGATGGGAAGCGGGCTTTGAGCGGCTAAATTTCTCCTCCACCATGCTGTTCCAAGTAGTGCATGCCGGGCAGCGGCCATGCCATTTTTTTTCGCTATGACCACAATTTTGGCAAAAGAAAGCGATTTCGCTTGGGGGTTTCTTCATACGCCCTCTCCCTTGATCCCTCTCCCGCCCGCGGGAGAGGGAGATCAATACATGGAACACAGTGGCGGTTTTGGCTATGGACTGATAGCACCGTGTGATGACGCGTTATAATCCCAAAGACCATTACTTTGAAAAGGCAAAGATTTTGGGCTTTAAAGCCCGTTCGGTTTTTAAGCTCGAAGAAATCGATCAAAGCCTCAAACTGATCAAAGAAGACTTCGTGGTCCTAGACCTAGGCTGTGCGCCAGGATCTTGGCTGCAATATCTGGGCAAAAAACTCGGCAAAAACGGCGCGGCCCTGGGTGTAGATTTGTCGCCTGTGAAAGAGAAAATCCATCCAAAGATCAAGACTGTGGTGGATGATTGCTTTGCTTTGAGCCGAGAAAAGCTCGACGCTTTGATGACGGACCTCGTTCCCAATTTCACCAAATTCGATGTCATTTTGAGCGATATGGCGCCGAAAACTTCGGGCATCAAGCATGTGGATCAGATCCGTAGCCTTGACTTGGCTCATCGCGCTCTCGATCTTGCGGAGGAATTTTTAAAAACCGGTGGACACGTGGTGATCAAGGTATTTGCTAGCAAAGAAGCATCGGAGCTCGTTCAGCGTATGAAGCAACTCTTCACTACGGTAAAGCAAATGCGGCCGAAAAGCGTGCGGGCGCCGAGTAAGGAATTCTATGTGGTGGGCATGCAGAAAAAATAAGCTCGCTAATCGGGCGACCGTGTCGCCCCGCGGCTTCACCGCGTGGTCCAGCGTCCAGCTAATTGCGTGGATACCGCGGTTAAACCGCGGTACGACACGAAAGTCGGTTATAGCTGTTGTTATTTTATTGATAAGTTGTTCAGAAAAGGGTGAGCGGGACCCGATCAAGCTCTATCTCGCGTCCAGTCTCACGCCTCTTGCTGAGGACATTAAAGCTCTTTTCGCCAAAGAGGAAAAAATAGACCTGATCTTTCTAAGCTCCTCGGCCGTTGCCAAGCAGGTCTTACAAGGCGCTCCCTGTGATGGAATAATTTTGGCTGATGATGAATGGAACAAAAAGCTACTAAATCATGGCAAGGTTTTAGGGGGCGTCAAGCAATTTGCTAAAAATACGCTGGTGCTGGCTCGTATGAATCCGATCCCAGCTTTGTTGGATGCCAAGACTCATTTGCAGCGCATCGACAAAGGCGAAAAAATCGTCATCAGCGATCCCGATTATGTTCCATTAGGTCGCTATACCCAAGAAGCGCTCGAGCATTTGGGGCTCGATAAAAAACTAAGTGGCCAGCTGATCAAAGCTCATAGTGCGCGGCAAGCCAGTCTTTTGCTCAAGCGAGGCTTAGGCACGTGGGCCATACTTTATCGCACTGACGCCATTCATGATGGCGCGGTGGTTGTTGCGCGCATTGATCCGTCGCTACATCGATCAATGGATTATCTATTTCTTGCATGTAAGGGTGCGGCCTCGCATCGTGTTGCAAAACTTGATCGCTTGCTGTTTTCGGAGGGCATGAAGCGGGCGCTCGTAAAGAGGGGTTTTAGATAATAGAAGGCCCTCTCGCTTGATCCCTCTCCCGCAGGCGGGAGAGGGGAATTTTGAAGGGGAATTATTTTGGAGTATGTATGGCCAGTGGTGGTGGTTTCTTTGAAGGTGGCGTTGTGCGCAACGGCGGCGGTGATGTGCTGTTCGCTGCTACTGGCAAATATATTGGCTTTTTCGCGCTCAAAACTACTTAAGGCCTTGGAAATTGCGATTTACTTGCCCATGGCGATGCCGCCGGTGGCATTGGGTTATGGTTTATTGCTGATCTTTGGCCATGATGCATGGCTTGGCGTTTTGCTTCATCGCTTGGGCATTGAGGTGGCCTTCAATTTTTTAGGAGCGGTGCTTGCGGCTTTTTTGGTTTCGCTAGGCATAGGCGTAAGAACGCTACGACAGGCGCTAAGCGAAATCGATGCGGAGCAAAGGCAGGTGGCAAAACTGCTTGGAGCGCGGCCTTGGCAGATCTATCTTTTTATCGAGCTTCCTCAATGTAAGGGAGCTATCATCTCGGCAACGGTCCTCGTGTTTATTCGTGCGCTCTCGGAATTTGGCGCAACGATTGTTCTGGCAGGTAACTCACTTGGCTCGACGCGTACCTTGGCTCTGGCCATTTGGGTTGGTATGGAGACGCCCGGCAGAGAACGAGAATGCCTGGTCTTTTTGCTAATTGCGGCCTTGGTATCTGTCGTGGCCATTACGCTTTCCGAGATGGCCCTTAAAACCAGAAGACCGAGGAGATGACATGAAATCAGCAGTGGTTCTGCTGTCGGGTGGGCTCGATTCCACTACCACATTAGCTATTGCCAAAGACATGGGTTATCGGGCTTATGCACTAACCATCCTCTACGGACAAAGAAACCATATCGAGGCACTATCCGCCAAAAAGGTGGCCGCACTATTGTCGATAGAAGAACACAAAATCATCGAGCTGAACTTGAGACTCTTCGGTGGATCGTCACTTACCGACGACATTTCCGTGGGAGCGCATGTAGAGAGTAGAGTTAACGAGATTCCTAATACCTATGTGCCAGCGAGAAATACCATATTGCTGTCCTTGGCGTTAGCGTATGCCGAGGTGAGCAAGGCTGATGACATATTTTTCGGCGCCAATATCCATGACTATTCGGGCTACCCCGATTGTCGGCCCTCGTATATCCATGCGTTCGAGAAAATGGCGAATCTGGCCGTGAAGAGCGCGACGCTGGGCCATCATATTCGCATTCATGCACCACTCGTGAATTTGTCAAAGGCGGAAATTATCAAGAAGGGATGCGCACTTGGCGTGCCCTACGAACACACTCACAGCTGCTACGATCCCCGCGATAATTTAGCTTGTGGATCTTGTTCTTCCTGCTTTTACCGACGGAAGGGCTTCATCGATGCGGGCATCACTGATCCGACAAATTACGCACCGTGTCGCCCCGCGGCTTGACCGCGAGGTCCAGCGAATATTCGCCTTCGTTTATAGCTGGATACCGCGCCCCGGCGAAAGCCGGGGCCCGGTACGACACATCTATAAACGATGTAAATTTTTGCACGAAAAATTAGCAGAAATTCAATTTTGTCGACGGTATTTACAAAAAATTTTTGGCTGATAAGTTGTCGGCGAACTCAGTAGTTTCATCGATCATCGATGAACGCGATCTGTAACCGCACGATAGGAAGCAACACATGAAAAAGATGAGGCAGGGTAGGCCGCATTGCCTATTGTCATTGTTGGCGTTAGTGGCAGCGATGACAGTTGGTAGTGCTTGCGATACTACTAATAGACCAAGTCCCAATGATGATAAGCAACCGAAGCACGACCAAGGCCATAAAACCGAACAGGTCCAGGTCGATAACAACGATGCCGTCGATGGGACTTTCAATATGGCTCTGGGCTTTGCCTCAGGAAAGAAATCCATCGAAGAGCTCAAAGATCTCTATGATCGACTCACTGAGCCACAAAGGAAAAAGTTGGCAGAAAAGAGCGATAGCGATGGAAGGCGCTTTGCCACAGTGATGGCGAGCGGCGTTGCCAGCAAAAAGAGCAACGAGGTGCTCTTTCACTTCTTAAGAAATCTCAGCGAATCAGACGCTCGGCTGCAGATTGAATCTAAGGTGCTGGGCATGAACGCAGTTGATATCATGCGCAGAAACGGCAGAGCGGCTTCGGAAAAGGCTGAGGACAATCATGAAGGACTGGCCATCTTGCTGCACCAAACCCCAAGTCGCATCAATGATCTAGTGGATGCCAACAACAAATTCGAAGCCGCCAAATTTAACGGCGTATTCACTGCCGCAGCAAGCCTAGAGCCCACCATTGCCGACGCCTTGATCAAAGAAATAACGCCGGCAAATTTCGATGCGTGGCTAGCTTGGGCTTCGGTAAACCGCCAGTTTGCGAAGATCACCTTTGTAAAATTCTACGCCGCTGGCGATGATGCTCGCAAAGCCGCCATGCGCAATGCCTGTTTGGCTCCGGCCGTGGCAGGTGGCGCTAAGGAGCTCGCCAAATTCGTGGCCGACGCCGATGCTCTGGGGCTAGCAGCCACGTTTGCCACCGATACCTATAAGCTACGAAACCAAGGAGACAATGGTGACTTGGTTGGTCCCATCCTTTACGTCGTGGCGAAGCGCGCCGCCGAAGAAATGGATCAGGTCAATCCCTTGATGACGGTGATCGATACCAAAGTGGTGGCAACCAAGCTTCAAGAAATTACTAAGGCCGACTACGTGAAACACACCACCGTGGATACCTTCGGTGCGGCTCCAGGCGAAACCATCATGGCGGCACTTCTTGCGGCAGGCGTGGTGCCAACGGAAGCTAAAGTTGCTCTTGGTCTCCCCGTCGACAGTAATGACATTCTTAACGAAGTGAAGCGAATCGCCAACCAGCCGGCCCCCTCAGGTCAAGTGGCCTCCCAACTACTCGAAGAAATGATCAACGGTTTTGCTACTGATCCCAACACCGCAAGCCTAGATGCGCTTGCTGCCTACACAGTGCAAGCTGCTGATATCATAATGCCGGCCAATGGTGGCGCGAGCGCGTATACAGGCGTCCTGGTCGAGAATGATAAGCTGATCCACGTGCTCAGCTATTTGCAAACCGATGAACGGCTTCTTAGAATTTTTGAAGTGCTCTCGCAAAAAGTAACCAACCCAGCGGCGCTAGTTGCTGATGATGGTGCGGGTGCATCGGCTCTCAAGATCCTTTGTAATTCCGCCCGAGATCTTCGCACTCAAGGCAGCCATCACTATCAAATTACTGCCCTCATGGTCAACAAGGCCGTGGCGGCGGACATAACGAAGATCGACGACCCTATCGACATGAAAATTCTTTTAGAAGCGGTTAAGACGCACGGTGCAGCCGAAGACTTGCTCAAAGCCTTCACCGGTGCCAATGACGCTGTTGCTGGTCGGGTGGGCCGATTCTGTGCACAAAACCCGGATATCTCGAAGGCTGCATTTAGAACCGCCTGCGCCACGTTTGATCCAGCGCGCGCAACACTCTTCCACAACGCTTTGTTGAGCAAAGTATTTAGCGAAGGAGCCGACAGCATAAATCAATTGGTAACTGAAGCTGCCGATTGGGGCATCAAAGATGGCTTTGCCACCGAAACCTATCAGTTTGAGGCACCATACGGAAACGGAGGAGCATATAAGGGTAAATTCCATTATGTCTTGTCCATGGGCATGCTTGACGAATACGTGAGAAATAGCAAGAAAGGCTTCAACCTTGAGCTCATGCACAAAGTCTCGGGAGAAGTCAAAGCGGCGCTACAAGCTGGCTATGTCAACCACGTGACCGAGGAGATCTTCACTGATGCGGCCGGAAACAATGAAACATTATTCAAGGGCCTCGCCTATGATCTTACGGATGAGCGCGTTAAATACGTCTTGCAACTCACCGATCCAGCCATACTCACCGAAGAAGATGTCTACCGAGAGGCCGTCCATGTAGCTTCTCGCGGGCCGAAGACGGATACCAGAATCCTCGAGTGGCTTTATGGCGCAAGCATTGATACTGATGGCAAGGGCTACGCGCTAAGCCAGCTGAAGAATGAGCCTTTCCGCTTTATCGAAGCCTTGGCGGCTCTTGAAGTAACCGATGCCACTAACACCATGCTCACTGACATTTTGGCCAAGATCGAAGCATTGCATCCAAATGCCGGCCGGGCGGCGAGACGTTCCATGAAGGCCAATACGGCAGGAGGCGAAGCACTGCTGCGACTGATCGACAACACGCGAAACATTGCTGGAGAAGATGCGGCCAAGCGCCGAGCCATGATCGTGAACCTGGTCAAGGTAGGCGGTGCTGATGCGGTTGGACTAGTGAGGAGCGCGGCCGATCTTGATATCCTTCAGAACTCATTGATTGCCTTGAACGATGTGGCGGTTATGCAAACCTTCTGCCAGGGCGTACACCCGACATTGATGCCCAATCTTTTGACTTGGATCGGTCAAGACCTGGCCGCTCGTCGACCTCTGTTTAAAGCGGCCTTCTCTTCGGCAAGCCCGGCGCGAAAGGCGCATATGGGCAGCGGAATGCTGAAAGCGGTCTTCGGTCAAGGCCCAGATGGCATCAATCTATTGATCGATCAAGCTGATGAATGGGGGATACGAGCAGGATTTAATACCGATCTGTATACGCTTGGCGAGCATCAGGGCTCCTTCCTCTTCGTCATTGCCAACATGATAGCCGAGCAAATAGAAAACGACGTTGCCGGCCGCAAGTTTAGCCTTGACGACCTCCATCAGATCTCCACCAAAATGAAGGCGATTTTGGCGGCCGATTACATGAACCACGTGACGGTCATGCAGCACGATGTCAATAACGAGACGCTGGTTACCGCAATGGACAACTTTACCAAGCTGTCACGTGCCGAGGTTCACTACGCGCTTGCGCTGGATACCGAAGTGTCAGCTGTCATGATCTATGGTGAAGCCCATAGGTTAGCTACCGCCAAAGAAGGCCAGCCAACAAAACTCCTCCAATGGCTCTACACTAGCAAGGTCAAATCTGCCGCGGATGCGCATGCTCTTAGCCAAGTAAACGATAATGGAGCAACCTTTGTCCATTGCCTCGCCTCGGCCAAGGCAACGGCGGAGACCAATGGCCTGCTAAAAGACTTCTTGGCTAAATTAGCTCAACATGATGCTAACGCTCCTGCAGTTCTATTGATTAAGCAAGATAGCGCTGGAAGAAACCCTCTCAGGATTTTGGCTCATTTCGCCCGTAAAATTCCCGGTGAAGACGTGGGCGAACGACAGAACATGATCACGAAATTGATTAATGCTGGCACCTATGGCCATGTCTCTGAGGCCATCGACGACCGTCGTGACTTGGTTATCTGTCTTGACGCCGTTTTGGCTAAGGGTGTCGCCGAAGACATGACCAAGGTATTTAACGGGACGCACCACACCCTCGTCCGCAATGATAATAAGGGTGACGTTCCAAAACCGGGCTTGAGTGGTTGGGCCTATACCTATCGCGATAAAACTGTTGCGGGGCAAAAAATCGGCGCATTTTATGCGGCGGAATACGCAAGGAGAAACAAAGATGTAAACGCCCAGTTTACGCTGCGAAACAGTTTGGCGGAAAATGCCTGGGACGCTAAGCGCATCGGCGATATCAACGAAGGCATTGTGAGCATTATCGCCGGCGGCTTTTTGCCCAAAGAAGCTCTAATGGACGGTTACCATATGTTCGGTGATGATAACGCCACGCATACTTTGCTGTTCGGTGTGTTGCACTTTACCGCGCAAAGTATCCTGCAATCCGCCATGCTGACGCATAACCCTAATAGTGGCGAGCGATGGAAACACGCGAGCCAAATCATCGAAATAGCACTTCATGGTGGAGACCTAGCTGCTATGCAAGGCTTGATTACACACGCAAATGCTAATGCGATCGCGCAAGCTGGTCATGCCGCTTTGAATGGCGCGCTCAAACAACCTCAGGTGCAAGCCCTTGCGCAAGCCCTCAAGTCTGCTCTTGGTGCCAAAGATTGGAAAACCATGTGCGACACTAACGATAACAGCGCCACTGGCGACAAGCTAGCCTGGGAGCTTGTGTCGCTAATGGTGGTTGATCAAAACAACCAACACCCCGACGAAACCGCCACCAAGAGCGCCGCGCTCCTCGATTGCCAATAAAACCTTCGAATTCCTCCCCTCGTACGGCTCACTCCCATCGTCATGGCGAGGAGCCGTAGGCGACGCGGCCATCCAGTAATTGGCGGCTAAGCTACTACTGGATGGCCACGCCCTTTTCAGGGCTCGCCATGACGACCGAAGTGAGCCATGCAACAAAGCCCGCTATGCGGGAGAGGGATCAAGGGAGAGGGCCTTTTTTATCGAAAGGCCTTCTTTCTGAATGTATCTTTTCTGCAATTATCGTCGTTTTCTTCTAGCTTAAGTACTGGCGTCTTATAATATTTTTTAGTTTCTTTCTTATTTTTACAACAAGTCTTACGGCAATCCAATTCATTTGCATTATTGCCATAATATATTCTTTGGCAACAAGCGGCGCACGCCTCCCTTGTGGATTTGGCGCATTCCCTAGCATCTTGTTCGATCGTGCTATGGACGCCGCCGGAATATATTGCCCAAATAGTTATATAGACAGCGATTAGACTGAATTTTTTCATAATGGTTCTCCTTGCTTTTTATGTAACAAAATAATGTTGACTAGCCTAGTTGTGCTGATCTGTCTATCGGTGCGTTTTAACGTGTATTTGCGTTGGAATATTATTAAAAATACAAAGATTAATATTTAGTATTAACGCGGGACATAACAATGGCTATTAATCGTCTATTATTTCTGGCACTTGCGGTATTATTTTCTCTAACCTGCTTCGCGGCCGAAGAAGAACTTATAAAACAGTCGCTCAGCCACCTAGAAAACTCTAAACTTTACCGGCCATTAGGCATCGTAACTTCGTTTGATTTTGTTAAGAGTTCTCCGAGGAAATTGACGGTGTCGTTGGAAACATCGCC
>Ga0187783_10004755_pt1 | contig 10039 bp, 10 predicted proteins | sample 1015_SJ02_MP02_2_FD_132471 | JGI IMG/M metagenome (GOLD analysis project Ga0187783, IMG submission 132471) | Tropical peat soil microbial communities from peatlands in Department of Meta, Colombia - 1015_SJ02_MP02_20_MG | ecosystem: Environmental > Terrestrial > Soil > Wetlands > Peat | place... | reverse complement strand
GGCCCGAGTCCTGCCAACGCCCGCCCGCGGCAGTGGCAGCTGACGGGCGGGCTGTCAGGTTTCCTCGGCACTGTGGCAGACGATCTCGAGCATGAAGCCGTGCGGATCGAGGAAGTACGTGGCGTAGTGCTCGCCGTACTCGGGGAACTCGCGGGGTGCGTGGACGACCTCGGCGTCCTGAGCGACTGCCCAGTCGTGTGCCTCGCGCACGATGGCGCGGCTCGACACCATGAAGGACAGGTGTTGCAGGCCGGTGCCATGGCGCGAAGCAGGTCCAGGCTCCAGTGCTTGGTAGAAGAAGAGCTGAGAACCGATCGCGCCATCGGGGCCGTAGTTGAACTCGCCGTCCGGCGTGGTCGGGAACCACGCCCGCAGTCCCAGGATCGGCATGAGCTCGTCGTAGTACCGCTTGGCTGCCGCGAGGTCCGGGACCCCGATGCCGATGTGATCGATGAGTCCGGTCCGAGACATGAGCTCCTCCTGTCTACGCCGATGCAGCGAGTGCCATTCTGGTCGTTGAGACGTGACAACCGGCGCGAAATGGACGGCCCTTTGCGCGCCGGTCAGTCAGCGACCAGGGCCGCCACGACCTGGTAGGAAACGTGCCGGGGATGCACGAGCAGCGCTCTGGCCAGCTGGCGTATGTGCAGTCGTAGCGGCGTGACTCGCTCCTCGCAGTACCGCCACGCGGCCACCTCGTTCGTGCCGAACTGCGATGCGATGGACCGCCGGAACCGGCGCGCGTCGCCGCCGTCTCCCCGCCACCTATCCAGCCAGGCCCGCAGGTCGGCGTCCGCGGCCAGGACCGTCCAGCCCATCAGCTGCTCGCCGATCTGGCCCGCCGCGTCCACGATGAAAGCCTCCCGGCCACCGCCGGTGATGCCATGCACCCGGCCCTCGCTGCGGTGCCCGTGGTGAATGCTGGCCGAGCTGAACCGCGCCCCGACCGCCAGGGCCGTTACGGCGTGACCGGCCTCGTGCCACGCCGTCCGCACGGCGGCCTGCCGGGCCGGCGCCAGGCTCGGGTAGCAGCCGCAGTCGTAACGCTGGCGCACCCACCTTGCGTTGACGATGGACTCGTCGTCGTACCGGGCGAGCCGCCGCAGCTCGGCCCGGATGGTAGCCAGCGCCTGCCGTTCGGCGGGCGACAGCGCGGTCATGTCCGGCAGACTAACCGGTGAACAGGGACACCAACGATGCTGTCCGCGGGAGGCGGAATGCCGGACAAGCTGACAGCGACTGGCCTCGCCGGACTGCGTGCTGTGGCGGCACGGCACGTAGCACCCGATCACGTGCCTGGCCTCGTCGTCTTGGTCGGCTGCGGAGAGCAGGTGCACGTAGAGACGTTCGGCACGCTGTCGGTCGGCGGGCCGCCGGTGCAGCGGGACACGCTGTTTCGCATCGCGTCGATTACGAAGCCAGTCACCGGGGCAGCGACGCTGGCGCTGATCGAGGAGGGTCTCCTGGGCTTGCATGAGCCGGTCGACAGGCTGCTGCCCGAGCTAGCGAGGCCGCGGGTGCTAACCCGCCTGGACGGGCCGCTGGACGACACGGTGCCGGCCGGCCGGTCCATCACCACCAGGGATCTGCTGACCTTCACATTCGGCTTCGGCATGGTCACCGAGATGTTCATGGCGCCGGAGCCATGGCCGATCGTGGCCGCGGAAAACGAACTCATGCTCGGCGCTCTCGGTGCCCCCGACCCTGCACACAAGCCAGATCCGGACACCTGGATGGCGGCGTTCGGGTTGCTGCCGCTGATGGCGCAGCCCGGCGAGCGCTGGATGTACAACGCCGGGGCGCTCGTGCTCAGCGTGCTGCTCAGCCGGGCAGCCGGTCAGTCGTTCGGCGAGGTGCTGCGGACCCGGGTCTTCGAGCCGCTCGGCATGTCCGATACGGCGTTCTGGACCAGCCAGCCCGACCGGCTGGCGACCGCCTACCGGGCGACGCTGGACGGGCTTGCAGTGGCCGACCCGCCCCATGGGGCGTGGAGCAAGCCGCCGGCATTCGAGGACGGCGCGGCCGGGCTGCTGTCCACCGTGGACGACCTGCACGCGTTCGCCCGGATGTTCCTGGGCGGCGGGGCTCCGGTGCTGGCGCCCGAGTCGGTCGCCGCGATGACCGTCGACCAGCTCACGCCCGGGCAAAAGGCGCACGGCGGTCTAGGCCTTAGCTTCTTCGACCACCAGTCCTGGTCCTACTGTCAGGCAGTACGGGACACCGGGGCGTTCGGCTGGGACGGCGGCTACGGTTCAACGTGGCTGGTCGACCCGGTCGCTGACCTGACCGTCATTGTGCAGACGCAGCGGCTCTTCGACACGCCCGAGCCACCGGCCCTGCACAGCGAGATTCAGGCGGCCGCTTACGCGGCACTGGCCACCAGGTAGCCCGTTACCTCGCTAGGGCACCCATCGGATCCCACGCGGGCAGCACGATGGGAGGCGTCGCCAGCGCCTGCTGGAGTTCGGCAGGCAGGGCGCTGCGGCGCGCGGCGATCTCGAACACGTACTGGTCAAACCACGAGTCGTTCATGGTGTAGAAGCCGTCCTTGCCGCGTTCGGCTCCCCAGCTGTTCTCCACCCGCCACCGGCGGGTGACGCCGTCCAGCACGTCTACACCGGTGAAGAGCATCGCGTGCGTCATCTGCGTCTCGTGGTAGGCGAGCCGCTCGGCCTTGTCGAGCGAGAACTGGGTGTCGTAGACCGCGGGCAGGTCGTACAGGCTGGCGTCCCAGATCGCATAGTCGCTGCTCATCATCTTGCCGACGTCGCAGCCGAACCACACCGGCTCGCCACCCTGCAGCGTCCGCGCGGCGATCTCCTTGATCAGCGACATCTCGACGTTGAGGTAGGTGACCGGCGGGCCGCCAACGGTGTTGCCCAGGTATTCGACCGTGAAGGTCCGGCCCACCGGGCTCGACGGCCGCGGGTCGTGCACCAGGCATACATACTCGCCTACCGGCAGGTCCACGTACTTCGCCACGAACTCCTGCGGCGTCAGCACGCCGTCCCGGTGGAACTGCTTGTCCTTGTCGGTCCACTGCCAGTCGAAGCTCTCGGGTGGCGTGCCCAGGTGGATGCAGAGCACCCGGTAGACCGTCCGCAGGATCTCGGCCTTCTCTCCCCGCGCCGCCTCGGGGCTCGTCGCGGCGGCCTCGCGCACTGACTTCGCGCCCTGGCGGAGCAGGTACCGCAGCACCGAGTTCATCCGTCCGGTGTTGCTCGAGCTCTGCGTCTCGGGCATGTAGCCCTTCGGCACCAGGCCGTGCTTGGCGACGATGGCGGCGAACATATTCCACTGGCCGCCGTCGCCCGCGACCGACTCCAGCAAGAACGCGACAGTCCGGTCGTCGACGTCGCGGTCGGCAGTCTCGATGATCGCCTCGAGGAAGTAGTTGGCGCGCTCGATCTTGTCCCAGAACATCGCGTGGTTCTGGGAGAACTCGAAGTCCTTCAGTCCGGTCTTGCGCATCACCCCGACACGCAGCAGGTTCAGCCCCGCGAACAGCCAGCACCGGCCGCTGCGTTCCTGGTTGGTGACCTTCCAGTCGTCTAGGTGCGTCGACAGCGAGTGGTCGACGCTGTTGACGATCTCGCGGTTGATCGCGACGTCGTCGACAGAGACTCTGGTAACCGCGTTCTGCGCCAGCCGGTAGACCGGATTCGCGGCGAAGTCCTTACGCAGCAGTTCCAGATCGGCCGCTGCCAGCGTTCCGTTCATCCGGTGTCCCTCCTCGGCCCAGTTCGTCACAGTTCACTTCAACGTATCAGTGACGGTTGAGTCGGTCATGACCGGCTTTTGTTAAGAACATCAGGCAACTGCACACCATCTGACGACACGGCGGCCGACTGTCACGACCCCGTTTCCGCGCCACTCCCGGCGGGCTGGGCCTGCCGACTGTCTGGCTGGAGTTCCGGCCCAGGCGCGGGCTGCCGGTGCACGAACAGGCTGAGACCGGTGCCGATAGCCAGGACCTTTGACGTCATGTTCAGCGCGGTCGGGAGCGGGGCCAACGGGTAGCCGAAGCCGAACCGGGCCCAGATAGCCCACACGGCCAGCATCAGCGCGAAGCAGAAGAACGTGGCCCTGGTCAGCCGCACCATCGGCGACAGCCGCAGCAGCAGCAGCGTGGTGATCTCGGCCAGCACGAGAGGCACGTAGACCAGGGCGACGTAGCTGCGGGGCTCGAGCGGGAAGCCGGGGATCCTGCCAATCACAAGAGGATCGAAGGGTAGCTCGAAGATCATCGGTGCGGCCATCGCGCCGATCACGGCACTGGCCAGCCTCGTCGGCAGGGCAGGGAAGCTGCGCGAGATGACGACGACGAACAGGATTGCGTCCGCTGTCAGGGTGACCGGGAGGATGGGCGCCCGAAGCACGGGAGCGCTCATCCCGGCCGCTCGGATTTCGCGAGCGCCGTGCTGGATGTAGATGGCCGAGCAGACCAGCAGAGCCAGGATGGCGACCGCCCACGCGCCGATCGTCGCGGCCTGGCCAGCCGGCCCGGGCCGGGCTAACCGGATGGGCAGCGGCAGCCGGATCCCGGCCAGGACCACGCAGCAGGCGGCAGCCAGCAGGCCGATGGCGAGCCAGCTCCTGGCAGCCCCGCCGTAGCTGGCCCAGATCGCGTACTGAGTCATGGTGTCCACCAGCTTTCACGAGCCACACGCCGACGCGAAGACCGCGCCTGAACTGCTGTACTCGACTCTATGGCATAAAGTAGACTCCGCTTTATGACATAAAGTCAAGCTTTACTTTGTGGCATAGAGTTGATCGGGGAGGGTTCATGGACCACGCGCCCGGCACCGGAGACACCACCGAAGGCGCTAACTTCGACCCCCGCCAGGCCGCTGCCTTGCTGGATCAGGCGACGCAGCGGGCCCGCCGCTCGTTCACGCCGCTCACGCCCCTGCTGTTCACCTTCCGAGCGGTCGCGCTGCTGGTCGTCTTCGGGGCATTCTGGCTGTCGGTGCGCGGCCAGCACCCCTACACCGGGCTACACCGGGGCTGGGCGATAGGCGTCGCGGTAGTGCTTGTGGTTATCAACATCGGCGTATCCGCCTGGGTGGTCGGGCGCGCGGCCATCGGGGTCAGCGGTCCGGCCCAGCGTAAGTGGGGGGCCTGGACAGGCATCATGGTGGCGGCCTGGATCATCGGATACGCGGTCACGGCGTCGCTGTACCACGCGGGAGTCAGCCATCAAGCCTGGGGCCTGTACCCGGCCAGCGCGCCGTTGCTGATCATCGGCCTCGCGGGCGCGGCCATCGGAGCAGCATTCCGATACTGGCCGCTGGCCGCTATCCTCCTGGCGATCGCCGTGGTCGCCACGGCAGCCGGGTTCGCGGGCCCGGTCGGCTCGTGGCTGATCACGGGCATCGGGCTGTGCGCCGTGTACCTGGGCGCCGCTGCGTTCACCTTCTGGGCGCAGCGCCGCAGCGTGGTCAGGCTGTGACCGACGCCGACCTCGATCCGCTGATCCACGTCCCGACCCGGTTGCGGATCGTCGCGACACTGGCCGCGCTGCCTGACGGGGACGCGCTGTCCTTCACTCGGCTGCAGGGCATGCTCGGGCTCACACCCGGCAACCTGATCATCCAGCTGCGCAAGCTCGAGGAAGCCGACTACATCACCAGCACCAAGACCAGAAATGGATCCGTACAGCAAACCAACGTGACTCTCACCAACCACGGCCGGGAAGCCCTCACCTCCTACACGAGGGCGCTGCGCAACCTGCTCGGCGGCTTGGCGGGGGATTGAGCAGCCTGCAGGGGTGAGCCGGCTGCCCGATGGCTACTCCGCGACCCAGGGCTGCGGACGACCAGGCAACCAGGTATCTCGAGGACGGACTCCAGCGCGTCTGACCTATTGTCAGGTCTTGCGCGCGCGGCTGGGCGCCACCCGCGACAGCTCGCCGGGCTGCTTGGGATAGACCGGCGGCCACGGCGCGTCCGGCAGCCCGGCGGCCTTATCCCGCTCGGCCATCGCCAGGAACGGCTCGAGCGACTGCGGGTCGTCAGCGATGGCCTGCCACGGATCGCCGACCTCCGCCAGGCGGGCAGGCAGCGAGGAGATCGTGAACTGGTCGGGGTGGACCTGATCGATCTCATCCCAGTGCAGCGGCGTGGACACCTGGGCTCCCGGCCGGGCCCGCACCGACCAGGCACCGAAGACCGTCTTGTGGGGCGCGTTCTGGTTGAAGTCGACGAACACCCGCTGGCCGCGTTCTTCCTTCCACCAGGCCGCGGTGATCAGGTCCGGCCGCCGGCGCTCGAGCTCGCGGGCGATCGCCACCGCGGCGCCGCGGACCTGATAGGCGTCCCAGCGCGGCTGCAAGCGCACGTACACGTGCAGGCCGCGGTTCCCTGTTGTCTTCGGGTAACCGGTCACCCCGGCCTCCCCGAGGAGAGCGTGCAACTCGGCCGCCGCGCGCTGAATGTGCTCGAACGTGACACCCGGAGTCGGGTCCAGGTCGATGCGCAGCTCGTCCACGTGCTCGGCGGCACTCGCCAGGTACGGCCAGACGTGGAAGCCGAGACAGCCAAGGTTGACGGCCCAGAGCACGTGGTCAATGTCCGCGGCCACCAGGGCCTGCGAGGTCGTGCCGTTGGGTGTCTCGACGATGGTCGTCTGCAGCCAGTCCGGCGCGTTCTTCGGCACCCGCTTCTGGAAGAACGACGGACCGCCGGCACCGTCAGGGAACCGCTGCAGCAGCACCGGCCGACCACCCATGGCGCGCAGCAGTGGCTCTGCCACGCTCAGATAGTGGTCGGCCAGATCGCCCTTGGTTTCCCCGTGCTCGGCGAAATAGACCTTGTCGGCCGAGGTGATCAGATCCCGGCCGGATGCCGCCCGCCGGGACTCCGGCTCGCTCATTCCCCGATGCTAGCTGCCCGGCACCCACCCGGCCTGGATAAGGTCATCCGCGTCCGGCCGGGTGGGCGTCCACCGGTAGCCTGTCGCGGGTAGATCCCACCGACGTGTCAGGACTCGCCAGTGACAGACAGTGTTCGGGCCGTGGCCTTCGACCTGGATGACACCCTCGCGGTGTCCAAGTCCCGGATCGACGATCGGATGGCCGACCTGCTAGCCCGCCTCATCCGGGTCACTGACGTCTGCATCATCTCGGGCGGCAGATTCGAGCAGTTCGAGAACCAGGTGCTGGTGCACCTGAAGGCCGAGCCCGATGCGCTCGCCTCGCTGCACCTCATGCCGACCTGCGGCACTCGCTATTACCGTTGGGTCGACGAGCAGTGGCAACTGATCTATGCCGAGGACCTGGCTGAGGAGGACAAGCGCCGCGTCATCGGGGTGCTTGAGCAGGGTGCCAGGGATCTGGGCCTGTGGGAGGAGCAGACCTGGGGTGAGCGGATCGAGGACCGCGGCAGCCAGATCACCTTCTCGGCCCTCGGCCAGCAGGCGCCGCCCGCCGAGAAGTACGAGTGGGACCCGGACAACCAGAAGAAGCAGCGGCTGCGCGCGTACGCCGCGGACAGGCTGCCGGACCTCGAGGTGCGCGTCGGGGGCTCGACCTCTGTCGACGTGACCCGCAAGGGCATTGACAAGGCCTACGGCATGTACAAGCTGATGGACCAGCTCGGCCTCGCGGCCGACGAGATCCTGTTCGTCGGCGATCGCCTCGAGCCGGGCGGCAACGACTACCCGGTGCGAGCGGTTGGCGTTCGCTGCGTGGAAGTCACCTGCTGGCAGGACACGGCCGACTACATCGAGCGCGTGCTGGCGGCTGCGGAGGAGATAGGGGAACGGCCCCGGCTGGAGGTACCGCCGCGACCATGAACGACCGGGCTGGCCAGCCGGCCACCGCCGCCGACCTCGTGGACGTGGCGGCGCTGGTGACTGCGTACTTTAGCGAGCATCCTGATCCGGCCGAGCCAGCCCAGCAGGTGGCCTTCGGCACGTCCGGGCACCGCGGCAGCGCGCTGCGGCTGTCGTTCAACTCCGACCACATCGCGGCCATCAGCCAGGCGATCTGCGAGCACCGGGCCGCGGCCGGAATCAACGGGCCGATCTTCGTCGGCCGCGACACCCACGCCCTCTCCGAGCCGGCTCTGGTCACCGCGCTGGAGGTGCTGGCCGCGAACGGTGCGGAGATCCTGATCGACAGCCGCGACGGCTACACGCCGACGCCCGCGCTGTCCCGCGCCGTGCTCGACTACAACGCGGGCCGCCACGCCGGGCTGGCGGACGGAATCGTGATCACCCCTTCCCACAACCCGCCGGAGGACGGCGGCTTCAAGTACAACCCGCCGAACGGCGGCCCGGCGGGGTCCGACATCACGACCGCGATCCAGCAGCGAGCCAACGAGCTGCTGGCTACCGGGCTCGCTGGCGTGCGCCGGATCCCGGTGGCGAAGGCCAGGTCGGCGGCCGGCCGGTTCGACTTCCTGGGCGCGTACGTGGCCGCGTTGCCGCTGGTGGTGGACCTCGCGGCGATACGGGCGGCGCGGGTGCGGATCGGCGCCGACCCCCTCGGCGGCGCCAGCGTGGCGTACTGGGCCGAGATAGCCGAGCGATACGAACTCGAGCTGACCGTGGTGAACCCCGATGTCGATCCCACCTTCCGGTTCATGACGCTGGACTGGGACGGCCGGATCCGGATGGACTGCTCGTCGCCGAGCGCGATGGCCTCGCTCATCGGCCGGCGGGCCGACTTCGCGATCGCGACCGGCAACGACACCGACGCCGACCGGCACGGCATCGTGACGCCCGACGCGGGCCTGATGAACCCGAACCACTACCTCGCAGCCGCCATCGACTACCTGTACCAGCACCGGAACGACTGGTCAGCCACCGCGGCGGTGGGCAAGACGATGGTCAGCTCTTCCATGATCGACCGCGTCGCCGATGACTGTGACCGGCGCCTGGTCGAGGTGCCGGTCGGGTTCAAGTGGTTCGTGCCCGGTCTGCTCGATGGGAGCATCGCGTTCGGCGGCGAGGAGAGCGCCGGAGCGTCGTTCCTGTGCCGGGACGGGCGGGTGTGGACCACCGACAAGGACGGCATCATTCTCGACCTACTGGCGGCCGAGATCCTGGCGGTAACCGGCAGCACGCCGAGCGAGCGGTACCGCTCGATTACCGAGCGGCTCGGTGATCCCGCGTACGCGCGCGTCGATGCGCCCGCGTCGCGGCAGCAGAAGGCCGCCCTCGCCCAGCTCACGCCCGACCAGTTCGCCGCCGCCGAGCTGGCGGGGGAGCCGGTGCTCGGGAGGCTGACGACGGCGCCCGGCAACGGGGAGCCACTTGGCGGCATCAAGGTGGTAACAGAGTCGGGCTGGTTCGCCGCGCGACCTTCCGGCACTGAAGATGTGTACAAGCTGTACGCCGAGTCGTTCCGCGGGCCCGGGCACCTGGCGCGCATTCAAGACGAGGCGCGCGAGCAACTGGCCGCGGTGCTGGCCTAGCTCGCGACTGTCCGATCCGATTCCTGGCCAGGCTCCGGATAGCTCAGGCCGAACCACGGTCGGCACGGCTCGAAACCGGTCACCGCCACCTCAGCGCCGTGCCCGGCCGCTCGCCATGCCGGGGCGGTGAGCCGAAACTGGCTCAGCTCCACGACGCCCTGCGCCGAGTCGGTCAGGCTCACGCCGTTCTCGGCGTATCCGACCCGGCGGGACACGCCCAGCGACGGGGCGTTGTCGGTGCGAGCTGAGGTCACCGCGGCCAGCGCGGCGAGCTGGTCAAACGCCAGCCCGAGGACGGCGAGTCGCATCGCCACGCCGATGCCACGACCCCGGACACCCTGGATGAGCCAGGACCCGGAGCTAACGGTCCGCAGCACCGGAAACTGCTCGGCCTCCAGCGCCTGCATGCCGACCACGGCGCCGTCGCTCTCCACGGCGAACTGAAGGCACCACGACGAGGGCGACCAGGTGCCCACGGACCGCCAGTAGTCCTGGTAACACAGCCGCGCGCGATTCTGCCTGAGGTCCAGACCGGGCAGCAGCTCGGCGTGCGGGTCGTGCTCGTAGTCGTCCGGTTGGATGGCCGCGAGCAGCGGTAGGTCGGCTTCGGTGACCGGGCG
>Ga0187783_10004754_pt1 | contig 10040 bp, 5 predicted proteins | sample 1015_SJ02_MP02_2_FD_132471 | JGI IMG/M metagenome (GOLD analysis project Ga0187783, IMG submission 132471) | Tropical peat soil microbial communities from peatlands in Department of Meta, Colombia - 1015_SJ02_MP02_20_MG | ecosystem: Environmental > Terrestrial > Soil > Wetlands > Peat | place... | reverse complement strand
TCAGAGCCGCCGCAGGATCGGTCCTCCAACTCCCCGTGATCGAGGCCGGTACACCGACCGATGTGCTCACGCTGCTCATCGACCTCGGTCTGTGTCCCGTGGGAGCCGTCGCCCGAGGTGGAACCCCCTACACGGAGATCGACTGGACGGTTCCGTCTGCGATCGTGCTCGGAAACGAGTCAGGCGGCTTGGATCCCGAGGCGGCGTCGCTCCTCGAGGAGACGGTCACTATCCCGATGGCCGGACGGGCCGAGTCGCTCAACGTTTCCATGGCGGCGTCGGTGCTGTGCTTCGAAATCCTGCGTCAGCGGGCGCTCGCCGCCCTCTAACCTGCACTGATCGAACTCGTCGAACCACCCGCCCGAGCTCTGAGATGACAAAGTCGGAAAGCACCGGACTTCCCGTAGACACCGAACGGCTTGTCGACGTCGTCCAAGATCGCCTCTCCGAGGTCGGTGATCTCGACGAGCTGAGATCGCTGGAGACGGAGGTGCTCGGAAAGAAGTCCGAGCTCTCGCTCGCCCACCGCTCTCTCGGCGGGCTCGAGCCGGACGCGCGGCGAAGGGCGGGTGCGGTCCTCGGTGAGACGAAGAGCCGCATCGAAACTCTGATCTCGGAGAAACGCGAAGAGCTGGAAGAGGTCTCTCGGCGACGCCAACTCGAAGCGGACCGACTCGACCTGACGGAGGTGGTCCGAGAGAGCGGACGCGGTCATGTCCACCTTGTGCAACGCACGAGGGACGAGCTCGAGGACGTGTTCATCGGAATGGGCTTCTCCGTGGCAGAAGGGCCCGAGGCCGAAACGGATTGGTACAACTTCGAAGCCTTGAACATGCCGCCGGCACATCCCGCTCGGAGCATGTTCGACACCTTCTACCTGGAGCTCGGGGAGCCCGATGCGGTATTGCTAAGGACTCATACCTCACCCGTGCAGATCCGGGTGATGCAGTCCCAGCCCCCGCCGATCTATTCGGTCATGCCCGGGCGCGCGTACCGGCGCGAAACAGCCGACGCGCGCCATACCTCGATCTTCCATCAGATCGAAGGGCTCGTGGTCGACCGGGGCATCAGCTTCGCTGACCTCGCCGGCACCATCGAGATCTTCACCTCTGCGTACTTTGGACCCGACATCCACGCACGGTTGCGCCCGGCCTTCTTCCCTTTCACCGAGCCGTCCGCCGAGTTCGAGATCACCTGCACGATTTGCAAGGGCTCCGGTTGCAGGACTTGTTCCCACGCGGGATGGGTCGAGCTGGGAGGGTGCGGAATGGTCGATCCAGCGGTTTTCGCCGCTGTCGACATCGACGACGAGAAATGGACCGGCTTTGCGTTCGGATTCGGGATAGACCGATGTGCGCAGATGCGGCACGAGATTCCAGACATGCGCATCCTTCTCGAGAACGACGTTCGATTTCTTCGACAAGCCTGAGGACTTCCGTTGCTCGTCCCTCTTTCGTGGATTCGTGATTTCGCACCGTTCGAGGGTGACCCTCGTCAGCTTGCTTCGACTCTCGATGATCTCGGTCTGGTCGTAGAATCGATCAAGCGTGTCGGCGAGGGCCTCGACGATGTCGTGGTAGCGCGCGTCGTGAGCATCGACCCCATTCCGGGAGCGGACAAGATCCGCAGAGTGAGCGTGGTCGCCGACGACGGCAACCCGGTGGAAGTCGTTTGCGGTGCTTGGAATTTCTCGGTTGGGGATCTTGTGCCCTTCGCACCGGTGGGAGCCGTGCTTCCCGGAGACTTCGAGATCGGCCGTCGGAAGATGAAAGGTGTCACGTCGAACGGGATGCTCTGTTCGGGTCGCGAGCTCGAGTTGTCCGACGACCACGCAGGGATCCTCGTCCTGGCGCCGGTTTCGAACAGTGACCAGAATGCTCCGAGACCCGAGCTGGGGACGCCTTTGACGGAAGCGCTCGGGATCCGCCCCGACGTCGTGTTCGACGTAGCGGTCGAGGCCAACCGTCCGGACGCGTTGTCGATGGCGGGCATCGCACGCGACCTGGCTGCCCGCCTGGGACTGCCCTTTGCGATCCCTGACCCGCCGGCCATGACGTCCCCCCGAATGACCTCCGCCGGATCTGAAGTGTCGGGAATCGACGTCTCCGAGCCGACATCTGATCTCACCACCATCGAGGTAGTCGATCGCGACCTGTGCCCTCGGTTCACGGCTCGTGTCGTGCGTGGAGTCAAAGTGGGGCCGTCTCCACAGTGGGTGACAACGAGGCTCACACTTGCCGGAATGCGTCCCATCAACAGTGTGGTCGATGCGTCCAACTACGTCATGCTGGAGTTGGGACAACCAACGCACCCCTACGACCTCGACCGAGTCGCGGGCGGGGGTCTGGTCGTTCGCGCCGCGAGAATCGGAGAACGGGTGGTCACTCTCGACGGGGAGGAGCGGGTCATGGGCTCCCGTTCGGTCGGACCGGGAGATGATCGCCGCGACTGTTTGATATGTGACGCCGAGAACCGACCGATCGGCATCGCAGGGATCATGGGCGGAGCGAGCACCGAGATCATTGATTCGACGAGCAGCGTGCTGCTCGAAGCGGCTTACTTCGATCCAATGAGCGTCGCGCGGACCTCGAAGCGACTCTCGCTCCGGACCGAGGCGTCTGCGCGCTTCGAACGAGGTTGCGACCCGGAAGGCATCGACCGCGCGGCGCTGCGTTTCATCGAGCTGCTGGCCGGCCAACCAGGCGAACCGGGCCAACCCGGCCAACCCGGTCAACCGAGCGAAACCAGCCAGCCGAGCCAACCCGACCAACCGATTCGGCAACGGCTACGGGTCGCCCCCGGTTCTATCGACGTCCGCGGGACGCTGCCGTCGCAACCCAGACCGAAAGTACGGATCTCGAGGGTCAACGCCATTCTGGGAAGCGAGTTGAGCGAAGACGACGTCGCTCGTTACCTGGAGCCGATCGGCTTTCGAACCCAGGTTCTGAACGAAGACGAGGTCGTCGTCACGGTGCCCACCTTCAGGCCGGACACGACGCGTGAGATCGACGTGATCGAGGAAGTCGCGCGACATCTCGGCTACGGGAATCTTCCGCGACGGCGACCGTTCGCCCCTCAAGTCGGGAAGCTCACCTGGTATCAGCGCGAGCGCAGAGTGGTGCGCGAGATAGTCGCCGGGATAGGTGCAGAAGAGGCGTGGACGTCCTCGATGCTCGGACCGGACGATCACCTTCGTGCGGGCATGGGCGAAGGCGGGGTGAAGGTCGCCAACCCGATCTCTCCGAGTGAGTCGGTCCTCCGGCGCAGCCTTCTGCCTGGCTTGTTGAAAGCTCTTGCCTTCAATGCTGATCGACGCAACGGTGATCTGCGACTGTTCGAGATCGGACACGTTTTCCCACCCCCTGACGAGAATCGGGTGGAACGCGCGCAGAAGCGGCTCGGAACTGTGATCGACGAGAGAGAGCTTCTGGGCGTGCTGTTCGCGAGGCAGGACGACAACGCCCGCAGCTCCAGCGCTGCGTGGACCTACTTGACCGACGCGCTGCGAGTGTGCGACGTCGCGATCGTGGTTCCAACCTCAGATGCCGAGGTGCCGGCCGGTCTACATCCCACCCGGTCGGCTCGTCTGTTCCTGCCGGGCGAACCGCCGGAACAAATCGGTGTGCTGGGCGAGGTGGATCCCGCCGTCGTCGCGGCTTTCGGACTGGCTGGGAGCGGGCAGCGGAGGATCGGATGGTTCGAAGTCGATCTCGAACTTCTCCTATCCGTCGCACCCCGGCGTTCGCTGCTGCTCGAGACTCCGAGTCGGTTCCCTTCGAGCGATATCGACCTGGCGTTCTCGGTGCCGGAGACGGTCCCCTCAGCGATCGTCGAATCGACTCTGCGAATCGCAGCCGGCGAACTTCTGGAGGACGTCTGGCTCTTCGACGTGTACAGGGGAGAAGGCGTGGAGCCGGGCGAACGCAGCTTGGCCTATCGCCTTCGTTTCTGTGCACACGACAGGACGCTCACGGACGCTGAGGTCGGTGAGCTTCGCGTGCGGTGCATCGATGCCGTGGAAGGCGCGCACGAAGCAAAGCTGCGCGGGTGAGCTGGCCCGATCGGGATCGCCTCACCGGACTCGACAGCCGCCGTCCAGATCGAACACCCGATTGAAGCGTCCGAGCGCGAGCCATGATGCAACACAAAGTGCTAGGTCGACGAGCTCGGCATCGTCAAAGGATCGGTGCAACTCTTCCCAGAAGCGGTCGTCCATCGAGAGGTGGTCGGTCGCGTAGCGCTCGGCGAATTCCGCGGCGAGGCGTTCGCGTTCGCTGAAGCCGCTCCAGTCGGAGTCCGCTCCTACGTGTTCGTAGAACTCCTCGTCGATGAGCTCGCTTTCGTCTGCCCTCCTCGAGACATCCCGGCCACTGCGCCACTCGGTGCAGATGAGGCAGTCGTTGATGCGGGCGATCCTGAAACGCGCTGCCTCGAATTCTCTCAGGCTCAGCGACGAGCGTTGGTAAACGGCGTCGCTGTAGGCGGCGGCGGGGATGCTCACGTCCGGTGCGACTTCCGTCCATGCGTAGACGAGCGGGTCCTTGCCGTCGGGCACTGCGATTCTGGGCATGCGGAAGTTATACACGCATGGGCCGCTTCGCTCTCACCCGCATGCGACAGCTAACCGCCCCCACCCATTAGCCTCGAATTTCAGATCCCCTTCAGCTTCGATTCGCTGTGTCCGGAGGTGCGACGTGTTCGAGTGGTCCGAGGAACAGCTGGCGATACGTGATGCCGTTCGAAAGTTCGTGGAGGCTGAGGTCAAACCTCGAGTCGACGAGCTCGAGCACGGGGACGTGCCTCCGTACGAGGTGATCCGCAAGATGTACCGCACGTTCGGCATGGACGAGCTCGCGCGCGGAGGGTTCAAGCGGGCGCTGGAGCGAAAGCAGGCCGGACACACCGCCGCGACGGAGTCGAACGGCCAAAGCTCGAGACAAGGTGACGCTGGGGCATCGGCCTTGACGCTCATTCCGATAATCGAACTCTCGCGGTTCTCGCCCGGAATCGTCACGGCGATGGGCGTGAGTGTGGGACTCGCCGCCGGGACGATCATGAAACGCGGGACCACCGCGCAGATGGAGCGGTGGGGGCTCGATCTTTTGACCTTCGACAAGATAGGAGCCTGGGCCATAACCGAGGCGGACTCGGGATCGGACGCACTGGGTGGAATGAAGTCCACAGCTCAGCCAGATGGAGAGGAGTTCATCCTGAACGGCAGTAAGACCTTCATAACGAACGGCCCTTATGCGGACACGATCGTCTTCTATGCCAAACTCGACGACGGAAGCGACACGGCGCTACGAGCTCGAAGAGTGCTGACGTTCGTTCTCGATTCGGGTACGCCAGGCCTTGAACAGTCGAAGCCACTGCGGAAGATGGGTCTTCATTCCTCGCCGACGGGAGAGCTGTTCCTCACCGATGTGCGCGTGAGTCGTGATCGTCTCCTCGGAAGCGAACTTGCGACCACTGAAGACCTCTCGTCGCTCGATCCAGGCGCTGACGAGGGTCGCAGGAGTGCTCGGGACAATTTTGTCACCGAGCGCGCAGGTGTTGCCGCGATGGCGCTCGGTCTGATCGAGGAGTGCCTGTCGCTCTCGGTCGAGTACGCGAAGGAGCGCCATCTCTGGGGCCGACCGATCGCGGAGTTCGAGTTGATACAGCTGAAGCTCGCGAACATGGAGGTCGCACGCGTCAACGTTCAGAACATGGTGTTTCGGCACATCGAGCAACAGGCGGCCGGCAAGAGCCTCACGCTTGCCGAAGCATCGGCGATGAAGCTCTACGCTGCGCAGGCTGCCAGCCAGGTCGCGATGGACGCCGTTCAGCTATTCGGGGGCAACGGTTACATGAGTGAGTTCCGTGTCGAGCAGCTCGCACGTGACGCGAAGGTGTTCCAGATCTACGCGGGGACCGACGAGATCCAAGTCACACACATCGCACGGGACCTTCTCTCTCCCTGACTCTGCCCCGTCATAACTCACTCTGTCGGGTCGTGACTGACTCTTCCGGGTCATAACTCACTCTGCCGGGTCGTGACTGCTCTGTCGGGTCGTAGCTGACTCTGCCGGGTCGTAACTGACTTAACCGGTGCCAGCCGACCCTACCGGCCGCCCGACCGACCGAGACGTGCCGTAGTCTTCTCGAGCAGCGGGGTGGGACATGGCGACAATCCAGAATGTCACAGTGCTATTCACCGATCTGGTGGGGTCGACCGAACTGGTGTCGACGCTGTCTCCCGAGGCGGGCGACGAAGTTCGGCGTATGCACTTCTCGGCTTTGCGGCAAGCCATTGCCGCCTCAGGCGGCACAGAGGTCAAGAACCTCGGTGACGGGCTCATGGTCGTATTCCCGGCTGCGTCGGCCGCTCTCGGTTGTGCGGTGGCCATGCAACAGGTCGTCCACAGGAGTAACGCCGGGACAGAACGACCCCTCCGCCTCCGGGTGGGGCTGAGCTCGGGAGAGTCGACCAAGGAGGATGGCGACTACTTCGGCGACCCTGTCATAGAGGCCGCCCGGCTTTGCGCTCGAGCCGACGGTGGCCAGATCCTGGCTTCGGAACTGGTTCGCGCCAACGCAGGTCGCAGGAGCTCACACACCTTCACCTCTCTCGGAGAGCTGGAGTTAAAGGGGCTGCCTGACCCAATCGAGACCCTCGATGTCGCGTGGGAGCCTCTCGGCCCAGAGGCACCGGGATCGGGAAGGGCGCCGTTGCCAACCCGCCTGACTCATCGTCCCGCCATGGGCATGATCGGCCGCCGCAACGAGCTTGCCATCCTGGCCGCCGCTACCAAGCGGGTCGGATGCGGCAACGGGCGAGAACTGATCCTGATGACCGGCGAACCGGGCCAAGGCAAGACGACTCTCGTCTCCGAAGTTGCACGCCAATGCTATGACGCTGAGATGACCGTCTTGCTCGGTCGCTGCGACGAGGAGGTGGACGCTCCCTATCGTTCGTTCCGAGAGAGCCTGTCGCACCTTGTGACACACGTCGACGAAGAGGTGCTCCGAACGCATGTCTTCGAACACGGTGGAGAGCTCGCTCGCATGGTTCCGGCCCTGGGCCAGCGTCTGGGTGAGCTGCCTTCCCCCCAGACCAGCGACGCGGAGACCGAGCGCTACCTTCTTTATGCCGCTGTTGTCGGACTGCTGGACACTGCGAGCCGACAACGTCCGGTCGTACTTGTGCTTGATGACCTGCACTGGGCGGACAAGCCGAGCCTTCAGCTGTTGAGGCACCTGGTTGCCAACACCTCGTTGGCTCGCCTTCTCATATTGGGCACGTATCGCGCCGCCGAGCTTTCTGCCTCTCATCCGTTGAACGAGGCCCTGGCCGCGTGGCACCGCGAACCAACCGGGGTCTCGACAATCGACTTGAAGGGCCTAGAAGACACTGAGGTGATCGCCTTTTTGGAGTCGGCCGCGGGCCACGAGCTGGACGACGCCGGAGTGAGACTGGCTCACCAGCTCTACCGCGAGACCGATGGCAACCCCTTTTTCGTGGGCGAGGTCCTACGGCATCTGTCGGAATCTGGCGCCATCTACCAGGACACTGCTACAAGGCGATGGGCGGCAAAAGAAACCGAGGGCCAGCTGGCCCTTCCCCACAGCGTGCGCACGGTAATCGGGACCCGAGTCGCTCGTCTCGGCGGACAAGCAACCAAGATCCTCTCCACAGCGTCGGTCATCGGGCGCGATTTCGACCTGGACCTGCTAGCCGAGACCGCCCAGGTGGACGAGGACAACCTGATGGACCTCCTCAAAGAGGCCGAGAGAGCGGCACTTGTCACCGAGTTCTCCGACACGCCGGGTCGTTACAGCTTCTCTCACGCGCTTATCCAGCACACGCTTTACGAGGATCTTGGACCCACCCGGCGCACACGGGCACACCGTTCCGTGGGCGAAGCCATTGAGCGTCTCTCTGGCCAAAATCAAGAGGACCGCCTCGCCGAGCTTGCCCGCCACTTTTTCCTGGCAACCCGGCCTATGGACACCGAAAAGGCCATCTCCTATGCGAGGCGCGCTGGCGAGGCGGCTCTAAAAGCATTGGCCCCTGACGACGCGGTGCGTTACTTCTCCCAAGCCCTCGGCCTCACGGTCCAGACGGGGGACCGTGAACCTGCTCTTTACATCGATCTTCTTATTGGCCTCGGCACGGCCGAGCGCCAGGCTGGCATTGCCGAGTATCGCGAACACTTGCTGGAAGCAGCCCGCCAGGCATCTCAAATCAACGACTCCGACCATCTCGTTGATGCAGCGCTGGCGAACAACCGCGGATTTTTCAGCGCCCTCGGAGTGATCGACACCGAACGGGTGGAGATGTTGGAGACATCCCTGGCTCTCCTTCCTGAGACCGACAGTTCGAATCGGGCGAAACTACTAGCGCGACTGTGCAGCGAACTCGCTTTCGGTGCCCTGGACCGCCGTTTGGCCTTAGCGCGCGAGAGCAAGGCCGTTGCTCGCAGCACGGGCGACGCCGCGACCATCATCCAAGTGCTTTTCGATTGCGGTGCTCCATTGCGAATCCCGGATGGGCTTCAAGACCGGCGCGAGGAGTGGGATGAAGCGGTTCAACTCGCCGACCTTCTCCAAGACCCTCTTCTACAACTATGGGCGGCAGCGCAGGGGGTGATCGAAGAGACCAGGGGCGCGAACTTCGTCCATGCTCGTCATCATTTGACCCAGTTGACGCAGCTCGCCCACAGGCTTCAACAGCCGATGTGGCTGTGGTACGTCAACTATGTACAGGCATCCTATGCACTTCTGCATGGTGAGCCACTGCAAGCCGAGAAGCTCGCAAATGCTGCCCTGGAAATCGGGACTGCAAGCGGTCAGCCCGACGCCACGGTGTTCTACGGCACTCAATTGATGATGATCCGAAATCAGCAGGGACGTATGGGCGAACTTGTTGAGCTCATTGCCGACGTGGCAGATCAAACTCCCGGGATTCCTACGTACCGCGCAGTCCTAGCCACGGCATATCTGCAAGCGGGCGAAGCGGAGCACTCGCGCCGTTTGGTCGAAGAGGCTTTGGTCGACTCGTTTGCCTTGCCGATGGATACTGCTTGGTTGGATGGAATCGTCATGTACGCGCGACCGACGATCGAACTCCGCATCAGCTCTGCCGCTGAGGTGTTGATGGAGCTCCTTGCCCCATACCACTCCCAAGTTCCTAACAACGGTTTGATCCCGCAGGAACCGGTATCCATGTTCCTCGGTGGACTCGCCACAGTCGCAGGTAGGTACAAGGACGCCGAGGCTTACTTCATGGAGAGTGCCGAGCTGAACCAGCGTGGCGAGATGCACTTTTCAGAAGCCCATACCAACCTGCTTTGGGGCCGGTTGCATCTCCAGCGAGGTGAAACCGGTGATCCACAGCGAGCCCGAGAGCTGCTAGAGCAGGCGAGGGAGAAGGCTGCTAGCCGGGGTTATGTCATGATCGAGCGCGGCGCAATTGAGGACCTGTCGAAGTTGTACTGAGGTCCGGTCGGCCAACCGGCATCGCCCTGCTAGCGGGTTTGTCGTCTTGAGTCGGAAAGGATGCGAGTGCCGATCCGGAAAGGATGCGAGCAGGAGTACCGATCCGGAAAGGATGCGAGTAACCGCCGCGGGAGATGAACAGTTCGAGATGGTCCTCCTTGATTCATCCTCAATTCATCGACTCGCCCTTGATCGCTTTTAGTGGACGGGCTTGGTCATGAGGTTGTAGACGGTCACCCCGTCCACCGTCTGGGCGACGAAGTGCGTGGTCACCCATGACGAGATGGCCGATGCCCCGACCGTCGAGGAGGACGAACCTCCGCCGAAACCTCCAAAGCCGCCGGCTATGTAGTAGTGGATGCGTCCCTCGGCCACCGCCTTCTCGAAAGCGGCGAGCGTAGGCGCGGGATCCGTGCCGTTGAAACCACCGATGGCCATGATCGGGTCGTCAGTCGCCAGCTGATAGCCCGCGGCCGAGTTGGCCCCGGTGGTGGCTGCCACCCACGAATAGCGCCCGGCGTCGTGTTCGAGCATGGCAACTAACTGGCGTCCCGGCGTCG
>Ga0187783_10004753_pt1 | contig 10040 bp, 9 predicted proteins | sample 1015_SJ02_MP02_2_FD_132471 | JGI IMG/M metagenome (GOLD analysis project Ga0187783, IMG submission 132471) | Tropical peat soil microbial communities from peatlands in Department of Meta, Colombia - 1015_SJ02_MP02_20_MG | ecosystem: Environmental > Terrestrial > Soil > Wetlands > Peat | place... | reverse complement strand
CACTCGGTGGCTAAGCAGGACCGGACCCGACCGCTCAGTCTCGGTGGAAGGGGACGGAAATTCCGACCGGCAGAATATGGCTGCCGAGATCGATGGGCGGTAACGGAGGAGGGTCGAACGATATGTTTGCGAATGCACTGTTGGTGACTTTGCTGGCGATGTTCCAGGAGCAGGCTCCTGAGGTCGGCTGGGACCTGATTACGATGTGGCACAATATGGGTATTCCGGCCAAGCTCGTCGTTACGATTCTGTTCGTTATGTCGGCATGGTCGGTGGGCATCATGATTGACCGGGCACTCATGTACAGTGCCGCCCGCAAGCAATCGCGCATTTTCGTCCAGCAGGTGGCCGGTGCGCTCAAGGACAATAAGCTTGATGAGGCGATTTCGATTGCCGAGCGCAACAAGAAGAGTCACATCGCCAAGGTCGTGGCGACCGGTCTTTCGGAGTTTCAGGCGGCTTCCGCGCAGGTAAGCGACGAAGAGGTGATCGAGGCGGCCCGGCGCGGTCTGGAGCGGTCGGTGGCGATCGTGCATGCGGAAATGAAGCGCGGCCTCTCCGGCCTGGCAACGATCGGCTCGACGGCACCCTTCGTGGGTCTGTTCGGCACCGTCATGGGCATTATCAACGCGTTCAAAGGCATTTCCAGCTCCAAGGTCACCGGCCTTTCGGCGGTCGCTGGCGGTATCGCGGAAGCGCTCGTCACCACGGCGCTCGGGCTGCTCGTGGCGGTTCCCGCTGTGTGGACCTTTAACTATTTTACAAACCGAGTCGAAGCGTTCGACGTAGAGATGGACAACTCGTCGATGGAGCTGATCAACTACTTCATCACTCGTCGAGGCGGAAAGAAGTAAGCAATGGCGTACAAGCCCAAAGCACCGCCAGTCATGGCCGCCCCGAACGTTATCCCCATGGCGGACATCATGCTGGTGTTGCTTATTATCTTCATGGTGATTACGCCGATGCTCCAGCACGGCGCTCCGGTCGATATGGCCAAGGCGGAAAACGCCGATAAGATGCCCAATGCGGACCGCGATGATGCCATCATCGTCGCGGTGACTCGCGACGGCAGACTTTTCCTGAGCCCCGGGAATAAAGAGATCGGCCTGGACGCCATTACCGATAACGTCAAGGACCTGATCACGGGCCGCTTGGACAAGACCGTTTATGTCCGCTCCGATGCACGAGCCAAGTACGGCGACGTTGTCAAGGCGGTGGACGAAGTCCGCGCGGCCGGCGTAGAGAATATCGGTCTTTTGACTGAGAAGATTCAGAATAAGGCCGCGCCGCCCCCACCACCCAGCGGCGGATCTGACTGAGTAAGGGCCGGAGTTATACCGCAACGAAGGAGTTTCTTTCATGGGAATCGCAGTTGGTGGAAGTAAAGACGGGCCGGTATCGGATCCCAACGTTGTCCCTTTGATCGATGTGCTGCTTGTGCTGATCATCATTTTTATGGTGATCACACCCAGGGTGCCAACGGGCTTGCCCACGATCGTCCCGCAACCTCCTCCGCCAAACGAAAAACAGCCGCCGCCCGACAACCGTACGATCGTGGTTTCCGTGCTGAATGGCGGAAAAGTCATGATCAATCAGGATCAGAGCGACTGGAATACGCTCGGTGGCCGCCTGTTTGACATTTTTAAGGAGCGTGCGGACAAGGTTGCTTTTGTCAAAGGGGACGACGATGTCTCGTTCGCGCAGGTGGCGCGAGCGATCGACATCATGCGCGGCGCGGGCATCGATCACGTTGGACTCATCACCGCGAAGATCGAGGCGGGTCAGTAGAGGCGTCGGTCTCCGCGGTTGTTGCCTTATGGACCTTCGGGGCGCAGATCCGACTTCTCAAGCTAAGGAGATAGGCATGCAGGGGAAGCCCCACATCTGGTTTCTTGTGGCTGTCGTTCTGGCTGCGTTGGCCGCGGGAGCTGGCTGCGACAAGCTGCGCGCCCGCGACCGACTCAACAAGGGTGTCAACGCCTACAAGAGCGGGCAATTTGACCAGGCGATCGAAGATTTCAAGCAAGCGAAGGACCTAGATCCGTCACTGACCAACGCCCAACTCTATCTGGCCACTGCCTACGCCAGCCAGTACGTACCGGGCGCGCCTTCCCAAGAAAACATCAACAACGGCAACCAGGCGATTACCGAGTTCAAGGCCATCTTGGATAGCGATCCGAATAACCTTGCGGCGATCGATGGGATCGGTTCGATTCTTTACAACATGGGTGGAAGCCCGTTCGACGCGGCCAAGCTCAATGAATCGAAGGCTTACCACGAGAAACACATCCAGATCAAACCGGAGGACCCTGAGCCCTACTACTGGGTTGGCGTGATCGATTGGTCGCTGGCTTTCCGGGCGAATAAGGACATGCGCGACGCCTACAACCAAAAGTCCAAGAAGCCCATTAAGGAAAGCGACCCGATGCCACCCGCCCTGGCCATGGAGTTTGCCAGCAAGTACGGCACAGTCGTTGACGATGGCATTACCAATCTTCAAAAGGCCATGACCTTGCGCTCGGAATACGACGACGCGATGGCCTATCTGAACTTGCTCTACCGTCAAAAAGCCGATATGGAAACGTCCAAAGAGGCACGCGACACCGACCTGCAGCAAGCCGATGATCTCGTCGAAAGGGTGAAGGCCATCAAGCAGAAGAAGGCCAACCTTACCCCCAGTTCCTAGGGGATTGTTCTTTGGAGGTGGACCTTCGCGGTCTGCCTTTCTTATCTGGAGAAAAGAACGTCAGGACGGGAGCGACGATTCTCACTTCTCTTGGATCGACCTGAGATATTCGATCAGATTCTTGACGCGCTGTGTGATCTTTGCCTCATCGGACTTGGTCGTCGCCTTAAGAATTGTTCCCCACACAGGCATCTCCGCTGAGCCATGATCGGGCAAGGAAACGCCATTCCGCAGGACCGACTCGACGTACGCATCAGGAAACTTGCCATCGTAGCGTTTGGTGAGTGTAGTGAGGTCTGGCGGAGGTTCGGTGAACGAGGACGAGGAAGGCGGAGGTCCGTTGCCCTTGCCGTCGTTTCCATGGCACACGGCGCAGTTTTGTCGATAGAACCTGGCGCCCGCGGCCTGGGTGGACTTCTCTGCTTCCGCCGGCTTCTGGGGTATCGCTGGCGGACCTGTGACCAGGACCGCCAAGGGACCGAGCGCAACGGTCCTCCCGACGGCTCGCCGAAGAGAACGCTTAATTGCGAAGTCCTGGCATCGACCGATACGTTGACAGTATTTCGACCGGATCGGATTGTCAATCGAGGTTGGCAACGGCAGGCCAGGCGACCGGACTGGAACACGGCGAAGGGTTTACAATACTTGGGTGATGGACCCGGCTAGTCATCCCGCCGTCAGTCTCAGTGCACGGCGCTCGATTGATTTGCGCTTTGCCGAGCTGATCGAGAAGGTTCGCCGCAATCGCCCCGGCGACGACTTCGAACTGCTTCGGCGCGCCTACGATTTCGCAGCCGAACAGCACAAGGCGCAAACACGCCTTTCTGGTGAGCCTTACCTCTCCCATCCGGTCGAAGTAGCGCACTCGCTGGCAGATATGAAACTCGATGTGACCTCCCTTTGCGCGGCCCTGCTTCACGACGTCGTCGAAGACACACGAATCCCGATCGAGAAGATTTCCGAGCAATTCGGGGTGGATGTAGGCCGGATTGTGGAGGGTGTCACCAAAATCAGCAAGCTCGATCTGCTCGCGCCGGAAGACCGCCAGGCAGAAAATGTTCGCAAAATGCTGCTGGCGATGGTGAACGATGTGCGTGTCGTCATGGTCAAGCTTGCCGATCGCCTGCACAACATGCGCACGCTCGAGTACCTCGGCAGCGAACGCCAGCAGCGCATCGCGCGTGAAACGCTGGACATTTACGCTCCCGTCGCGAACCGGCTCGGCATGGGTTTGATCCGCGGCGAACTCGAAGACCTCGCGTTCCGCTACCTGGAACCAGAAGCGTTTTTCGAGTTACAAAAGAAAGTGGCCGGCAAACAGAAGGTCTTCGACAGGTTTTTGGCCGAAGTGCAGGGAAACATCCGGGAAAAAATGGTCGAGAATGGGATTCCTGCGGAAGTGCAGGGACGTACCAAGCAGCTGTATTCGCTGCACCTGAAAATTCAGAAGCAGCAGCGTACGCTCGACCAGATCTATGATCTGCTGGCGGTTCGGGTGGTCACCGACACGGTGAAAAACTGCTACGCCGCGCTAGGCGTGATCCATCAGATCTGGCGGCCCGTTCCCGGACGCTTCAAAGATTACATCGCCATGCCGCGGCCCAACCTCTATCAGTCACTTCACACCACCGTGATCCATTCAGGACAACCGTTCGAGGTGCAAATCCGGACCCAGGAAATGCACCGTATCGCCGAACAAGGGGTCGCGGCACACTGGAAGTACAAAGGGGGAGCGGAGACTGGATCGACGGCCGACGATCAGCGAATCGTCTGGATGCGCCACCTGATCGAGTGGGTTCAAGAGATGCAGGAGCCAAGCGAGTTTCTGTCTACACTCCGCGTCGATCTTTATCCCGAAGAAGTCTACACCTTCACGCCCAAGGGGCGCGTGGTGGTGCTGCCCCGCGGAGCCACGCCGGTCGATTTCGCTTATGCGATTCATACCGAGGTGGGCCATCAGTGCTCAGGCTCGAAAGTGAATGGCGAAATGGTTCCGCTACGCCACGCGCTCGCCAACGGTGACGTCGTCGAGGTCATTACGCAAAAGGGCCACACGCCTTCGCGCGATTGGCTTTCGTTTGTGCGCACGTCGCGCGCGCGCAGCAAAATCCGCCAGTGGATCAACCTGCACGAGCGCGAGGAGGCCACCGACGTGGGTCGCCGGTTGCTAGAGAAGGAAGCGCGACAAGCTGGCGTCAACCTGAGGAGGATTACCCAGGAAGAGTGGCAGCGTGTTGCTTCCGCGTATGGTGCCGGCCGAGTCGAGGACCTCTACGCCGGTCTCGGCTACGGCAAGTGGTCCGCGCGTCAGGTGCTGGCAAAGGTTTGCGGCCAGCCTCTGCCAGCACCTACCGAGGAGCAGCAGCCCCGACCCAGCATCAAGCGTATGCTGGGGATGGACGAGGCGACCATTGTCGTAAAGGGCCACGACGATCTCATGGTCTACCGCTCCAAGTGCTGCAATCCCATTCCTGGCGATGACATCATCGGCTACGTCACCCGCGGTCGCGGCATAGCCGTCCACAGCAAGAATTGCCCGAATGTGGAGAACTTGCTTTATGAAGCGGACCGCCGCATTGTGGTGGAATGGGCCGGATCGACCCACGCCGAGTTCCCCGTCCGCCTGCGAATCTTCACCGAAGACCGTCCCGGCATGCTGGCCGCGATCACCAACATTATCAGCGACACGGGGGCGAACATCCGCACCTTTGAGAGTGGCGGCGAGGACAATACACGGGCGCGCATCGATGTGGCGCTCGACGTCCGCGACCGCAAACAGCTCGAGCACATTGTCGCCGGCATCAAGCGCATTCCCGGCGTCTTTGATATCGAGCGTGTTTACAACGTCTAACCACGCCTCGCCTGACGCCCCTCCTACCTCTTGCGCTACAGCCCCATCCGCCTTGTTTTGCGAAGCGTAAAATGAGGATATGAGTTCTACTCGGGCGCGGGTTCGGGTCCTTCTAAGCCGCTCGGCCAGACTTCGGTCAAAAGTGCCATGGGTCGTCGTCTCACTCGTGCTATTTGCCTGTGGTTGCCACAGCATTCCTCCGGTCGACACCAAACCGCTTGATACGGCGGGAATGACCTATGATTCGATCCACCAGCTGGCAGCGATGGAGATCACAACTTCTGAGGTTGCTCAAGTTGCCGCTGCGCGTGCCAGTGGTCTTTCCGATGCCACCTGCGTCGCGCTGTTCAAGATCTTTCGCGATCAGAAACAGCCTTTTGATGCCGGAGAGGACGCTGCGGGGTTATTTCGAGCGCGCGTAAGCGAGGACGCCATTGTCGAACTCGCCAGGCTCCGTCAATTGAGACTCTCCTCGGGCGAGTTCCAGGCCATGCGCTTGGCGGGACTCTCCGATGCTACCGTGCTCGCTGTCGCGCGCCACCGCGCTTTGAACCAGCCTGTCCTCTCGGGGGCCTCTCTCGCCGGACTTAAGAACGCAGGCGTGCGGGAATCAACGCTGCTCGAACTGGCGCGGCGTGGCGTTCCCGACGCAAAGGTCGACGAGATCACTTCGTTCCGCCGACATGGCGGAAGCGACGCCGAAATTCTCGGGCGCTTCACCGGATCGTAACGAAGCATTTTTCTGCCTTGGACCTGCACGCGGCCCCCGGTAAAATCTTCCCATCTTGAGTCGTCCGGTTCCGCGTGCGCTGGCTCTTTGCTTAGTCCCCATGGTGATTTTGCTGTGCGGGTATTCCTGTGCGGCTCCGCTCGCACCGGGCTACCGGATTCTTAAATTGTCATACGAGGTCCGATTTGTCGCCGGGCCGCCTTGCCAATTGCGGATCCACCTGACCTACAAACTTCAGAACACCGGCAAAGGTAATCTGACATTCCTGGATGCAAGGTTTCCGGACGAAAGAGAATTCGGCCGCAAGGATCTCCGCGCGGAGATGGATGGCGGTGCCAGTCCACCGACCGGGCTGGCACCCGAATCGGAAGGTGGTCGGCTGAACATGTTTCGCATTCGGCTGGATTCGCCTTGGACGCACGGGCAGACTCGAACACTCGGGATTACGTATACTTTCTCGTCGCCAGAAGACCCTGGCTCGCTCATCACGCTGGGCGAAAATCAGTTTCATCTAGGCGCTCGCGGCTGGTTCCCTGAGCTTCAGGCTCCCCAACACCTGCTCGCTCCCACTCCCCAACCGCCCGCTGTGGCCAGCTATGCACTCCGCGTTCCAGCGGATTTCCTGGTGCTTGCTCGCGGTAGGCCCAAGGGCCAGAGCAAGGACGACGCAGAAGTGGAGCATCGCTTCGAACTCCGAAAGGACGATGGGCCGCCTTTTGTCGTTGCCGGCCGCTACGTGAGCACGCCCTCTCATCGGGACTCTTCATCCACGGTGTTCTGGACGCTTGCACCACTCCCGGAGAGCGCGTCTTTCGAGCCGCTTACGGCGGCGTGGAAAACCCTTGAAACCACCTTCGGTCCGCTTGGCAAATCACCACATGTCGTCGAATCACCCGAATTGCGCGTGAATGTTTGGGACGAACCAGGTGCTACTGCAGGTGCTTTCCCTGGGGGGGCGATCGTGAATCCGGCGGCATTCTCGCTGGGACTCAGCAGTGAGGCCTTTCTTGATCTTGTGAGCTGCGCCTTCGCGCGCAATTGGTTCGGCGAACTGCTCCGTCCGAGCCCCGAGGGATCGATCGGCCTGGGTGAGGGTCTGCCCGAATACGCGACCATCGTCATCGAGGAAGCTCGCAACGGCCCAGCCGGGCGCAGCCGGCGCGTGCTCGAGTATCTGCACCGGTACAACGAGGCTCGCGGGGCTGCCGAGGAAACTCCTCTGGGCGCGGCTCTGCTCAGTGATCCGATCGGCCCGCGCCGCATCGCTCTCGCTAAGGCGCCCCTTTTCTATGTTGCTTTGGAAGATATTTGCGGCGAGGTGGAGGTTCGTAAGAGCCTGACGTTGCTGGTCTCCCTACTGCATGGCCAGGAAGTTGATTACGGCGATCTCCGCGCGGCTCTCGAGCAATCCACCAATCGGAACCTCGCTTCAACGTTCCGCATCTGGCTAAATGACAAAGGGCTACCACAGGACTTCCTTGAACGATATCAGCTCGGTTCCTTGAACCAGGACACCGGCTTGTAAGCGCATTTCTCGACTTGAGGGAGGCCGCATGAAGGAGGTCATTTCTACCGAAAACGCTCCCAGGGCCATCGGTCCTTACTCGCAGGCGATTCGAGTCAACGGCTTCCTTTTTACAGCCGGTCAGGTCGCACTCGATCCAGCGACCGGGCAGCTGGTGGAAGGTGACATCGCACGTCAAACCGCTCGCGTGCTCGACAATCTTAAAGGCATTGTCGAAGCAGCGGGTTCTTCCCTCGATCGCACCATACGAGCTACGGTCTACCTAAAAGACATGAGCGATTTCGCATTGATGAACGAGGTTTACGCCCGCTATTTTCCCAACGACCCGCCGGCCCGCTCAACGGTGGAGGTTAGTCGTCTTCCGCGCGACGCCCGGGTTGAGATCGATCTGATCGTACTTGGTTAACTCGCCCGGCTTGAGCTTCGCCACGCAACCCTGGCGTTCTCAGCCTGAGCGATGGCCAACGGCGTTCATATTCCTGTAAGATTTGTTGTGGACAGTAGTCAGGTGTCAGAGAACTAGTATGAACGACCAGAAGTACGATCTTGTTGTCATCGGGAGCGGTCCCGCCGGCCAAAAAGGTGCGATCTGCGCTGCGAAGTTGCGCAAGCGCGTAGCCGTGATTGATCGCAGGATGATGATCGGCGGGGTTTGCGTCCACACCGGGACCATTCCCAGCAAGAGTGTCCGCGAAGCCATTTTTCAGTTGACAGGACTTGCCGTCCGCACATTCTACGGAAAGAACTATCGCGGCAATGGGGATATTTCGATCCCGGATCTTGCCTTCCGTGTGAACAGCATCATCTCCCGTGAAACGGAGGTCATCCGTGCACAGCTGAAGCGCAACGGCGTCGCGATTTATCAGGGAACCGCCAAGTTTCAGGACCCCCACACGATCGCAATTCAGGGTGACGACACGATCAGCGTGCACGGAGACAATATTTTGATCGCTTGCGGCACGCGGCCGGCGCGCAGCCCCGACATACCGTTCGATGGGAAACGGATTCTTGATACCGACGAATTTACGTTTGCGACGAGCCTGCCGCGGGAGGTTATTGTCGTCGGCGCGGGCGTGGTGGGCCTCGAATATGCGTCCTTTATGGCCGCTATTGGCGTAGAAGTTACTCTGATTGACCAGCGCTCCATGATCCTCGACTTTGTGGACCGCGAGATTGTTGAGGCACTCGCCTATCACTTGCGGCAGATGGGGACTACGTTCCGCCTCGGCGAAAAAGTCACGCGCGTCGGTATTGACGAGCAACGGGATCGGGTTTTCGCCGAGCTCGAAAGCGGCAAGAAGGTGCAGGGCGACATGCTCCTGTACGCAGTGGGGCGCCAAGCCAACGGCGATCAGCTCGAACTGGAGGCCGCCGGTTTAGCGGCAGATTCCCGAGGGAAGATAAAAGTGAATGACTCGTACCAGACCGATGTCCCTCATGTTTACGCTGCGGGAGACATCATCGGCTTTCCCGCACTTGCCAGTACTTCGATGGAGCAGGGCCGACTCGCCAGTTGCCGGATGTTCGGCGCGCCATCCGAGCACATTCCGGAACTGTTTCCTTACGGGATCTACACGATCCCCGAAATCTCGATGGTCGGCCAGACGGAAGAGAAACTGACCGCCGCCAAGGTTCCCTACGAAGTCGGCATCTCGAAATACATCGAGCTTGCTAAAAGCATGATGCTGGGAGACGAAACCGGCATGCTCAAAATGCTCTTCGACCGCAACACGCGAAAACTTCTAGGCGTTCACATTATCGGCCAGCGGGCTACCGAGATCGTCCACATTGGACAGGCTGTGCTTGCCCATGGCGGCTCGATCGAATACTTCCGCGACACTGTGTTCAACTACCCCACCCTGGCTGAGGCCTACAAAGTTGCCGCCCTGGATGGGTTGAACAAACTTTAGCTCGCAAGTGCTCTAGAAGGGGCCTGGCTGCAGTCGCAGACGTTTAGCGGCCTATGCTTTTAGGACCGCTCATTGACGGATGTTGACCGAATTCAAGTGACTCGCGCTGCCCTCATTGAGACGCGGAACACCAAGCCAGTTGCCGTCGAGCGACTGGCCCGATATAATTTGTGAAGTTTATCAATCTGGAAGAACCAACTGGCATCAGCAGTGGCGTCTAACAACACAGCACGACTCGCAAGCCATGGAAGGGCCTGTAGCTCAGGTGGCTAGAGCGCACCCCTGATAAGGGTGAGGTCGGTTGTTCAAGTCAACCCAGGCCCACCAACCTTTTCAAT
>Ga0187783_10004752_pt1 | contig 10043 bp, 7 predicted proteins | sample 1015_SJ02_MP02_2_FD_132471 | JGI IMG/M metagenome (GOLD analysis project Ga0187783, IMG submission 132471) | Tropical peat soil microbial communities from peatlands in Department of Meta, Colombia - 1015_SJ02_MP02_20_MG | ecosystem: Environmental > Terrestrial > Soil > Wetlands > Peat | place... | reverse complement strand
GTCGGGCATGGAGCCGAACACCATCTCCCACACCGGCAGACGCGTCAGGCGTTCGTTGCCCATGACGCCGACGTACAGCTCGCGCCCTTCGATGTACTCCTCCACCAGCGCGTCCGATTTCACCTGCCCGTGCACGAACTCGATGCGCTCCTTGAGGCGGGCCGCATCCTCGACCACCGAGGCCTGCGCGATGCCGAGCGAGGCGTCCTCGACGGTCGACTTTACGAACAGCGGGAAGCGGAGCTTGCGCGGCACGTGAAAACGCGCGCCGCGACGGAACACGGCGAACTGCGGGGTGGCGATGCGGTGAAAGGCCAGCAGCTGCTTGCACAGCGACTTGTCGCGTGACAACAGCAGGCCGCGCGGGTTGCAGCCGGTGTAGGGCTGGCGCATGAGCTCGAGGAATGCCACGACGTGCTGGTCGTAGGTGACGATGCCGTCGAACTCCTCCAGCAGATTGAAGACGATGTCAGGTTCCCATTCGGCGATCGCGCTGCGCAGCTCCGTGAGGCTGTCGAGTACGCCGACGCAGCGCACGTCGTGCCCGAGCTTGCGCAGCGTACTCGTGACGTCGTACTCGGTGCGCCACTCTTCGATTTCCTTTTCGCTGTGACCTTCGAGACTCTCCGGCGGTACCAGGCTCGCGTGCACGACGACGAGCGTGCGCAGTCGCCTCATAAGGGCAGGTGTGGAGTCTCGCCCTGGGCATATAGCCCCGTGAGTCGCTCGAGCATCCAGCGCGCGTAACGCAGCGCGTCGCGCCGGCTGCCGCGCACGTGCAGCCTGAGGCGTTCGGCGCGCTCGATCAGCATGCGCAACACCTGCTGCACGCTGTAGCGCTCGATGCCGAGGGCGCGCGCCACCGCCGCGGTCAGCGGCCGCGCATGCGCGCGCAGCAGCGTCGCCGCACGCCGCGGCCGCCGCGGCGGCCGCTCGGCGCTGAAGGCGCGCTGCAGCAGCTCGTCGGCCAGCCCGCGTCGGATCAGGCGCGTATGTGCGAGCTTGCGCCGGTAATGCTGCGCCAGCGTACGGGTGTCGCGCTCGAGCGGCTCGATGCGCGCACGGTTGCGCACCGGCGGCTGCCGCGCGCGCACGCTGGCGACGAGCTCATCGACCGCCTTGAGCTTGTGTAGCGCCGGCCAGCCGGCGTAGCTCTTGCGCCAGCCTGACTTCGGTGTCAGCCATACGGCGAAGGTCTCGGCGAAATCCTCGGTGGGATGCGCCTGCGCATACCACTCGCCGAGGTGATGCACGTAGCGGCGGCTGCCGGCGCGGGCGCGATAGCGCGCGGGATACGGGAGCGAGGCAGGCCCGAATACCTCGCGCCAGCGCCGGCGTCTGCGCAGCCGATAGGCGTTGTCGAGCGCGTGGCCCGCCTCGTGACGCAGGATTCGCATGAGCAGCCGCGAGTTGCCGCCCTCGGCCTCGCCCATGATGCATCGCTCGAGCCGCTCGAGACGCGGGTGCGCGAGATAGAACGGTATCGCAATGCCTGGCACCCCGTCGGGCGAGAACCACTCTTGCGACAGCCACACGTGCGGCCGCACGGAAAGGCCGCGGCGCCTGAGGTCTGAGTACAGCCGCCGCACGTGACGCGCGAGCTGCGAGCGCTCGATCGAGAGCCTGAGGTCGCAGAAGCGCACGCCGAGAAGTGCTTCGTCCGACAGACGCACCCACGGCCGCGGAGCGCGCCGCGAGGCGGTGCGACGCCCAGCGCTGCGGCGCGATGGCGAGCGGGGAGCGTTCAGGCGGGACATACGGGCGATGCAGCTTACGACAGCCCTAAGGCGCTGTCTGCTGCATCTCGAAGCAGCTACGCGTTGAGCTCGAGCAGCGCGTGGCTCAGGAGGCGATCGGCAAAGCCCGCGATGAGCTCCCTCTTTAACAGGCCGTTGCGCCAGACTGCAGGAATGTCGCCCACACCGTAGTGGGCGCCGGCGAGCGCGCCGCAGGTGGCGCTCACCACATCCGAGTTGCCGCCGAGGTTCGCCGCCGCGAGCGTCGCCTCGCGAAAATTCCGTGTGCGCGCAAAGACATCCGTGGCCGCGGCGAGGGCGGCCTGTGCGCTGTGGCCGGGGATATCCGCTGGGGCGTCGGCGCGTGCGTCGGCGCCGGCCTCCTGCGCCGCCGGGGCTGCAGCCGCCGTGGCGGGCAGCGCAGCATCGCCCGCCCCCCCGAGGCTCGCCAGCAACTCGGCCTTGGGACGGCCAAGCAGTGCCGCGTGCAGTGCGGCAGCCAGGGCGCGACACGAAGCGAGCACCGCGGCTGCCTGGCACGTCGTTCGGGCCGACTCGGCCGCCTGCTCGCCGACGACGGTGGCGCCGCGCCCGAAGAAATAAAGCGTGGCTGCGGCCACGCGCGCGAGCGCTTCCGGACCCTGCGCGTGCGGATCATGTGTTCCGGAGAAGGGCTGTCGGCGCCACTGCGCGAGCGCCAGCGCGCGGGCGGTGGCGGCCGTGATGCCGACGCACTGACCCGTCGCCGACAGATGACCTTGGCTCTGCCAGCGCCGGTAGCGCTCGACCTGATCTCGGGCATCGAAGCCCTCGCACTCGAGCAGGCTCTCGGCCAGGCACAGCGTCATCGCAGTGTCATCGCTCCATCCGCCCCGGGGCAGCTCGAAAGGACCGCCGCCGAGCATGTCGCTCACCGGCGCGAAACGGCCGCGACGGCCATACTGGGTAGCGGCGGCGACTGCATCTGCGACGGCGAGCCCGAGGAGCGCCCCGTGGAAGCGTTCGCGCAGCCTGCGGGCCGCGGTCAGTGTCGTCGGCTCGAGGAGCGCGTCACGCTCCCTCACCCGCGACCAGTCTCTGACGTAATCGACCTGCTCGAGCGTCTCCGGAACCGTGGGCCACTGCGCCGAGCGCGCGCTCTGTTGCCACAAGCGGTTGAGCTCCGCCAGCGCTTCCTCCCCGCCTTCCCGCTCGGCGAGCAGACAGCCGACGACGGTGCCCGTGCGGCCGATGCCCGCGCGGCAGTGCAGGTATACCCGCCGCCCCGACCCGAGTGCCGCGCGCAGGCACTCGAGGATGCTCACCATGTCCACCCGATCGCCGGGGACGCTATGGTCGGTGAGCGGCATACTGAAATACTCGATGCCCGCGGGCAGCGCGTCGCGGTAGCCGGCCGTCTCTGCAGGTCCCGTCAGGTCGACGAAGCAGTCGATGCCCATATCGAGCAGCCGGGCGAGACGCGCACGCGTCGCCTCGGCAGTGAGGCCCGCAGGGTGCTCGCCGGCGAGCAACCTCCCGGGCAGCACCCAGTAGGAGTTCGCGAGCGGCGGCTGTCCCGGCGCGGCTGCGGTCGACGGTTCCACGCCTGCCACCTTCTCAGGCGGACGCCGCGTGCGCCGTGAACTCCGTCGCGAGCGCGTCCTCTTCCTCCGCGGTCATCGGTGCGACCCGCCTCGCCTCGAGCGTGGCGAAATCGAAGCGGCGGGTATCGGCGAGGTGTTGCGGCTCGACGTGCCGCAGTGCCGAGAAGATCGACTCGGTACGGCCCGGAAACTCGCGCTCCCAGGCGGCCAGCATCCGCTTGATCGCCGCTCGCTGCAGGTTCTCCTGCGAGCCGCAAAGCCTGCAGGGAATGATCGGGAAAGCTCGCCCGCGGGCATAACGCGCTATGTCGCGCTCGGCCACGTAGGCGAGCGGGCGGATGACCACGTGGCGGCCGTCGTCGGAGAGCAGCTTCGGCGCCATCGCCTTCAGCCGCCCGCCGAAGAATAGGTTGAGAAACAGCGTCTCGACGATGTCGTCGCGGTGATGGCCGAGGGCAATCTTGCTGACGCCGTTCTCTGTGGCGAAGCGGTACAGCGCGCCGCGCCGCAGCCGCGAGCACAGACCGCACAGTGTGCGCCCGGCGGGCACCACGCGTTTGACGACGCTGTAGGTATCCTGCTCGATCACGCGGTAGGGCACGCCGCGCGAGTCGAGCCAGGCCGGCAGCACCTGAGGCGGAAAGCCCGGCTGTTTCTGGTCGAGATTGACGGCCAGCAGCTCGAAGCGCACCGGGGCCCCCGGGATATCGCGCTTCTTGCCCGAGGATAGCGAGTCCGCCGGGCGCTGCGGGCGCGATTTCCCGGAGTGGTTCACCGGGGCGCTGCGCTGAAGCGAGAGCAGGATGTCGAGCAGCGTGTAAGAGTCCTTGCCGCCGGAGAGACACACCATCACCCGATCACCCTCGGTGATCATGTGATAGTCGGCGATGCAGCGACCGACGGCGCTGCGCAGCTGCGCGCCGAGGCGCTTCAGGGTACGGGAGGGCTTCGCGCCTGCATCGACGTTACCCGGCTCCGACCCGGCAGGCGTCTCGCTCACGTTCCCTCCGCAATTCCTCTCCGGCCGGGGCCCCCGGGAAACTGAGCATCTTATCGAACGGACTGAGCTCGCCAAATCGGCAAGCTCAGTTTCCCGGGGTGGCTTTCCCGGGGTGGCCTTTAGGCAGCGGCGCTGCTCTCGGCGTTGCTCTCGAGGTACTTTGCCTCGACGTAGCGCACGAAGGAAGTCGCCGACAGCGGCTTGCCGGTCGCGCTCTTCAGCAGCTCCTGCACCGGCACCTTGGCGCCGAGCCCGTGCACGTGGATACGCAGCCAGCCGAAGAGCCCGGAGAACTCCCCACGGGCCAGCTGCTCATCGAGCCCCGGCAGCTCGCCGCGCAGGCTCTCGTACAGCTGCGCTGCGATCACCGCGCCGAGCGCGTAGGAAGGAAAGTAGCCGAAGGAGCCCACGGCCCAGTGAATGTCCTGCAGGCACCCCTCGACGTCGTTGCCCGGCCGGATCCCGAGCCGCTGCTCCATGCCGGCGTTCCAGGCCGCGGGCAGATCGCGTACCGCAAGCTCGCCGGTGAGCAGCTGCTTCTCGAGCTCATAGCGCAGCATGATGTGCAGCGGATAAGTGAGCTCGTCGGCATCGACCCGGATCAGCCCGCGCTGCACCCGCGTGAGATGGCCGTAGACGTTCTCGATCTCCCATTCGGGGCCGGACGTGCCGAAATGCTTGGCGATCAGGGGCTGCACGTAGCGCACGAACGGGCGGCTGCGGCACACCATCATCTCGATGAGGAGGGACTGGCTCTCCTCGAGAGCCATGCCGCGGTCGCGCCCCACCGGCTGTTCGCGCCAGTCCTGCGGCAACCCGAGGTCGTACATCGCGTGCCCGGTCTCGTGAAGTGCCCCGAGGAGCCCCGTGAACACGTCGTCCGCGTCGAAGCGAGTGGTGATGCGGATATCGCCGGGACCGCCTTCGGTGAACGGGTGCTCGCTCTCGTCGAGGCGGCCGCGGTCGAAGGGGAAGCCCACCGCCTTCATGACCTCCACCACCAGGGCGCGCTGCTTGCCGGGCGGGAACTTGCCGGCGAGCGGCAGCAGCTTATGCCCCTCCTGCAGCGCGATCGCCTCGCGAATCAGCGCCGGGAGCCGCCGCGAGAGCGCCTTGAACATGGCGTCGATATCGGCGGTGGTGAGGCCTGGGCTGAACTCATCGACCAGCGCATCGTAGGGGGCGAGATTGAGGGCCTGGCCCAGGAGCGTCGCCTTGTCGCGCACTAAGTGGACGACTTCCTCGAGGTAGGGAGCGAACGACTCGAACTTGCCCTGAGCGCGTGCCTCGAGCCAGTGCGACTCGGCGCGCGTGGCCGCCCTGGTCAGCCGCGATACGAGCGTTGCCGGGGTTGCGATCGCATGATCGCGCTGGCGGCGCATCTCACGCAGGTTGGCGATCTGCCAGTCGGCCAGGCCCTGGGTGTTGGCCTGTGCGCGATCGAGCAGCCGTGTGATGCGCGGCGCTGTCAGGAGCGCGTGGTGCTCGGTCTCGAGCGCGGCGAGCTGCTCGCCGCGAACATCGGCGCTGCCCCGCGGCATCATCACCGCCGCGTCCCAGCGCAATAGCGCAAGCGCTCCGCGGAAGGCGTGGAGGCGCTTGAACTCCTGCTCGAGCTGCTTGTACGGGGAGGCGGACACGGGACGTCTCGGCATCGACGAAACGCCGGTAGTTTAGCAGCTCCGGCACACACCCCCGCGGCCGCGGTATATTTTTCTTTAGCTAAGTCAAATAGTTAGCGCATATGACAGGAAATTGACGTCTGCCTCTCTTGACGTCCCAGGCTCGAGCGTGGGCCTGCCGAGAACCTCTCCGGACGCGAATCATCTGCGGCGCATTATGTTGCCGCGCTCGCCGCCAGCCGCCGATCTGCTGTGCCCGATGAGAGCGCTCGCGCGGGCGAGCGCAGCGCCTGCCAGGCAAGCATGGCGCGCTTGCGGTCGCTTCCCCAGTGATAGCCGCCCAGCGAGCCGTCTCCGCGCAGCACGTTGTGGCAGGGGATCAGCCAGGCGACAGGGTTGGCGCCGACGGCGTTGCCGACCGCACGCACGGCATGGTCCACGCCGGCGGCGCGAGCGAGCGCGGCATAGGTCGTAGGCCCCGTCGCCTTAAGCTCGATGAGCGCCTTCCAGACCTTGAGCTGGAAGTTCGTGCCTTTCACCGCGAGCTTCAAGGGTGTGCCAGAGATCGCCGCGGCTGCCGCCTCCGCCCCCGGCGCGCCGCGCTGGAAGATTCGCTGCGCGAGGGCGCGCGCGCCCGAGTCATCGCGCACGCTCTCGGCGTGCGGCCAGCGCTCGGCGAGCGCCGCGACGGCCGCCCGCTCACCGCCGGGCTCGGCGAAGGCGAGATGGCTCAGTCCGCGGGGCGTTGAGGCGAACAGCGCTTCGCCGAAGGGCGTGTCGCTGAAGCCGTAGGTAATCGCGAGGCCGCGGCCGCGCGCCTTGACTTCTCCGGGGGTGACGGCCTCGACAGTAACCAGCAGGTCGTGGAGCCTGCCGGGGCCGGAGAGTCCGAGCGATAGCGCAGCCTCGAGAACCGAGGCGTCCGCGAGCTCGCCACGCGCGGCCCGTGCCGTCACGAACGCCAGATACTGCTTCGGCGTGACGCCCGCCCAGCGATGGAACAGCCGGTTGAAATGAAACTCCGACAGGCGCACCGCTCTGGCGATGGCCGCGAGCCGCGGCTGCACGCGGAAATTGCTCTCGATGAAGCGGATCGCGTTGGCGATGCGCGCGAAGTCGCGGCTGTTCATGAAGGCATCGGTGTAGGTCATGTCGGCAATGATAGGCGCCGGGCGGCGCCACGCGACCCGATTCTTGCGCCGGCGCGGCGCGCGGCTTGCCGCGGCTGGCGCCTGCGGCCGTTGACCTTCGGTTACACTTCCGTCGCAGCCGACAGCAAGATCTCACGGCCAGAGGTGGCGGCAGGGCCAGCGGGCGACGGCCACGCCCACGCCGATCGAGACAACCAGTAGCAACACGAGCGTCAATCCGATCAGCAGGCGCCGCATCGGCCGATCATAACCCGATCAAAACCCGACCCACACCGCGCCCATATCACAGCCACGCCGTGCCCGACAGACTCGCGATCTGCCTGCTCGCCTCCGAGGTCGAGCCGCTCTCCAAGACCGGAGGCCTCGCCGACGTCGCCGGCGCGCTCGCCAAGTACCTGCACGGCGCCGGCCACGACGTACGCCTGTTCACGCCCGGCTATGCCTCGATCGATCGGGCCGCCTGGCACACCGTGCCCGTGCGCGGGCTCAGCCAGATTCCGCTCTCCGCCGGCGCGCACGACTATGTCTTCTCAGTGCTGCGCGCGACGCTCCCCGGAGGTGCCCCCGCCTTTCTGATCGACTGCCCGGAGCTCTACGCGCGCAGCACGCTCTATACCAGCGACCCCGACGAGCACCTGCGCTTCCTCGTCCTTACGCGCGCGGCGCTGCTCGCCTGCCAGCGCCTCAAGTGGGCGCCACAGGTGGTCCACTGCAACGACTGGCACACCGCGTTCGCACCGCTCTACCTGCGCACGCTGTGGGGAAAGGAGCCGCTGTTTGCCGGGACGCGTACGCTGCTCACGATCCACAACATCGGCTACCAGGGAATCTTCCCGGCGACTGAGGTGGCCGATCTCGATCTCGAGGCCTGGCAACCCCTGCTGCACCAGGACGACCTCGCCGCCGGACGCATCAACGCGCTGCGCCACGGCATCCTCTATGCCGGCGTCGTGAGCACGGTGAGCCCGACGCACGCACGCGAGATCTGCTCGGACGAATACGGCATGGGGCTGCAGGACAGCCTGCGCGCGCGCGCAGCCGCCGGCGCACTCATCGGCATCCTCAACGGCGTCGATTACGATGAGTGGGACCCGCGGCGCGACCGCTATCTGCCGGTGCACTACGACAGCGACCACCTCTCCGGCAAGGCGGAGCTGAAGCGCGAGTTCCTCGCGCAGCACAAGCTCGAGGCGGCTGCGGGCGTCCCGCTCGCCGGCATGGTCAGCCGGCTTGCGATACAGAAAGGGATCGAGCTCATCGACAGCGCACTGCCGCTCGTGCTCGAGAGCCGGCCGCTTTGCTGCGTTCTGCTCGGCAACGGCGAGCCGCAGTACGAGCAATCCTTCGCCGCACTCGAGCGGCGCTTCCCGCAGCGGGTGCGCTTTCACCGCGGGTACGACGACGAGCTCGCACACTGGATCGAGGCGGCGAGCGACATCTTCCTCATGCCCTCGCGCTACGAGCCCTGCGGGCTGAATCAGATGTACAGCCTGCGCTACGGGACGGTACCGATCGTGCGGCGCACCGGCGGACTCGCCGACTCGGTCGAGCGCTACGAGCGCGCCAGCGGCACGGGCACCGGTATCGTGTTCAATGACTTTGACACCCCTGCCCTCGAGTGGGCTCTCAACTCAGCGCTCGATCTGTACGCGGAGCCCGGCCAGTGGACGCGCATGATGCGCAACGGCATGCGGCGCGATTTCTCCTGGCAACACCAGGGGGCGCTGTACCTGGCGTTGTACCGTCAGCTCATTGCAGGGTGAAGCTGCCGCGCTCGTCGAACGGTATCGAGCGCACCCAACCGGAAGCGAGCGTGACCTTGCCCGTCAGGCGGTAGGCCACCCCCGGCCCTTGCGGCTCGGAACCGTGCGCGAGGAGCCCGAGGAGCGTCCCGGCAAGGTTGGTGGTCACGTTCATATCGAAGTCGGCCTCTCCGAGCGCCGGCACCGTAAAGCTCGCGGCGCTCTCGCCGGTCGCGAGCTGCCGGCCCCCGACCTCGAGTGTGTAATCGAGCTCCTTCACTGCGATCGCGCGGTCATTGGGGTTCTGCACGTGCATCCGTACCCGAAGATGCTGCTGCCACAGATCTGCGCCCTGGATGCTGACCTCTGAGACCGAAAGATGCGGCGGCTCGAGGTACGGGTGCAGTGCGCAGGCGGTGAGCAGTGCTGCTGCGACAGGCAGCACGCAGATAGCGAGCACCGTAGCGGCAATAGCGAGAGTCCCGCCGGCGCCACGCGCGGCGGCGCAGACTGGAGGGCTGCGGACTGCGCTCACGGCGGCCATGGTAGCAAGGCGAGCGCTCGCTTCAGGTGCGACCGAAAATTGCATTGAGTTGCGCATACTGCTGCGCGAGCTGCGGCGTGAGCGCTCCGCCAGGCAGCCGCCACGTCCAGTTGCCAACCGACGTACCGGGGGTGTTGAAGCGCGCGGCGGAGCCTAATCCGAGCAGATCCTGCGCCGGGATCACGGTGAGCTGTCCTACCGAGCCGAGCGCGGCGCGGATCAACGCCTCCGCCATTCCACCCGGGGCGATCCTCAGGTAGAGGTCGACACGCGCGCGGGTGTCCTGATCGAGGCTCGAGTACCAGCCGAGGGTCGTGTCGTTGTCGTGCGTGCCGGTGTACACCACGCACTCGCGCACGTGGCGGAAAGGGACGTGGACGTTGTCCGGCTCGCCGTCGAAGCCGAACTGCAGCACACGCATGCCCGGCAGGCCGAAGCCCTCCTTGAGCGCGAGCACGTCCGCGGTGATGACGCCGAGATCCTCGGCCACCAGCGGCAGGTCGGGAAATTCCGTGCGCAGCCGCTCGAGCAGCTGCGCGCCGGGCGTGCTCAGCCAGGCGCCGCCGCGCGCGTCGGGGGCGCCGGCAGGCACTGCCCAGTAGGCGGCCAGCGCCCGGAAATGATCGAGGCGCAGCAGGTCGAGGCGCGAGAGCTGGGCGCGCACG
>Ga0187783_10004751_pt1 | contig 10043 bp, 10 predicted proteins | sample 1015_SJ02_MP02_2_FD_132471 | JGI IMG/M metagenome (GOLD analysis project Ga0187783, IMG submission 132471) | Tropical peat soil microbial communities from peatlands in Department of Meta, Colombia - 1015_SJ02_MP02_20_MG | ecosystem: Environmental > Terrestrial > Soil > Wetlands > Peat | place... | reverse complement strand
GCATGCGCGATGCTCTCCCAGTGCTTGATCAAGGTGGAAACGCCAATCCAGACGATCACGCCGAACGGCAGCAGCGACTTCAAGACCCCGCTGAGACCGGAAAGCGAAAACATCTGCTGGATCTTGACCGCTGGGTTCAGCCTCTCCGGTTTCAGCGTCAAGGCCTCGCCGGCAAACACCAGCCCGCCTTGCACGACGCCACCCGCGAACGAAAGCATCCAGGCCGCCACCAAGATGGGGACAACCCACCGCAGCACGCCAACCGCGCTCCAAATAAGAATCGGTCCCCGTGCCGTGAGTGGCTCGCGCAGGGCCAGATCTAGCTCGCTCTCGAGCAGTCCGCGCCATTGGCGAGCCGCATCGGGAATCTGCCATGCCAGTAACGCTAGGCCTCCGCTCCACGCCAAGGCGTTCGAAAGTTCGCGCGTGCGCGGTATCTGGCCTCGCTCCCGCGCTTTCTTTCGCCTTTGCGGTGTCGGTTTTTCTGTTTTGCTAGAGTCCGCCATGTTTTGCTATCGCGCTAAGTGCAAGAGCCTCTCGGCATAAGCGATCGATTCTGAGAAATATCTTTCCAGCAACCTTGGCCAAAAGCCCAGCGTGACCCCGAACACCAGCAGCCCCAGTGGGCTCTTGATAGCCGGCCCCAGGAGCATCAACGGCATTTGCGGCGATGCCTTCCCCATCAAACCGAGCATGAGGTCGGCGAGCAATGTCGCGGCCAGGACGGGAGCGGCGATCTGAATTCCCAGTTGCAGTACGATGGCGCCCTCGTGCAGCAAAGCCCGTGCCAGGAGGGGATTCACCGTTGCCGTCCCGGGAGGGAGATAGTCGAAACTGTGGGCGATGGCACGGAGAATCCAATAGTGCACGCCAAGCGTAAGAAACAGGAGCATGGCAAGACTTTGGTGCAGAGTAGCGACGACCGTGCTCTCCACCTGAGTGTTCGGATCGAGAATATTCACCAACGAGTATCCCATTTGCACGCTCAATACCTGCCCGGCCAACTCTGCGGCCTCGAACACCGCAGTGGTGGCGAGACCGATGGCAATCCCGACCAGCGTTTCGCTGGCCACCATCATGGGCCACTCCGTAGCGCCGACCGGCGCCACCTTGGCTCCATACACCGGATAGAGAACGGCAGTGGTCACGATCGCGAGTGCGATCTTGATCCGTGGCGGGATGACGGCGCTGCTAAAAAAAGGGGCGAAAATCATCAGGCCGGAGACACGGAGTCCGATCGCGAGCATGGAGCCGACGATGTTGGCGAGGGAAATCTCCACGGTTAGCGTAGGTACGGATGAAAGTCGGAGAAAAGCTGCACGGTAAACTGGCAGGCCTGTCTCCACATCCACGGCATCAAAAAAAATGTTGTCGCGCCCACCGCCAGCAATCGCGGCACAGCCGAAATGGTCATCTCCTGCAAGGAAGTCAGCACCTGAAAGATGCTGACCAGCAAGCTGACGATGACCGCGATCGCCAAGATCGGGCTGGCCAGCAAGAAGGCTTCCCGCATCGTTTGACGGCCTAGATCGACGACTTGTTGGACCGGCATAATTCGCCTCAACTAAAACTCTTCATTAACGAGCCAATTAAAAGATTCCAGCCATCCACCATGACAAACAGCAAAAGCTTCAGGGGCGTGGAAATTACCACCGGCGGCAATTGCAGCATGCCCACGGAGGTCGAAATGGATGCGACGACCATGTCGATGACCAGAAAAGGCAAGAACAGTACGGTTCCGATCTGAAAGCCCGTGCTCAGTTCGGACAAAATGTAGGCCGGCACCAGCACCCGCATCGACAGATCCTTGGGATCTCGGGGCCTCGGTTCTTTCGCCAGTTCGACAAACAACGAGACATCCTTCTCGCGTACGTAGTGCAACATGAACCGCCGGATCGGTCTTGCCCCGCGCTCGACTGCCTGCATGGCGCTGATTCGTCCGCTCTGCATGGGCACGACCGACGTCTCATAGATGGCAGCGCCTACCGGTTGCATGAGGAAGAAGGTCAGGATCAATGCCACTCCAATGAGGGTCTGATTGGTAGGTGTGGTCTGGAGACCGAGAGCCTGGCGCAGAAAGTGAAACACCACCAGCAAGCGTGCGAAGGGCGTGACACATAGTAGCAGCGAAGGAATGAGCGTCAGGAACGTCAACAGGACAACAATCGTCCAGGGTACGGAAGCATTTCCCATTCCGGTGATCCGGATTTCGTTCGGATCGACGGATGGGGAACTGGGAGGGTTCACCGTCGGGATGCTATCGGGAAGAACGGAGGTGGAAGCAGTAGGCGCAGCTGCCGGCTCCCCAGTCGCTGGTGTGGCTTCAGCGGCAAGAGCGCGACTGCTCATGACCAGCGCCAGCAACACCATTGTCCGTCCTGCCATCACCGCGATTTTCATGCCGGGCTCAAGTCCTGCGCGCAATGTCGCTGGAAGACGTCGGAAAACTCCCGCGACCGTTCCAAATGCGCTAACGTGGAGACCGAACTGGCGGATCCGCCCACCAGGAATTGCTCTCCGTCAACCTGTATCACTGCCACAAAGCGCTTCTCCCCGAGGGACACGCTCTCACATACCCGCAGCCGCTTTTTCCCGCGCGGAGCCCGCAATTTGTGCTGCATCCAGCTCCAACCCTGTGTCAACAGCGAATCGAGCGATTTCAGGACTGCGGCCAGTGGACTGTTTCGCATCCGTAGAGTCACGGTTAGAAGTCCCTTTCTCTCGTTTCGCGGCGCCGGTTCGCTCATCTTGGGCGGGTGGTTCGTCCTCAGAGTGATGGCTTCCGCGGCCGGCCAGTCTGGTTCAGTCGGATTACAAACCGGGGAGATATTTTGGGCGGGTATGTTCTTGCCCGGAATTTCTCTCTCCGACAACCGCGGCTGGCGAACGGCTCCATCGGTCTCGGAAGGCCCGGCCTGAGCGCATAGAACATCGCAAATTTCTCGCAGCGTTTCTTCGAGAGAAGCATTAGCCGCAGATGGATCCGCGACTGGCGCCGGGTTACGGAAGTTGTTTTTTCTGGCCCGAGCATGTTTTCTAGGGGATGGCGGTTCGATCGGCGCGCTCTTCATTCGAGATCCGCGTTTTGTGTTCAGTTTCATTGCTTTGCCAGATGGGTTTCTGTTCGCAGTTCTCTCGCTGGGTTTGCCTTCCGTGCGAGAGCCGGCGGATTCCCGGAAAGACTCCCTCTCCGCCGAAATATCCGTTTCCGGCAGGAGAACAGCTTCGATCCCGGCAGAGAAGGCCGGCGCCGGGGCGATTGGTTGATTGTCAGCCTGTGAGTTCATGCCAACTCCGTGATCCGCACTGTCAACTGGCGTCCAACGACTTCGAATTCCGTCCACCCGATCAACAGCCCGTTGGCTCGAAGGGGAACATCATTCGCATAATGACATTTGGTTTCCACAATCGAGCCTTCCCTCAAATTCAAAAGATCTTCGACCGTAAATCGGCTCACGGGAATCTCCACGGACAACCGGCAAGGAAGCCACCCGAATTCTTCGGTTGGATCCTTTACGATCACCGGTGCCGCGGCTGGTTGGGGTTCCTTCGCGCGTTGGGCGGCCGCATCCATCGTCTGTTATTTCACCTGCTCAGTCTGGCTTCGGAAGGTCGGCGCCGCACTGTTTCCTCGGGTCACGACAGGCATCCGAAAATCCTCACCCTGGCTTCGACGCGACTGGTCGTGCCTCGGCTCGGAGTTATTCGAAAGTCGAAATGCAATTCGGCCTCCGTGACCGTCTTCGCTTGGTCGTGTCGTTCGGCGGGGCTAAGAGCTAAGAGAACGAACAAGTTGCAGAATGGCGGGTATACGCCGGTGGCGGTATTCGATGAGAGCAGAAATAGAAACAGAAGGGCTCTCGGAGGTGGAGTCAAGCCATCCTCCGCGAATCCTCTAATCTGTTGCTAACACTTCAACACCACGGCCTGCTCTGGTCTGCTGCTTGAGGCGCAGTTTCAGGGCGGCGGTTGAGCGGGCCCATGGCAGGTTTGTCATGGGCCGCCCTTTTTGATTCCCGGCGCGGAACTTCAAGAAGCGCCGGGTTCGTCTGCCGAACCGTACACCCCACATCAGTTTGGCGCAGCTCGAGCGGCGTCAGTTACCAGGTGTGGCCTGCAGGTTGACGGTGTCGTTGGTTACCGTGTCGAGCGTGGTGATCATGCGAGCGTTGGCCTCAAACCCGCGCTGGGTGATGATCAAGTTCGTGAATTCTTGGGAAATGTCCACGTTCGATGCTTCAAGCGCCCCTCCGGTCAGTGTCCCCAAGGCAGCGGTTTGGGGAGCACCCACCACGGCAGCACCTGACGACAGAGTCGGCACATAGTTGTTGTTGCCGGTCAGTTGCAAGCCCTGAGGATCGGCAAAGTTCGCCAAGGCGATCTGTCCTAGCGCTTGCACCTGCCCATTGCTGAACTGGCCGTCGATGGTCCCGTCGGCCTCGACGGTGTAACTCTGCAACGTGCCGCTGGCATAACCGTTTTGGCTCGTGGTTGCGGTTGCGCTGGCGGCTGCGACTTGCGTCAGCAGCGAACTACCGTTCGGCCCCGTAAGGTCCCACGTCAGATTCATATTGGCAGCTCCATCCGCCAGGCCCGTGATCTGAATACCCGTGATCGAGTTGCCAGTCGGAGTCGCCAGGTTGCCACTGCTGTTAAAAGTCAGGTTGCCGGTGGAGATGGTGGTCGGATTTCCCGTGCCCCCGGTATCGGCGGCGGGCAGGGTAATGGTATAGCTCCACGCGCCGGCCGCCGTATTGGTGAAATTGAACGTGAGCACGTGAGACTGTCCGAGAGAATCGTACACCGTCAACGGCACGGAGTAGGTGGTGCCAACGGCCGCGCTCGAATTCAAATTGGTTTGTTGGTTCAGGGTGGTCGTCGCCGAGGGTGGGCTCACCACCGATTGGCCTACATAGAGGGGCGCCAAGGTCGCGCTCTGCTTGACTACACCGTTGACGGCTTGATAGCCCATCACCGTGTCACCATCGGCGGTCACCAATTGTCCCTGATTGTTGACGCTAAAGTTTCCTGCCCGGGTGTATTGGGCGCTTCCATTGGCCGCTTGGGTGATAAAGAAGCCGTTGCCGGTGATCGCCACATCGCTTGGAACGCCGGTGTCGTTCACGGTTCCGTTGTCAAAGTTAGTGGAGACTGAGCTGATGTCAACACCGGCGCCCACCTGAATCGGGTCGCCGGCGCCATCCGTACCGAGGTTCTGGTAGAAGAGCGATTGAAAATTCGCCGTCTGGTCCTTGTAGCCAACCGTATTGAGGTTGGCCAGGTTGTTGGAAATGACGTTCAAGCCCTGTTCGCTCGCGGTGAGCCCGGAAAGTGCAACCGAGAAGGATGACATTAGTTTCCTCCCAAGATTTGGCTAGTGGAGGACGTTCCGCCGCTAGTGGCTGCAGACGCCGATGCGGCCGCTGGGAAGGCCGCAGTCAGAGTCTGATTAATGTTGATTAACTGCTGCAGTTGGTTCATGGAGAACATCTGGCTGACCATGTTCGCAGGGTCCATCGGATCCGTCGGGTCCTGCGATTGCAACTCGGTGACCAGCAGGCTGATGAATGTGCTCTCTGCCTGGTTGGCGGCCTGATTGGCGGTTGAGTTGGTGGACGCAGCTGAGGCAGTAGAACTCGCTGAGCTCGTGGCGCCGGCCGAACTCGGCGAACTGTCTGCCTTCATTCGTGCCAGCGGTGAGATAGTCCCTGCCCCGTGGAGATTCAGCGGTAAGATTGTCCCGATTCCGTGAAAATTCATTTTTGTTTTTCTCCTTATCCCAAATAACTGTCTTACTTCCTTAGAACTCTAGACGTGGATGTCCAGTCCTCGACTGTCCTCCATTGCTTCGATCGCCATCAGCGGCACGGACTCTGCGTCACCGACACCGGGGAGGTTGATCGATTGCGAGTAAGGGTTGTACCGAGGTCCCTGCCGAAGATCGCCGGAGCTGTTGCCGCTGGAACGCTCCTGAAGAATAATGTTGGCCGGCGGCACGCGTTGTTCCGCCAGCCGGTTGTGCAGCGCTGGCAGCTCGGCGGTCAGCGCTCGCCCAAGTTCCGCCCGCTCGACGGAAATCTCCGCAGTGAATTGATTCCGACCCATCGACGTGCGGATGTCGACACTGCCAAGCTCACCCGCCGGTATGCCGACTCGCAGTTCGGTCTGTCCTGCTTTTTCCACCAGCTTCGCCGCCTGGAGCGAAGAAAAGATGCGCGAGGCGTCGGCATCGGCGGTTGCCTCTACGTCCGTTGCACCCGCCGGCGATTGTCCCAGGCCTCTGGCTGCTCGGTCGGTTGGCTGCGAAGACGCACCGCTGGCGACGGCCGCGGCTTTCCCCTCGATCCCAGGTTGTGAAACTTGCACGACGGCAACTCCGTTGGCGGCAGAGACGCTACCGGTTTCAGGGGCGGCATCACCCCCGTCGGGTTTACTCATGGGCGCACCCACGGACTTCGACGAATCACCGTTGCTGAATGAGGAGGCTGCATTCCCATCGGCATCTGCGTCCTTTCGCGACGTTTCTGAAGATGGCGACGCGACTGCGGCTTCAGATTTTGAGGCCGTACCCTCACCGACCGGTGCCTTCTGCGGCGCCTGGAGTTTTATATCCCCCGGCGGCATGGACGCTGGGGACATTACCGCGATGGGCGCCACATCGGCCAGCGATTTTCGTTGCTCCTGGATTGCCGAGCTTGTCGAAGGTTTCGTCTCCATCGTGCTCGTACCACGCAAGCCCTCTCGCGCTGGGAGTTTGGTATCCGCCGTCGCCTTCAAAGGCGATGGCACGGGGGTGGACGTCGATCTCGTGCCTTGCCCTCCCGGTGCGATTCCATTGCTGGCGTTTGGTTTCGAAGTATCGGCCGATGAAGCATCGATGACTTTGCCGCCTCCGAATGGAGTCGATAGCAATGGCGCCACAACTTGGGGAGTGGCTGTCCGCGCAGGGTCGTTCGTCTCGTTCGGCGTAGCTTTCGATGGTTGTGGTGCAACGGAGATGGGGGGAGGTCCGACAGTAGTGGGCGGCACTGCAAAAGCGAGATCCGTCGAGGCTGCCGCTACGGGCTCTGCCTTGCCCGCCAGAGCGGACCACGCGGTGCCCTGCTCTCCGGGCGTCGCGATCGTTGCGATTTCGTTGGTGGCGCTTGGTTTTAGAATATCTGCGGACGCAGCATGGATTGGTTGGCTGCCTCCGGATGGAGTCGACCAGACTGCTGTCGTAACCTCTGGGCGGGTGGTTCGCGCGGGGCCGTTCGTCTCGTTTAGCGTAGCCTTCGATGGTTGCGGTAGAACGGAGACGGGCGGAGATCCGGCAGGGCCAGGTGGCAGCACGGACGCGACTTCTGTCGACGACGTGATTACGGGCTTTAGGTCGTCCACCGGAGTGGAGTGGGAAATGGTTTCCGCTACATTGCTAACCGCCGACGCTGGCACCAGCGGCGAGAGGGCGGGGAACGAGGAGCTATCGAAGATCTTTCCGCTCGTGTCCGGAACCATGCTGGCTGCGGGCTCTTGCGTATCAGGAGGGGTGGAGGTGTGCACGGAGGAGCTGGAAGATTTCGCAGCGCTCTTTACGCCCCCTTTTGCAGCTATATTTCCCGTCGCGCCCATGGCCTTCGGGTTCACCGTTGTGTCCCCGATACCGTTCGTGGCTTCCGCCAAAGCGGTGGAGAACTTCCCGGACGTAGCGACACTGCCCACGGACGCGTTGGCAGGCGTCACGTTCACGGCAACTGCTGGCAGGCTTACGATCACAGGTTCTCCTTAACCGCGCACTGAAGCTTGCACGCGGCTGGCCAGAACGGTTCGCTTGGGCGATTGTTTTCGCATGCGAACTAGGTGGAAGGGAATTAAAGAGTTTTCGCGATTGTGCCGATTAGGAAGGGACGACGATTGAGGGGATTTCTACGGACTGGGCAGAATTTGCCTAAACGCCGCTAGGCAAGGTCTGCCTACTGCGTCCGCCGATAGCGCGACAAGAAAATATCATCCAGGGTATTTTGTTGGCGCTTGGCTTGGGCTCGACGATAGGCGTCGAGCTGCCGCACCCGAAGGTGGTCCAACACCTCGCGTTTTTGCCGCGCCAGCTGGTAGGTCTTGAGACACTGCTGGCGCTTTCCTTCGAGCTCCCTCCGTTGTGCCTGCAGTTTCTCCAAGTGCTTCTCCAGGGCGAGTTCCTCTTCGCACACGGCCTGCAGCTGGATGGAAGCAATGCCCCGAGCCAGCTCCGTTTCCCGATGCATCCTGGCCGTGGCATGTAGCTCCTGACATTGGCGAATCTGTGCTTCCGTCCGTGCGATCTCCAGGTGAATTCTCTGGAGAGCAAGGTATTCACGTTGTTCGAAGCTTTCCCGGTACCGGAGCACGGCCGCGAGCTTGAATTGAAAAGCCATGCTCAACTCGGGAGGGCGAACATTTGCTGCAGGGTTTCCGGGAAGGATGTTCGGTCGTCGAGACCTTGTTTCAGGAAGCGATTAATCTCCGGCAAGGCAGCGATGGCCTTGTCGAGCACCGGATCCGTACCCTTCTGATAGGCGCCGATGCGAATCAGATCTTCCGCCCGGTTGTAGGCAGAGATCAGCATGCGGAGAGCCTCGGCTTTTTGAATGTGTTCGGCCGAGCAAACACTGGGCATCAAACGGCTCAAGCTATCGAGCACGGCCACGGGCGGATAGTGGTTGTGCAAGGCAAGACTGCGGTCGAGGACAATATGTCCATCGAGCAAAGAACGCACGGTGTCGACGACAGGATCCTGTAGGTCATCGCCTTCCATCAATACCGTGTAGAAAGCCGTGATACTGCCGCCGGCAAAGCGTCCCACTCTCTCGACCAAGCGGGCCAGCATCGAAAGCACGGACGGAGTGTAGCCTTTGGCCGTCGGAGGTTCGCCAGCGGCTAAGCCGATTTCACGCTGTGCCATGGCGAACCGGGTCAGAGAGTCGACGACGAGCAAGACATTCTTGCCGCGCGCACAGAAATATTCCGCCACGGCGGTGGCGCTTAACGCGGCGCGAATGCGCAGCAAAGGGGACTGATCCGAGGTCGATACTACGATGACGGACCGCCGGAGCCCCTCGTCCCCCAAGGCCTCCAGAAATTCACCAACCCGCGTCCACGTTCGCCGACCAGCGCAAGGACCGTCAAATCGGCGGCCGTGCCCCGAGCCATCATGCTGATCAGGGTGCTTTTGCCAACTCCGCTGCCTCCGAAGATCCCAACCCGCTGGCCGCGGCCACAGGTGAGAAAGCCATCGACCGCGCGAATGCCGCATCCTAACGGCTCCGTAATCAGGGTCCGGTCGAGCGGCAACGGTGCCGTGCCATCTACGGGTATCGATCGGGTTGCAGCATACTCTCCCTTCGAGTCGAGCGGGCGGCCGGTGGCATCGATCACTCGCCCCAGAAGCTTCCGCCCGACGCGCAGCGAGGGCTTTGCGCCCCAAGTGACGATCTGGTCTCCGAAGCGGAGACCTTGCGGTCTTTCAAGGCACATCGAGAGTACGCTCGAGCCGCGAAAGCCGACAATTTCTCCAGGAAAAGTTGCCCCTGCGGAAGCCACGATATCGCAGCACTCGCCGACCGAACAGAAAGGACCTCGAGATTCCACCAAGTTGCCCACAATTTGGGTCACATGACCCTTCCAGCGGATGGTGGAGCAGGTGGGAAGCCAACTCCGACAGGCGTCAAGATGTCCGGCGCTCATTTCGGTCGAGGTCTCTGAGCCAGCAGGTCGGCGAAACCCTTTTCGATCTCTTTCAGTTGGGCGTCCAGCCCCATTTCGGTTGTGCCGAGTTCCGTTTCGAGGACGCAGTCTCCGGCGCTCAGGGAAGGTTCCTCCGCGATCTCGAGGTCGGCGTTGTCGCTGAAGTACTGTCGCCAGCTTCCGGCTTCCTCGGGGCGCACGCGCACGGTCACGCGCGATCCCTGTTGCAGCTTCTCGAGCATCACCTTCACCAGGCCGGCAACCACCATGCGATCGACTTGGGCCTCGCGGTGGAGGATCCTGGCGGCGATGGCCAAAGCAAAGTGCACCAATTCGATTTC
>Ga0187783_10004750_pt1 | contig 10044 bp, 8 predicted proteins | sample 1015_SJ02_MP02_2_FD_132471 | JGI IMG/M metagenome (GOLD analysis project Ga0187783, IMG submission 132471) | Tropical peat soil microbial communities from peatlands in Department of Meta, Colombia - 1015_SJ02_MP02_20_MG | ecosystem: Environmental > Terrestrial > Soil > Wetlands > Peat | place... | reverse complement strand
CGGAGTGCCTCGAATGGAACCAGATTCAAAATGCCATCTGGTGCGATTATGAATCGTGTTGCGCCACTCGTTTCCGGAATGGGCTTAACAAGCAACGCATATAGTTGCTCTGAAACCCCGGCCTCTGTACCCTTGGATTGGATTTCATCGATGAATTTCTGCGTCAGCTTCTCGATTTCCTTGCGGCCAGCTGGCAGCGAGCGCGCGTAGGCACCCTTTCGCGATATTGAAAGACAAAAGGAACTAGGGTCATCAAGGACATACTCAAGAAAGACCTCATCTGGTTGAAGGTCTTGCTGTACTTTGTTCAATAGTGTCACTTGCAATTGCTGGCTTGGAATTCTGTCTCTCAACCAGGCCAAGCCGAGTCGCCGCTCATATTCAACTAGCCTGTCAAGCAGTTGTTCACGTTCGCTGACATTCGTGGTTTGCATCAATAGCGTCTGCACGTTGGCTACGTCCCTCTCAAGAGCGACGGTCTGCTTGGATTCTGCTACCTGATATGCCTGTTTGTCCTCAAGACGCCAAACCAAAGTTCGCCCCCGGATGCGCTCCAAGACTCTGAAAGCGCCAGTGACGTCGCCGGTCTGATTGAGGAGCTCAAAATGATGCAAGTACGTCTGGCTCATAGACCCAGCGACCGAACTATTCCAGAATGGTTGATCGACGCTCATGAGGATGCTTTCGATCGTGTCTTCTGCCTGTATGTATAGGGCATTAGCCTCTGCCAACCGTCCGCGACGTGCTTCCAATTCGGCGAGAATGGTCAAATTGCGCGGGACATAATAGCGATCACCTATACGTCGACTTGCAATTAACCCCTGAGCAGCCCGAGCTGCTGCGGTGGCAAGATCCCCACTATCGCGGTAAAGGTTCGCCAGGTCGAACATCGTATCCGCTTCCAAACGAAAGAACTGGACCTGTGCTGCGGACTTCCCTGCAGCCTCAAAGTAGGCAATCGCTTGGTCTCTTTTGCCGGTCTGGGCAGCCAACCTTCCAAGCAGAATCAACAGCTGGGCCTCTTGGCCTCGTTTCTGCTGTGAGCGAGCCTGTGCTAGAGTGCTCTCAAGTATTGGCTGTGCTTCATTTGGCTTACCCAAAGCCAACAGTGCCTCAGCCTTTCCCTCATAGGCCATGAATGGAAGCCCACAATCCTTTTCCTCGTCAGCCAGTTTTATGGCTCTGTTAAAAAATCTTAGTGCCTCGTTATGCCGATTCCCTTCTTCAAAACCAGTGCCGATTAATTCTAGGAATCTGATCTGCCCGCCGGTATCACCAGTCGTGATGGTAGACAGGAGAGCCCCTCCGACGAGGCGAGCTGCTTGCCCAAGGTTACCTTCCAAGAACGCGATGAGACCCAACTCGCCCGAAGCCCGAGTGACCCATCGATTCTCGCCCAGGCTGTTTGCAATGTCCCGGACCTGGAGCCAGTCTTGTTTCGCAGCCCGATAATCGACCTCGATATCGGTATACCCCTTCGCCATTAGACACCACATTCGCAATCTCGAATCGCCAAGTACGACTGGATTTCGAAGTTGTTCACTCAGCGAGCGCGAAACGTACACAAACGACATCCTTTCAGCATCTGACCTAAGATATCCAACTTTGGCATGAACCTCATTTAGAACATCTCCTCTGTCGGCAAATAATCGTTCAGCTTTTGCATATAGCGGTGCAGCTTGAGCGCGGTTATTCAGCCAGTAAAAGTGGTCCGCCCTCGCTAATAGGGCATAGGGGTCTTCTGGGTTTTCTCCGGGCTTTAACCGAATTGCGATTCCACCTTGAATATCACTATTTGTGCGCAAGTGCAGACGAGTATGTGATCGATGAGTGAACAAGAGCAGGACCATCAGTAGAAGACCAGCGGCTATCCGGCGTAGCGACTGGGAAATCAGAATGCATCTTGCGTCGAACAGCTTTACTGGCCCGAAACCTTTGGGAACGAACAGTTGTGACGAGTTGCCATGATGTGGATCTGATGTTTGCTGAAACTCTCGCTGAGTTTGTCTATGAACACGGCAAGCCAACGACGAAAGGAGGCCCGATCTGATAGAGAATAAGGCTCTGCGTATATTCTTGCGCAGTCCTTGTGGACTCGAGAAGTGGTGGTAAATGGTGTATGCGCGATCACATACATTGTCGATTTGGCCCGCAGTTGCAGATATGACCCAATAAAACGCTGATTCTCTCACTGTATGGCGTCGCTCTATTGTCATGTTAGTGCACTCGGACTGGAAACCGTGCCCACTCTAAGCCGGGCAAGCGGACACCGAGAAAGTATGAACCGCCTGGCACACTGGAAAAATCGATATCGGCCTTCAAGGTCACGACATGCTGCTCTAACTGGGCTACCCCTGTTGTACGTAGAAGCTCATCCCCCGTGTTCTTCAGAAGGACGAGTTCGTAGTCTCCATCCTCAGTTCCCATGGGCAAATACAGAGTCAGATGTTTAGTGCGCCTGCCTATCTCAAGCTGTGGTTGCTTAGCCTGGGGCTGACGACCTCGCTCGATTGAGTAGCTGCGGAGATCAAGTACGGCTGTGTCGTGGGTAACCAGTACGAGGCGGGAGTGGAAAGTAGACCACAGAGCCGAGGCCGCGAGCAAAATCGCGAGCGTGCTACCGAGAGCAATCTGCCGACGATTCTGCAATCTTTTTCGAAGGAGTCTGAATTCCGCGAAACATGCACTGCACGAACCAAGGTGGTCTAGCCATTGTTCGGCTTGAGCGAGCCTTATCCGATGCGAGGCTATTCCTTTTAGGACGGCGGAATCCGGACAACCGAGGCGACTCGGATTTTGAAAGTCCGTGGATAGTCCTTTCGACAGCAATTCGAAAAGTTGCTTCTCGTCCTTTTCAAACTGGTCGGAATCTGTCACTGGTTCTCAGGCTTTCTGTGAAAAATCACGGTTTCGAATGAACGATCAGCGTTCCTGGACGTTCTCAGTGGAAAACCCTAAACTTTATCCTCTGAGCAGCACACGAAGTGAAGAAAGTTTATACTTGAATTTCATCTTGGCTCGCCCTTCCTGCATACCCAGGTATCCAGCAATCTCCTTCCATGAATAACCGTACTGGCGGGCAGTCCACACTCGCTTAAGCCAACGATCCATGAGGCAAAAGACCTCCTTTGCGAGGATGTGGCCTTCGATGTCGACCGACATATGCAGATTGCGGCGCTTGGCTAGAGCATCCAGTTCACTGGCCGAGGCAACCAATTGAATCGTCCGCTCCCTTCTTCGTTGGCGAAGGCGAGTGCGATTAAAACGGTGCTCGAACGCTCCAATAAGATATGAATCCATATTCGCGATTCCCGAACACGATACTCTGAGTCGCCGAAGGCTGCGAGCAATCGACTGCAATACTCCCTCCCATACCTCAGCGGCCAAGGTGGCATTCTCAGGATCATCCAGTCTGCCACCGAACTCTCGTTTGGCATGGGCGTGTACACGAGGCCACACGCGCCGGGCGGAGCGCAAGAGTTCATCGGGGACATTGTCGCGGGTCGAGGTGGGAAAACAGGAGATTATCCAATTAGGGCCGAAATTGTCGCTCGGCATGGAAATGCCTCACACCTTGCTCCCCAGGTGGAGCAGTTCTGCAATTGGGACAGAGTGCCATTGGACGTGAGGCATGTCAACCAATGCGGGACTAAGGATCGCTTTTCAGAATTTCCTGGGGTACTGCAAGGGAAGGGGAACCTACAAACTATTTTCTTACTTTTTTCAACTTTGACGTTCCTTTTACTAGATGGGGGCAAATTCGGGTGGCGCCAGCCGTATCCCCATGCACCAATGTGATTGATAAACGACAGGCTAAACAAAATGTCGCAACGCCGGTGTGCGTCCTGCGAATGACTCCCGCCGAGTCGGGGGTTTGACGAAGTAGTGAGGTGTATCCCATGGAAAAGAAAGGACATGGCCTCAAAAGAGCAATGTGGCTGCCAGAGATGGATCGCCTTTTGCTGGTCGGAATGAAACATGGCCCAGCGGGAGTACAGCTGGTCACGCAGCGAATTAGACAATTGGCGCCGACACTCACGCCAGGTGAGATTTGGGGCCGGATGCGCCACCTTCGCGAAAACGGGAGCAACGAGCACCGTGATCCAAGCCGGTGGCCGCCAGAGCTAATCGAACTTCTCAGGGATGGTTACACAAGTGGGGGAGCAAAGAAGAAAGAAGCTCTTAAGGTTTGCAAAAAGCATTATGCCGGAGTTCCTAGCTATGTGATCTCTCGATTCGCACGCCAAAAGGGATGGTTACTAAGTGCACCACGGACTGTGACCCAGCGGATGCGCCGAGCATGGAGTGAGTCTGAGGATCAACTCTTATGGAGACTAGCAGGTTATGAGTCGTCGCAAGATATCGCGCACAAGCTCAGGAGGACCGAAAGTGCAGTTCGGTGCCGCCTGAAAGCACAGGGTTTGAGCGGAAAAGTAAAAGACGGCATCTCACTCAGGGCCTTTCAGGAAATGTTCCATATCGGTTATCGAAAGGCCTACACTTTGATTGCAAGAGGTATTCTGAGGGTTCGGGACGCCCGGATATCAACAGCATCATTCGTCGCACTCCGCGGACAATCTCCCACGATGCAAACAATCTTTGTAGAGGGTAACGACAATACAGTCAGGAGTAATGGCACAAATGGCTTGTCTTGGGAGCGAGCGGCCGGCGTACTAGGGGTTCCGCTCGACCAAGTCCGGATATGGCTGGCGAGGCGACAACTAAAAGTGATGGATACGTTTGTGACTGAAAAGGCGCTCGAAGAGTTCTGCCGGAGCTGTGGGAGAGATGGCGGCATGCAACTGAACTACCGGCTTTTGGATCCAAAGGTGCTTCAGTGGCTTAAGGATTATGGGGTTACAGTTCCCCCTCTCGGGACGAGGTTATCAGTTTCGGGTTCTGTGAAACACGCGCTAGTCACGAGGGCCTGCGGAAAATGCGGTAGGAGGATTTGTGGAAATGCGTATTTTGTTCATATCAAGGGATGTAAGGGTGCATCTGGCGGCGATCACAACGCTTCCGGGTCAAGAGACTGGTCTGTACAAACTCAACCTATCGGCCTGCATCGTAATGACTTAACGACCCGCAAATGCATTCGACCACCGAACATGGGGAAATGGTGACGATGAGAACCGCGGAGACCTACCTCACTCGCGGGCCTCGCCAGTACGTAGATCTTCCCGCTGACGGTGTTGTTCTTCGATATTAAACCGACTCGACAAGTACCTTGCTAGAACCTTCCGTGAAAACCATAAGCAAGTGAGACCATCGCGAATGTTCCCTTAAACGCAGTGTCGGTTCTTTAGGTTTTTACCTCCCGGCCGCTACGTCCAGGAAAATGAGCAAGCCAATTTCCCACATGACTGCTGCGTGAGTGGTTGGCTCGATGCGCTGACCCAACACGCTTGGCGCAAAATAATATGAATACCTCGGTAGGTGAATGCTAGCCATGCTGGTCGCGCATCGAGTTGAATTAACCTGCGCGTCATGACGAACCGTAACAATATCTGCTGAAGCGAAAGCTAATGCTTGGGGGCTTTTCCGGAAAGGCCGCAAAGCCCCCGTAACAACTAGTTACGAGTGTCACAAACAAGGCACACTCGAGCAGGGTAACAACGCAACTACCCAGATTGTTTTCAGTAAAAAAGGCGAATGTCGTAAAAAAGTACAGGTTCTACTCGACTCGATAACGACCACGAGTGTTCGGTAGGCAAGTATTGGCCCTGGAAAATAAGGGCTGTTAGGCCCTTCAACTGTCTGGTTCACGTCGCTCGGGGGCATATGTGAATGTCGGTCAGTCAAGCGCAACAAAAGTGCAGCGTCGAGCGCTAACGTGTAGTCTTGTCGCGCGAAAGGCAGTGGACGTGTTTGCATCGGTGGCCGAGCTTGCAGAAAAGCTTTACGCGGCGCGCTACATAGGTGACGAGGTAACCGTCAATGTCGTTTTTCTCGCAACCCAGATGCGAAAGCCAGTACTAATCGAGGGACCACCTGGCTGTGGTAAAACCGAGCTTGCCTATGCCGTAGCTGAAGCGGCAAATGCGCCTCTCGAACGTCTGCAGTGCTTTCAAGGGATTACGGAGGAGAAGGCGATCGGGAAGTTCGACGAGCCTTTACAAAGGCTTTTTTTAGAGACGTACGCTGAAGACCCGACGACACAATGGAGCTCAATAAGGAAGCAATTGCATACTTTGGAGTTCTTTGCAGAGGGGCCCCTCGTGAGAGCTTTGCGCTACGAAGATCGTCCTTGCGTGCTACTAGTGGATGAAATCGATAAGGTCGACCATTCGTTCGAAGCTTTGTTGCTCGAACTCTTGAGTGCTTGGCAAGTAACCGTTCCGAGACTGGGGACAATTACAGCCAAACATGTACCGTTTGTTGTTCTCAGTTCGAACGAGGAGCGCCGTCTGGGAGATCCGCTACGTAGACGATGTTTCTACCTGCGCTTTGAAGATCCAACTGTCGAGCGGGAGAGAGACATCTTGTCGTTGCGGAGCAAACATAAGAATGATCAGCTGCAGGGCCAGATCGCTGGACTGGCACACGCTCTGCGTGGCTGGAATCTGGAAAAGCCGCCATCGATTGCAGAAATGTTAGATCTCGCCAGGGCCCTGGAGATTCTCGGCGTTCAAGAAGTATCGGACAATCAGCGAGACTTGTTGATGCCGCTTCTTGCTAAGACTGATGCAGATCGAAAGCGGCTACTGCTGAGAGCCGGCTTCGAAGGACTTGTGGCTGATTCGAAGCGGTATCGAGATCGGATCATAATGAGGGGAACGGTGCCTTGAGCGATGAAATATCAGCCTGAAGCAGAACAGTTGTTGATGCTTCGAGTTGGGAAGTAGATCTCCAGGTCAAGTCTTCGAGGTACAGTAACACAGAGATGTACGGAGCTAGGCCGAGTACAACTTCTTCTGTGCAATTACGAGCTCAGATAGGGTGAGTGGGCTAGGTGCTTTGCTGCAATCAGATGGTAGTGAAGAACTCATGCAGAAAAACCAAATAACCAGGGCGTGCAGCATGCGCTTTGCGGATTCTGTTCCCATTGTCGAACGTCCAGTCGAGGCATGCGATCACTCTGCTGGACGAGTTTATCAATCTCAACGAGTTAACTAGAGAATGAATCTCATGTTCTATTTTGAGCAATTGTTTCAAACGGCGTTGGATGGAATTGATGGCCAGGGAATCGGTGCAGCTGCCGTGCAGGTCGGCAGTGTAATCCTCATCATTAGTCTCCTGTTTGCAGTGTACGAGGCCTACGGCAACGGTGGAGATGTCAGGGCTCTTGGTCTTGCAGCCTTAAAGTATCTGATTGTCGGTCTGGCCTTCTTGAGCTATCAGCAGATATTCCGTGCCGTAAATGGAATGTTCAACACAGTCGCCGATTTCATGTACAACCTGAGTGGGATCGGTGACATTTATAAAACCTGGTTAAATGCAGTCGCGAACTACATTCAAACTCAGGGATGGTCAGCACTGTTTTCTCTAGTACCGAGCGAAACAGGACCTTCAGGTCTCCTCAGTGTTGTGCTGATCCTAATCGGTTTCATCATCTTCCCGGTCTCGTACACACTGTTTTCGCTATTTTACGCTGTCTACGGTTCTGTATTGTACGTAAGCGGCCCCTTTGTGCTCGCATTGCTTCCATCGCGAAGCTTTGGGAGGCTAGCTCGAACATACTTGGTCAATTTGATGACCTTCCAAGCCTGGGGGCTAATCTATGCCATTCTCCAAGTACTGATGAGTGCTGTTAATCTCGCCAGTCCCCAGGTTGTGCTGCAGAGTAACGGGATTCTTAGTGGTTTCGTGGGTTCCAGCCAAATGGTCCTGTTGGCAGCGAGTACAATAATCTTCTCCGTCACAATTGGGCTTATTCCCTTTATAGCAAGTCGTATCATTCGAGGCGATATTGGCAGCACGCTTTTCACAGTCGCTCACGGCCTTACGATCGCCGCGGGAACGGCCGCGACTCTCGCGGTAACAGGGGGAGCCACATACTCTGGAGACTGCATCCTGGGTGCAGGCGCACCGCCGTCGCCATCTTCCAGGCCCACGCTGGGCATTGATGCACCGGATCAAACAAAGGCAGGGCGAGAGTCTAACAGCGACTCAGGAGCCGCAGCGGTAGCATCGTCCAGACCACCGTCCCCATCATCGGCCGGTGATGGATGCATGTCGTAGAGGACTATCGCATGATAATGACTACTTGCCGGGACAGTGAGAGAGTCATCGCCTGGCAGGATTTTAATTGGCGCGAGCATCTTGTGTTACGTGGGCACATCCTTAGAGATATCGGTGACTGCGTCCCGCATGGAAAAACACAATCCTCCGGCCAAAGAGTTGCTGATGAGGGAAACACTTCAGGGATCGCAAGGAACAGCCGCAGTTGGTTATTACACTGAGAGGCAGCAATGAAAGGGCTCAAGGAAACCGAAATACCAGAAACGGCACGATTCACCCGATATTATGAACATGACGGCATGCTGCGAGCGTACGCCAACCGTACAATGTTCCTAGCCACCCTCTTCGGAATTATCGCGTTGGGCTCCTTGGGTTTTGCGATCTATGTGCGTGTCCAGCCTCCCACAGTGATCCGTGTAAACGAAGTAGGAGAGGCAACCGTTGTTGGTGGAGGAATGTCACGAGACCGTAGCCCATCACAGCTGGCCACGGTTCTGTCACAGCAAGCCTCAGCTGGCTCAGATGGAGGTGGAGTGACTTCGAACGTGACACCAACGGACATCGAAGGTAAGGCCGTCGTACGGCGCTTCTTAGAGCACTATCTAGCATACACACCAGATTCAGCGGCCCGAAATTTTGCAGAAGCGCTCAATATGATGACGGTCAATCTGCGAACGTACACCATGGGGAAATTACGGGATGAGGACACAATTGGAAAGATTCGTGCGAATCACATCATTGCAGATTTTCGCATTCGTTGGATCGAACCGATCAAAGCAAGCTCGTGGAGTTATACGGTCTTCGGTGTCAAGGAGATTCATCGGCTGACCAACGGCTCGGAGGTAACAGACCGCATTGTAGCGCGCTACGACGTGCGGTTGGTCGAAGAAGAGCGTTCGGAATTCAACCCTAGCGGTCTGTTGGTTGCCGAATATTCGGAAAGACAGATGCTAGGGGATCGAGAGTCCGGCTTGTTGCAGGAAAGTGAACTCAATCCGTAGTTCCGAAGTTAATCACACAGCAGCTGGTGTACCGTTAATGTTGTCTACCAGGAAGGCGAGGGAAGAAGTGAAAAATGATCTTTCCATTGAGATAGGCAGCGCCATCATCCTCAGGCAAGCGAATGCGAATTCCACTGATTTCGCTACCATGCTTGACGATTTCAGCCCCGTCCACTTGGCCTATCTGTTTTGGATTCCAAACTGAGAGCTCATACGTGTGGCCGGGAATCCCAGCCAGGTTGAGGATCAGACTTTCTGGACTCCAGGTTTCCGAGATGATTCGAAGCCCTTGGCTCCGTTCGCCGAGCGGCGGCAGGTTGGGAGAAATGCCGACATCAAAATCGTTGTGCAGGTGAATGCGTACGACGCTTTGGCCATCCCCAAGCGGAAAGCGCACGGAGACGTGTTGGTCTTCGTCATTGCGCTCCACCTGCATGGGGAGCTTTCGACCGTTCAGTTCCGCGCCGAGGATCTGGGCACGTGGGCTGAAGGAGGGCGAAAAATTTAGAGTGCAGTCCCCCGTGCCCATGCGTTGAACAACCAGAGTGATTTCGTCTTCGGTTCGTTCGAAATCGAGTTCAATCCTCGCGTTCCTCACAGGGACGTTGTGTATCCGAAAGGATTTCCACTCGGCCGGCAGGTGGGGAGCGAAACGCAGCTGCTGACCGGGCGAATCGCTTTCCAGGCCAAACATTCCGCGTAGTAGGGAACTCACCACCATGGCAGCGGACCATATCTGGTGGGGAGAGCTAGTCGAGAGAGGCTGATAATAATCGCCAGAAAGAACCTCGGTGACGTGTCCCAGGGAACCATCTAGAGTCAGTTGCGCGTTTGCCCGGAGGTTTGAGTATGCAGGTAGGCT
>Ga0187783_10004749_pt1 | contig 10045 bp, 9 predicted proteins | sample 1015_SJ02_MP02_2_FD_132471 | JGI IMG/M metagenome (GOLD analysis project Ga0187783, IMG submission 132471) | Tropical peat soil microbial communities from peatlands in Department of Meta, Colombia - 1015_SJ02_MP02_20_MG | ecosystem: Environmental > Terrestrial > Soil > Wetlands > Peat | place... | reverse complement strand
TCGCAAAGCGATCGGGTGCAGCCATGTATACGGCCTTTGAATGCAGCCGCTATGGCTGCTGGGCCTGATGTGATCCGCTGATCGGGTCCCAACCAAAAGCACGCGTTCTTTCCTCGCGTGGCAACAATCCGATGTATTCCGTGGGGATACCTGCGTCCAGTTGCGCCCAAAGCGCGAAAAACGGCATCAACACGCCATCGGCAAGGCCAGCGATGAAAAACAGGAACAAGCCCACGCGGGCTGGTCCGGGCAAGCTCCGAAATAATGCAATAGTCGACGATGTGATCTTGGAAAGTGCGGCCACGCCAAAGCTCCATGCCGTCATCCGACGGCCGGTGCACTGTGCAGTCGGTCCGCGAACGAGCGCGTTGGCTTGACGTGAACGCTTACAGCGCGTGAGCGCGCCAAAGATTATTAGCGCCTGCCAAATTGGAAAGCAAGTTTACGAGCAGACTGCCGCGCGACTCGAAACTCCTGCCCTCGTTCGGCTTAGGGCCAATCAGCACGTAAATGGGCAGCTTTCATGAACGACGTTTTCGGTCAAATCGGCCCACGTCCGCTTGGCCCCCGATAGCGACCACAGAGCCGACATGGCGCGAACGTCGCTACGTGCCAGAACCAGACATCGAGTCATGCAAGGGGCCCGAGCAGGGGCGAGAATTTCGGGCTGGCGCGAACCTCGGCAATGAAGGCGTCTTGCACAGCGCGCTCGAGTAGCCGCCGCGTCAGATGCGCCAGCTTCCATTCGCGCCGCTCCGCTATCGCTTCAAGCCGCTGACGCAGCTCCGGCCGGACCCGCAAAACAATCTGCTCGGTCAACTCGGGTTCGTGTTTCATGCGGGGCAATCTAACTGCGCCGCATTCTCGGGCAACGCACCTCGCCTAAATCCGATCACAATGTCTGTGAAATGGCGCCACCGTCCGTTTACGTTTTCTTAGTCTGACGCACGGCACGTTGCGCGAGCCATAGCTTTGTTACCAACTAGCCCCCCATCTCGTATCGCGTAGCGGGGCTTTTTCTTTGCCGCGTCACGCAAGCACACACGCTTTTCACGCTCCTGACACAGCAACCCCCTAAGCGGCCCGCAATCCCGGCTCCATTCTTTTCTACGCTCACAATGTGCTGGTTCGCATCGGCCCCCATGCCAACGCTTTGCCAGCATAGGGGCCCCGCCACACCCAACCAGAACGGGGCCCTTCCTGCGTCCGACAGTCACCCTTGTCACTGAAACGCCGCATTCGACTCCCCGCGCTTTCCGCAATTGCTTAAGCCGCCATTATTCCGTCCGCGGGCACAAACAAATTCAGCCGGGTCCTTTGTCCCCCTTTGCTCGGCAGCCAGGCCTAGGGAGGCTCCGTAGCGCGCGCTCTAAATCCGGTTGCGGAGCCTGCCTTCTGCCGGCCTCTTTCATTTTTGTGGCTTGTGCCAGTTTTCTGGCGAGCCGTGATCGATCGCCGGACTAGGTGGCGGCAATGGCTCATTGAGCTTCCAGGGATCGTAGGGCTTATCTGCGATCCGCTTCACGGCCGCATCGGCAACAGCTTCGAGTTCTTCGCGGGTGAGCGCCTGTCGGAGTCCCCGCACGATCTTGACCGCCTTCGCGAGCGCAAAGGCCAGTTCGGCACGTAGCAGGTCGCCTCGGATCGGCATCGTCTTGCCGAAGCAACCGGCCGAGCTTATCGGCCTGAGGCTGGTGTGGTACGCGCGATAACACTCTAGCGACCTGCGTTGCCGACCGCACCGCATCTGCTCGAGCTGTTGGCATACCGCGCTGGTTCAAGCCGTCTGCGATCGCTCGCACCGCTGTCGGATTACCAGTTACATGGGAGACTGTGGCTGCGGCCGCCGAACCGTCCGCTCCAAAGAGGCGGCATGCGGAAGCGATGGGTGGCCCTCGGAGCTAAGGAGGGACGACTTGTTTCCGATAATGCGCGTTATCGAATGTGAGCTGCACCGGCCGAAGATCGGGTTACCACGGTCCGATAACTCTGACGCGCTGTGACTTCCGCGCAAAGGGACGATGTTCAGTCGCCTTCTGTAGGTTGGGTTCTCATCCTTGACGAACTGTGAAATGGTTTCAATGAAACTGCGCCTGGTGCGATCGCCTGACGATCGACGCGACCAAGAATTGTGGCCCCTCCGAAAAAGAGCGGTGTTCGTTAGGTCAACCGGAGCGGTGTCATTTCCTGGCCGAGACCAGGAGGGAATCCGCAGTGGCCCGCGGGCGAACGCGCCATGTGAGGCGTTGATCGCCTGATGCTCTAGGTACGCCGACCTGAAAACGACGAGGTGCCGAAGGGTCCAAGCGTCACGCTGCCGCTGATCTCATCACCGTTGATGACGCCACTGAATTCGAGGGTCATTGGCATCGGATCAGTAATAGAGACCTTCCAAGATACATCATTGCCATTGACGCTACCGTCGAAAATTTGCGTCGAATTCCCGTCAGCCGTTTGGCTACCTACAAGGGCGTCGCCCGCTGTCTTTACCGAAAGGCTTGATTGGCGCTCGCCCATTGGCGTGGCCATTACGAGGTTCCAGGTTCCATCTGTTGTCATGCAAGGTCCCTAGCCCAATTGTGAAGCCGACATCGCCCCGCCCATCCTTTCGGCTTCCTATCACTTTGTGCAAGCGAGGCATACACCGACAATGAACTTGATCCGTGAGATTGGCCGAACGAACCCGCGCCAAGTGGACAGCGGAATATTTGAAGCTTCCCTACACACGCCATGTTTTCGAGCAAAGTCTCACCTGGGATAGGGCGGTTAGCTCAGAGGGAGAACCTTCGTACGAAAGAGGTCGCAGGTTCAATCCCTACATTGCCCGTGCCCAAATCCAACTGGGCGTCGTGGGCAGCGCCCGGTTACTTGCCGGACCTTCTATGTGTGGTCGCCCAAAAGGTGGAAAACCGTTATCCGGGACGCTATGCTGAGTTAGATCTTAGGGGCGGCCAATGTTGTGTCCGCATTGCGGGAGAGATAACAGCGACACGAGTTCGTTTTGTGGAGGGTGCGGCGCGCCCGTCGGCCCCAAATGTATTGCCTGCGGTCAGGTTAACCGAGCAGATAGTCGCTTTTGCGCTGGTTGCGGTCAGCCGCTGGCTCCATCGGCAATTCCTTCACAAGCGTCAGATGAACTATTTCGTTCCCTAACCGCCAGCGGTGGAGAACGAAAGCGCCTGACCATATTGTTCGCGGATATTCGCAATTCCACTGAGCTCATCGCCGCGGTGGACCCCGAAGAAGCTAGGCGCCGCATGCAGCCTGTTTTGGATGCGATGAAGGACGCCGTTCATCGCTACGACGGCGTCGTTAACAGTGTTCAAGGCGATGGGATAATGGCCCTTTTCGGAGCGCCCCTCCCGCATGAGGACCATGCTGTGCGTGGCTGCCTGGCGGCACTAAGCATGCAGGACACTGTAGCGCGGCTCCGAGACGCCGGTCTGAGCATTCGCGTGGGCTTGCACACTGGCCAGGTTGTCGTTCAGGCGACCGAAAATACTCTTTATCAGACCTATGACGCCGCTGGCGCGGCGGTTCATCTTGCGAGCCGGATCGAGAAGATGGCGGAAGAGGGCGCGGTGTTGCTTACCGTCGATACTTTCAATGAGGCCAAGCAGTTTTTGGAAGCCGATCCGCTTGGTGAGCGCGCGGTTCGCGGTCTCGCGACACCCGTTGAGGTCTTTCAACTGATTGGCCTCAAACATGCCCCCGCCAGTGAAAGGTTTCGAAGTGGGCCTCGACCCAGTTCCTTTTTCGGGCGCGAGCAAGAACTGCGTGCGATGGAGACGGAATTGTCGAATACGATGCGGGGCGAGGCTCGTGTCGTTGGGCTCGTCGGAGAAGCTGGTTTAGGCAAAAGTCGGCTCTGCTTTGAGTTTGCTGAAGATTGTCGCAGACGGGGCATTCGTGTTCTTGAAGCTCGTGTGTTTGCCCATGGGCGAGCCACGCCGCTTCAGCCAGTCCTCGAGTTTTTGCGAGATTTCTTCGGTATCAAGCCGAATGACCCTCGAGACGTCTCGCGTCGCCGTATCGTTGACCTCCTTAAGTCGCGGGGCGGCCTTGATGGCATAGCGCCGTTATTGTTGGATTTTCTGGGTCTTTCTGATCCGGCTTATCCACCTCCAAAATTGGATGGGTCCGCCCGCAAAGAACGACTTCTGAATTTCGTGCGGCAAATGCTGCACACAAGGCCCCGCGATGAAGTCGTTTTAATATTGGTCGAGGACCTGCATTGGATTGACGCGGCAAGCGAAGAATTCGTCGCGGCGATTGTGGACGCCATTGTAGGCACGAAAACGCTGCTTCTACTAAACTTTCGTCCCGGCTTGCTGGCCCCATGGATGCAACGTTCTCATTATCGTCAGATTAACTTACCACCGCTTGAGAGCGAGCAGGCGGCAAGGCTTTTGCGTGATCTATTGGGTGATGATCCTTCTGTAATATTGCTCTCGCGGAACATTGCGGAGCGTGCGCAAGGCAATCCGTTCTTTCTGGAAGAGCTTGTCAATTCACTCGTTGAACGCGGAGATTTTGAAGGTCAACGCGGAGCGTATCGGCTCAAGGGTGGAATTGACGCCATCCCGCTCCCGGTAAACGTCCAGGCGGTCTTAAGCGCGCGAATTGATCGACTCGCAGAACCCTCAAGGCAGATTCTTCAAACTGCTGCCGTCGTTGGCCGTGAGATACCGCTAGCGATCTTGGAAGAGGTGACGGGGTTGTCCTCTCAGGATCTTGGTTTGGCGCTTGCGGAGTTGCGCGAAACTGAGTTGTTGTACGAGGTGCCGCCCTTCGAGCGGGTCCTATATGCCTTCCGCCATCCACTCATTCAGGAAGTTGCCTATCAGTCATTGCTTCTGGAGCGACGTCGCAAGCTTCACGGCGCCATCGCTCGCGCAATGCAAGTATACTTTAAGACCCAATTAGATGAACACGCAGGATTGCTCGCTCACCATTTGGAACAATCAGGTGACGCTCTCGCGGCTGCGCAGGCCAACATGCGGGCTGCCATTTGGGTCGGCGCCAATGATCCCAGTCAGGCTCTAAGAACTTGGAGGAAGGTGCGCGAGCTTTTGCTTCCTCTGCCGACTGATCGGACGGTCGAATACATGCGGATGATGGCTTGTGGGCAAATCATGAATTTCGGCTGGCGGGAGGGCATTTCAGCTGAGGAGGCCAAAGGCTACTTTGAGGAAGCTAGGAAATTGGCGCTTACCTCTGGCGATAAGAGAGCGAACGCACTCATCCACGCCACTTATGGAAGGATACTGGGAGCAAGCGGATCCGCGGATGAGTACGTTGACAAGATTCGCGAGGCGGAAGCAGTTGCAGGGGTGCTCGTTGATGCCAGCTTGCGGGTCACGTTAAGGGCGGTACTGTGTCACGCATTGCGTCTTTCAGGTCGGATGATCGATGCGCTGGCCGCAAATATTGAGGCACTTGACCGAGTGGCTGAAATTGGGAAATTCGACCGTCAGATGCTTGGCTTTGATATAGAAACATGGCTGATCGCCATGCGCGGCCAGACATTGGTAATGCTCGGCCGTGGGAATGAGGCGCGGCCCTATTTGGATCGTGTCATAGAAATGGACGATGCCCACGTCGATGTGACCCATCACGTTATTCCGAGCCTCGCTTATGTTGATTTGGCGTGGGCAACTGGCGATGCGCTGTTAGCTCAACGACATGCCGAACGTGCGTTCTCAATGGCCGTTAAGAGCGGGATTCCTTATCTCCGAGTCTACGCGCAAGCATGCCGCGGCCTTTCGCACATGGTGACGGGTAAGCTGCACGAAGCAGTGTCGGACCTTAATGATGCGCTGGGTTTCGCTCGGCGGCGAAAAGCCGGGCTGGAAAATGAGGCGCGTATTCTCGCCGATCTCGCCAATGCCTACCGTTTGAGCGGTGAAGTTTCCTCCGCCGTATCGGCCGCCGCGGAAGCGATCAATATTGCAGCGACGCGACATGCTCGTGTTGCAAAGTGCCTAGCCCACGCCGTTCTTGCAGAGGCACTATTCGCCTCGAATCCCGGCGAAGATGATGAAGCGAGGCAGGAGCTGGACCGGGCCGAAGCGTTGATGCAAGAAACTGGCGCAATCATTTACTCTCCCATGCTCTCAGCAGCGAAGGCGAAACTCGGAGGATCTCTAAAAACACAAGTAAATCTTGCTTAGCCAGCTGAGCAACTTAATCCGACCGCGATCCATCACCTGAGTTGAACTAAGAGCTTTTCTTCTGACGAACTAAGCACAATGTTCGATCCGCCACCCAGCATCCCTAAGGGCGTTTTGCGAGCGCGCGGAGACAAGGCTTGGCAGCACAAGGTTGCTGCAGTCATGAAGCGATTCCAGCAAACATTTCCGGAGATTGTTTACGATATTGCGTGGGATGTAGATGCCCTAAATGGCGTCGCGTGGCGACAGATGTCGCAAGCGCATGTCAGGCTGTACGGCTTGCTACTGCGGCATCGAGCAATACGCCTCGAAGGTGTTGCGCTGCTTTTTGCTCACGAAACCGGGCATCACCGCGGCGGGCCGCCGCGTGACAAGACGTACACTTGGATGACCACCGAGCGGCAAGCAGATTTTTGGGCCGCTCGCTTCGGAGTTAGAGCGGTTTGGGCCAATGACAGCGCAGAAGCGAAACGGCAAGTCATTGAGGGGGCGAGGCAATTGCTCGCCTTGGAGACAAACGTGATCGAACTCGATGAGGCAGGATGTCGAAGTGCCCAATTATCTCACGAAAATCGGGATCATCCGTTGCCGACCGAGCGGTTTCGGATTTTCATGGACGCCCTCTCTTGATTTCCTGTGGAATTGGCGACGACTCGTGACGTTGTGTTTTCTTTTGGGCAGAAGTACCTTCCTACTACCTTAGATATTGCCAAGGGAGGGCACTCATGGGCGCAGCATTCTACTCCGCTGGCACGAAGCACATACGGGATCAGCTATGCGACGCGTTCGGAACACTCAATGCAAACGCCAACGCAAGCTCCTATGGCAGCTTGTTCAATCCCACAGGTCCATATACCTTGGCGGCGATAGTCGATACCCCGAAAATGGATATACCGCCCACGAATGACAAGAATTGGCCGACGTTGCATGCTCGTTTCCAAACATTTCTGACGAATCTATACAATGCCGATCCCGCCACCCACCTACAGATAAAGCAAGCAATGTACGCCGCTCTAACGGCAAACCCCGTGATGCCCATGAAATTCTACGTAGCTCATCAGAACAGCGGTTACAGGTTTGTCTCTTGGAACGAGGAAGATGACAGCGGAATAACGTGGCAAAATTGCCTCTTGTTTTGTCCGACAATGACAGGACCGGTCGCAACAAGGCTTCGCCGAGTAATTAAACGGCGTCAAGCGGCTGGGCGAATGCGTTCCCGTAAAGCTCGGACGAAGAAATAATTGCCTCAACTCCACGACACCGTGCTTGATCTGGTGAGTCAATCTCCAGCAGCGCGAAGATTATTGGTCGGCCTTAAGCAGATAGTGGTAAGGTCACTGGGGACGACGAGGCAGCATTACTTCCGGTAAGCAGTGATTATCGGAAGCAAAAATCCTCGAAAGTGGCAAGTTCCGATCTAAAAGCGATAACGGATGCGTGGCGGGCGAGATTTTTTCACGATGATTTGACGAAGGCCCAAATGGGGGAGCGACCGTGTCCACGCCAAGTGCGATTCGGGCGGGCCCCTTATAGAAGGTTGCATCCCAAAGCACTGGCAGTAGAAGCTATTGCGGGCATCGAGCCGCTTGCGTCTCAACGTCCCAAGAAGCGTCCGAGCGACGCGAAATCCAATTGAGCTTGACCGGCTAACCGGGTCAGAGAAACCTCGGTTCGCTGAGCGAAGGCTGCATGGGCCACTATTCCAGGCACCGCCGCGTATCACGCGACGCCGGCAATCATTACTGAGCCAGGCAGATCCGTCGCTCGGAGCTCGCGCCGGAATACCTTGGCACGGAGCTGTCCCTGCGGATCGGTCTCGGGGTAGGACATCACGACGCCGATCCGGCGGATCGGCTGCTGCGCACGGGCGACAAACTGGAAATCGCCCGATACCGGCAAACCCAACGATGAGTTCTCGCCGCCTCATGGTCAGCCTCCGAGGTCCGTATTCTACCGGCGAGAGCTATGTTGTGCATCGCAACAAATGGTGGGCACGAAACGTCGTGATGGGTCAATTGCGTCCTTTTGGACGCTCTGGCCCGATGTCGGTTCTTACCCCGAAAGCGGCCAAACCGGCGCCTGCCAGAACGGTCGCGAAGCGCCATAAGCGTCGTTTTCTGCGGCGCCACCCGAGACCAGAGCTATTCAATCACCTCGTCGGCGGCGATCAGTAGCCTCTCCGGCACCGTCAAGCCGAGTGCTTTCGCCGTCTTGAGGTTGAAAACGAAATCGAACTTGGTCGGCTGCTCGACGGGAATGTCTGCGGGGTTTGCGCCGTGCAGAATCTTGTCCACCAGTTCGGCGGCGCGCCGAGACATGCTGGGGAAGTCGGGGCCGTAGGACATCAGGCCGTCGGCTTCGGCTTGATGTCGGAGGCTGTGCATGACGGGCAACCGCGCTGCAAGCGCCAATGCGTTGATGCGGCCGGAGTTGATAACGATCAGTGGATCCAGACAGACATAAAGTGCGTCGGCGCGACCCTTGAGTGCTTCGATCGCCGGCTCGAAGTCCTGGTCCGGCCGAACTTCCGATTTCACCACTTCGAAGCCCGCTCGGCTCGCGTCGGCCAACGCAGCGTCCCTTTCCGTATTGACCAGCGGGTCGGCGGCATTGAACAGGATTGCCAACCGGTGCAGGCCCGGAACGACCTCACGCAAGAGTTCCAGTCGCTTGCCGACGCTCTCGGTCAATTCAATTGACAGGCCGGTGACGTTGCCTCCGGGCCGCGCCAGACTTTTAACCAGGCCGTTGCCGACCGGATCGCCCGCCGACGCAAAAACGATTGGGATCGTCGCCGTCGCCCGTTTGGCCGCAAGTACATAGGTGTCACCACTGGTGACGATGACGTCAACTTTCAAACGCGCGAATTCGGTTGCGAAGGCGGCGGCGTTGCTGACGACCCCATCCGACCAGCGATACTCGATGCGGATACTATGGCCCTCCGTCCAGCCGAGCTCGTTGAGCCGTTTCACGAACGCGGCGCGGCGCGTTCGATCCGCAGCTTCCGAGATCGCAGCGAGATAGCCGATCGTCGGCATGCTGCCGGCTGGCTGCGCGCGCGCCGCAAGCGGCCAAGCCGTCGCTGAACCGACAATTCCTCGTATGAAATCGCGCCGTCGCATTGCCTCCCCAGACCTCAAGGACAGAGCATTGCAGCGTTATTAGCACACGGCGACCGGCAGGTTCAGGGCCTGGTCGATGTCGCTGGTGGGTCATTCTCGACGCTTTTGACCAATTGGCCTGACGTCTGCTTTCCGCCCGTTAGCGACCGCTGAGCGGACATCGCGGGAGGTCGGCGATTGCCGTTCGGCGACATCGGCCTGTTATTCGATCACCTCATCGGCAAGCGCGAGCAGATTTGGCGGCAGTTCGAGACCGATTGATTGCGCGGTCTTTAGGTTGACTACGAAGAGATAGTGGGTTGGTTCCTCGAACGGCAAATCGGCCGGCTTGGCACCCTTGAAAATTCGGTCGATCAACGAAGCGGCGCGTTCCAACGATTCCTTGAAATCTGCGCCGTAAGACATCAAGCCGCCGTCGCGAACAAAGAAATCGAATTCGTAGATTGCCGGGAGACGATGGGCGGCGGCGTAGTCGAACACTCGCTGGCGATTAAGAATAGTGAGCGCATCCGCCACCATCAGGATCGCGTCCGGCAAATCACGATCCATCGCGGCGAAGGCGTCGGCGAAATCATCTGGCTCGCGCACGCCGAGCGGTTGCACCACGGTGCCGAGAGATTTCGCTGCGTCCGCCGAGGCTTGATAGCGCAGCGTCATGCCAAGGTCGTCCTTGTTCCACAGCATCGCTACCTTGCGGATGTTCGGCTTCGTCTGCTTAAGCAGCTCGAGACGCTTGGTGCTGAGCGTCGT
>Ga0187783_10004748_pt1 | contig 10046 bp, 11 predicted proteins | sample 1015_SJ02_MP02_2_FD_132471 | JGI IMG/M metagenome (GOLD analysis project Ga0187783, IMG submission 132471) | Tropical peat soil microbial communities from peatlands in Department of Meta, Colombia - 1015_SJ02_MP02_20_MG | ecosystem: Environmental > Terrestrial > Soil > Wetlands > Peat | place... | reverse complement strand
GCCAGGGCATGCGCAAAATGCATGCACGGACGCAGTAATACGCTTTGGTTATGGATCTAGAACTGCGGCACCTGCGCTGCCTGGTCGCGATCATGGACGCCGGAACCTTCACTGATGCCGCCACCGAACTCGGGATCTCGCAGGCTGCGGTATCACGGAACCTGATGGCGCTGGAGCAGGTCCTTGGCGTCCGGCTGCTTCACCGCACCAGCAGGAACGTCACGCCGACCACGGCGGGGGTGCAGGCCCTGGCCCACGCCAGGCACGTTCTGGCCGCGGCAGGCAACCTGGTCGCCGACGCGACGACCGGCCACACCAGGCTTCGCATCGGTCACGCCTGGTCAGCCATGGGCCGGCACACCCGCGAGTTCCAGCGCCGCTGGGCAGCCCAGTACCCCGGCGTCGACCTGCACCTGATCCGGACCAACTCGGCTACCGGCGGGCTAGCCGAGGGCCTGTGCGACATCGCGGTGCTGCGCACCGATGTCGACAGCCGCCGCTTCGCCAGCGCGGTCGTGGGTCATGAGCGGCGTTACTGTGCCCTGGCCGCCGACGATCCCTGGGCCAGGCGGCGCTCCATCAGGCTCGGCGAGGTGCCGCAGCGCACCGTGCTGATCGACCGGCGCACCGGAACCACTACCCCGGATCTGTGGCCTGCCGCCGCCCGGCCCGCCATCCAGGAAACCAGCGACATCGATGACTGGCTCGCTGTCATCGCGGCCGGCGGCGGCATCGGGATCACCCCCGAGGGCACCACAGCCCAGTACCGCCGCGACGGTGTCGTATTCCGGCTCCTGGCAGACGCCCCGCCGATCACGGTACAGATGATCTGGCGGCGCCACGACCCTCATCCGTCCACGCACGCGGCAGTCGCAATGCTGACCGAGCTGTACCGCCGCACGTCATGACCGATGGACCAAGCACTGACATCTGGGGTTGCTGTTGCTGCCGGGATGATCAGGCCGCCGGCCGGTCAGCCGAGCTTCGATGACCCTGTCGGCGGCGCTGCGGGCGGAGGGACCAGGTTAGCGTTCGGTGCGAGCGCGGCAACGTAGCGGCGAATCTCGTCGAGCAGGGCCATCTGCTGCGACATGGCTACCTGGAGATCGCGCACCTGCTTGGTCAGCTCAGTGTTCTCCGCGATCGCCTCCGTCAGCCCCTGCTCGATCGCGACGTCCCGCTCCACCCCGGCCCGGATGTGCGCCAGCAGAACGGTCAAAGCGTCCTGGGCCCGGTTGGCCGCGGCCGCGACGAGGAAGCCGATGAACAGCTCGGCGACTGTCGTGATCAGGTTGAGCGGGAAGTTATAGCCGGTGGAGGTGAACCACGCCGGCAGCCAGAGGCCTGAGGCGAGGTGACGTCCGCCCACGGCGAAGACCAGGGTCCAGCACACCACCAGGACAAACCAGAACGCGATGTTGGCAGGCTTGCCCATCGCCTCGGAGATCCAGTTCGCGAACTTGAGGAAGAGCCCGGGGGGCTTCTCGATCTCGGTGGGCTGGGTGGGATCTATGGTCGGATTCGGCGTGGTGATCGCCGTGTCGGAAGCGGTCAAGGTCCTTCCTTTCAACGTCGACGCGGCGGGCACCGGCCCGTGGCGCGCTCTATCTGCCGGCGACTGCCCGCCGCTGGCCGTGTTGCCTGCCAGCGCCGGGCTGCCTTGACGGCACTCAGATAGTCGCGCATCTGGCCAGAGTTGGCGATTCGAACCTGCGCATCCTGCTAGTCGGCCGCCGCCAGGGAACTGACCCGGAATCTCGAGCGCTGACCGCGTGCTCTAATTGCTGGCCGATTGTGCACCTTTCAGGAGGAGAGATGACCATCGTCCTGGAGGCGCGGGAAGACTTCACGCTTGAGGCGTTCCGCCGGGTAACCGTCGATGGCGAGGACGTTGTGCTCGGCCCAGCGGCTTTGCGGATGATCGAAATGGCGCGCGCTGGGTTCGAGCGGCTCCTGGAGTCCGGCGCGGCAGGGTTTATTTACGGCGTGACCACCCGGCCGGGCGTGGAAGTCGGTACGGCAATCCCGCCCGAGGAACGCCGCAGCTACGCCAGGCGGTTCCGCGGAGTGGGCCGGGGCTTCGGCCGTGATCAACTGGATGAGCGAGTAGCACGGGGCATCGTGTTCGCCCGACTGGCCGACTTCGTGGGCGGCCACGCCAAGGTTCGTCCAGAACTCGCCGAGCGGGTGGCCGGCCTGCTGGCCGGGCCGTTGCCGCCCCTGCCGCTCGACGGGCAGACCGGCGCCGGGGAGATCCTGCCGCTGATGCATGTGATGGCGGCCATCGATGGCGACCTGGCGGAGGGCGAGGGCATGGCCTTGATCAACGGCTCGCCGTGCGCTACAGCGCTGGTCGCTGATGTCGCCCTGCAGGCCGAGCACCGCGCGGGGCTGGCCGAGGCGATCTTCGCACTCTCCATTGAGGCGTACCGGGCGCCGCTGGACGCCTACGACGAGGCGCTCGACGACCTGCGAGGTGATGAGGCAGACCGTGCGGTCCTCGGTCACCTCCGCCGCTACCTCTCCGGCGCGAGCGCATCGGGGCGGCTAGCCCATCAGGCGCCGGTCAGTTTCCGTATCCTCCCCCAGGTGCTGGGCCAGGCCCGGCGCGCCGTCCGGGCAGCGGAACACGCTGCGACCACTGCCCTGGGCTCGGTGACCGAGAACCCGGTTTACCTGCCCGCCAGCGCGGATCATCCTCGTGGCCGGGTGCTCTCGACCGGCGGCTTTCACAACGGCGCGGCTGCGCCTGCGATGAACTGGCTGAGCGCCGCCTGGGCCGACCTGGCCCTGGTGGGGCAGCGGCAGGTCACCGCCATGCACAGCCCCGCCTCCGGACTTCCGCACCTGCTCACCCCGGCCGGCTTCATCGACGGGGCCTCGGGGGGCGCCACTAACCTCTTCGGCTGGGTTGCCACCGGACTGGTGGAGGAAGCCCGGTCGCTGGCCGCTCCTACCCTGCTGCCGGCCAGCATTAACGACGCTCAGAATGACATTGCCTCCCCTGTCTTCGGCGCCTACCGCAGCCAGAACCGCGCCGCTGAATGCCTGGACGGCGTTCTCGCGATCCTGGCACTGGTATCCAGCCAGGCGCTGTTCGTGACCGGCCGTCGCCCGGCACCTCCGCTGGAGGGACTGCTCACCGGCATCCGATCGGTCTTCCCGCCAGTGGAGACCGAACGCGCAGGCCAGGGCGCGCAAGCTGGAGCACTGGCCGACATCCTCCACAAAGCCGCGGTAACCGGCCAGCTGGTATTCCCAGGCCGGCCGGGCAAGCCCAGCGGCGGCGTGGGAGGCCCGGCCTAGCCGGGCTGCTCGCGGTAGAGCCGCAGCGCGTCGGTCAGGCGCTGGCGCGCTTCGGTCGTGTACGGCGTCATCTGGAACATGATGTGCTGCAGGCCCAGCTTCGCGTAGCCGCGCATGGCCGTCGCGATCTCGGCGGCGGTTCCGGTCAGGGGTTTGTAGGAGAACGTCCGATCGGCCTGCAGATCGGGGAACCAGAGGCGGATCAGCGCCGTGACGCCGAGGGTCGCGGGGTCGCGGCCAAACTGGCGGCAGGCGGCCTCAATCTTGGCGAGCGGCTCGGCCATCGTATCCGGTTCGCCCATGTAGCCCGTGTTCCACAGGTCGGCGTACTGCACGGTGAGCCTGAGCATGCGCGGGCCGCCATCGTTTCCCACCAGCAGGGGCGGCCCCTGCGGCCGCGGGCCGCGGGGTGCGTCCTCACAGTCCTGAACCTGGTAATAGCGGCCCGCGAAGTCGACATGCCCGTCGCGCAGCAGCGGCCTGAGGATCTGCAGGGCTTCCTCGAAGCGGTCCACCCTGTGGTCGTAGGGCATACCGAACGCCTGATACTCCGGCTCGTTCCAGCCCGCGCCGACGCCGAGGATCAGCCGTCCGTCGCTCACCTCGTCGGCCGCGGTCGCCATCTTCGCCAGGATCGCCGGATTGCGGAAGGAGTTGCACAGTACAAGCGGGCCGATCTCTACCCGCTGTGTGGCCTCGGCCAGTGCCGATAGCACAGTCCAGGTTTCCCAGATGCCGTGGGTCGGCTCGCCGGGGTCGCGATAGAGGAGGTGGTCGGCCAGCCAGATGCTGTCGAAGCCGTCGGCCTCGGCCTGCTGCGCGACGGCCCGGATGGCCTGATAGGGGCGCTTGCGGTTACCTTCGGGGTCATTTGCCGTGTAGACCAGCAGGCCGATCTTCATGCCGCACTCAGCCTTCCGGCGTGGAGTCGCCTGAGTTCCACGCGCGGCCCGACGTTACCGCCCGCCTCCGACAAAACGATGCGGGCGGAATTGACGGGGGTGCGGGCGCGCGAATGCAGGTGGCCGGCGGGCAGGTGGCGCTGGCCTCGGCATCTGGCTGCGGGGCATCCGCTGTGCCGGTCTGCCGCACCGGGGGCCCCAAAACCCTTGGCCGGGCGGCAAAGTGAGTGCGTCCGGTGGCGGCGCGTTCCGTCGCGAACTCTGACAGCTTTCGCTTCTAGCCGATGCAGCGGCCAACTGCCACGATTGTCGTGGTGCTCTGCCGAGCGCACGGTTGCGGGCGGCGGTTGTGCGCCCGCCGACAAGCATGGGGAGGGGTCGTGAAGTACATAGTTATCAGCCGGTTGGCCCCCGGGGTGGAGAACTCTCGCAAGGCGCTTGAGGTTTACCTGAAGGCTGGCCTGCCGCAAGGCACGGAGGCAATCTACGCGGCCTCGGATGGCAAGACGTTCATCAACATCGTGGAGAGCGACACACCCGACATCGTGGCGTCGTACACCTACGCGCCGTTCTTCGAGGAGACCAAGGTCATCCCGGTGGTAGCAGTCGACGAGACGTGGCTGCAATCGATTCAGACCGCACAGGCCAACTGGGACTGACCACAGGCTTCTGCCTCCAGAGACGACCGCGCGGGCCGCGTCCTCGTGGACGCGGCCCGCCCGCGCAGGAGGGTTAACATCGCCGGATGAGCGCTGAACCGTTCGTTCCGGAAGACTTCGCTGTACCCGACGGGCTCATGGCCGCGGAGTTCCGGCTGGCCCCGCTCGGACCGCAACACAACGAGGCCGATTACGCCGCCTGGATGGGCAGCATCAACCACATCCGGGCGACGCCCGGGTTCCCTGATGGCAGCTGGCCTCGGGAGATGTCCCTGAGTGACAATCTCCGCGACCTAGAGCGGCACGCACAAGACTTCGCCGAGCGCCGCGGCTTCACCTACACCGTCCTCAGCACCAGCACCGGGGACGTCATCGGCTGTGTGTACATCTACCCGGCCAGCGGCCGTGACTCAGGCGACTACGCCGAGGGTCGGCGGCACGCTTCCGTCCAGTCCTGGGTACGCGCCGACTGCGCCGCGCTCGACCCAGTGCTCTACCACGCGGTCCTGGCCTGGTTGGAACGTGACTGGCCATTTGATTCCATCCGTTACGCTCCGCGGGCTTGACCCGTGCAGTCGCCGGGTGCCTGCCGCACTTGGTTCCCTGGCGTCCGCGAGCTGCACCGATCCTCAAGGCGTCCCGCAGGCTGCAAGAACGGATCTTTGGCGCGTCCAGTTCGCCGCAGTTGTCTCAGCAGCGCAGGACCGGCAGACTTGACGAGCCGACCGAAAAGGAACGCCATCACGTGTCGGACGTAGACCGGTTCCCAACCTGGATTCTGCTCCTTGCGGCAATCGCGCTCGTGAGTGCGGTCGTGCTGCGCTTCATGGTCCTGGATCGGGGATCTAATCCGCGGCGGCTCTGGCTGATCCTGCTGGCGCTATGGCTGGTGGTCGTAGGCCTCGCAGCTGCCGGCGTATTCCGAACATGGAGCGACCAGAACATTACGCCGAACGAAGGCCTGCTCGTCCTTGCCGACGTGATGGCCGGTTTGCTGGTGATATCGGTTCCGGTCGGCCGGGCTGTGCGCCGTCTCACCGACGACCAGCTGCGGCAGCTTCGAGGCCGCGGCGCGATGCTGGTCGCCCTGGGCAGGCGCCAGTTCATCGTGGTTATGGCACTCATGCTCGGCACAATGGCCGCTCTGCTGGCCGGAGAGAGCGCTCTTGCCGCCAAACTGCCCGGCCCGCCCGCCGTAGTTGCCTGCCAGGACTACACAACCTGGATCCTGGCTCCGGGGAATGGAACCATGCCGCCAAGTGCCGATCAAACGATGCTCGCCCAGGCGGCCCGCATTGCGCCGCCCGGACGCCTACGGCTCAACCTTGCGGCCCTCGCGGCGGATGTGCAGTCGGCGATCTCTGACGGCGGCACTGCGCAGGGCATTCTGGAATATTCGCCAATCCTGTCTGAAGAGAGCAGCGTGAACCTGGACTGCAAGTCAGTGCCAGTAGCTGGATGAGCCAGCGAGCGCGCACGGCATGGTGCCACGCAGGCCTGTCTGGTCACGCCGGCTGCCGACGGCCGGGCCGTAGCCACCTGCCACTGCCTCGGCGCCGGCCGCTCGTCGGCTGTGCGCTACTGCGCGTGCTGCGGTGGCAGGCTGTAGTAGTTCTGGTAGATCACCTGGGCATGAGCGCGGGCGGACTCCCAGTCCCAGGTGCGCGGGTAGTACCGGGCGGGGCTGAGGGACCTGACGTATGGGGACGGGTCTGGCTGCAGGCTTTCAAGGACGTGGCCGGCCAGGCCGGCTGACCCGGAGACACCATGTGCGTTGCAGGCTGCCGCCATGACCAGGCCGCGCACGCCGGGCACCGGTCCGACAATGAAGCGGCCGTCTGGCGAGAACGCCGGAAACCCGCGGAAGACCTCGCGTACCTCGGCCTCGGTGACCATGGGAGCGAAGGTGGCGAAGTCGCGTGCGAAACCGGACAGGACATCCCAGTCCGGGGGAACTGCCAGCGCCTGCCCGATGGTAACTGCGCGCGGGTCGAGGCTCAGCCCGTTTGGTTCCCACCCCCCGCACAACAATCCCTGCCCTTCGGCTCGGGCGTAAATACGCATGTCAGGTATGCGGAGAACGGGCAAAGCGCTGTGCCAGCCCGGGACGGCCCGGGTGACGAAGTACTCATGGCGCACCGGCACGATCGGGAGCTGCTGGCCGGCCAGCAAGGCAACGGCGCCCGCCCAGGGCCCGGCCGCGTTGATGACCATGTCGGTCGCGACGGCGCGCCGGTCGGTGCGCACGCCCCTCACCACGCCGCCGGTGATGCGCAGTCCGGTAACGGTGGTGTGCGTGGCGAAGGTGACTCCCCGATCACGCGCGGCGCGGGCGTAGGCGGTCACCAGGCTGTTGGGCTGAAGATAGCCGTCGGTGGGGCACCACAGCGCCGCCGTAACCCGCCTGGTGTCCAGCATCGGGCACAGCGCGGCCAGCCGGGCAGGGGCGAGGAACTCAACCTCGAGCCCCGCTGACCGCGCCACAGCCGCCAGCGCCCGGAACTCGGCCGCCCGCTCTGCGGTTGCGGCTATGCGCACGCTGCCGGTCTGGCGCCAGTCCGCCGGGTAGCCGGTGTCCTGCTCGATCCGGGAGTACACCGCAACCGAGGCCATGGCCAGCATGCACCGCTCTTTTGTGGCGCGGACCTGCCCGACCAAACCGGCAGCCTGTCCTGAGGTTGCCCCCGCCAGCTCGCCCTGCTCCACGACCTGGATGTCACGGTAGCCCGCACCGGCCAGCGTGTAGGCCACCGCGCAGCCGATAGCCCCGCCACCGATAATCGTGACCTCGGCATCTCGGACTTCGGCCACTGGAACCTTCCACGCCGCCAAGGACACCACTGGTGCTCGTCATCCCGGCACCGCGCCAAGCCTACCGGCGGAGAATCACCCGCCTTATCGGCTAGCAGCTCTCAAAGACCCGTGCCGCAAATAGCAACAGATGCGTCCGATGAGCTCTGGCCGGACCTTCTGGAAGACCGCTGAATCCCGCAAGACGCGGTCGTCTAACAGGTAACAGGCTGCCGGAGGCAAGAGGAGCCATGAGATGACGCGATACCTGATTTCGTTCCCCAGCGATGCGATGGACCACATTCCCGACGAGGACGAGCCGGAGGTGGCCAGGGCCGCTCACGCGGTCATCGACGAAGCCAAAGATGCCGGTGTGTACCTCTTCGCGGGCGGGCTGGACGAGGACGTCGAGCCCGTCATGGTGGCCGGCGACGGGACGGTCACTGCCGCCACCTATCCGCAGGCCAAAGAGCTGTCGGGAGGCATCACCATCGTCGACGTGCCCACTCGGGATGCTGCCCTCAAGTGGGCCGCAAAGATCGCGGCCGCCTGCCGCTGTGCGCAAGAGGTGCGTGAGTTCATGTTCGACCCGCTCGTCTGATGGAAGCCCCCATCGCTTACAAGACCCTGCCGCAGGCGGCTCCACACATAACAGCCCGCTCATCGGCAAGATCGCCGACCGCACCAGCACGTTAGCGGCACGAAAGGACGTGCTGCGGCCAGGAAGTCTGCCGCTGGACTGGCCGACCTGACGCTGACATCGGCAAGCCCGTTCGCCGGCCCAACGGGCCTATCCTCGGCGCATGGGAATCGAGGTGCTGCCAGCTACCGGACGATGGGATGACTTCGCGTCCTTGATGGTGCCGCGGGGTTGCGTCTGTATGGCATACCGCAACTCCAGCCTCGACATGCCCGGCCGTGTCGCTCACATGCGCGCGCTGTGCCACGGCGAGCCTGGGCCCGGCGTGCTGGGCTATGTCGATGGCGAGGTGGCTGGCTGGTGCTCGGTCGCACCGAAATCCACCTACCGGGCCCTGGTCAACTCGCGAACGATTCCGCATATCCAGGACGACAACGCGTGGTCGGTGGTCTGCTTCGTGGTGCGGCCGGGGTTCCGGCGCCGGGGACTTATGCATGCCCTGCTCGATGGCGCCGTCGGGCACGCGCACGCAATGGGCGCCACGGTGCTGGAAGGCTACCCGGTCGACCCTGGCGGCGGGCGTGTCGACCAGAACAGCGGCTACGTCGGCACCGTCCAGCTCTTCGAGGCGCACGGGTTCACGCCCGTATGCCAGACTGCCGGCCGTAGCGGTGGCCAGCCCCGCTGGCTCGTACGGCGCGAGCTTCCCTGATCACGTCTGGTCAGCACGCGCACACTCTCGCTAGCCGACGGGCCGGGAGGCCTGGCGGTCGCGGTAGCGGCGCACCTTGGCGATCGTGCCGCAGGCTCGGCCGTCCGGGCCGCCGGCGTACATGAGGCACCACCGCTTGCTGGCGTTCCTGGTGTTGTCGTAGAAAACCCACTTACAGTCCGGGCATGCCTTGAGGCGCTTCCAGGTTCCCGCGCCGATGGCGGCGATCACTGCGGCCAGGTAGTGGCCCGCCGGCCCGGCCCGATGCCGGTAGACGATCCCGCCCTCCTCGACCACGGGGCGCAGGCGGGTACGCGCGATCCACTGATTCAGGCATCCGGCGTCCCCCGACTCGACCGCATGCCTGAGGTCGTCTCGAAGCTCACGCACGAGCTCCGCGTCGCCTGGCCGCCAGCGCAGCTCGCGGGCCAGCACCCCGAACCGGTCGGTCGGCTGCCGCGAGTCATTGGGGATCAGCCAGCTGTTAAGCAGGGTCCGGACCTGCTCCAGCTCAGCCGGCGCGACCTGCCCGGCCACGTCCGCTGCGTTAACCATCAAACGACTATATCGGTTGCAGGCGCGACTCGCACTGCGTTAACTTGCTAATCATATAGACGGTTACCACAGGCAAGGAGGACGAGATGGCGGCAGACCTTGGCTGGATGGCGCTGCAATGGCCAGGCATGGAGCACGTGATCGTGTCCGACGAGGTCAGCGGGATCACCGCGGCCGGCCATGTGGTGCTGGCCAACACCGGCCTGGTCACCGTCGCCTACCGCCTGACCTGCGATGCCGGCTGGCATTTCCGCAGGCTGACCATCGACGTCGCCGGCGCTGGGCATTCGTTGACGCTTGCCAACGAGGAGGAGGGCTGGCTCGCGAACGGGGTTCCCAGGCCCGACCTGGCCGGATGCATCGACATCGACATCAACTGCACCCCGCTGACCAACACGCTGCCGATCCGGCGGCTGGACTGGTCCGGCGGAGCGACCCACGACATCGATGTCGCCTACCTGAGCGTGCCGGAGCTCGAGGTC
>Ga0187783_10004746_pt1 | contig 10048 bp, 8 predicted proteins | sample 1015_SJ02_MP02_2_FD_132471 | JGI IMG/M metagenome (GOLD analysis project Ga0187783, IMG submission 132471) | Tropical peat soil microbial communities from peatlands in Department of Meta, Colombia - 1015_SJ02_MP02_20_MG | ecosystem: Environmental > Terrestrial > Soil > Wetlands > Peat | place... | reverse complement strand
CCTGGGCGTCACGTTCGACGTCCAGGCCGGCGGCACCGACCTGATCTTCCCGCACCACGAGATGAGCGCCTCGCACGCCCGGGTGGCCCTCGGCGACCAGGCCCGCCCGGGCGAGCCGGTCTTCGCCCGCCGGTACCTGCACGCCGGCATGGTGCGGCTGGGCGGGGAGAAGATGTCCAAGTCCCTGGGCAACCTGGTGTTCGTGTCCGCGCTGCTGGCCGACGGCGTCGACCCCATGGCCATCCGGCTCGCCATCCTCGCTCATCACTACCGCGAGGACTGGGACTGGACCGACGCCGGGCTCGCCGCCGCGCAGGCGCGGCTGGACCGGTGGCGGGCCGCCGTCGCGAGGGTTTCCAGTCCACCCTTCCCGCCTGGCCCGTCCGGCTCCCGGGCTCCGTTGGGCGAGGCCGTGCTGGCCGCGGTCCGGGAGCGGCTCGCTGATGATCTTGACGCCCCGGGCGCCCTGGCCGTGATCGATGCCTGGGCGGACACCGCGACGCCCGTTATGGAATCGTCGGGCGCTGCGCTCGTCCGGGACACGATCGACGCGCTCCTCGGCGTCCGCCTGTAGCCTGGCCGGACAGCAGGTAGCATTCTGGCCCGTCCATCGCCACCCGTCCCGGCCGGTCAGAGGTAACCACGTGAGCGAAACGACTCCCAGCGCAGCCATCGCGAGCCCGGGCTCGGGCGAGCCGCGCGGCGATTCCGCGGCGTCACCCGCGTCGCGGCCCGCGGGCGCCGGCGCTCCGGTGACGCTGGTCATCGTGGCCGCCACCGTGCTGGCCCTGCTCCTGCGCCTGTACTGGCTGAGCCGTCCCGGTTTCCTGCTGAGCGTGAACGAGTATGACGACGGGCCGTACTTCGGCAGCGCCGTGCGCCTGGTCTACGGCGCCCTGCCCTACCGCGACTTCCTGATCGTGCAGCCGCCGGGGATCACGCTGCTGATGATCCCCGCGGCGCTGCTCAGCAAGGTGACCGGCACCGCCTGGGGCATGGCCGCGGGGCGGCTCCTGACCGCAGGTGCCGGCGCGGCGGCCGTGACCCTAACGGGTCTGCTGGTCCGCCACCGCGGCGTGCTGGCCACGGTCATCGCCTGCGGGATCATGGCCGTCTACCCCGACGCCATCCAGGCCACCAAGACGGTGCTCGTGGAGCCGTGGCTGGTGCTGTTCTGCTTGCTCGGGGCGCTGGCGATTTTCGACGGCGACCACCTGACGACCCGGACGAAGCGGCTGCTCTGGGGCGGCGCGGCGTTCGGGTTCGGCGGCGCCGTCGAGCCCTGGGCCATCTTCCCGGTGATCGTCATCGCGGTGCTGGTCCTGCGCCGGCCCCGGCGGCTGGCCGCCTACGCCGGCGGGGTGGTCGCCGGGTTCCTGGTCCCGGTCATCCCGTTCGCGGCCCTGTCGCCGCGCAACTTCTACGACGCCACCATCGTCGCCCAGATCGGCAGCCGGCCGGGCGCGGTCCGCTACCCGTTCTGGTTCCGGCTGCAGGACATGGCCGGGCTGGCCGACCTGACCCGGCCCACGCACCTGGTCGACCTGGCCGCGACGGCCCTGATCGTGGCGGTGATCTTCGGCAGCCTGGGCCTGGGGTTCCTGCTCACCTGGCGCCCGCCGCCCGCGCTCGAGATGTTCGCCGTGGGGAGCCTGGTCCTGATCGTGGCCGCGTTCCTCTGGTCCTACCAGTTCCACTACCACTTCGCGGATTTCCTCGCGCCGTTCCTGGCCCTGTCCGTGGCGCTGCCGGTGTCCGCGCTGGTGCGCGATTTCCGGCGGGCGTCCGGGCGTGACGGGGCGGCTCCATCGCCCCTGGTGTGGGGCGGGGCCGCGCTGGCCGGGCTGGCGATCCTGATCATGGCGATCATCCAGTTCGGCTGGGAGACCAACAACTACCCGCATCTGCGCACGTCCGTGGTCGCCTCGGCGGAGCGCCTGATCCCGCCGGGGTCCTGCCTGCTGGCCGATGAGGTGTCGTTCGCGGTGATGGCCAACCGGCTGGTCTCGGACGTGCCGGGCTGCTCGCTGCTGCTGGACTCCACCGGCACCAATTACGCGTACTCCCATGGGCGTGACCCGGAGACCGGCGCGGCCGCCTTCCCGAGGGTGGACGCGGTGTGGACCTACGCCTTCCACCACGCGCAGTACGTGTGGCTCTCCCGCCTGAGCAACCACCGGGTGGCCTGGACCCCCGAGCTCAGGGCCTACTTCCAGGCGCACTTCACCCGGATCCTGAACGCCGGTGCCGCGGGCGCGCTGTACCGGCGCATCGGCCTGAAGCCAGCCACCTGACCCGCCCCGGACCGCCGCACCCCTGGGCGCCGGCCCGCTGGGCGCCGGGCCGCCTCCATGATCGTGGTTGATTGGTGACGAATGCGGTTGCCAATCCACCACGATCATGGAGCCGGGTGCCGTCTGGAAGGCTGGGGGCTGTGCTGACCGTGCGTCTGGCCCGGGAGTCCGACATCGGCGCGCTCGCCGCGGTCGCGGCCGAGGCGTACCGGCGCTATGTGCCCCGGATCGGCCGCGAGCCTGCGCCGATGACCGCGGACTACGCGCAGGCCGTCCGCTCCGGGCTGACCTGGGTGGCCGAGGCGGACGGCGACGTCGTCGGCCTGCTGGTGCTGGTCGTCCACCCGGATCACCTGCTGCTGGAGAACGTCGCCGTACTGCCCTCGGCGCAGCGGCGCGGCGTCGGCGCCCGGCTGCTCGCACTCGCCGAGGACCAGGCCCGGGCCCGGGGCCTGGCCGAGATACGCCTCTACACCAACGAGGCGATGACTGAGAACCTGGCCTACTACGGCAGGCACGGGTACGCCGAGACGCACCGCGCCGAGCAGGGTGGGTTCCGGCGGGTCTTCTTCACCAAGCACCTCGCCGGGCGATGACCGCTGTCAATCCGATTTAGCCCGCCGGGGGACGCGCTTCCCATAACGCACAGGCGCGCGGCTAACTGGATCGCCCCGGCCGGCCCGGGGCGCCAGCCTGCTGGCATGACAGCTGACCAGCCCGCGGGTGAGCAGACCCCGCGCAAGAACACACCCGGCCAGAACGCACCGCGTCAGAACGCACCGCGTCAGGACGCACCGCGCAAGAACGCACCGCGTCAAGACGCGCCACCCGCCAGGGGCCAGCGCGCGGACGCTCAGCCCGCCGCGGCCGAGACCAGGATCAGGGTCAGCTCCGTGACCGGATTCCTGGCCGTCGTCCCGCACCTGCTGGGCTTCCATCCCAGCCGGAGCATGGTCATCGTCGGCCTCAACGCCCGGCGCGGCCGGATCATGCTGGCGTTCCGCTACGACTTACCGGACCCGCCCGACGCCGCGAGGTCGCGGGAGATCGCGCAGCACGCGACCAGGGTGCTGAAGGCGCGGCGGATCAAGACCGCGATCGCGGCGGGATACGGTCCGGGAATCCTGGTCACGCCGGTGGCCGAGGCGCTCAGGGCGGCCCTGCTCGACGCGAGAATCACGCCGCGCGACCTGCTCCGGGTGCAGGACGGGCGGTACTGGTCCTACGCGTGCCAGGACCCGGGCTGCTGTCCGCCGGACGGCGTCCCGTTCGACGGCCCGGAGCACCCGGCCGCCGCGGCGCTGGAAGCCGCGGGGGTGACGGCCCGCCCGGACCGGGCGGCGCTGGCCGCCTCGCTGGCCCCGCTGACCGGCCCGGCGGCCGAGTCGGCCCGCCGGGCCACCGAGCGCGCGCTGCGCCGCGCCGGGGAATTCGTCGCGGCCGCGGCCCAGGAGGCGGACGGGGAACGGCGGCTGGTCGAGGCCGGCCGGGAAGCGGTCCGCGCCGCGATCGGCATCTACCGCCGGGGCGGCCAGATCACCGACCACGATCAGCTGGCCTGGCTCACCGTGACCCTCGCGGACCTGCGGGTGCGCGACGATGCCTGGGCCCGGATGGAACCTAAGTTCCGCGCGGCTCACCGCCGGCTGTGGACCGACGTGGTCCGCTGCGCGCGCGAGGCCTACGTGCCCCCGGCCGCCTCGCTGTTAGCGTTCATCGCCTGGCAGTCGGGCGAGGGCGCGCTGGCCAACATCGCGATCGAGCGGGCCCTGGCCGCCGACCCCGACTACTCCATGGCCCACCTGATCGGCCAGGCGCTCGACGCCGGCTTGCCGCCGTCCGCCGCCCGGCTGCCCATGACCCCCGAAGAGGTCGAAGCCAGCTACGCCAAGACCGACCGCCCTACGACCAGGCGGGCCAGCAGGCGGCCCGCTGGATAACGCAGCGCCGCGGCGGGCAGGTCCGCCGGCCGGCCGGACAACAGCACCCGCACGGTCCCGGTCCGGCCCGGCGTCCCGGGCGGCCCAGGGCCGGAGCCATCACCCTCGGCGCGGCGCGGCGCCCCCGGCGCGGCCCGGCGCAACGCCTGCGCGGCCACGGCCGCGGCCGAGCCGAACAGGGTGACCCCGGGCAGCGCCGCCGCGATCGCGCCCGCCGCGAGCTCGTACTCGGTGCAGCCCAGCACGACGGCACCGCAGTCGGCCGGCGTGCGCTCGCCCGCATCCGCGACGGCGGCCGTCCTGCCCGCTTCGTCCCCGGAGTCGATCGCGTCGGCCAGCCCGGGGCAGGCGACCGCGGTGACCCGGGCCCGGCCCGCGAACTCGGCGATGAGCCGGCGCTGGTAGGCGCTGGCCGTCGTGGCGACGGTGGCCCAGATGGCCAGCGAGTCGCTGTGCGCCGCCGCGGGCTTGATCGCGGGCACGGTGCCCACGACCGGCAGGCCGGGCTCGAACTCCGCCCGCAGGGCGTCCAGAGCGTGCACGGTGCCGGTGTTGCACGCGAACACGAGCGCGTCCGGCCGGAACGCGGCCGCCGCCCGGGCGGCCGCGAGCGACCGGTCGGCGATGTCGGCGGGCGCGCGCGGCCCCCACGGCATCCCGTCCGGATCCATGGCCAGCACCAGGTCCGCGTCGGGGCGGAGCCGATGCAGCTCGGCGGCGGCCGCGAGCAGCCCGAGGCCGGAGTTGATCAGCGCGATCCGCATCCGGTCACTCTAGGTCGCCCGGCCTCCGGCCAGTGCTCACCGGCCCGAAGACCCGGTGCCCCGCTGGCCGGGAAAGGCCAGTGCCCGCCGCCCCCGTGCGGGCCCGAGCTTGCCGACCACGCCCTCCGGCAGGCATTCTCGCCTACAGACCCGGGCGCGGCCCGGGTGCGGGCTACCTCACGGGAGGGCTGCGTGACCGACGTCACCGGCACGGCTAATCCAAGCACGTCCGGAACGAGCCCCGGCACGCCCGGAACCGGCCGCGGCACGCCCGGGACGCCGCCCGCGAAACCCGGCCTGCACCCGGACGCGGCCCACCAGGCGGCGGTGGCCCGGCTGCGGCGCGCCTACGCGGCGGTTCCGCCGGACCAGCCGGTCCGGCTGGCCAAGCGCACGTCAAACCTGTTCAGGTTCACCGGCGACCGCCGGTCGGCCGGGCTGGACGTGTCGGCGTTCGGGCACGTGCTGGGCGTCGACCCGGCGTCGCGCACGGCGGTCGCCGGCGGCATGACGACCTACGAGGACCTGGTCGATGCCACCCTGCGGCACGACCTAATGCCGCTGGTCGTGCCGGAGCTGAAAACGATCACGCTCGGCGGCGCGGTGACCGGCCTGGGTCTTGAGTCCAGCTCGCTGCGCAACGGATTGCCGCACGAGTCGGTGATCGAGATGGAGATCCTCACCGGCGACGGCCAGGTGGTCACGGCCGCCGACGGGAACTCCCGCGGCGCGCTCTACCGCGGCTTCCCCAACTCCTACGGCACGCTCGGCTACGCGCTCTCGCTCAGCATCGAGCTTGAGCCGGTCGCGCCGTTCGTGCACCTGCGGCACTTCCGCTTCGACAACCCGGACGCGTGCCTGGAGGCGGTCGCGCGGGTCGCGCAGGACGGCAGCCTGAGCGGGCACCGCGCGGACTTCGTGGACGGCACCGCGTTCAGCCTCGACGAGATGTACCTGACCGTCGGCGCGTTCAGCGACGTGGCGCCGTGGCTCAGCGACTACACCCGGGAGCGCATCTACTACCAGTCGATCCGCGGCCCGAAGGAGGACTTTCTCACGATCCGCGACTACCTGTGGCGCTGGGACACCGACTGGTTCTGGTGCTCGCGGGCGTTCGGGTTGCAGAACTCCGTGATCCGCCGCGCCTGGCCGCGCCGGTACCGCCGTTCGGACACCTACCGCAGGCTCGTCGCCCTTGACCAGCGGTATGGCCTGTCGGCCACGATGAACGCCCGGCGCGGGCGGCCGGACCGGGAGTTCGTCACCCAGGACGTGGAGATCCCGGTCGAGCGGGGCGCGGAGTTCCTGCGCTTCTTCGCCGACCGGGTGGGCATGAGCCCGGTCTGGCTGTGCCCGCTGCGGCTGCGGAGCGACCGGGCCTGGCCGCTGTACCCGATGCGGCCCGGTCAGGTTTACGTGAACTTCGGTTTCTGGGGCACCGCGGCGCTGCCGCCGGGCGCCGCGGACGGTCATTACAACCGGCAGATCGAGGACCAGGTGGCCGCGCTCGGCGGCCACAAGGGCCTGTACTCCACGTCGTACTACTCCGAGGACGAGTTCTCGCAGCGCTACAACGGCGCGGCATACGCCGAGCTCAAGCGCGACTACGACGGCGACGGCCGGCTGCCCACCCTCTACGAGAAGTGCGTTACCGTCCAGTAACGGGCATGACCTGGTCCGAGCGGACCAGAGCCGGGTAACGCCGGTAACGGCGGTGAGAGGGAGAGCAGGTTATGGCGCTTGCCGAGGTGTTCGAGCGGATCGCGGGCCCGGACGCACCCGTGGAGTTCCGCGCGTACGACGGGAGCCGGGCCGGAGCGGAGGGCTCGCCGGTGCGGATCACGATCCGGTCCCCGGTCGCCGTCTCCTACCTCGCCCAGGCGCCGGGCGAGCTCGGGCTGGCCCGGGCGTACGTGTCCGGCCACCTCGACCTGGACGGCGACATGTACACGGCCCTGGCCGGGATGGCCGGCATCCAGCGGTCGGACCTTGGTGCCGCGGAACGGCTCCAGTTGCTGCGCCAGCTCGGCGGGCCGCGGGTGCTGTTGCCGCGGATCCCCCCGCCGCCCCAGGAGGTCCAGATTCGTCGCCGACCGCTGATGGGCCGCCGGCACTCCAAGGGCCGGGACGCGAGCGCGATCTCACACCACTACGACGTGTCCAACACGTTCTACGAGTGGGTACTCGGCCCGTCCATGACGTACACCTGCGCCTGTTACCCGAGCGAGGACGCCACGCTCGAGGAGGCCCAGGCCTACAAGCACGACCTGGTCGCCCGCAAGCTCGCGCTGCGCCCGGGGATGCGACTGCTCGACGTGGGCTGCGGCTGGGGCGGCATGGTCAGGCACGCCGCCCGCGAATACGGGGTCAAGGCGCTCGGCGTGACCCTGTCCGAGCAGCAGGCCCTCTGGGCGCGCCGCGCCATCGCCGACCAGGGACTGTCCGACCTGGCCGAGGTCCGGCACCTCGACTACCGGGACGTGACCGAGACCGGCTTCGACGCGGTCAGCTCGATCGGGCTGACCGAGCATATCGGCAAGGCCCAGCTGCCCGGCTATTTCGCGTTCCTGTACGGCAAGCTGAAGCCCGAGGGGCGGCTGCTGAACCACTGCATCACCCGTATCGACGACCACGAGCCCGCCCGGCGGGCCCAGGGGTTCATCAACCGGTACGTGTTCCCCGACGGGGAACTGGAGGCGCCCGGCTACCTGGTCTCGCTGATCCACGACACCGGGTTCGAGGTCCGGCACGAGGAGAACCTGCGCGAGCACTACGCGAAGACGCTCGCGGGCTGGTGCGCGAACCTGGACGAGCACTGGGACGAGGCGGTCGCCGACGTCGGCCAGGGGACCGCCCGGGTCTGGCGGCTGTACATGGCCGGGTCCCGGCTCGGCTTCGAGCGCAATCAGATCCAGCTGCACCAGATCCTCGGCGTGCGGCTCGGCGAGAACGGCACTTCGGGCATGTCGCTGCGCCCCGACTGGGAGCCGGTGGCCGTCCCGGTCGGCTGACCTGCGGGATCCGCCCCTGTCAGTCGTGACTCGCCGGGGTCGCCCGGTCGTCGACGACCAGCGTCACGCCCAGCGGGACGTCGAGCGCCGGCTCGGTCTGCCGTGCGGCGTCGTCCACGTGGACGCGCGGCGGCGGTGGCGGCTCTTCCTCGTAGTACGTGCCCGGCCCGTAGAGCTGGCCGTACCGGATCACCACCCCGTCGGCGCCCAGCACGGCACGCTCGTGTTCGGCGTAGGCGGCGCGGCCGTTCTCGCCGGGCAGCTCCCAGGAGATGCTCTGGGCGATGACCCGCGCGGCGTGGGCCGCGGCCGCCGCGGCCAGCAGGTGGCGCGTGCCGTCGGCCAGCATGCGGTTGCTGCGCTCGGCGAACGCGGGAAGGTCGGCGGCCCGGTCGGGCAGGTCGGTGAGCTGGTGCAGGACGACATCGGGACCGAACGCGGTCACCGCCTGCGCGAGGGCGTCGACGTCGAACACGTCGCAGACCACCGGCTGGGCGCCAAGCTCCGCCAGCATGCCCGCCTTCTGCGGCGAGCGCGTCATCCCGGCTACCGTGTGCCCGTCGGCCACCAGCAGCGGGACCAGGCGGACGCCAATAACGCCGCTGGCCCCGGCGATGAAGATCCTCACAGCAGACAGCCTCTTCTCGGGTATGCCGGGTCGGCCCGGGCGGGCCGGCTGGCGTCGCCGGACGGTCAGCCCATGGTCTTGGCGCCGTCCAGGGATTCGCGGATGATGTCGGCGTGGCCGGCGTGCTGGGCGGTCTCCGCGATCAGGTGCAGCAGCACCCGCCGGGCCGACCAGCGGGCTCCCGGCTCGAACCAGGGGGCCTCGGGCAGCGGCTGGTCGGCGTCCAGGTCGGGGAACGCGACGATCAGGTTGTCGGTCCGCCGTGCCACCTCCTCGTACGCCTCCAGCAGCCGGGCCAGGGTGTCCCCCTCCTGCATGCCGAACGCGCTCATCCACGCGCGCATGCTCGCCTCGTCCCGGCCGCCCATGGCCGAGGGGCCTTCGAGGATGAAATCGACCCACTGCCGCTCGGCGAGCGTCACGTGCTTGATCAGCCCGCCCAGGCTGAGCTCGCTCGCCGTGGTCTGCTGCGCGGCCTGCTCGTCGGTCAGGCCGCGGGTAGTGTGCCGCAGGAACTGGCGCTGGCGGTCCAGCGACTGCACCAGATCGCCGCGCTCGCCGGCCGCCGAGCCCGGTGCGCCCACTGGCGCCCTCCCTTCCATCGGAATTCGCATCCCGAACGCTACGCCCAGGGGCCGGCACCACCCGGGACCGGACCGTGGTCAGGTTTTGTCGGAGACGTGCCGCACCGCCTGGCCGGGAAACCGCCGCTCGATGAGCGCCTGCGCGACCTGGCCCATCTCGCGCCGGTCCCGGTCCCTCCGCCGCGTTCGTGCCGGGGATCAAGCAGGCGAGTTCGTGCTCTGACTGCTCAGCTCGGGCGGGTCCGGTAGCTCTCGGCCACCATGAAGGCCAGGTCCAGCGCCTGGCTGCGGTTGAGGCGCGGGTCGCAGGCGGTCTCGTAGCGCTGGTGCAGGTCGTCGGCGACGATCTCGTGGCTGCCGCCCACGCACTCGGTGACGTTGTCGCCGGTGAACTCGATGTGGATGCCGCCAGGATGGGTGCCGAGGCCCCGGTGCACCTCGAAGAACCCCTGCACCTCGTCCAGCACGTCATCGAACCGGCGGGTCTTGTGCCCGCTGGGCGCCTCGAAGGTGTTGCCGTGCATCGGGTCGCAGACCCAGGGCACCTCGATGCCCTCCGCGGCGACCGCCCGGACCAGCGGCGGCAGCCGGTCCCGGACCCGGCCCGCGCCCATCCGGGTGATCAGGGTGAGCCGGCCCGGCTCGGAGTCCGGATTCAGCCTGTCGACGAGCGCGAGTACGTCGGCGGGCGTCGCGTCCGGGCCCACCTTGACCCCGATCGGGTTGCGGATACCGCGGGCGAACTCGACGTGCGCCCCGCCGATGTCGCGGGTCCGCTCGCCGACCCAGACGAAGTGGGCCGAGGTGTCATAGGGCAGGCCCGTCTG
>Ga0187783_10004745_pt1 | contig 10050 bp, 8 predicted proteins | sample 1015_SJ02_MP02_2_FD_132471 | JGI IMG/M metagenome (GOLD analysis project Ga0187783, IMG submission 132471) | Tropical peat soil microbial communities from peatlands in Department of Meta, Colombia - 1015_SJ02_MP02_20_MG | ecosystem: Environmental > Terrestrial > Soil > Wetlands > Peat | place... | reverse complement strand
TGGGCCGATTGTACTGCACGCGAAAGTGTGTGGGAGAGTAGGTCGTTGCCGGCATAAAATAAGAGCCAAGTTGAGAAATCAGCTTGGCTCTTTCCTTTTTGCGCGAATTTCCGGTGCTCCCTTACCCCGCCGAGGCTGACGAACGTCTGAACACCCGGAACGCACAATCCCCTACCACCTCAAAACCTCAAAAAGCCGCAGAACTGCAAAAGCCGGAGGTGGGGCATCGCTCGTACCCGGCTTACGGGCTTACGCTCTTACGCGGCCGTCTGCTGGCGGTACGCGGGAACGAATTCCTCGCTTACGAACGCCTCATACGAGGTCGGGGTCGTGTTCTGGGCCGAGCGGGGTTCGAGAGCCTTCATGAACCCCGAGTTCAGGGCGCCTGCCATTTCCAGCAGCAGCCCGATGAAGTTGGCCGACATCCCCGTCTGTTCGAGAGCAGGACGCAGCTGTTCGTCGGGAGCGTGCACATATCCGAGCGAAGGCTTGCCGATCGCGTTTCCGATGATCGTGGCAACTTCGGTGTAGTCGAGGTCCCGCTGCCCCAGCAGTTCCCTGGTCTGCTTACCGCGAAATTCGCGAGCCAGAAGAGCAGCGGCGGCAGCGGCCCCGATATCCCGCGTCGCAATCATGGGTAGCTTTCGCGTGGGTTGAATGGGGCCGACAACCTTGCCGAGCGAGCGCACCACCCCGGCCTGCGGCAGGGTGTTCTCCATGAAATAACCGGCCCGGAGAAAGAGCACGTTGAGCCCATCAATGGCGCTGAGCTTGTTTTCGAAGTGGTGAAGCCCCACGACCGGGCCGGTGCCGGACGATTTGTCTGCGCCGATACTGCTCAGCGCCACTAGGTGTTGGACGCCCGCGGCTCGAGTCGCGGCGGAGATAGCGTCGCCGACGCGCTCCTGAAATGCGCGAACATCATTGGTGCTGACGTTCGGCGGAAGCAGAACGTAGGCTGCGTCAGCGCCCCGCAATGCGTTTGTGAGAGCGATGGTGTTGGTCGCGTCGGCCGGGAAGACCTCCGCGCCACTCTTGGCGAGCGACAGTAAATGTTCTGCGCTTCTCCCCACCGCGCGCACTTGCTGGCCGCGCGAGAGAAGGGTCCTGGCCACGACTTGTCCCGTGTGGCCGCCTGCTCCAAGAACGACAAACATACAAACCTCCAATCAAACAATCAAAGCCTTAGATGCTCGACTCTCTCCCCCGGCTCTTCAAAGTTGGAGTCAGTCACGTTCATGACGAACGAAGGCCGATCATGGAAGCATGGTCGGTTTTTCGATTTGCAATCCAGTTTCAAAGTTTCAAGTTCCGCGGTGTGAAAACTTCACAGCTCGGGACTGGACTCGGCACCCTGAAACGTTGAAACTTTGAAACGTGAAAGTAAGAGTGGCTGCATTTTCCATCTCGATTGACGGATTCGGAGCCGGGCCCCGGCAGGACATCCACAATCCGCTCGGCGTGCGGGGCACCGAGCTCCACAACTGGTTCTTCGCCACCCAGGTCTGCCGGAGAATGACCGGCCAGAGCGACGGGACGCGCGGCGTCGACAACGATATGGCCGCGCGGTCGTTCGAAAACGTGGGCGCCTGGATTCTGGGCAGGAACATGTTCGGCCCGGTGCGCGGCCCATGGCCCGACGATTCGTGGAAAGGATGGTGGGGCCAGGAGCCTCCGTACCACACGCCGGTGTTTGTGCTGACGCATCACGCACGGGTGCCGCTGGCGATGAAGGGCGGGACGACGTTTCACTTTGTGACTGACGGACCGGAGTCGGCTTTGAGGCAGGCGAGAGAAGCGGCGAGGGGCAGGGACGTGCGCATCGGCGGCGGCGTCGGGACCATTCGGCAGTATCTCGCCGCCGGTGCCATCGACGAAATGCATTTGGCGATGTCGCCAGTGCTGCTCGGCGAGGGCGAACATCTATTCGCCGGGATCAACCTGCACGAACTTGGGTTCTTGGTGGAGAGGACGGTCGCGGGGGAGAAGGCGGTGCATGTGGTGATTGAGCAGAAGTAGCAGCCGGGTTGGCTCTCCGCTGCTCGTTTACAATGTCCCCGCTCTAACTCCCTGCGTTTCTGGAGGTGGTCATGCGCCGTCTCGATTTCGCTTCCCTGCCGCTCTGCTGGGTCGCTGCGCTTCTGCTTTCCGGCACGGCGTACGCGCAGTCCCCCGAACTGGGTCCGGCGGTGAAAGGGTATGTGAAACTGCAGGCGCCGAGGATTGTCCTGATGCACGTGCGAGTGATTGACGGGACCGGCGCGGCAACGCTTGACGATCAGAACGTCACGATCGAGAACGGGAAGATCAGTTCGATCGACAAAGGCACCGACGTTGGTTCGACAGGGGACACCACCGCAATCGACCTGCGCGGATATTCTGTCATGCCCGGAATCGTGGGCATGCACAATCATCTTTTTTACATCGCCGGGCCGAACCTCACGGCGCAGCGGCGTTCCGACCCTCCGCTGATGCTGCCGGAGATGGCGTTCAGTTCGCCGCGCCTCTACCTGGCAGGCGGCGTGACCACGATGCGCACCACCGGAAGCGTCGAGACTTACACCGACCTGAACCTCAAGCACGACATCGACGCCGGCAAATTGCCCGGACCGCATCTCGACGTGACCGGACCGTATCTTGAAGGCAGCACGAGCTACTTCATCCAAATGCCCCACCTCACTTCGCCCGACGACGCGCGGCAACTGGTCGAATACTGGGCCGATCGCGGAGTGATGTCGCTGAAGGCATACATGAATATCACGCGCGCCGAGCTGAAGGCCGCGATCGAAGCGGCGCACAAGCGGGGCATAAAGGTCACGGGGCATCTGTGCTCGGTGACGTACAAGGAAGCGGCGGAGCTGGGCATTGATGACCTTGAGCACGGGTTCTTTGTGAACACACAGCTCGATCCCGACAAGAAGCCGGACACCTGCAGCCAGAGCGAGGGGGAGGAGACACTGGCGCGAATGGACGGATCGAACGCGGAGTCGCGGGACCTGATCGATACGCTGGTAAAACATCACGTAGCGATTACGACCACGCTGCCGGTATTTGAGCAGGACTTGGGGGGCGGAGGTCCGCCGTTGCGGCAGGCGGTGCTGGATGCCATGACTCCAGAGGCGCGCCAGGATTATTTCCTGCTGCGGCAAAGAAAAGTGGGAGGGCCGGCGCCGAAGATAGACCCGCAGATGTTGTGGAAGCATGAGACGGATCTCGAGCATGCCTTTGTGAACGCAGGCGGCTTGCTGCTCTCCGGGCCGGATCCGACGGGGGCCGGCGACGTGCTGCCGGGGTTCGGCGACCAGCGCGGGGTCGAGCTGCTGGTTGAGGGCGGATTCTCGCCGGTCGAGGCGATCAAGATTGCGACCTTGAATGGCGCGATTTACTTGGGGCGCGACAAGCAGATTGGATCCCTGGCAGGGGGAAAGAACGCCGATCTGGTGGTGGTGAAGGGCGATCCCTCGAAGCAAATTTCGGATGTGGAGAATGTGGAAATCGTCTTCAAAGATGGCGTGGGTTACGACTCGAAGAAACTGCTGGATTCGGTGAGAGGAAGGTACGGAGAGTACTGAGCAATGAGTCGTGAGCGCTGAGCGATCCGAACCTGTCTGCTCTCGGCTGATAACGGGTTCTCACTGCTTGTCCTCCCCCGACATTGTCTGCGCGCTCGTATGCAAGCCCCGCGATGTGCTGGCGGAGCGCGGAAAAAGCCACGTCTCCCAAACGCAGGGAGACGTGGGGCACCCGGCGGACAACAGTGTCCGCCCTACACTCCTATGGAGCGGGAGTGGCGGGGACGGCCGGCGCCGGAGAGTCTGTGGCGACCTCGGGCTGCACTGCGTTGATCTTCACGGTCGCCAGGATTTGCTCCAGGCGGCGGAAGACTTTATCGCGGTCGACGTGCTTGACGAGTCCTTCGTCGGACGAGTCGGTGGTGACGTTCAGCGCGAACTCGTAGCAGGCTCCGTTCTGGTAGACATGGAAGAACTTGGAGTCGCTCTGGCGCGCACCATCGCCGGAAACGGCTTCGGTGGCCATGAGTTCCATGTCGCCCACCAGGAGCTTCGAGTTCGAAGCGGAGTCCGTCGACTTGGCGGCATTGCTGCGGTCGCCATCGGACGCGGTCTGCGGCGCAGCGGAATCGGACTTCGGCGCGTCCTGTTTCGCAACTTCGGTGGGGGGCGCGGGTGCGCTGTCGGACTTGGCGGACCTCGACGGCACAGCGAACTCGCCGCATTGGTCGGCGGTGAGAGTCTTGTTGACGCTCACATTGAAATAAGCAGACGAGAAATCGGTGTTAGCATAGCCGCTCTCGGGAAGCTCGACGGCGGCCAGGGCCATTCCACCGGGCTGCACGAAGTTCATCGGAAGTGGAGTGGCAGCCACGAGCTGCCGGGCAGCGTCTCCGGTTTCGATGGCATAACGGCGTGGATATTCGAAGGTAACGCCATAGGTTTTGTCGGCATAGTTCACGGTCGCGGGCTGCTTGCGCACGACCTTCTTCGGCGCCGGCTTGTTCTCGGCCCGCGGGGAGAGAGCGGGCGTTGGCGCGGGCATCGGGGTTTGCGGCTGCGCGGCCGGAATCTGGCTGCTGCTGGTCACGGGTTTCGCTTTGTCGCTCGAGCAGCCAGCGGCTACCGAGCAAATGATCAGGACTGCGGCGAAGACGTAGGCGTTGATGTCGCCCAGCGCTCCGGATGCGAATCTTTTTCCCCACGCGATCGAGCTGCGGGTTGCTGCTGGGTTCCAAATTGTAGGGATGCGGGTCATGGTGGTTGCCTCCTGCCGGGTCACGGCGGTAGCGAGAGTGCACCCGCCTGGCCAACTGGCTAGGCATTGATTCGGCGGGGGTTATGGGGAGTTGACCTTTCCGGGCCGTGGGCCGCCGGACACGGCTGTGGAAGGGCAAACACTCGGGTTCGGTCGCAATCGAGCCCCACGGCGATCATGGGCAAATCGATCCTTGGAACAGCCGTGCACTCGCGAGTAGAGTCGGGAAACAGGCGCAGTGGCTTTGGTCTCCCGGCGACGCAGTCAGGAACCACGAAATCAAGGCATTTCGACGAAACTTGCGATTTCGGGTATCGTGGTCGGCTCGGAATGATTCCAACCCGTGGAGATCAAGATGATCGGGGAAACTTCCACAAACCGCAAGATGGCTGCGCTTTTGTTATGCGGCATCCTGGGGCTGGCTTCCCGGACGGCGCCGCAGACGGCGGAAAACGCGCCCCATCCCGAGAAGGTCATCATTGATACCGACATCGGCGACGACATCGACGATGCATTTGCGCTGGCGTTGGCGGTGAAGAGTCCGGAGCTGCAGGTTGTTGGGGTCACGACAACCTTCGGCGACACGGAGACACGGGCGAGAATCGCGCAGCGGTTCCTGACTGAAATTGGGCGGACGGACATTCCTGTGTTCGCCGGGCAGCCGACGGTCACGAACAATCCGATGTCGCAGCGGAGGTACGCCGAAGGCGGGCACTTCCAGGCGCCGCAGACCGGAGGAGTGGATTTCCTGCTGGATCAGATTGGCAGGTATCCGCGAGAGATCAGCTTGATTGCGATTGGGCCTCTGATGAACCTGGGCGCAGCCATCGCCAAGGATCCCGCAACCTTTCGCAAATTGAAGCGCGTGGTGTTGATGGGAGGTTCGATCCGTCGCGGATACGGGGACCTGGGGTATACGGCGGCGGTGCCGCCAATGCCGGAGTGGAATATTCTGAACGACGTCCCGTCGGCGCAGAAATTGTTCGGCTCAGGCGTGCCCCTGTTTGTGATGCCGCTCGATTCGACGCAGCTGAAAATGGATGAGGTGAAACGGGCGTTCTTATTCGGCCAGGGGACGGCGCTCACGGATCAGCTGGCGATTCTGTATCACCTGTGGGGACAGGAAACGCCAACGTTGTTTGATCCCATGACGGTCGTGTTTGCGCTGCGGCCGGAGCTGTGTCCGGTGACTCCGCTGCACATTCGCGTGGATGAGAAGGGATTCACGCGCGAGGAACCGGGAACTTCGAACGCGCAGGTGTGTTTGAGTTCGAACTCGGATGATTTCTTCAAGTTCTATTTGAAAAGAGTAGCGGGCAATTGATTCGCGCTTTTCGAACGTCGCGAAGGGTGGGCGCCCTGACGCTTGCTTCGGAGACAAGAAACTGCAGACGTTGCCCGCTGCGCTGGGAACGACAACAGTCAAGGTTCCCATGGTCGGGATGCCGATGAGAATCTGGATCGCAGTTTTGATGGCGCTGAATGCACTCGCGTTGGCGCAAGACAGGCAGAGCGTCGATCTGATCGTCACCGGGGGCGTGGTGGTGACGATGGATGGCGCGCGAAACCTCTATCCCGATGGAAGCGTCGCGGTGCGCGGCGATTCGATCGTTGCCGTGGGTACGCGGGCCGGGATCGGGGCGCGATACAGAGCCGAGCGGGTGATCGATGCGCATGGTGGCCTGATTGTGCCGGGATTCGTCAACGGGCACACGCACGTCCCGATGACGCTGTTTCGGGGGCTGCATGATGACGTCACGCTGCATGACTGGCTGTACGAGTACATCTTTCCGGCGGAAGCCAAGAATGTGAATGAAGACTTCGTGCGCTGGGGAACGCGTCTGGCCGCGGCCGAGCAGATTCGCGCCGGCGTGACTACCTTCGCCGACATGTATTACTTCGAAGACGCGGTTGCCCAAGAGACCAAGGCCGCGGGAATGCGCGGCGTGCTGGGGGAAACGTTCATCGACTTTCCCGCGCCCGACAACCAGAGCGAAGCGGAGGTGCTGGCCTACACCGAGAAATTTCTGAAGCGCTGGGAGGGAGATCCGTTGATTCATGCGGCTGCGGCGCCGCATTCGATCTACACGTGCTCGAAGACCACGTTGCAGGATTCGGCGAAGCTCGCCAGGAAATATCATGCCCCCATCCTGATCCACGTTGCCGAGATGAAGAAAGAGCTGGAGGACAGCCTGAAGGCGAACGCAGCGTCTCCGGTGCAGTACCTCGCCAAAATCGGGGTGCTCGGGCCGGATGTCATCGCGGCGCATTGCATTTTCGTGGATGCGGAGGATCGGAAAACGTTGGCGGAGCGCGGCGTGGGGTGCGTGCACAATCCCTCGAGCAACATGATGCTAGCCAGTGGGGTAGCCCCGGTGCCGGAAATGCGGGCTGCGGGCATCGCAGTCGGACTCGGCACCGATGGCCCGGCGGGGAGCAACAACGATCTCGACTTGATGGAAGAGATCGATCTGGCCGCCAAGCTGGCGAAGATTTCGAAAATGGACCCGCTGGCTCTGGGGGCCAACGAGGTTGTAGCCATGGCGACAATCGACGGGGCGCGGGCGCTGCACATGGAGAAAGAAATTGGGTCGCTCGAGGCGGGGAAGAAGGCGGACATCGTGCTCATCAGCCTGGCCGAGCCCAATGCGGTGCCGATGTACGACGTCTACGCCCAGATTGCATATTCGCTCAAGGGCAGCGATGTGGAGACAGTCGTGATTGGCGGACGCGTGGTGATGCGGGAGCGCAAGCTGCTCACGCTCGACGAGCCGAGCATTCTGGAGAAAGCGCGCGAGTTTGGGGAGTCGGTGAAAACCTCGTTGGGGATGAAGTGAGACGCCGGTTTTCCAGGTTCGAAGGGAAAAACCAGTCCCCCGGGAGCACGGGCAGGCGGGTCTGACATGAGTTCTGCGGCAATCGTGGTGCAGCATGTGTTGGTGGGTTTCCTCACCGTGGTGGCGCCGCTTTGGGACCGCTACGAAATTCCGCGGCTGAAGTCGAGCACGGATCCGCGGAAGAAAATCAGGTTTTACGCGAAGATTGTGGCGGCATCCTGGGCGTGCGCGATTGTGGCCGTGCTGACGGCCGGGTTCGCCACGGTAACGCGGATTCACAAGACTCCGGGCGAGATTGCCTGGCTTGATCCGGGGACGCGCAGCGGCATTTTTCTCGAAGGTCTTACCGCGGGAATACTGATCGTACTTATTCTTCCCGCGGTGTTCGCGTTGTGGAGCGAGAAAATCCGCACCAAAGCGGGCAAGGCAGCGAGGAAACTCGCGTTCTTGCTGCCCTCGACGCGTGCCGAGCGGAGATGGTGGTGGCTGGTGTGCATCACCGCGGGGATTTCGGAAGAGATCGTCTATCGCGGATTTCTGCTGCATTATTTCCACGGGCTGCCATTTCATTTGCACCTGACTTGGGCGCTCGTCGGTTCCTCGGTCATCTTCGGAGTCGGGCACCTGTATCAGGGTCTGGCAGGTGCGGTGCAGACGTTTGTCATCGGATTTCTGTTCGGCGCGATATTTTTGCTGACAGGAAACTTGCTGTTGCCGGTGGTTCTGCACGCCTTTATGGATTTGCGCGTGCTGGCATTGCTTCCCCCAGGCTTTGAGACCGCCGAAATCTAAAAGAACAATTCCCGCACCCGCAATCTGGCGGAGGGTCATCACCCCGTTACGCCGCGGGATGCGCTGCCTCTTGTAGACTGGTGGAATGCGATTTCTTCCAGTTCTCGTGTTCGTCATGACGGGAGTGTGCCTTGGGCAAAAAGTCGCGATCACGTTTGACGACCTGCCTCTCAACGGGGATCTTCCACCCGCACTGACGCGGGTGCAGATCGCTCGCGACACCATTGCGTTGCTCAAGGCGCGGCAGGCGCCTCCGGTGTATGGATTCATCAATGCGAAGAAGCTGGAGGGGAATCCGGATGCAGCCGAGGCGCTGAAGATTTGGGCGGCCGCGGAGCCGTTTGGGAATCATACGTACGGGCACATGGATTTGAACGCGAATCCGGCGGAGGCGTTTGAGCGCGAGATCGGGGAGAACGAGCCGGCGCTGGAGTTGTTAGCGGCCAAAGATCAGAACTGGCACTGGCTGCGGTATCCGTTCCTGCGCGAAGGAGACACGGTCGAGAAGCGCCGCGCTGTGCGGGGGTTCTTGCAGGCGCACGGTTACCGGGTGGCGCAGGTGACGCTCGATTGGGAAGATTATCTGTGGAACAGTGCGTACGCGCGCTGCGTGGCAAAGAACGATGCCCAGTCCATGGCGTGGCTGCGATCAAGTTACTTGGATGTTGAGTCGTCGTACCTCGATGTGGGGCGGGACTTGGCAAAGCTGGTGTACGGGCACGACATCAATCATGTGCTGTTGTTGCATCTTGGGGCGTTCAGCAGCGCCATTTTGCCCGAGGCGCTGGACCTGCTGGAGAAGAAGGGGTTCAAGCCGGTGACGCTGGAGGAGGCGGAGAGCGATCCGGTGTACGGCGCTGATCCGGATGTTGGTTCGCAATACGGCGGGACGCTGCTGGAATTGTGGATCGAGGCCAGGAAAATCAAGTTTCCGCCGGTGATGCCGAAGCCATACCAACAGCTGCAGGAGGCCTGCAAATGACCGGGAGCTGTTCCCCAAAAGTCAAAATCCCCGCTCTCTGAAAAGCGGCGGGATCCGGGGCGCGCCTTTTACGAAGGTCAAGTTCGCGGCTGGCGGATGGTTGGCCCCTGCCTCCCTTATAATCCAAAGATTCTCTATGGTTGCGGTTCTTGACAAGATCGTGGCGGCAACGCGGGCGCGGGTGCGAGAGGCGAAGCGCAGCGCGGACTTCGACGAACTCGAACGGCTGGCGGAGCAGCACCGGCCGCGCGGGCTACGCAGGGCGCTGGAACATGCGCGCTTCTCGCACCAGGAGCGGGAAACCGGGCACCCGATTGCCGTCATTGCGGAGTTGAAGAAGGCGTCGCCATCGAAGGGGTTGATCCGGGCGGATTTTCATCCCATGGAATTGGCGCGGGAGTTGGAAGCGGCGGGAGCGACTGCGTTATCGGTGCTGACGGACGAAGAGTTTTTCCAAGGCTCGCTCCGGGATTTGCGGGAGGCTTCGGCAAGCGTCTCCATCCCCTGCTTGCGCAAGGATTTCATCGTCGATGAGTTTCAGTTGCTCGAGGCGCGGGCGAATTCGGCGGACGCGGTCTTGCTGATTGTCGCGGCGCTTTCTCAAGCCGAACTGGTTCGGTTGGCGCGGGCAGCGCGGTCTCGCGGGTTGGACGTTTTGTGCGAAGTGCA
>Ga0187783_10004744_pt1 | contig 10051 bp, 7 predicted proteins | sample 1015_SJ02_MP02_2_FD_132471 | JGI IMG/M metagenome (GOLD analysis project Ga0187783, IMG submission 132471) | Tropical peat soil microbial communities from peatlands in Department of Meta, Colombia - 1015_SJ02_MP02_20_MG | ecosystem: Environmental > Terrestrial > Soil > Wetlands > Peat | place... | reverse complement strand
CTGCGCGTCCGCCTGGTGCACGCGGGCGATGGCGGCGCGCAGATCGTCGTTGGCGCGCTGCGCCTCGGCGATGAGCGCGTCGAGGTCAGCGGAATCAAAGCCGCGCCACCAGGCGCCGTCGGGCCACTCGCGCGCGCCGGTCGCGCCGACCGTCACCCAGTCAGCGGGCGGCGGGATGTCGGGGCGGTGATAGCGCGGCCCGAGGTTGCAGCCGGCCAGCAGGCAGGCGCACAGGCACAGCCCGGGCGCACGGCCGGCGCGCGGCGTACGCGCGCGCGCGCGCCGCAGCCCGCGCAACCCTTCCGCGACGCGCCCGCCGACGTGCATCGCACGAAGTTAGTGCAGCGCAGGTTCTCCCACGGTGGGCGAATGATTAAAGTCTGTTAATATTCGGCCGCTCATGTTCCCGCCGGATGCGATCTGTGCAGCGCTTGCGCTGTTCATCGTGGGCATGGTCTGGCTGCGCACGCGCATGCAGTACGCGCGCCCGCCCCACGGGCGGCTGAAGCTCACCGCCGCCGGCGCGGCGTACTTTGCCGCGCTTGCACTGCTGTTGGTGTCAGGTTGGTGGCTGGCGCCGCTCATCGCGCAACCGCTGACCGGGTTCGCCTCGCTCGGCCCGGTGGCCGCGCGCGGCGTGTGGTTCCTCGTGGTTTACTATCTGTTCGTCCCGCTGCATCGCGCCCTGAAAGCGCGCGGCGCCGCGGTGTTCGCCGCATCCCGCGCCGGCCGGCAGACGCCGCTCTGAGCGAACCAACAGCGCGTGCGGCGCGCGCGCCGCGTACAGCGGCGCCGCGCGTCCGGTTGCGCCAGCACTCACGCGCTGTCTCTCGAATGGGAGATGGCGTAGTCTTTCCGCCCCGCGTAGTAGATGCGATGGCTGCACGGCCAGCCGAGGGAGGCCCTGGATGTCCGTCACCGTTACCGTGAACGGCGAGTCGCGCGAGCTCGACGTGGATCCGCAGATGCCGCTGCTGTGGGCCATTCGCGACCACCTGCAGCTCACCGGCACCAAGTTCGGCTGCGGCATGGCGCTGTGCGGCGCCTGCACGGTGCACATCGACGGCCAGGCGACGCGCTCGTGCGTGACGCCGGTAGCGGCGGTGCAGGGCAGAAAGGTCACGACCATCGAGGGGCTCGCAAGCCCTGCCGGGCATGCGATCCAGCAGGCGTGGATCGCCCTCGACGTGCCCCAGTGCGGCTACTGCCAGAGCGGTCAGGTCATGTCGGCCGCGGCGCTGCTCGCGGGCAATCCCAGGCCGAGCGATGCGGACATCGACTCGGCCATGGCGGGCAACATCTGCCGCTGCGCCACCTACGTGCGCATCCGCAGCGCCATTCACCAGGCGGCCGAGACGCTCGCCGCCGCCCCGGCGCGGGGCTGAAAGCCCGCTGAGGAGCTGCCGATGTACTTCCGCCACCTCGAAGAGAGCGCCGCGCAGGGCAGCGGGCCGGCGGGCGTGGAGCTGACGCGCCGGCAGTTTCTCGAGCTCTCGACGCTCGCCGGCTCGGGCCTGACGCTCGGGCTCATTCTGCCGGGCTGCGGCGCAGCTCCGGGCGGCGGCGCCGGAGCTGCCGCGGCGGGGCCGCTCGTCATGCCGTTCGTGCGCATCGCGCCGGACAACACCGTGACCGTGATCTGCAAGCACGTGGAGGCGGGCCAGGGCGTCTGGACCGGACTGCCGGCGATCGTCGCCGAGGAGCTGGACGCTGACTGGCAGCAGATGCGCGTGGAGAGCGCCCCGGCGCTGGTGCCGCTCTACGGCAACCTGGCATTCGGTGGCAAGGTCCAGGGCACGGGCGGCTCGACGGCCGTGGCCAACTCGTGGCAGCAGCTGCGTGAGGCGGGCGCGACTGCGCGTGCCATGCTGGTGGCGGCCGCCGCCAGGCAGTGGAACGTGCCGGCGGCCGAGATCACCGTGCGCGAGGGTGTGGTCGCGCACGCCGGCGCCGGGCGCAAGGCGAGCTTCGGGGAGCTCGCAGGCGGCGCCGCGCAGCAGCCGGTGCCCCGTGAGGTGAAGCTCAAGGACCCGGCCAACTTCCGCATCGTGGGCAACGCCCGCCTGCCGCGTCTGGACAGCCGCGCCAAGTCCACCGGCCGGCAGCAGTTCGCGATCGACGTGATGCTGCCGGGCATGATGACCGCGGTGGTGATGCGCCCGCCGCGCTTCGGCGCCCGGGCGAGCGCGTTCGATGCGACGCGCGCCCGGGCCGTGCCCGGCGTGGTGGACGTGGTGCAGATCCCGCGCGGAGTGGCCGTGGTCGGACGCGACATGTGGTCCGCTCGGCAGGGGCGCGAGGCGCTCAGCGTGACGTGGGACGAGTCGGGTGCCGAGAAGCGCGGCAGCGCGCAGCTGATGAAGGAATACCGCGCGCTCTCGCGCGGCCCGGATGCGCTGGTCGTCGCGCAGCGCGGCGACGTCGCGGCGGCCCTGTCGGGTGCGGCGCAGCGCGTCACGGGCGAGTTCGAGTTTCCCTACCTGGCACATGCGCCGATGGAGCCGCTCACCGCGGTCTGCCGGCTGAGCGCCGGGCGCTGCGAGATCTGGGCCGGCTGTCAGTTCCAGACCATCGACCAGGCCAACGCCGCGGCGGCGGTGGGCCTGAAGCCCGAGCAGGTATTCATCAACACCCTGGCCGCCGGCGGCACGTTCGGCCGCCGCGCCAACGCGGAATCGGACTACATCGTCGAAGTCGCCTCGATCGCCAAGGCCACCGGCGGCAAGTACCCCGTGCGGCTCATCTGGACGCGCGAGGACGACATCACCGGCGGCCGCTATCGGCCGCTCAACCATCACCGCGTCACCGCGGCCCTCGGCAGGGATGGCAAGGTCGCCTACCGCCAGCGCGTCGTCGGCCAGTCGATCCTCGCCGGCACCCCGTTTGCCGGCATGATGAAGAACGGCATCGACCCGACGGCCGCCGGCGGCAGCGCCGCGGAGCAATACGACCTCGAGCACACCGAGGTGAGCTGGGTGGCACCCAAGGTCGGCGTGCCGGTGCTGTGGTGGCGGTCGGTCGAGAACACTCACATGGCCTTCTCCAAGGAGGTCATGATCGATGAGCTCGCCGAGGCCGCCGGCCGCGACCCGGTGGAGTTTCGGCTCAGCCTGCTCGGCCAGCATCCGCGCAGCAGCGCCGCCCTGAAGCTCGCGGCCGACAAGGCCGGCTGGGCCCAGCCGTTCGCGCACGCCAAGGGCCGCGGCCGCGGCATCGCCGTGCACGAGTCCTTCGGCTCGGTGGTGGCACAGGTAGCCGAGGTCACGGTGAGCGGCGACAAGATCAGCGTCGATCGCGTGGTGTGCGCCGTGGACTGCGGCATCGCCGTGACACCCGACGTGGTCAAGGCCCAGATGCAGAGCGGGATCGGCTATGGGCTGTCGGCGGCGCTCTACGGGCGCATCACGCTCACTGACGGGCGCGTCGATCAGACCAACTTCCACCAGTACCAGGTGCTGCGCATCAACGAGATGCCCCGCGTGATCGAGGTGCACATCGTGCCCTCGCTCAACGCTCCCTCGGGAGTCGGCGAGCCCGGCACGCCGCCGATCGCCCCGGCGGTTGCCAACGCCGTGCGCGCCGCCACCGGCATCCGCCTGCGCACGCTGCCCTTCGACCTGGCGGCCGCGCGCCGCGCGGTCTGAGCGCGGCGGCGAGCGGCGGCCCGTCACACGGCGGCGAAGCTGCGCGCCGCGGCGCTCCAGGCCGGCGCGCTCGCCAGCGCCTGCGGCACCTCCTCGGGAGTCGAGGCAACCTGCCACATCGCGAGGTGCCGCGGGTCCATGAAGCGCTCCGCGACGGCGCGTGTGAGCATCTCGAGCAACGGGTCGAAGAAGTCGCGCGTGTTCACCAGCACGATCGGATTGGTGTAAAGGCCGAGGCGCTTCAGCGTGATCGCCTCCAGCAGCTCCTCGAGCGTGCCGGAGCCGCCCGGCAGCGCGATGGCCGCCTGGCTGAGCGCGAGCATGCGGTGCTTGCGCGTGCGCAGGTCCTCGACCAGCTGCAGGTCGCTCAGGCCCTTGTGACCCCACTCGAGGTCCGCCATGAAGCGCGGCAGGATGCCGATGACGCGCCCACCCCGTGCCAGCGCCCCATCGGCGAGCGCACCCATCGAGCCGACCGCGCCACCGCCGTAGACGATGGCGATATCCTGCTGCGCCAGCACTTCGCCCAGGCGGTAGGCGGCGCTGCGGTAGTCGGGATGGGAGATGCGGCTCGAGGCGCAGTAGACGCACACGGTGCGCGTGGTCGGCAGCTCGCTAGGCGGCGAACTCATGCGAATTTGCGACCTCCCCGTTCCCCGGGCATTCTGCGCCACGCCCGCGCCGGGTGGTACACCGACGGTCCCGCTCGCGATGGCGCGCGCACGAAACGCTTCCGGTCGCGCTCGTCTGCCGCTAACATTTTGTAACGGTCGCGATCTGGCGTCTCAGTCGGCACACAATCACAAGGGGAGGCCGCACGGTCATGCAGCAGGCAGATGAAGGGGCAGAGGCTGCGCGCACACGCAGCGCTCTGCGGGGCGCGTGCACCGCAGCGCTCGCGCTCGCCATGCTCGCCACGGCGTCCGGCGCCGCCGCCGAGGAGTCCACCCAGGCCGAGGAGGCCTCCGCCACCGGCAGCGGCGGTCCTCTGCAGGAAGTGATCGTGTACGCACGGCGGCGCGAGGAGAAGATCGAGGACACGCCGCTCGCCATCACCGCCCGCTCGGGCGAGGAGCTCGCGCAGGAATCGGCGGTGCTGCTCGATGACGTCGGGCGTGACGTGCCTAACACCCGCATGGTGGCCTCGCCGCAGTCGGTTTCGGCGCTCGACGTCACCATCCGCGGCCAGACGGTGCTGCGCTCGGCGATCATGTTCGATCCGGCGGTCGGCCTGTACGAGGACGGCGTGTACGTCGCGACCGGGCAGGGCGCCATGATGACGCTGCTCGATGTCGACTCGGTGGAGGTGCTGCGCGGCACGCAGGGCACGCTGTTCGGCCGCGACAACACCGGCGGCTCGATCCTGCTGCTCACCCACCGTCCCGAGCTCGGGCAGACCTCGGCGGAATTCGCCCTGGCCGGCGGCGACTGGGGTCAGTTCATGGACCGCGCGATCGTCAACGTGCCCCTCGGCAGCGACTTCGCCGTGCGGGTCGCCTTTCAGGGCAACGATCGCAGCGGCTTCGGCTCGAGCATCTCCTCGGGGCAGGACAACCTCATGAACCAGCATCGCTACCAGGCGCGCCTCGGGGCGCTGTGGAAGCCGGGCGATGCGACCGATGTGTACTTCACCTACGAGCACTTTCAGGCGCGCGAATACGGCGCCGTGCTGCACGGGCTGACCGGGCCGCCACCCGGCACGCTGGTGGCACAGATCGGCGGCGCGTTCGCGCAGGTCCCGGTCCCGGGCCTGCCGGTGGTGTCGTTTCCCTCCGATCCCTATCAGACCGACGGCAGCTTCCCGGCCTACGACAATGCGACCACCGACTCCGTGCACCTCACGGCGACGCAGAAGCTCGCGGGCGAGGCGGCGCTGAAGCTGATCGTCGGCTACCGCCACGTCTACAGCAATACCGCACTCGACGTCGACGCCTCGACGCTGCCGCTCGCAGACACCACGCTCTTCAACACTTCGAACGAGAAGAGCGCCGAGCTGCAGTTCAATGACAAGTCGCTGAACGACCGGCTCGACTGGGTGGGCGGGCTGTACTGGTTCCTCGACGACGGCAGCGCGCCCTCGGTGCAGGCGGCGGCCTCACCGCAGTTTCTGGCGGCGGTGAACCAGTTCGACCAGATCACCTGTCCGACGGGCGGTCCCGGCTGCACCCCGCTCGCGCCGCTGTTTCCACCGCTGCCGGTCTACAACCAGAACTGGGTCACCAACCGCTCGATCGCCGCGTATCTGCATGGCGAGTATCAGCTCACGTCCGACTGGTTCGTGGCGGCGGGGCTGCGCCGCACCGGCGACCTGCGCGAGCTGAAGGAAGACGACTACGTGATCGTCCCGGAGTTCGGGCCGAACTGCACCATCGGCGGGGCCCCGCCCGGCCCGTGTCCGGTGGTCGACGAGAGCGTCAGCTATAACTTCTGGTCGTGGGAGTTCTCGACGCGCTACCAGCTGAGCCAGGGGGTCAACGCCTACCTGCGCATCGGGCGCAGCCAGCGCTCGGGCGGCTGGAACTCGCCGGTCGCCTCGCTCGACGATCAGCCGTTCAAGCCCGAGCAGCTCACCGACTACGAGCTCGGCCTCAAGGCCAACCTGTGGGGCGGCGCGCTCACCTTCGCCGGCGATGTGTTCTACGGCAAGTACGACGACATCCAGCGGCTGCTGGCGCAGCTGAACGCCGAGGGCACCCCCGTGACGCTGGTCACCAACGCCGGACAGGCGCGTGTCAGCGGCGCCGAGCTCGAGGCGCTGTGGTGGATGACCGCGCGCGCCTCGCTGCAGGCCTCGTTCGGCTGGACCGACGCGCGCTACGAGACCTTCCTCTATCAGCCGATCCCGGGCGGCCCGGTGGAGAACCTCGCCAACAACGAGTTCTACCAGACGCCGCGCCTGCAGGGCGACCTCGCCGGCAGCTACCAGATTCCGACCGCCTCCGGTGACTGGCTGCTGCGCGCCGACTATGCCTGGCAGGACAAGATCGAGTTCAACGTCATCAACGATTTCAACTACCAGTCCGCGTACGGCACGGCCAACGCGCGCCTGGCGTATGCCAGTCACCACCAGACCTGGGAGCTGGCGCTGTACGCCGATAACCTGACGGACAAGCGCTATGCCTACACCGGCGGGACCATCGGCGAGCCGCTCTCGCCGAGCCCGACCATCGCCTGGAACATACCCGGGCCGCGCAGGACGACCGGCGTCGAGGGAACGTATCGCTGGAACGCGGCGCACTGAGGCTCGACGCCGGTGCGGCGTCGCAGGAAACGCGGGACCGCGTGCGCGCTCGCGCTGCTCGCGGGCGGCGCCGTGGCCACCGCTGCGGCGGCCGCCACGGTCGCGCTCGCCAACGACCTCACCCTGAGCGCCGCCGGCGACGACCCCGCGGCGATGCCCGCCGCGCCGCCCGCCACGACGCCGCTGCCACCGCAACCTGCCCCGCAGGGCCTCGGGCGCTGGCTCGATCCGGCCACCGCCCCGTTCATCCCCGTCCCGGAGATCGACACCGATCCGCAGAGCGGGCTGACGCTCGGAGTGATCGGGGTGGTGCTGAGCACCAACGAGCGCGACGAGATCACGCGCATCCTCGCCCCCGACGTCATCTACAGCGACTACTTCGGCTGGGGCAGCCGCATGCGCATCTTCGGCTACCCCTCCGAGGACACCCAGTGGTCGGTGGTCGGTGGCGGCAAGGAGCGGGTCGAGCGCGAGTTCGACGCCAACTACCTGGCCGGCCAGAGCCGCGCGGACGAGTTCACCTGGTCGGTGCAGGCGATCTACGACCGCAGCGGCACGCCGCGCTTCTTCGGCATCGGCAACGAGTCCTCGTACGCCAACCAGACCACCTACGTCGACAACCAGGGCATGCTGGACGTGTCGGTGGGCCGCAATTTCACCCCGGCGCTGCAGCTGACCTACATCGGGCGGCTGCGCGACGTGGACGTGCTGCCGGGGGTGATCAGCGGCGTGCCTTCCATCGAGACGGTGTTTCCGGGGCTGAACGGCATCGGCAACGAGTACGAGCTGCAGAACACCTTCGAGCTGATCCGCGACACGCGCGACTCGCCGGTGATCCCGCAGACCGGCGCGCGCTACATCGTGTACACCGGCTTCGTGAGCCGCGCCCTGGCGAGCTCGGTCTCCTACACCTACCTGGGCGCCGAGGCGCGCCAGTACTTCGCCCTGAGCAGCGACGTCACGCTCGCCTGTCACGCCGGGGCGCGTTACATGCCCTCCGCAGGCGATGCACCGTTCTGGGCGCTGTCGAGTCTGGGCGGCGACCGCAGCGTCACCGACGAGCGCGAGCCGCTGCGCGGCACGTTCACCGACCGCTACATGGACCGCAACCTGTTCGCCGGTGGCGCGGAGCTGCGCACGCGCGTGGCCGGCTTCAAGGCCTTCGGCACGCACGTGAGCCTCGAACTCGCGCCGTTCGTCGATACCGGCAAGGTATTCTCCACCATGGGCACCAGTCCCCTGAGCCACCTGCACACCGCGCCCGGCTTCGGGGTACGCGGCGTCGCGAGCCCGTTCGTCGTCGGCTACGTCGACGTCGGCTTCGGTCACGGGCCGCCCGCGGTGTTCAGCGGCATCAACTACCCGTTCTAAGCGCGCGCGCGCCTGGTGTAATGTCGACAGCCCGCGGCTACTCATAACTCAAAGGGGAAGTCATGTCAGAGGCAGGCGATGCGCCCTTCAGCCGGCGCAATTTCGTGGGCGGCTCGTTGGCGGCGGCGGCGCTGGCGGCGCTGCCGGCGGCGGTGCGCGCGGCCGAGCAGCAGGCCGACAAGGCGGCGGTGCTGGCGCAGATTCCGAAGATGCACGCGCAGAACATCAAGCGCCTGCAGGAGTGGATCGCGCTGCCCTCGATCGCCGCCGAGAACCGCAACTACCCGCAAGGCCCGGAGTACATGGCGCAGCTCGCACGCACGGCCGGCTTCAGCGGCGTGAAGCTGATACCGAGCCCGGGCAAGGCGGGCGTGTTCGGGCGCCTCGACGCCGGGGCGCGCACCACGGTGGGCATCTATTTCATGTACGACGTCAAGCAGTTCGTGCCGGAGGAGTGGAGCTCGCCGCCGCTCGAGGGGCGCCTGGTACGCAAGGAAGGTCTCGGCACGGTGTGCATGGGACGCGGCGCGGTGAACCAGAAGGGACCGGAGAACTCCTTTTTCAGCGCGCTGCTCGCCTTCCAGGCGGCCGGCCGGAAGCTGCCGGTGAACCTGGTGCTGGTGTGCGAGGGCGAAGAGGAGATCGGCTCGCCGCATTTTGCCACCATCGTCAACACCCCCGAGGTGACGGCGGCGCTTACGAAGTGCATCGGTCTGTTCATGCCGGAGGCCGGCCAGGACCGTGACGGCGGCCTGCAGGTGTCACTCGGCGCCAAGGGCGTGGTGGAGCTCGAGCTGGTGTCGAGCGGTGAGCGCTGGGGCCGCGGACCGAGTCACGACATTCACTCGAGCCTCGAGGCGGCGGTCGACTCCCCGTCCTGGCACCTGGTGCAGGCTCTCAACACGCTGGTGGAGAAGGATGGGCACACGCCGGCGGTCGAGGGCTTCTTCGAGAAGGCCAAGCCGCTCAGCGCGGCGCAGAAGAAGATGATCGAGGAGTACGTCGCCACGACCTCCGAGGCCACCGACAAGAAGACCCTCGGTGTCGAGCATTGGGTGCACGATGCGAGCTGGCTGCAGTCGCGCATGCTGCTCGAGTCGCAGCCCACCATAAACATCGAGGGACTGGTCGGCGGCTACACCGGGCCGGGGGGCAAGACGGTACTGCCGCACCGGGCGGTGGCCAAGATCGACATGCGCCTCGTGCCCGACATGACCGCCGCCGATACGCTCGCGAAGCTCAAGGCGCATCTCGCCAAACACGGCTTCGGCGACATCGAAGTCAACATGAGCGGCGGCTACGATCCGACCCAGACCGACCTCAACAGCCGCCTGATCCAGACGCAGCTCGCCACCTACCGGCAGCTCGGCGCCGAGCCGCGGCTGTGGCCGCGCTCGGCCGGCTCGTGGCCCGGTTACGTGTTCACGGGCGCGCCGCTGAATCTGGCGGCCGGCCACTTCGGCATGGGTCATGGCACCGGCGCGCACGCACCGGATGAGTACTACCTGATCGAGTCGAGCAACCCCAAGGTGCAGGGGCTCGACGGCGCGGTCGCCTCGTTCGTCGAATATCTGTACGCGCTCGCCTGAGCGCGTCCCGGGGCCGCCGCCCTGCCGGCCGGTGGGGCGGCGAGCCGGGCAGTTGCCGAAAGCCGTCCGAGACCTTCTAATAGCGCCACTCCGTGCGGGTGTAGTTCAATGGCAGAACTGCAGCTTCCCAAGCTGCTAACGTGGGTTCGATTCCCATCACCCGCTCCACTCCCCATGAGGCGATGACCGAAGTCAACGCGACACGG
>Ga0187783_10004743_pt1 | contig 10053 bp, 9 predicted proteins | sample 1015_SJ02_MP02_2_FD_132471 | JGI IMG/M metagenome (GOLD analysis project Ga0187783, IMG submission 132471) | Tropical peat soil microbial communities from peatlands in Department of Meta, Colombia - 1015_SJ02_MP02_20_MG | ecosystem: Environmental > Terrestrial > Soil > Wetlands > Peat | place... | reverse complement strand
CTGGTCCACGAAGCTTATCTGCGATTGGTGAAACAGGGCAAAGGGAAGTTTCAAAATAAAGCCCACTTCTTCGCGATTTGTGCGCAGTTGATGAGACAGATTCTGGTGGAGTACGCCCGGTCTCAACAGGCCGCGAAGCGAAATCGAGCTCAGAAGGTAACGTTCAACGACGCTGTTCAGTTGGTTAAGGGTCGCAGTCCGGACTTGGTTGCACTGGATGACGCGCTGAACGTTCTGGCGAAACTTGACGGGCAGCAATCTCGTGTTGTGGAGTTGCGGTTCTTTGGCGGCCTATCCATTGAGGAGACCGCTCGCGTACTGGGAATCTCAGCTGCAACCGTGAAACGAGATTGGTCCACGGCGAAAGCTTGGTTGCGGCACGAGATGAGTAAGGGCGACCATGACGCCTGAGCGCTGGCAACAGATCAAGGAACTGCTCTATCAGGCCCAGCAGTTGGCGCCGGACGCGCGTTCTGCGTTCCTAGATCGCTGCTGTTTTGCCGACCACGCGTTGCAGAAGGAAGTCGAGACCTTGCTCGCTTCCAATCATGAAGCCGGTTCTAGTTTTCTCGAAAATTCTCCCGTGCAGGCAACGCAAACTGCAATCGCACCTGGAGCTAGGCTGGGGGCCTACGAAGTCCGTTCTTTGCTTGGTGCGGGCGGCATGGGCCAAGTGTACAGAGCCCGTGATTCGAAGCTCGGGCGTGACGTAGCGCTAAAGGTACTGCCTCCAGAGATGGCAACAGACCCCAACCGCCTCAAACGGTTTCAACGCGAGGCGCGGGCCGTCGCCGCCTTGAATCATCCTCACATTGTGACCATACATTCGGTTGAAGAAGCAGAGGGTAAGCACTTTCTTATAATGGAGTTGGTCGAAGGAGTTGCACTTAGCCAACTGATTCCGAGAGAAGGACTACCGTTGGACAAGTTCTTTGAGTTGGCCATTCCCCTGGCCGATGCGCTGGCTGCCGCTCACGAAAAGGGCATCGTGCATCGTGATCTCAAACCTGCCAACATCATGGTGGATAGCAGGGGCAGCGTTAAGATTCTCGATTTCGGCCTGGCCAAAGTGGGCATTGCAGATGGCATCGACAACGTGGGTTCCCGGCAGCGCGGAAGTTTCGAGATAAGCCCGGAGACTCAAACTCAAGTTGGCGCGGTCATGGGTACGCTTCCTTACATGTCGCCAGAGCAGATTGACGGGCGATCTGTCGGACCACGCAGCGATTTGTTTTCTTTGGGTGCGGTCTTCTATGAAATCGTCGTCGGACAACCACCGTTCTCTGGAGAAAGCTCTACAGCCCTGATCTCTTCGATCCGCGAGACCACACCTCGCCCAGTAACCCAGCTGCGCGCAGACATACCGCTCGGCTTGGAGAAGATCCTGGAGCAATGCTTGGCGAAGGATCCGCATGACCGATACGGATCAGCGCGTGAGCTGTTGGAAGCGATCCAGGGACTTCGTCGCAAGATCACATTCACTCAGCAGGCCGGCAAGGTCGACAGTGTGGTACAGGATTCAATTGCCGTGTTGCCTTTCACTAACATGAGCAGCGATCCAGAGAACGAATTCTTCGCTGACGGAATAACCGAAGAAATCATTAACGCGCTTGCGCAAATTGAGCAATTGAGGGTTGCTGCCCGCAGCTCTGCTTTTTCGTTCAAGGGGAAGCACATTGATCTGCACATCATCGGCGAGCGACTCAACGTGCGAAGCGTCCTCACCGGTAGCGTGCGCAAGGTCGGGGGCCGTCTGCGAATTACCTCCCAGCTGCAAGATGTGGTGGATGGCTGCCAGTTATGGTCCGAGAGATATGACAGGAACGTCGAGGATGTTTTCGCAATCCAAGATGAAATCGCTCGCTCCATTGTAAACCGGTTGAAGATAACCTTGGAAGGAGACCAGCTTCAGCCCTTGGTGAAAGCCGGGACAACAAACCTCGAAGCGTACCAACTTTACGTCAAAGGCCGCATTCTGCTGTCTCGCCGAGGTCAGACTGTGCCCCGTGCGGTGGAATGCTTCCAGGGCGCGGTGGCGCTCGATCCCGAATATGCGCAGGCTTGGGCCGGACTCGCAGACTCGTACACCGTGCTGGGTTATGGCGGGTTTGTACATCCGCGAGAATTCATGGCCAAAGGGACAGAAGCCGCCCGTCGTGCGGTTGCCCTCAATCAGTCGCTCGCGGAGGCCCACAGTGCGTTGGCGATGGCCTCGTTGATGGGCGCTTGGGACGAAGCGCAGGCCGAACGGGAATTCCTGCAGGCTATTAAGCTGAATCCTACCGACATCCAAGCGCGCGATTGGTATGGACTTTTCTATCTGCAGCTTAGTGAAGGAAGATTGCACGAAGGGGCTGAGCAGGTCAAGCTGGCTTTCCTGTCTGACCCTCTTTCGAGTTACGCTCACGCAGTTTACGGCATGACCTGCGCATTCGCAGGGAGAAAGGAAGAAGGCATCGAGGTGTCGCGACGGGCGGTCGAGCTGGATCCTGATTCGTATCTAGCCCGATTCATGCTGCAGTTCGTTTTGCATGCGGGGGGAAAATTTGAGGAGTCGGTTTCGGTGGGTGAGTCGGCCTTGGCGATGTCCGGCCGCCACTCCTGGTCAATGGCGACACTCGCGCTGTGCGTTGCAGACCTGGGCAAGCATGTAGATGCCGAGGCGATTTACGAGGAGATGCTGGCCCGAGGTCGGCGACAGTACGTGCCACCTGCACTATTGGCGCTTGCAGCTTCGGCAGCAGGTCGGCAAGACCAGGCCATTGCCCATGCCCGCGAGGCATACACCATCCGCGATCCGCACTGCCAATGCTTCCTCTCAAGGCATATCGATTTCCCTCGCCGACTCTATGCTGACCCCCGGTTTCGGGAGTTCGGCGGTTACATCACTCCACGCTGACAGAAATGCTGGAGCAGACCTCAATGGTCTTGACTCCAGTTCTCGTTTATCCCCGCATTTCCTGTCCATGTCCCGCATTTCAATGTCCCCCCGCATTTCCCCGTCTGTCTCCCCCTTTCCCGGCTCATGGAATTACCTGAAGGTTCTTAGAAAATGATCTTCAGCGCGAGCTGCGTGTTGTAGGGTTCGCCGGAGCCGATGCCGGGCACGCCGTAGGAGACTCCGATGGTTGAGAGGCTCGTGCCGAACAAAGAAGCGTAACCGAGGTTGGCTATTGGCTGCGCCAGGTTGATGCGGTTGCTATTGAGGGGTGAACCCGTGATGCTAGCACGGTCCTCGTTCTCTAAGGTGCCGCTGTTGTCCTGACCGGTGAGAACGTTGACTGGCTGACCGTTCTGGAATTGAGAATGCCATTGACCTCCCAGCCGCGCGTCAGAGCCTTGGGACCCCACGCGGCGCCAGGAATCGCATATCTCAGATATGCGGAGAAGTGGTTTCGGATGTCATTGTTCGCGTTGCCCCAGTCACCGGCCAGATTGAATGAGTTCTACGGGATGGTGTTAAAGACGCTGGAGTCGTCCAGATTGTGGCTCCAGGCGTGGCGGCGATGCTGAAATACTCGGGCGTCACCACCACACTCACCGCGGTGTGTTGCGCGTTCGTACGCGATTCAGGTCTTCCTTTGATGTGGATCGGAACGCTTCCCGGTCCCGAGGCAAGCTACGAATCTGTATTCCGTACGCGGGCTGCCATCGCAAGTATTGCGGCAAGGCTCTTTGCAACGTCGGACTCGGTTGTCGCCCAAGATGACACGCTGATCCGCATCGCCCTGCGCCCCTTCCATGTCGTTCCACCGCACCAACACGTGCCATCGGCTTGAATTCCATCAATGGTCCGGTCGGTTGTCTCATCATCTCCGAAGGAGACTAGAACTTGATTCAAAACTACCTCGCTAAGCACTTCATAGCCAGCGTCTGACAAGCCGCGGGCAAAGGCCTGGGCATGCGCACAGCAGTTCTCGACCAGTTCCGCTACGCCGCGCCTCCCCAGACTCCGAAGCGCCGCCCAAACCTCCACCCCGCGGGCTCTGCGCGATGACTCCGGGCACCATTGCATGGGCTCGCGTTTGGACAGAGGCCCGTAATATGCTGCCGAGATTGACATGGCCTGCCTTAGGGCGTCCGCATCACGCACGATGGCAATACCGCAATCCTGGGGCACGTTTAACCATTTGTGAGCATCGGTAGCCCAAGAGTCGGCGTAAGCCATTCCGTCTGTCAAGTGTTTGTGCGTAGGCGTTGCCGCGGCCCACAGTCCAAAAGCTCCATCGACGTGAACCCACGCGCCAGTCGAATGAGCGATCTCGCAGATCTCGCTCAGGGGATCACAAGCGCCAGTATTGACGTTGCCCAGCTGCGTGCAAATGATCGTGGGTTCTGAGAGCCGTGAAATATCCGAGGCTTTCATTCTGCCTTGCGAGTCTGTATTCACCACGTGCACGCGCTGCCGGCCGAACCCGAGCAGGGCCAACGCCTTGAGCATGGTTGCGTGGACTTCCTCGCCCACAATCACGGCGATCGGGGGAGCCCCGAAAAGCCCATCCCTATCCACATCCCATCCCACGCGGCGCAGCAGCGCGTGACGTGCTGCAGCGAGAGCCGTAACATCGGCCATTTGCGTGCCTGTGACGAGGGCGCCGGCGGCTCCCGACGGGAGGCCGAACAATTCGATGATCCAGTTGAGCACAACTTCCTCGATGTAGGCCGAAACAGGAGAAAGTTCGTACAGACATGCGTTCTGATCCCAAGCATCAGCCAACCAGTGGGCAGCTACAGTTACCGGAAGCGAACCGCCAATTACTCCGCCAAAAAAGCGCCCTCCCATCGTCGCGATAGTTGCCGGCGAGCCGGCTTGGTCCAAGAGTTCCAATACGTCCGCGGGAGGGACACCGCTGTCGGGAAGAGAACCGCCGAGAGCCTTCATTGCGCCGAGTTCAGCCTTCGCGACGCCCACATAACGGTCGGAGATATCTGCCAAATAGGATTGAGCTCTGTCATGGGCGTCCGCAAGAATCTGACGGTAACGGTTCCTCGGTTCGGCGGTGGGCAGAAGCGAACTGTTCACTTGGCTTCCTCATCGATTGAATGGAACAGGTATTACCATGCACCGCCGATCGACTTCTATGAAACTCGACTCGGAAGTAACCGCCTAATGCGCTATTGAGGGTTGCGAATAACAAACATTCTCGACATCCTTTGGACAAATGCCGGGTCTCTTAACCGCGATAGCGACGCATTTTTGTGATGGACCCACATGTTTCCATCGAGCACCACCGTCGTGTGCCACCCTTGCTTACGTCATAGAAGAGCCATCCGCATTCGCCGCGAGCTGCGCACAGCCGGATTCGGGTGCGTTGCCCCTGCTGCAACATTTCCAAAACATCAAGGGCAATGCGTTTCAACGGGAGATACGCGTCGACAGCACGTGGCTCCCAGGACACGTAGTTCTGGGTGCGAGTATCGAAGCGTAACCCCGCCCATCCTCTCGCCATCCAGCGGGCCAGCGATGCGGGGGGCGAAGGGACACGTCCCCCTATGTACCCCAAGAGAAACGCGTAGAGCTCTTCGCGGAATTTCCGGGCGTCGCTCATCAAGTGGTTGTGTCCGTTCCTCGAAGCCAACCGAGAGTGCTCGGCATTCGAGAGAATCCCCACCCGTTTTGACCACGCAAAGTATCGGCCAGCATCCGCGATGTAGTCTTCACGCGCCGCGGCGAACCGGTCATGAACGGTGTTAACGAAGTCGAGACAGACTCGTCCCCCGACAATCCGGATTCGACTCAAGGGACGAACTGTCACAAGACGCTGATTGGCACTCGAATCCATGTAGCCTGTCCTTGCATTCACATGTTACCATCAATATACATATTGACGGTAACGTAATCCAACAACGCCTAGAAAGGATTTGTCATGGCCATTCTTCGAGAATGGAGGGCTGAAATTCGCCGGGAACTGAAAACCGAATATGTCGAATACGTACGCAGAACGGGAATCGTAGAGTATCAGGCGTCACCAGAAAATCTGGGTGCCATCATCGCAACCAGGGATCTGGATGAGCACCGATCCGAAATCGTGACTTTGAGCTGGTGGACCGACACAGCTGCGATCCAGACGTTTGCAGGAGAGGACATTGGCCGAGCGCGGTATTTCCCCGAGGACGACCGTTTTCTGCTGACACGCCCGGAACGCGTACAGCACTACGAGTCAACATTCCCGGCAAGGCAGGCGAAAAAATGACGAGGCCACTCCAAGAAGGTCGAGGTAGCATGGCTTTTGTCCGCGCAGTACGAATGCTAACGACTGTGCTCACGGCTGACTGGAGAAGTAAAACGGGCGCGGACCTCAGCGCAACACGCTCGACACCGGCCGGAACCGCCCGTGGAGGTCAAAGCGACTCGGAGAACTTCGCTTCTAGGAACTCTCCGAGTTTCGCCGTTGCCCTGAATTGCGGAATCGGCTCCAATTCCTTGAACGCCGAAGTAAAGGCATTGGACAGACTCCAGATCGTACGCGAACGGAACTCCTCGTACTTCGGCTCGAAGTAGAGGTCATGGACGGTTCGAGCCAGATGCTTCGGGGCTTCCAGCTTGCCTTCGACGAACGCTTCGTAGATCACCACCTTGGCCGTGACATCAGTGAGCTCGCTTCTCTGCCAGGCTTCCACCTGCTTGCGCATCGGTTCGAAGTTCCGTTGCATGCGGTCGACCCCGACCGAAACGCAATCAATCAATGAGAATGATTTGGAATGTTTGGCAAGCACCGGCGTAAACACCCCAGGGACAATGTGACAATATTCTCCGCACACCCTACTTGAAATCGGGGTTCCCCTGTGATCGGCGCTGATTGTCTGGTGCTGAAGGCGACTTAAGATGAGGATTCGGCTGAGTTCGGCGGCCGGTTACATCGGTCACTTGGCTTTGCCCCCTTCAGCACACCAAAATCATCAAGACCACACTTGCCTGGCGTGCAAACCGCAATCAATAGAGAGGAGAGGGCGCGTGGAGCGCATCAGGAATTCTTATCGGGCTTGCGTACGCAGCTTGGCCGAGTCATCCTCGGCAAGCCCAATGTGATTGAGAATGTGATCATTGCCTTGGTCACCGGCGGTCACATCCTGGTAGAGGACGTGCCGGGGGTAGGCAAGACAACCCTAGCAAAGGCTTTGGCGAAGTCGCTCTCCGCGGACTTCAAGCGCGTGCAGTTTACACCCGACCTGTTGCCCACCGACATTCTGGGCTCCTCGGTCTACAATCCGCACGATGGAAGCTTCAGCTTCAAGCAAGGTCCGATCTTCACCAACATTCTGCTCGCGGACGAAATCAACCGGGCATCGCCGCGCACGCAATCCAGCTTGCTGGAAGCGATGAGCGAGCGGGAGGCCTCGATCGAAGGAAAAACATAAAGGCGCCGAGAGTGGGACCATCCCGGGGTTGATACTTGCAATCGCCGGCCAGCCGCCGTGCGTCATTCGTCTCTTGCAGGCGTCCACAACAGCTGCTGGTTGAGATCCGTCTGCTGGGATGTGTTCCTAATTTGTGCCTGCTCCAAACGGCGCGATCAGTGCGAAAACACTGACTCTTCAAGGATCTGCATTCGCGTTGACGACGAGAATTGTGCCTTTTTTGTGCCTACATAACGAGGAGGGGAAACCGTAAGTGGTTGATTAGAATTGGCGTCCCCGACGGGATTTGAACCCGTGTTACCGCCGTGAAAGGGCGATGTCCTAGGCCGGGCTAGACGACGGGGACGAATGAGGCGGGACCCAGCAGCCAGACTGATCGTAGCAGCGCCGCTCAAGCAGTGTCAAAGTCGAGCCTGCATCGCAATTTCAATTGAATTGCGGCTGGCGGGAAACGGCGATGAGCCCGCCATCGGAATCGTTTACGAGCGTTTTAGAATCAAACCAGCAGGGGTGATTGCGAGCGATCGTGTCCGATCCGTTATATCTTAGCCTTTGGTTCCCAACTTTCGAGTTGGACGACATGCTCCCGCGCGCTCTGTCGGTCTTGCGCGCATTTCCGTTTTCCGCGCAAGAACCCGGGATCTCCTATGTCGCACTGCATCCGGTTTCCTGGAATGAAGCCACGATTCTCGAACGCCGCTTCAACCCTGGAATCCGGCCGGAGGAAGCGGTACTGGTCGCTGCCGATCTCCTTCATGAAGATTATGCCTACCTCTTCGAGGCGGCCTGGGATCTGTGGGTCTTCGACCCGGAGCACAATCAATGGGTTTTGAAACCTTCTCTCGTAACCTTTGCCGTGTACGGTGAAGAGTTTGAAGACAAAGCCTACCAACAGGATGGCCATATCCGGGTTGATTTCGGTCTCGATTCCCCTTTTCTCCAAGAAGCAATCCAGTTGACCAGTGAGGCGGAATCGCGGGTTAGAACCAACGTCCAGAACCTGGTGGATTTCACGAGCAGGGCCGAGAAGAATTCCGGCGCCAATGCCCGACTTCTGTGGTCGGAATCAGATGAGAACCTGGCCCAGAAGTTAATCGCTCGTTTGCAAAAAGTACACTAGCTCTCACCCGAATCGCTCCGCCCCGATTGCCCAACGGCCGCGGACCTCAGGCAGTCTTTCTCTCTCGTTGTACGAATTTCTCCATGTGCCGGATGACCGAGGAGAAATCAGCCGAAGGGTCTTCCTTGAATGTGGCGGAGTTTAACTCGAATGCCGCGGCTGTGGCAGGCAGAGTAAGGTTCGATAATTTCGCACTTTCGAGGATCAGCCCATAGTCCTTATTCATCAGCCCGATGGCAAACTGCGGGCTGTAGTCGTCGTCTTCCGCTCTCGCAAGCTTTCCCACATGAGCCGGCGCGACAACCGCCGTCTGTTGTAGGACAACGAGCAATTTCCTACGATCAAGACCCTGTGCTTCGCCAAGCGCAATCGCTTCCGCAATCGCCTGCATGCCGACACCGAGAATCGTGTTCACGACCAGCTTCATGCTGGTTCCCGCTCCGGAGGGGCCCATCAGGAAGTAGCGTTGTGCCAGTGTGTCGAAAATCGGCTTCGCCGCCTCAAACACTTCGGCATCGCCACCGGCCAGCAGGGTAATCGTACCCTGTTCGACGGCAGGAGTGCTGCCGGAGATGGCGACATCCATGACACTGACACCGCGACTGGCGCCTTGGGCATGCAGTTCACGGGAAGTTTTCGGCGATATCGTGCTCATCTCGAGCGCCACCTTTCCGGTCTGCTTACCGGCGAGGATCCCGTCGGGTCCGAGATAGATGTCCCGGACCACGTCGTCATTCGTCAAGCAGGACAGGATGACATCGGTGTTCTCGGCCAATTCGGCCAGACTCTTGGCCACAGAGGCACCATAGGCTGACAACGCCGCAGCTCTGTTCCGATCGCGGTCATACACGGCTACGCTGTAGCCGTGGTCACGTAGGCGCCGCACCAGGCGACTGCCCATCTCCCCAACGCCCACGAACCCAAGACGTACTCGGTCCGAACATAAGGATTCCATAACGACTCCTTTCTCGAAACTTTCCGCGCGGCGCATTCGCTCTATCGATGGCCGCCTTGCATCGACGGGCCGATTCCCGCCTCCACTCGATGGAACATGGTCCCCATGACTCAGCTGAAGATCGGCGGCATTATCAGCCATCGACTGTTTCGCGAGACCGGGTGGCGAATCAGAGAGCAGCCCGCCGGCCCATGTGGCGAATCCCATGGTCGAGCCAGACATCAAGTTCGTAACTCCGCCAACCTCCTTGCCTCTCGATCAAGCGCAGCATCACAGCCCACGAATCTTCCATCCAGTGGAATTGGTGGCAATCGACGCGCTCGATGCCAATTCGCCCGAGCGATGCCTCGCGCTCGGGAGGCTGGCTGGCTTGACGACTGTTTCGGCCTGTTCCAGGAACAGACCGTTACTTGGTCCTGTCCGCCTGACCCTTCAGCTTGTCGCTGGCACCGGCTTGTGCGCCAGCCAGACGCGCTGTCAGCACGCGGAACGGCGAGCACGCTACGTAGTCCATTCCGACTTGGTGGCAAAATTCGACGGAGGCTGGATCGCCTCCGTGTTCGCCGCAGATTCCCACCTCGAGACCCGGGCGGGTTTTGCGGCCACGCTCGATCCCGAT
>Ga0187783_10004742_pt1 | contig 10057 bp, 8 predicted proteins | sample 1015_SJ02_MP02_2_FD_132471 | JGI IMG/M metagenome (GOLD analysis project Ga0187783, IMG submission 132471) | Tropical peat soil microbial communities from peatlands in Department of Meta, Colombia - 1015_SJ02_MP02_20_MG | ecosystem: Environmental > Terrestrial > Soil > Wetlands > Peat | place... | reverse complement strand
GATATAATAAAATTTCTAATGTTGGAACAGTTGCATTATCAAATTCGCTAATTAAAAATACATCATTAACGCATCTTAATCTTACATCTTTTAATAATGATAAAAGTGATAGAATAGGATTCTATGAAGCAATATCAAACTTGCTAATCGGAAATACATCGCTTACTTATCTAAATATTAGTGCTAATAAAATTTCTGATAATGGTGCAGATTCAATATCAAATTCTCTCGTTAAAAATACATCGCTCGCGCATCTTCATCTTAATGGTAACAAAATAGGAGACAATGGAGCAACTTCAATATCAAATTTACTCGTCAATAATACATCGCTCAAATATCTTGATATTAATAATAATGTAATTTCTGATGATGGAGCAACCTCAATATCAAATTCTCTCATGATAAATGAGTCGCTCACCCATCTTGATTTTGGATATAATCTTATAACTGATGATGGTGTAATCGCAATATCAAATTCGCTCGTTACAAATACATCATTGACAAAACTCGATTTTGAAGCTTGCGAAGATTATTATAGAATAGGATATGATGCAGCAATAGCAATATCAAATTTACTTATTAAAAATACGTCATTGACGTGTATTCATCTTTTTGGTAATAATATTTCTAATAATGGAGCCATTAAAATATCGAATTCGCTAATTAAAAATACATCTCTCAAATATCTCGATCTTGGATATAATAAAATTTCTAATATTGGAACAATTGCATTATCAAATTCGCTCATTAAAAATACATCACTAACACATCTTAATCTTACATCTTTTAATGAAAGCGATAAAATAGGATTCGATGGAGCAATATCGATATCAAATCTACTAATTAAAAATACATCCCTGACGCGTCTCGATCTCGGCTGTAATTTATTCACATCTGATGGAATAACGGCAATATTTAATTCTCTTATTAAAAATACATCTCTCAAGTATCTCGATATTCATTGGAGTAAAATATTTGATAATAACGTAATTTCAATATCAAATTTTCTCATTAAAAATACATCGCTAACAGAGCTTGTTCTCGAGGGTAACAAAATTTCTTCTAATGGTGCAACATTAATATCAAATGCGCTTATGAAAAATACATCTCTCATATATCTTAATCTTAATGAGAATTTGATATCCGAGGATGATATTGGTATAATGAACTTGATAAATTATCAATTGTATGAAAATAGAAATGACAATACAAAAATTAAAAAAAGAAATAAAATATTATCTTGGTTTCCGATGAAATCACTATATCTACAAAAATGGGATAAATAAATATAAAATAGTTGAGAATCATGTTAAATATTATAAATAAAGGATAACAAAGCTATATGAAAAGTTGCCATCGTATAATATTATATTTATTATGCTATAATACATTTTTGCATTATAATACAAAAATACGTGATATATTATAATGATAAAATATATATAAAATTTGTGGTTCCTCATATTATATATATATATAAAATAAATATCAAATTATAATATTTATATATATTCCTTCTTTACATAATAATTGTACAATATATCTTCAATTACATAGAATCCCACACTCGCTCGCCCTTACGGGCTCGTTCGACACCACGAAATTATTCATTTTATATTATATATAGTATAACTTCATTAATAATAGTAATGATATCGTTGTATTAAAAATAGATAATACAAGGGTGGATATGTAATATTATTTTATTATAATGATATTATATAATTATTCTAATCAAAAGATATTATATATTTATTTTTCAAAATTCGTCATTATATAAAATAAAAATATAAAAATACATATATCATTTGACAATATCGTCGTTAGATATTACAACATGAGTGCGAAAAGCATAAAATCGTTAAATGATAAACTTATTAGCGACGGATACGAAACAAATGTCTCTTATATTAATTACAAATACTATATTGTCGTGACAAAAAATGACAAAACTTACATGTGCATAAAAGACGAAGCTGTATGGGATGATATGAATTACGATCATGCAGTCATCAAATGGCATGACGATAAATGTTATCTGAAACTTTTTAGCGATAGCAATGAAAGCATAAAATTTCAATTATTTTCAATCACGGATAAAGTATACGTAAATAATTTGATTGACGCGATTATAGAGTTGGATAAAAAAGTTAATATAGGTATATTCCAGCATGGAATATTCGATAATAACAAGACAGAAGATTTAATGTCGAATAGAAGAATAAATTTTTTAGAATGTGAATATGATATGGATGATATGGATACCTATGGTGATAAATTATTAATAGTAATAGAAAGTAGTTTGGATGCGCTAGAGTGGAAAAAACATACTATTAAAAAAATTAAAGAAAAATATAATACTATTTTAATATACGAACCTTTTAATGCGAGATATATAAGATATATAAATGCTAATGATCATGGAAACTCTAATAGTCCTATTTATAATACTTTTAAATATTTATTCAATATAAATGACGATATTGCGAATGATGACGATGGCAAATATATAGACGCAGATGTAATACTAGCATATACGAGTATAGGATTCAATCCTGAGTATTAATTTCATTTCATGTACTAATCACGCAAATAGTTTTGTAAATTATCATTATTATTATATACGAAATAATAAAATGGTGAAAATAAATAAAAAAGTATTTTTTTTTACATCGATTTTTGGAATCAAAAATTCTAATAAGTATAAAGTATCGAGTTTATTATTTTACACATTATATTTTGTTTTTTAATGTTTGTATTTGCGCGAGTACGTTCGTTCCAAGTAAAGGCCGCTCTTTAAGCGTTTCTATCACTTTTACATTTTTGATCAATGTTCCATCAGAAAATTTTAGAGTGACAAAGTATAAATCTACTTCCATTGCTTTATCCTTAACACCTCGAATATTTATATATTTTTCTGAGCGCAAACATAATCGAGATATCATGGATCCGGGTATGGCAGATATCGATGATCCCGTATCTACGATAAAGCTAGCAGTGATGGATCTTCCATCATCAGAACAAATAGTAACATTATCTAATGGGAAATCTATGGCATAGGATTTTGAATAGTTTGAACTACGATCGTAATGCATGCGTCTGCGCATTTATGGAATCGAAGAAATAAAAAAAAATGATGAATCTATCGTATTTGAATATTCACACAACATAAAGCAACTTTCTACGATAAATATCCTTATCAATTTTATAAATTCAGTATTTGAAATATTTTTCAAGGAAATGAGCATGCAATACGATTAATATAAACAATATTTAGACCTTTTCTTTGAATTTTCGGGAACTATAGTTGGCCGCCGGAACTATGATCAAAGATGATATAATATATTTTTTTTCGAATAAAAACGAATAATATTTGTGGTCAAAATATATATGTTGGCAATATTTTAAAATGCAATAATATTATTTATCTCGGCTGTTTTCCGGATTAGATTTTATATATAAAACATTATTATAGAAATATATAAAACCATGGTAAAAGCATTGTTGAAAAAAAAAATATGCGAATGCGTAAAAGCGGTGAGAGCCAACATGAGAACCTCTCCAGACGTGCCAAATTATTTGGAAACGTACGTTCAAAATTATTTTCATCGTCTATTTTTGCACAGATTAGAATCAGAACCGGAGGAAAAAAGAAGCAAACATTATTACAATATAAGCGTGACTATAAGCGAATCTTTTATATTAGAACAATTAAAAAAGAATCCGCAATTATCGAGATTTAATTATAATAAAGACGAACGCAGAGAAATAAAAAACGTAGTAGAAAATAATCTTACAGAAATTGTTATAGTAGGATGTAACATTGCCGTTGGATCAAAAAGAGTAACGCTTTTCGAAACGGATATTGCAAACCCGTTAGATTGCATAACGAACATTTTGCACGGGCCTTTATCGGGGGACGAAAAGAGCATGATGAACAGCGACAACGAAACGGACGAAGAGTCGGTAAACGAAGAGGACGAAGATAGCACGGATAGCGGGAAAGAAAAAGGGAGAGATAAAAAATTAAGTACGTCGAAAAAATCAAAATCTAAACATTATAATAGCGAAGACGAAGAAAAACCAAAAAAAAAACATAGAGAAGATAAAAATAAAAAAATGAGCAAGAATTGTAATATAAATCCAAAAAGTAGAAATAACGAATTACGTAAAAAGAGTAAAAAGAATAAGAAACACAAGGAAAAAAAATCGTCATCGTCGAGCGAGAATAATACGCATAACAAGGAAGAAAAAGATGCAACGACGAAAAAAGGAGTAGAAAATAAGGAAAACAAGGAAAACAAGGAAAAGCCTATTATTAACGAAGAAGACGAATCAAAAAATGAAAATAATGTTGCGGCAGAAAATAATGTACCAAATGTTCAACCACAACTTCAAGACGTTATTGTAAATAATGATAATAATAACGTTAACAATAATAACGATAATGTAGATGCTAATGATTCTTTAAAGAATCAAACTACCGAAAATACGGATAAAAAAGATACGAATGATACATTACAACAAAGCAGTGCATAAAATTATATGATAAGGTGTAATAAAAAATTTTTATTTGCTTTCATCTTAGAAATATATGAGAATTATCTTTTTTTTTTATATGCATAACATATGTAAATAAATTATATTATTATATAATAGTAATATAATAAATATAATAGATACAAATTTAAAAAAAAAAATATTATTTATATATATTTATATTTTATAATATCATGAAAAAAAATAAAAAAACAAAAAAATATAATAGAGAAAGTAATGGCGAACGTATTATAAGAACGTATTTGGAAAATAAAAAATATTATTTTGATTATAATTATCGCATACGCGTCGAAAAAACACCTTTTACTCCTCGAGGATATTTATATATCGATTTTGTCATTTATTCGTGCATATCAGCATTATACGTATCTCTAGAAGATAGAATTTCGTATATAGCGTGCGCCATAGAATACGACGGTCACACCTCGCATTTTGATAGCATAAAACAACAAAATAGAGATAGATCAAAAGAAAATTGGTGTCACGACAGAGGAATACCGTTATGTCGATTGTGTTACGAACCTGCCTTAAAAAAAAGATGCGATATCGAAAAAGTTATTGACGAATTTATAAAAGATCCAATTTTAAAATACGAAGAATGCAAAGGAATGCCTTGTTATCCAAAAGAATTGTACGATAGACTATACGTAGAATACGAAAAACAATGTGGTAATAAAATATCTAGACGAGATCCGAACGATATCATTTTATATAATTTGCAAAAGAAGAGTAAAAAAAGCACCTTTGCTATAATATTAAAAGATGTTACAAAATTAAGCATAATAGAATATTATGCAAAAAATTATGGTGCAAATAAAGCTTTTTGGTGGATAGCAGGTAGCGCGTTTTACGGAATAAAAACGCTTTACGATGGCGTATGTAATGTATCTAAAAAATTATACAAAAGAATGATAGGATAAAATAAAAAAAATTAAAATAGTGTAAATATTAAAAATGTTAATATTAAAATATTCGTGTTTTTTTATTCTTTTTATAAATTAACTGCGTTTTTAATCGATGTAAAATATAACAATTTAAATTTAAAATATATATATTTGTATGGATAATATTATATCCAAAAATACAAAAGAAAATGATGAATTAGGCGATATGCCCACTTTCTGCGATGGGTCAACGTGTAAAATAAGTTACGAAGAATCGAACGACGATGATAATAATGATGATAATAATGATAATAATAATAATGATAATCGTCCTTTTGCGAATCGAGAATGCGTTCAAAATCAAAGATTAACGTTCGAAAAATCTTTTGACGAAGAAAACGATAATGGAAAAATAACGACTAAACCACCGTATTTTAATAATTAAATGTACGCGAACGATATGAAAAAAAAATTAAAAAAAAAATTGCAACAAAAAAAGAATAAAATCAAAGGACAAGTTATAAAAATCAGCGTCTACAACGATAGTAAATAAAATAAATATATTATAAATAAAATAAATATATTTCCTTCTTCATTGTTACTCTTTTTCTTTTTTCTATCATACGCGTAATATTGTTCATCATTGCATATATATAAAAATAATAATAAAAATATTATAATAATAAAAATATTTTTTTTTTATTCATTTATGGTTTGTCAGTTATAGATTTTTTTTTTATGTATAATATATATAATAACTTATATATAACTAAATAAAATGGCTACTAGCGGCATATTAACTCAACTCGCAGCTGTTGGAGCACAAGATGCGTATTTGACTTTAAATCCATGTATGACATTTTTCAAGGGATCGTATAAGAGATATACAAACTTTGCTGTAGGACAAATAGAACAAACGTTTCAAGGAGGTATAACCTACGGCAAAAGATTGACGTCTATCATACAAAGAAACGGAGATTTATTGGCAGAAACGTATTTTGTCATTCACTTGGATGCTCTGCAAGCGATAATCAGTTCTCACGACGTGGCAGGATTAGCTCTAGAAGAACAATGCGATATTCCTACGGGATATCCTTGCAGAAATATAATAGATCCCTGCAGAGCGTGGGGAGTCCATTTCGTAAACGCCGTAGGTCACGCTTTGATAGAATGGGTTAGCGTTTCCATCGGTGGTCACGAATTCGATTGTCACACGGGAGACTTTTTGCACATTTGGGAAGCTCTCACCCATCAACCAGGCAAACCTTTGGGATCCCTCATAGGAGAAGCGAAAGACATTGATACCTTGTTAGAATATGCATCTAACGTACAAATATTGTACGTGCCATTTAAATTTTGGTTTAACAGAGCATGGGAACAAGCTTTGCCATTGATCGCATTGCAATATCACGAAGTTAGAATAGATATGAAATTGAATAGAAGAGACCAAATGATAAAATTCAATTGTCCAGCGGATATACCCGTAGATATCGAGTTTACCGCTGAAGGAGGTGATATATTAGATTGCTTCTTGTTATGCAATTACGTGTTCTTGGATACTTTTGAACGTAGATTATTTGCAGCAAAAGCCCATACGCAATTGTTCGATCAATTGCAATTCACCGGACCGGAGCCAAAACCGGAATCCACCAACGTTAAAAACATCGAATTGAGATTTAACCATCCTATAATAGAATTATTATGGGTCATACAAACTCAAGAAGCTATTGAAAATGCAGATTGGTTCGATTACTCTTTGCATTGTCCTAACCCATGCAGTTGTTTAGATGATCACGGAATAGACCCAATGGTTTCTGCTCAATTGCAATTGAACGGACATGCCAGATTCAACGAAAGAGATGCCGTATACTTTAATAAAGTAGTTCCTTACGAATGCCACACCGAAATACCTCACATTTTCGTATACGTATATTCGTTCGCAAAATGTCCAGAAGATCCTTTGCAACCTAGCGGTACTTTGAACGCTTCCCGTATAGATAACATGGTACTAAACTTGAAATTACACGAAAATATGGGACAAGGAGAGATAAGAATATATGCTAGGAGTAAGAACGTGTTAAGAATTATTTCGGGCATGGCCGGAGTTAGATATTCCAATTAATTTGAATCTCAAGAAACATAATATGGAAATATATCGAATTGTAATCTACGTACTCTGTTAATTATTGCATCATATGAATAAATAAATATTATAACTCAGTGACAAATACAAACATATTCGTTATTTTTTTTTTCTTATTATAAAATATTTTAATTCAACACAGTATCAATATTAGTTTATCATGTCATTTTATATAATACTTATTATGTAGCTACATAATTGAATACAATGATATTTTCGAGGGATCAAGTAAATCATAATTTCTATGTAAATGAATATTATATTTTATTTATTATTGTACTCAATGATAAACAGGAAGAATACTTTATATATACGAATATTAGCATATATTATTGTATAATCTATTGATATAATATAATATAAATGAGGATTAATACATTTTATTCATATGATATCCAAATAGATTATTATATATACGAATATTTGATTAAAAAATAAAATAACAAAAAGAATGTTTATAAACCCACTGTGTATGCAAAGGATTCTTCTTATTTACTTTTAATGCAATAAACATATTCATATAGAAATCATAACTTATTCATATTATTGGCTCATTCGATAATCCGTAAATATTATTGCAAAAAAAAAATAATAAAAAGAATCTTAATAAACCTATCACTATATATTATCGGATAGCATTGACTCTATTTTTAATATTAACTTTATTATAATTCTTTTATTGTATTTTTACATAATAACATGATAGTATAAAATGAGTAAGTTCGCGGGGTAGAACGAGCCCATAAGGGCGAGTGATACTCAAGAGATCTTGGTTCATCATATAAATAAATATTGTATTTCCATATTATGTTTCTTGAGATTAAAATTAATTGGAATATCTAACTCCGGCCGATCTTATGTAATAATATTTATTATACATAAATATGATACAGCACATTATTTCATGTATTTTAAAAAAATTTTCGGATAAAAGATACTCATACAGTATTATCATATACTTTTATACTTTGAAATTGACATGTACATATATATAAAATAAAATATTAATATTAATAAGTTTATTTTGTACTTTTCCAAGTGAAAAGTGACTAATATAAATATTATTAATATGTTTCTGAAGAAATATAACGACCAATTTACTCATATCATATATATAAAAGTAAATTTATTTATGATATTAACATTTTATACTACAATACTAATATAACAATACAGATATTTAAATTAGAATAGTAATATCTATATATATATATGTATATATATATATATTAAAATTTTTAAAATATTTCAAGATTTATTATTATAATATCTTGTTCGTTCATATTCATTTACTTTATCCTTTCCTAATTTTGCTCTATACCTATCATTAATTTCTTTTTTTCGTTTAGGATCATAAACTCTATTTTTTTTGTATTTTTGTTTATTTCTTGAGTAACAATCATTGCATATCTCTCTTTTTCTCTTTCTATTTGCGTTATTCGATGCCCATATTGTGTAATCATTTCTATATTTCTTCAATATTTCTTTTGCATTTTTATCAACGTATTCTATATTTGATATTGGATATATTGTTTCAATTTGTTCGTTAATAAGTTTATTATCGCTCAATTTTTCATTATTCAATTTTTTCTGTATGATATTTTTAACATGAACATTAGATTGCTCTGTTACCGCTTCCTCCATTGTAATATCATTAATCTTTTGTAGTTCTTTTAATATATCCGTAAACATTTTCTTTCTCATATCAATACGTTCCTTTAAAAATAATTCAATTTTTTCTAATCTTTTTTCATTTTCCTCTTTTGATAAATTATCTAATATTTTAATTTCCTTATCCATCCATTGTTTTTTGACCATATTATATGTATACATATATTCAGGCATTTCATATTCATCTTTATCAGGATGTTCTTTTTTCCATCTATACCTATCATTAGTACGATTTTTAGCTTCCTGTATATTAAATCGTAATGGTATTTGATATGTATTTCCTATAATGACTTCCGACATTATTATTTATAATGATATATATAATAACCAAATAATTTTATCTCAATTTTACTTATTTGTGTATTTATTTGAAAATAAAAAGAATAATGCCAATGAGTTCCGGAATTTAAGTAATACAGTTTTCTAAGTTTTATCGCGAATGACTATGAGTTCATCAGAAAGGATTAATCTAAATGTTTTACATTTGTTATAATTTTAATTTTACTACACTCAATAATCACGTAAAGTATATTCAAAATATTGAAAACTCATAATAAATTAAATTTAATATTTTTATTTGAAATTTTAATAACATTAAATCACATACACTATAAAATTATATTTAATATATTGTAAATATTATCCTTCAATATTCAAATTTTATATTTTAATCCTCAATGTTTGCAACTTTTTTTCGCTTTATGGGTTTTTCTTCACCTTTATCTGTACATTTTTCACTTTCTCGTTTGCTCAAAACAGTGCTAGTTTTATCTCTATATTTGTGTTCATATGAAAGTAT
>Ga0187783_10004741_pt1 | contig 10057 bp, 4 predicted proteins | sample 1015_SJ02_MP02_2_FD_132471 | JGI IMG/M metagenome (GOLD analysis project Ga0187783, IMG submission 132471) | Tropical peat soil microbial communities from peatlands in Department of Meta, Colombia - 1015_SJ02_MP02_20_MG | ecosystem: Environmental > Terrestrial > Soil > Wetlands > Peat | place... | reverse complement strand
GTCGCCCTGCTCGTTCCACACCCCACTGTTGTTGCTAGCAATGACGTGAAACCGGTAGTTGCCAGGCGGCAGGTCGCTATAAAAGGCCCTACGACGATTACCGGCATCCTGCCACTCACGGTCGCGGCCCTCGAGCTTATAGCGGAACTGAACCTTCTCTGGTGCAACGAGACTCAAGGCGGTGTAGTCGATCTGCAAGTCGCGCACCAGTGGCGGCAGGCGGAACAAGGGAGGTTCGTAAACCGTACGATCAGCAACGAGCTGCTCAATATGGACGGGAGGCAGGTACGAGTTGCGTGCCAGTCGGTGCGGATCCACCATGCCGACGCCGCCTCGCGTCGTAAACCACAGTTGCCCGTCCCGGAACTTGGCGACGCGTGGGCTGAACGTTATAGCGGTTTCGGGCCTGGCGCCCTCGGAATCGTCGATCATCGTGAGTCGGATCTTCCGCGCTCGATCGCCACCCCGATCGACTGCACCCGCCCAGCTTTCCAGATCCACGCGAGCAATCTGTGCAATGCCACAAGCTGCGTAGACCCAGACGTTGCCTATATCGTCATCGACCATCCAATCGACAGAATCGCAAGGCAGTCCGGTGCTGCCGTTGAGCGTGGCAATGCGACCACTCTTGATCCGGCTGAGACCGCCTTCCGCTCCTGCCCATAGCGTACCGTCGGGGTCGATTCGAAGCGAGTGAACCCTTCCCTTGGCGAGCCCGTCGGCGGCGGAATAGGCTTTACGGATTCGACCGTCAAGGAGATACGCAATGCCGCCTGCGCGGAGCCCGATCCACAGGCCGCCATCGATGGGATCAGCGACTAGAGCCGAAACCAAAGCTGCGGCCGGCAGACCAAGCTGTTCGGAGGATATTCGCTGAACCTTCCGGTCCGGATATACGCGTTGCAGACCTGGATACTCGCTGGCGATCCACAGGCTTCCCGTCACGTCCTCGGCCATGGCATACGTGTAGCGGGACGATATGCCTTCGACAGGAACGTACCGGTCATTTTCCAGGTACCCGAAGCCTGTCATCGATGCAATCCATAATGCTGCGTGGCGATCCTCTAGCAGCGAAGCGCGACCGTATGGTAATCCTCCTACCACTATCAGACGTATCCCGGATCCCTGACCGACTCGCGGTAACGGCTTCCCAGGTAAGCTCTCTGGCCGACTGGTGTAGACCATGATGTGGCCGCCGCTCCAGTGACTCAGGCCGTCTTCTGTGTTTATCCAGAGGCTCCCGTCACGGGCCCCCGCGACCGAACCTATCTCGGCATCCGGCAGCCCCTGCTCAACGGAGTACGTTGCGGCCACCACGTCATGAAAACGGTCGAGCCCGCGGGGAGTGGTGACCCAAATGTTGCCCTCGCGATCCTCGAAGATATTGTCAACGGCGTCGGCGGAGAGACCGTCCGACTTCCCGAATGCGTCCGTGCGTCCGTCGTGTATGTGCAACAATCCCTTGTCTGCGGTCCCGACCCACGAACCGCCGCTACGATCGAGAAGAAGTGCCTCGGGTCCGTTGACCGAGGGCGCTGCAAAGATCAACGTAGCTGTGTCGTCGACGACCCGTATAACGCCGGCCCGCGTGGCAATCAGAAGACCGCCAGATTCGTCGTCCGCAATGGTTTGAAGTCCTCCCGAAAGCGGCGTCGGTAGCTCTTCCAACATCGGCGGCCCCGGGTGCCAACGCCACAGACCACTTGCGGCGGCCGCCCAGAGCTGCCCCTGACCATCCTCGTGCAGCGAGGTCACCCACTGGCCAAAGCGGCCGTCGTCCCCTTCGCACCGCGTGCCGAAATTGTCAATCGCACAAAGCCTCGCAAAAGGCGCAGTTTCCCGACCCGCGGTTGCCCAAATGGTGCCCTGTCGGTCCTCAAGCAGTGCGTTGATGAACCATCCGCTTAACTGCGGATATAAAGTCAGGTTGTGCCCCTTCCAGCTTGACAGCCCCCCATACGTTCCGATCCAAAGCGTGCCATCGCGCGCACCGAGTAGGCGAGCAATGCGGAAGTCGGGAATCGACTGACCGTGTGGCGGCTGCCACTCAACGTTGCTGATGCCGTCGAACCGGAAGAGTCCGTCTTCCGTCCCGAGCCATAGATACCCGTCGGGAGTTTGTGCAATAGAACGCACTCTGCCTTTGAGGAGCCCTTCCCCACTCCTCCAAGCTGTGTGTGCGTACTGACTGACATCGAGCGCCGGATTCAGAGTGAAAGCGGACTGCCACCACCCCAGCGACACTGCAAATACGATGATCGTTCTCCGCATGCGCTTTACGCACGAGGGCCGCATTTTGTTGTCCTAAATGTTGAACTCGGCGTGGGCTACAGGTCCATCAGGGTGACGTCCGGCCGGTGCGCGCGGAACTGTTGCAGTGCTTCGCGCCCGTTGTCCGCCTCCGCCACAATCTGCATATCCGATTCGAGCGCGATGAGTCCGGCGATTCCCTGCAGGACGATCGGATGGTCATCGACCGACAGGACCCGTATCAGAGCAGCATCTCTGCTCATGGTTCGCGCTCATGCCCGACGGTGGAGAGCGGCGCGAAGAACCACGAACGACGGCGTGGCGAGGCGCCATATGCACGCGATCCCGGAACCTTGAGATCGAGCTCGGTACCCGAGTTGGGCGAGGTCCAGAGCGTCAGTTTGCCGCCGATCATTGCCGCGCGCTCACGCATGCCGCTCAAGCCGAAGTGTTTCTCACGCCCCTCCTCGCTCAGGAACTTCGAATCGATGCCCTTACCGTCATCCCTGATACGCAGCTCGAAGTGTCTCGCGTCGTATTGGAGCTCGACTTCAATCCGTGTCGCCCCCGAATGTCGAAAGGCATTACGCAACGCTTCACTCGCGATGCGATAAACCTCGTCCCGGACGATCGGTTTCAGCTTTTGGACGGTGCCTTCCACCCTCAGACTCAGCGGAATGAACCGATCACGGGAGCGGTCGGCACCAAGCTCCTCGCCGACCGTTTTGATCGCATCCGACAGATCGTATGACTCAACTACCGATGATCGCAACCCCTGTACGGCATTGCGACTATCGGCGACCGCCGCCTCCGCCTGGTCCATCGTGCTCTCGAGCACTTGCTTTGCTTCCGCCGGGCGCGCAGGCAGCAGACGCACGGCCGTCTGGAAACGGAGTAACACTCCCTGGAAGCTTTGCAGCAGCGTGTCATGCAGCTCGCGGGCAATTCGGGTTCGCTCGGCAACGCGCGCTTCCAACCCCAGCTCGAACGCCCGCGCGACTTGGCGCAACCGCACTTGATAAAGCGTCCAAAGTAGTCCCAAGAACGCGACCACGCATATCATCTTGAACCAAATCGTCTGCCAGTATGCCGGCGTGATCGAGAATTCGAGTGTGTCGCCCTGCTCGTTCCACACCCCACTGTTGTTGCTAGCAATGACGTGAAACCGGTAGTTGCCAGGCGGCAGGTCGCTATAAAAGGCCTGCCGTCGAGCACCGACGTTCTGCCAGTCGCGATCGCGGCCTTCGAGCACGTAGCGAAATTTGACTTTTTCCGGCGCAACGAGGCTCAGCGCGGTGTAGTCGATCTGCAAGTCGCGCACCAGTGGCGGCAGGCGTAGTGGCACAAGCATCTTATATATCTTACGATCAGCGATGAGTTCCTCGATGTGCACTGGAGGGGGATAGCGATTGTGCACCAGTGCGCGCGGATTCACGACGCCCACTCCGATCACGTTGTAAAACCAAAGTCGTCCGTCCCCGTCCTTCGCAACTTCTGGGTTGTAACTGGTGCCGAAATCAGAGCCTGTGAAGCCTTCTGAGTCACCGATCACCGTTGCGTGGATCTTCCGACCGCTCCCACGATCCACGGCAGTCTCCCAGCTCTCAAGATCGCCGCGATCAATGCGCGCAAGGCCGCAAGATGTCTTGATCCAGGCTGCACCTGCATCGTCTTCGATCATCCAACCGACAGAATCACAGGGCAAACCGCTGCGAGAGTCCAGCGTCGAAATGCGACCGCTCTTGAGCCGGCTGAGACCGCCTTCCGCGCTCACCCAGAGAGCGCCGTTTGGGTTGGCTCTAAGCCCGTTGACTCGCCCGTTAGCCAGGCCGTCCGCAGCGGAATAGGATGCGAGAATGCGCCCGTCGAGGAACTGAGCAATGCCGCCTGTGCTGAGTCCAAGCCAGAGGCCACCACTTCTCGGATCAGCGGCCAAACTCGAAACTGCGCTCCTCAAATGAAGCGCTTGCCAGGAGTATCGTTGAACATCCTGTTTTTGAGATACGCGCGTCAGGCCGTATGCCGTATCCGTGAACCATACATCTCCTGTTTTGTCCTCGGTGATGGCAGCCACGATTGACGTGCGAGGGTCAGCCGCAACAACCGCAACATAACGGTCGTCCTCCAAATAGCCCACCCCTCCCCGCGCGCCAAGCCACAATCGACCGGCGTGATCCTCAAACAACGATGCGTCCCCACGCGGCAAGCCCTTTATGCGTTTCGTGCGTGTCGACGCATCCAATGAGCGCTCGAGCACGTCGCTATAAACCGTGATTTCACCTCCCTTCCAGTGATTCAGTCCGCCGCTTGTGCTGATCCAGATACTGCCGTCTCGAGACCCGAATACGGACGCAATACTGGAAGAGGAGAGTCCCTGGCGGCTGGTATATGTCGCTACGGTAACGTCACGAAATCGATCGAGGCCAGCGGCCGTGCAGACCCAGATGTTGCCTTCGCGGTCCTCAAAGATCCGTTGGATGTTCCCGCCAGAGAGTCCATCAAACGCCTGGAACTTATCCGTGCGTCCATCATGCACGTGCAGCAACCCGTTCTCATGGGTTCCGACCCACAAACCACCGTCGCGATCGCGTAGAAGCCGCGAAGGTCGCATGGCCGATAGCGCCGCGACGGGTGACATAGTCGCTTTGTCAGTCAGCCCTGCGATGCCACCTTGCGTAATGATCAGAAGCGCACCGGAATCGCCATCCGCGATGCCCTGGAGGGAATCATGAGTAGCCACCGGTAGCGGTTGCAACCTCGGAGCGCCCGGCTGCCAATGCCATAGACCGGTTTGTGCCTGGACCCAGAGATTGCCCCGACTATCCTCGTGCAAGGAGGTGATCCATCGACCGAACCGGCCATCGTCTCCTGCACACTGAACGCCGACATCACTGATCGCGCAGAGCTTCGCAAAAGGATTTGTCAAAGCCTGGGCGCTGGCCCAGACGTTTCCCTGACGGTCCTGGAGCAGTCCATTGATGAACCATCCGTTGAGCTGTGGATACCGCGTCAGATTGTTGCCTTTCCAGCTCGCCAAACCCGCCCATGTACCGATCCAAAGCGTCCCGTCGCGCGCACCGAGTAGCATTCGGATGTGAGAGTCCGGGATGAATGTGCCCTTGGGAGGCCGCCACGGAACACTTCTAACCCCATCGAACCGAAGAAGCCCGAAGTTTGTGCCAAGCCATAGGTAACCATCGGGCGTTTGGGCGATTGATTGAATCGAACCTCTCGCAAACCCTTCCGAGCTCTTCCACGCGGTGTGTGCATACTGGTCGATGTCCAGCGCTGCGTTCAGGCCGAAAGCGCACCCCCACCACCCCAGCAATAGCACCAGCGCGATGATTGATCTTCCGATGCGTTTCACGCGCGAGGCCCGCGTCTCGTCGTCCTAAACGCTGAACTTAGCGCAGGGCTACGGGAAATGCCCACCGTCGGGGGCTTACTTAGGCGGTTCGTTTCGATACGTTCAACGCCGACTACACGGCTACCATCGCAGGCCCACTTGAGCGTAGAGGAACCGGCCGCGTATATCAGCCTGCGTTGGATCGTAACCGACGGTGCCGTAATCGAAGTTCGAATTTTGAGGCAGCCGGTTAAAAACATTCACGGCTCCGATGGTTACGTAGCTATCCCGGGGTTCTGCGCCGCTTAAACCGAATGCGCGGTTGATGTTCAGTGTAGCGCTGCAGTCGAATAGCCAAAAGTCACCTATTTCTTTGGTGCTGTTGTAGTCCTGATACTGCCCCACGTACCGACCCGACACCGCCGCACTCACCGCATTTTGTGCCCAGGTCGCTGCCAAAGCCCCTTTCCACCGGGGCGCCCACTGGCCCGTGTCCTGGGCGATACTGGTACCGTCGAGCGGCGGTGCTCCGGGAACCAAAGCACTTGTATAGTTATATGTATCTGTAGCTCGCATTACAGCACCGAGCTCTCCAATGCGAGTAGATGATTTGTATGAAATCTCCCCGTCGAATCCTCTTACCCGGATGCTGCCGTAGTTCGTCGCAGTGTCGTTAACCGAGACCAGATTCCCAGCGGTGTCCCGCACTATCTGGGTTGGAAAGGAAGCCTCGTTCTGAAGCATGACGTTGGGATCGAGCGTCTGAATGCTGTCGGTCTCATCGATACTCCAGTAGGTCAGCGCTATACGAAGCCCCGGGACGTAGTGGCTCGAGTAAACGAGACCTAATGTTCGTGACAGACCGAGCTCGGGCTTCGCATTGGGGTTACCTCCACTGATCAAGGTCGCCATGACCGGCTTATCCCCGTGAAGCGGATCGAAAAACAAGGTATCTGGTGTCACCGTCTGCGGCGTATAGAGCGTGTACAGGCTCGGAGCTTTGAAGGCTTTGCTATACGTGCCGCGAAGAAGAAGATCCTCAATCGGTCGCAGTTCGACACCGGCCTGTGGGGTGAACTTCCCCCCAAAATCCGTGTAATGGTCATAGCGACCCGCAACGGTTGCTGCGAGAACCTCTCGCGTGGCGCCATCCACACGTGTTTCGGCGAGCGTGATATGCGCCTCCGCAAAACCGGCGACTACGCCGCGAGCATACTCAGGTCCGCCTAAAGGACTGCCCTGAACAGAGATATTGTTCCAAGCTACCAAATCGTGTTCGTACTCGCCTCCGACAACGATCTTGATCCGATCTGCGCCCGGTATCTGACCTCGGGCAAAGGCCGTCACGTCGGCAGTCTGGCCACGATAGTGCTCTTCCTGATCGGGGTAGACCAGAGATTGGAGCAGCGCCGGTGACCCACTCGGTGCGTCCACGAAAGGATTGAGTGCAGTAGCGGGATCGGAGGAGTTCAGCGCATTAGTAACGAGGGCGCTGTTCTGCTGATCATAGGAATCATATTGAGAAGATTCGCCAGATAGCAGGGCGGAGGCCTCCCACTCCCACGAGGCAATACTGCCTCGGGCTCCCAGCACGGCGCGGCTAAAGTCCGTATCGAGTTGATAATGCGCGATGCCAGCATTCGGGTCGACCATCGCCACACCCACCGTCTGCCCGAAAGGATTGTAAGGATTGGCTGCGCCAACGGTCCAGAAAGGAATTCCGTCGATGGGGTCCCCGAGCAATGCCAGCGAAGGGAAGAACTGCTGCGTTTGCTTTACATGCGAATACAACAACTCGGTGAATAACTGGGTACCGCTTGTGACATCGAGGTGCCCCGCGACGTAGAGCCCCGCCCGAGTCGTCCCCGGTATGAGATCCCCGTAGGAATACGGAGTGCGCGTTATGCACGAATTGACCGTTCCGGCCGTGGCTGCAAAGTCCGCGACTGTTGCAGTTCCCTTGAGACCTGACGGTACGGCAGCGTACGTCACAGATGTCTTGCCACCGTCAAAACTGAAGCCATTCGGGAACAGTACGTTGCCGGGGCTGCAGGAGTAGCGGTAGAAGTTCGAGAAATTCATCGAACCTCCGGGATCTGCGCCACGGATGATATCTCCGCGATCGGCGCCGTTAAGCGCCGTGCGATCCTGGTAAGTGGCGATTGCGGATAGCGAGCCATTCTCGAATTTGCGTCCCCAGAGCACAGAAACATTCGCATCATGCATTCCTTCGGCGCCGCCGTAGGTCAGTTTGGTATCGAGGCCGTCGAAATTGTCATTCAGCACGATATTCACCACCCCACCGATGGCGTCCGAGCCGTACACGGCTGAAGAGCCCTCCGAAACGACTTCTACTCGCTCGACTGCCGCAAAGGGAATATTGTTGAGATCAAAAAAGACGTTGCCCGAACCCCCCTGTGCTTGGGCCGGTGAGCTTTCGACTCTGCGACCATTGATCAATACCAAGGTCGTCCCGACGGGCAGTCCATGCAGCGTGACGCTCGTGCCACCCACGACGTTCTGGAACAGATTTTCGGTGCTGGCTACGGAAACGTCGGGAAGCGTATTCAGGAAATCCGTAAGCGTCGTTTGACCACTGCGATCGATATCGGCGCGAGTGAAAACTTTGACCTCCTGCGCTCCCTCTGGTCCGGTCAGCGGGATTCGTGTACCTGTGATAGTGACCTGCTCAAGCTCACCCGATTTCGCCTTTTCGTTTGCCATCGTGGCCTGGGTCTTCTCAGACGTTTCCTTGCCCGTGTCATTTTTCTGCGGTGTATTCTGAGCTACTAGCTCATTAGCTGGCGACTGAGTGTCTGAATTTTGGGTGTCGGCCCCACGCCCAATCGTCCAACTCAGCATCGTGAGCGCTGATAAGGAGAGCTGGCGCCAACCAACACTTCGGTGATAGGTCGTTCGCATATTTCTTCTCCCCTTCGGCTGAGCGTCGAGCGTGGCCCCTTCAAACGAGCTCTCAACGTATCTCAGCTCGAACGTCAGTACCCAAACAACCACCGGGTCTGACCCTCGCCTCTTTGCAAGGGTATCTTACAGCTTTTAATTTTTTGTCGACAGAATGCCGTGCCAGACAAAGTCCGGTGCCGAGCAACTATGCGACGACGATGGACCCGTTCGATCTATACCTTCGTTCAATGGACGGTCTTTGCATTTGCGCGATCGATGCTGTCGGCAGCGCAGCAATCTCAGCGCATTTCCAACGAGCGACGCCACCACGCCACACCCTGTCGCGCACGGATAATTCGCCGCGATCGTTGACCGAGAGTAGTCGTTATACAAAGGTTCAATGGCTCGCCTCTGGCGAACATCGGAAAGTAATTGAATGGACGATCGATTAGATGCCACGGAGCTGTGCCGTTCGCTCAACGCAGCGTCCAACGCTCCCATCGGGCGGGTGCTGATTAACCGACAACAGCTTTTGTGTTTGTCGAACAGGGTTGCAGCGATGTGAGAACGGCGTCGTGATGCGGTTCAGTCTGCGTTTGTCTGATAACCAGCTCCGAAGGGAGAGTGCAATGAGTAAGTCGAGGTGGCTTGGCGTGACGAGCACTGCCGTCATTCTGGGTGGAATTCTTTCCGCGTGTGCAGATAACCCGACTGCCGCGAAAACTGATGCGCGCATAACCGCCGATGTTAAGGCGGCGATCGCTCGACACCCGGATCTCGGCCCACCGAACGAGATCGCCGTCGATACCCGCGACCACGTCGTGTACCTCTCTGGCCTCGTCGACACCAGTCTCACCGCCGCGAATGCGCAAGACGTTGCGAGCCACGTTCGTGGCGTAGCTCGTGTGGAGAGCAATATCAGCGTGGACAGATAGGCGATGCCGGCAGCACGGCCATTGTTCCACCTGCATCTCGTCGCGGTATCCGGAAACCTGGGTGTCATGCCGAATGCGCAATTTTTAGTGAATTTATTGGAGATCAACCATGCCTGAGACAAGGAAAAACGGCAAACAGACCGCCGGCCAGCTACTGGTTAGAAGTCTGGTTCAGCAAAACGTGAAGCACATATTCGGCATCCCGGGTGGGAAAATCATGCCGACCTTTGATGTGTTGCGTGATGAAGGGCCGCAGCTGATCGTCTGCCGGCACGAACAGAACGCCGCATTCATGGCGGCCGCGGTGGGGCGCTTGACCGGAAGGCCTGGAGTCGTTCTCGTCACCTCGGGACCTGGCACCGGAAATCTTGTGACCGGAGCGGCCACAGCCACTACTGAAGGCGATCCCATGGTGGCAATTGGCGGCGTCGTTCCCCTGCCCGACACGTTGAAACAGACTCACCAATCGATGGATTCGGTCGCCATCATGAAACCGGTGACGAAATTCAGTGTCGCCATTAACTCACCGGAGGCGGCCGGTGAGGCGGTCCTGAATGCTTTCCGAGCCGCCGTCACGCCTCGCCCCGGGGCGTCCTTCATCGCGTTTCCGAGAGATGTGCAG
>Ga0187783_10004740_pt1 | contig 10057 bp, 10 predicted proteins | sample 1015_SJ02_MP02_2_FD_132471 | JGI IMG/M metagenome (GOLD analysis project Ga0187783, IMG submission 132471) | Tropical peat soil microbial communities from peatlands in Department of Meta, Colombia - 1015_SJ02_MP02_20_MG | ecosystem: Environmental > Terrestrial > Soil > Wetlands > Peat | place... | reverse complement strand
GGCGGCGGCATTCTAACTAACTTTAATTGAACAACTTACGAGGTAGAGTGGGGTGATTCACGTCGGCGAGGGCGTGGGTAGCATTCGCGGCCTGGCTCGGATGTCAGTGCAAACCTGCACTTGCCTCGGAGCTAGCAACCGCGCGTATGGCGCGGTTTCGAGGGCGCCTCCGCTTTCTTACCTCGCCTGGATCTGGACTGACGCGACGTGATTTTCCCACTCGAGCTGAATCGTTCCCGTGTTTCCGGTGGTCGTAATCGTATAGCGCAGCTTCTCGACCGGTGCTTTGGGCCTATCCATCTTCAGATCCATCCGGCCGAGGTCCATGCGGGCGTTGTAGATGTGACCGCCCTGGCCGGTTTGCCTGTTCACGATGAGTTTCCAGTTGTCGGGATCCTTCACCAGCACATACAAACTGTAAGTTCCAGCAGGCACGTAGGCACCACCGATATCTAGATCGGCGCCGGTGATGAGCGTCGTGGCCGCATTGGCGCCCGCGCGCCAGACCGGGTAGGTCCACTCCTTCGAGAGCAACCCTGCGTCGCCAAAGATTTGACGGCCGCGCACGGAAGGTGCCCCGTACTTGATAGTGATCGGCTTGCCGGCAATAGTCGCGGAAGCTTTCGCTCCGGGGCTCGCGAGTAGCAACTCAACGACGCCAATCAGAGCGACGAACATTCTGGGTGTTCTCATCAGTGATTACTGTGCCGCGCACGCACCACGTAGCGATGACCCGCCCGAGCCGCTTCGGCGTGGGTCCATTCGAGCTTCCGTTCCAAAATCCATGCCACCGCGAGTCTTCTGCCAACCCTGCAGGCAGTCCCAGAACGACTGCTCGATTTTCAGTACTCCCTGGGCATCACGAGCGCGACCGTTTCGAACGGGAATTCACTGGCCAAGACCTCGCCGACCTGCTCACGAACCGGGCAATCAGGCCGCCGCACGGCGTCCGTAAGATAGGAGATCATACGACAAATCATCCGCCGGTTTCCGCATGGCTGATCCACGTCCTCGTAAGTTGAGGATCAACATACAGATCGGGAGCGTGGGATCAGGGCAGGAAACGTGCTCCTCTATCGGCATGGTCCATCCGCCTGGCCAATACCTGCCATAAAGCGCACACTGCTTCGCGCGAAGGTGAAGTGGGCAATCCCATGATCCGGCCGAACTCATTGCTTCCGCAGGCCTGTCCATTGTCCATCGGCACGGCCCTCCACTTTCATGCGTCCCTTCGCTGAGTCTTCATCGATCCAACCAGCAAGTGTTGCTGTCACGGGCGCTTGCGTGTCAGGCCACGTTCCACTAAAAGTAAGCTCGACATAGCCATTGCGCCAGGTGCCGCTGATTGGCCGATCCTTGCCAAAGTCGCCTGACCATGCGCCTCTCAACACGTTGCCCTCGCGGCGGAGCTCCATCGTTCCTCTATATTTGCCATAATCGGTGGCACACTCGACCGTCCAGCTTCCTGCAGCCTCACCGTTATCCGTTACAGGCTGCGACTGCGCAGGCGTTACTCGAACATTCGAGAAATACGCTTCTTCCCCGGCATAGCCCCAGAGTGCAATGCCGCCCTGCAGGAGCTCGCCTTTCAAACCATTGACGATCAGGCTTGGATTTTCCGATCCATTGACAAAGAGCTTTGCAGTCCTTCCGTGAACCTCGATCCTGACTCTGCTCCAGCGCTCAGGCTGCAGATCCGCCCAGGACTCGTAAAGCCATGGCCATTCCCTGCGGAGCTTGTACCAGTCATATCCCGGAGCGGCAACGTACTGCACGGAATGGTTCCGCATCGCCTGATCTTCGGAACGCGAGTTCCCAGGCCGAAGGTAAAACAAATCGTAGCGCGAAGCGTCCGTGCTCGTTCGAAATGCGATTCCCACAAATCCGGGCATTCGAACACCGGGCGGCGTAGTCGTCTTCAACGCAATGTCCGCCTCGATTGTCCCATCCTGAATCTGAATCCCCTTCAGAAACGCGAAGACCTCCTGACTCGACTGTTGCGTAGTGAGGCGCAGTGCCTTGTGCCCCTGATACTCCACTGTTTCCGCTTTGCCGCCGGTGATGAGCAGATCATTCGGATCGGCGAGGACGAAGCCCTGCAAGCCCGATCCCGCCTTAGAACCGGCCTGTGGATAAGCGGAGACCGCCGCAAAAGCGGCGGCCAATATGATCACAGCAATCCGCAACGATCCAGTTCCATGAGTAGTGGATGACTCCGTGTGCGCTCTCATCGGATGCAACCTCGTGCTTCACTGAGATTTCTTGTGCAGAAAGAAAAAGCCCCGAATGACCTACCTCGATGCCAATTTATTTCGGTGTTTCGCAGGTAAAGTTGGAGGCCTCGTTCGGATCGCCAGAGCCCTTGTAGCGAGCTTCTTGTGGGTAGGGGCAGAGCGGGCGGCTGAGCTTCGCTTTGGCGTCCGGGCCGCGGCCTTCGAGCTTTGAGGCGATCAAGGCGGGCGGAGCTGTGCCCTTCTCGACCCATTGTTCGAGCGCGACATACATGTTGTGCTGCGGGTCGTTGGAGACACTGAGGCCGTTTTCGCCGAAGACGTCGGGGCCAGGGCCGCCGGCGCAATGCTGCATTCCGGGCACCATGTACAGCCGCAAGAACGAATCGGCATCCGGCTTGCCCATCTGTTGAATCACGGATTCATAGTAATTGATGCTATTGAGCGGTGAAATCGCAGCATCGCTCCAGCCGTGGTACACGATGAGCTTTCCGCCGCGCGCGTGGAACGGCTTTAGATTCGGGTCGTTGGAATTGAGAACGTTGGCGAATTTCCTGTCCGAAGTCGCGAGCGCCTCGTCGAGATTCGCCTTTTTGTAGTCCCATCCCGCGTCGTCATAGACCATGTCCGCGAAATAGCCGTAGTCGAAGGCGAAGAGAAGCGCCTTGGCGGGCACGGGACCGGTGATCCAAAGCGGCCACCCGACTTGGCCTTCTTCGCCGCCGGGCATGAAGCCCGGGAAAATCGCTTTGCCCTTGGAATCCGTTGCTCCTCGATAGAGTTTTTTCAAGGCGATGACCTGCGCTTCAGTGAGGCACGAATCGGAATCGGCGCCTTTGCACAAAATGGTGGAAGGATCGAAGTGGCATTGACGCGGGTCATTCAAAATGCCGTCCTTGATACCGTCGTTTGCATCGCACGCAGCCAGCACGGCTTGCGCAATCGCAGGAATTTTGCTGCTGGGAATATAACTGTTGGCGTCAAACGTGGTGGCCTGCGCGTCCCACAAAGCGCTAGTAAGGAGATGCGTCCAGTAATTCGCCGGAGCCCCAGCAAGGATGCCGTCGTAATCATCGGGGAAGCGCTGCGCTTCCATCAAAGCCTGGCGGCCGCCGTTGGAACAGCTCGCAAAATACGCATGTTTCGGAGCGCCACCGTAAAAGGCCTTCGTGGTGGCTTCGCCGACGATGGTCATTTCGTGAATGGCGCGGTATCCAAAGTCGATGATCTTCTCAGGATGGCCGAGTGCCCAGGTGGCCTCGCTGCCGTTGCCTGCATGACCGGTATCGGTAGCGGCGGATGTGTAGCCCTGCGCGACGGCGAGTCCCAGTGAGCTCCAGTCTATTTCTCCGGCGAAACCGCCATTACCCTGTCCGCGGAATTTGCCGTTCCAGTCGCTCTCGGGCATCCACACTTCGATCTTGATGTCCGAATCCGGGGTCGGCTTGGAGACTGCGCTGACACGGCAAAACGCGGGAAGGTGTTTGTAAAAGGCGGGATCGCCAACCAGCCAGGGAGTTGCAGACGCCGGCGGCGTAAATGCCCCGGCCGCGACAGTTTCTGCGGATGAAATTGTTGTGTGTGGAAGGGCGAGATGAGCGAGTTGTTCGCAGGACTGCGATGCAGCGTAAGCAGGGCTGGCAAACAAGCAGAGGGTGACGAAAAGCACGGCAAGCGTGAAGATGTTCACGAGGGACTCCTCTCCCGACATTACGCATTGGTTTAGACACTTATTTCGTGCATGGTACATGAAATAGACACGGGTGCGAAATCCCCAAAAGGGAGATTTCACTTGGTCGGCGGGGATGGAGCGGGAGGTCAACCGGGTCACGCGTCTGGCGCAGCAGCTTCTGTTTGGAGTGAAACCGACTGACCCGTGGTCACTCGCGCTGGCTATCCACGCGCTCGTCTCCGTAGCGCTTGTGGCCAGCTACATTCCCGCGCGACGCTGATCGCGGTTGGGAGAAACAACGCCACCCACGAGGCACAACGGCAGCGCAGTGCCTGGAATCACTGAGGGGAAATGTTTTTGGCCCAAGGTTTATCACGATTCTCTCTCAGTATTTTGTCTACTTTCGTCTTCCTCGATCTTTCCCCCTCGACCCTTCCTGATCAACAGATCGAGGATATTTCAACTCCGCAACTGAAACTTCAGCATGTTCTTGGTCACGATATCTCTTAGATCGGTGACTTCCTTGAGGTGGCCGAGGACAAAAGCCGTCAGCTCGTAAGATTGCCTGTCGACCGGCGGCCGGCTAATATCATGACCGGTCGCAACCCAAGCTACGATGCCAGTCACCAGGTTCGGGAGATCGGAATCGGTTGCTCTGTCTTCGCGCTGTGGCGAAAGATAATCGTGAACTGTTTCGGCGAACCTCGAAGTCTCGATGAGATCTAGTCCTTCTTTTGTAAGTTCCATCCCGTCTCCAAATCTTGGATTTCCGTCGAGGCCTTGGCGGCACCTCGATGCTGGGCAACAGGTGGTCGTCGACCCGCGCAACCCGCTGATTGTATCGCCAACTCCTGATTAACGCCTAACCGGACATCTCTTGGAATTGGAAAGGGACATCGTTACCTCCTGACGACGCTGATGAGCACACACTAAATCTCAGCTCAGGGCGATAGCATCCTTGATGGACTTTGGGTGGGCGAACCCTCGCCTGCTCTACAGGCGCTGTGTTCCCCGTTGCAGCTCGACGAGCAAGGGGCGAGAGAAATCTCGCCCCTCGCCGCCGATGTCCGGCTTGAAGAGTGGCTCGCCGCTAGACCTTGGCAGTTGCAAATTTCCGATACGTCGCATACTCGACGTCAAAGTTCTTGACGATGGGCGTTTGTTCCACGAATTTCGCGACGATTTTGGAAACTTCAGGATAGACTTGCCGGTGGTAGGCTTCTGCGTACTCCTTTTCCTCCCACAGGCTGATGGCGACTGCTTCATTCTTCGTTGGCGTCAGGAAGAGCAATTCCTCGAGAAAACCCTTCTGCCGCCGCAGAACCGGTAGGATCTCATTCTCGAAAACAACGGGGAATTCCTTCTCAAAATTGGGCTTCAACTGAAGGGTTACGTGACGTGCAAACATAATTTGCTCCCATCTGCGAGTGGGCGATGGCGCCGCCGCATCTAAGCCCCGGCCTACTGGCGGGTATTTCCTGCCGCCAGACAAATTCGTGAGCGCATATACGCGGAAGTTCAATCCGCCCACTCGCCCCATCTGTGCCACAGCAGAGATCCCTTTGCAGTGTCCCTAATCATGGTTCTGCGTGATGGCAGACACAGGATTCCGTTTGACAGAAGTTTGTTCCCATTCGCTTTCGCGGCCTCAGGCCCGCGCCGGCATCACACCTCGCCTGAACGCGAGTGAAGTTTCCCTTGGTTGCCTCGGATGGCCCGAAGGTGGACTTGGGACAAGGTCCGTGCCGACGACCGGATCGCGCTGCTTGCTGAACCCGAGGCCATCGAGCCTGAGTTCCGTCGGTTCTCTGCTCTCCGCAGTTCGTCTCCGAAGGTAGGGGCTGAGGCATACCTACTCGCCTTTGCCGCGGTTGCCGGTCTTAAGCTGGTTACGTTTGACCGGGGCTCCGTTCGCTGGACGCCGACTTGGGCTGGTGCGGGATGACGTAGACGCCGACGAAGCAGCTACGTTCCCCTTTGAAAATCTGGCCCCTGATGTCCTATCAGGCGATTTGGGCATCACTTCGCAGGTAGGGTCGCTGCAACATTCCGCCGCAGCAGCGAGCGGTCGTACATCGCCGCATATCCCAAATACTGCTGCTCGACCGTTCGCGGATACTCGAGCCGTACGGATTCGAATTTGCCGTCGGCACTGAATTGCGCGACAAGCAGGGAATTGATACCCGCCCAGTACGTCGGAAGATTGAGTCGCTTGTACCGAGCGATCACCGCATCGCGCAGCGCCGGATCGAAGTGAACGCCGTACTTGTCGACCAGCGCCTTGATCGCCCCGTAATCGCCTTCTGCCTTGATGCGCATCAATTCGGCTAACAGCCTCCCCACGCCCTCGCGCATGAATTGGTAATCCTTCACCTCGATGTACGCCTTGCCGTCGCGATTGAACTGTTCGATCGACCCCGGCACGCGATCGCGGATATAGTTCACGATCAACTGCCGGTCTCGCTCGTGGTCCTCCTCGATGGTGTCTCCGCGCGGTATGTGCCGCAGTTGCGTCAACGCGACCTGCGCCGCCGAATCGTACATTGCCTTCGCCACTTCCTCCTGGTTCGACACTAGCCCGAGCTCCTTCAGCTTTGGGTCCCACGCGTTCCACAACGCCATTAGGTCCGCGCGCCCTTCTTCGAGCGTCGAATAGTATTCCCGAAGGTAAGGTTCGGACCCGCCCTTCAGCCGCGCGCTCAGTCTTCCCGAACCATGGCCGATGACTTCGTGCAACGCAGTCATCAGATCTTCCGCCTCATCGCCATACTTCCGGTGGCGCTCGGCGGTTTCCGGAGTGGCGGTAAATTCCCCGAACGCTGCCTGCCCCAACACGCTATTCAGCGCGCGCGTGCTGCTCGTGAACAAAAAGTTCTTGGTCCCGTATTTTTCGTGAATGTCATTTTCGTTCGGCAGATTGTCGCCGATTGTCGACACGCTGAAATCGCCCGTTTCGGTCAGCGTCTCGATCGCCTTCACTACCGGTGGCGTAAACGACTGCCGCTTATACTGCTCGGCCCATGGCGCCTTCTGCTCGAAATAGTTCGCGTTTTGCCCCAGACGAACCATCGTTTGCGTGATCGGCTTGTTCGTCACGCAAACGAAACTTTGCGAGCTGCCCTTCGCGCTCCGCGCGTCGCGGTACACTTCAATGAACCCATTGTCGAAGTCCACGGCCGGGTTGTTTTGCACCCAATCCGCCCCGAACTGCAGCCAGTCCGCGGCATCGCCCGTCTGGTAATAGCGGATCAGGTCGCCGATCGCCTTCCTTTGCGCGGGCTCGGCGACTTGCTGTGCTCTCGCCAGATATTCGTTCGCGCGCTTGAGGAACGTGGCATAAAGCCCCGGCGGAACCTTTCCGTCCGGCGTGCCTGCGCGATACACCTCCTCGTGCATCTTGCCGTCCTTGCCTTTCACCACGCGCGAATTCAGGGGATGCGTGTCATGGAAGCCGTTCAGGTCCGCAAGCGTAACGCCCTCATAGTATGTATTCGAACTTGCCTGGATGATGTCCTGCCCGCCGCGCGGGCTTTTCGCCGTCAGCATGGGATCGAAGTTCGGATCGAACAGCGATGCGCGCAGCTGCTCGAGTTCACGATCGAGTTCCGCGGGCGTGGTTAGCGCTGGCAAGTCGCCGGATTTCGTCGCGAACGCGCCGTCCTTCTGCGCCGCCAGTGCCGTTTGCTTCAGCTCTTCAAACGTGAACGCAGGCGTGAATTTTTGCGATGTGGTCTCGTTGTGATTCCCGAGGTTGGCCCAGAAGAGCTTCGTGAACTCGGCGATCTTCGTCACCGCGGGAGCATCGGCATTCGAGTGCGCCAGGATGCCTTCGAGCAGCCGCTTCTGCCGCAGCCCGAATCGCGAGAACTGGTCGTACGCAATCGGGTCGATGGCGATCGACGCTTGTGCTAGCCAGTACGCAAGCTGCTTCTGCCGCGCATCGAGCGGCTCGAAGCTGCTCGCCTCCACGCGCACAAACCCAGTGTCGCCGACACGCTCGACCAGCGCACTTTGCTCCGTCGCTTGCCCGGAAGCCGTCGCGCCGCACAGTAATACAAATGCTCCGGCGCAAAATAAAGGAATGAACGCACCGATTCGCTTGATCATGTTCGCTCCTGTCACGCGGAGTATGAACGCCCTCCCTGCGCCCCTGCAACTCGCGGAACGCCACCCTCGACGGTGAGATCGTTTGTCTGGATTCGGAAGGACACAGCATTTTCAATGACGTGCTCTCCGGTTGGGTTTTTCATGAAGCAACAAAGCGAAGAACGACTGCTCCTCACGGAAGCGGCCCCAGCGTTTTCCGTTGAGCTTCGGCGACTTCTCGAAGAGCAGGGCGAATCCGAATTGGCTGCACAGGTGCGAACGAAATTTCCCGCTTCCATTACGGTCTTCACTCCTTAGTTAGAAATCCGTACAGTCTGGACGCAAGTACTATTGCCGAAATCAAAGCCCGGATCTAGCTTTGAGTCAACCAAATCCGTCGCTGGCCAAGGAGCCGAACGGTGCAGAAACTTCGGAGGCAACGGCGGAGTAGGCGGCTGCCTTTGTCCATTCCGGTGCGTGTTTACGGACGCACCACTGAAAACCGACCATTCCGCGACGTTACCGAGACAAACACGGTGAGCGTTCATGGTGGACTGCTGACGTTGGCTGCGAAGGTACAGCGGGGCCAAACCGTGCTGCTAGTCAACGCGATAACGGAAGAAGAGCGCGAGTGCCGTGTTGTGTACGTCGAATCAAAACTGTGGGGGAAAAGAAAGATAGGCGTCGAATTCACAAATAACAGCGGCGACTTCTGGCATGTCTACCCTTCTTTGATTCATTCGAAGTAATCCTGGGAACAAACGCCGCACCTGACGCGTGCCACTTTGCCCGAAGTTGGACTGAAAGTCCTGCCGGCTCAAACGGTCGATGCAACACTTGCCTGAAGTTTACTCGCGGGAGTTTCGAGGCCTAGCGTTTTTCTCGGTCGTTGGTTCAAGCGCAGCCAGACTTGGTCGAGCTGCGTTTGAGAGTAGGTGGACACGCCTTGATCTCTTCACTTCGCGCGAGGCCTGACCTTGGAGATCCGAGTGCAGTAGAGCACGCAAAACGCTGGGCGAACTTGAAATCAGCAACATAGCAGCTGTTGTCGCCTCCAGTGTTCTGCCATAACTCTCCGTCATGTTTCGTTTCAGTAGTCTCTGCTTCGGAACGCTGGTTCGCCTCTTTCGCTCGCACCAAAGTCTCCTCCTTAGTTTTGGGCGCGGATGGCGCCGTTTGAGCACGACAAGCTGTTGACGAAGTGCCAGATTCTCGAACCATTGGCGGCGTCCACCACCGTTTGTCGCGAGCGCCCTCAAATGCTAAAAGCCGGCCCAGTCATTGCCCTCAAATGCGGCCGGGCGGTATGCTACCAGTCTGATCTGGAGTCCAAGAATGGAGACCCCGGTTCAAAACCCAACTTCGTCATGCTAAGTCGTTGAATCTAAACGGGCGGAAAGCGTAATGATGAGAACTCCGGAGTGAACATGACCGAGGCGGTAAAGAATGCAGTTGCGGCAGAGCCGATCACCGACGAGCAGGTGGCACAATGGCGCAAGGACACCCCGGGCTGCGCCAACCGGATCCATCTGGATAACGCGGGCTCCGGGCTGATGCCGCAAGCCGTGCTGAACGCTATCACCGGCCACTTGAATCGCGAAGCCAACTTTGGCGGCTACGAAAGCGCGGATGAAGCCGCGCCCTCGATTGCCGAAAGTTATGCAAGCGTGGCCCGCCTAATTGGGGCGCAAACGCACAACATTGCCGTCGTGGAGAATTCTACGGTGGCATTCTTTCAGGCGCTCTCTGCATTCGATTTTCAGCCCGGCGACGTAATCGTTACCACGCGCAATGATTACATATCTAACCAGCTCGCTTACCTGTCATTGGCGCAGCGCCGCGGTGTTCAGGTGGCGCGCGCCGCCGACCTGCCGAGCGGAGGCGTAGATCCGCAATCCGTACGCGAGTTGCTGCGCAAACCTCGTGCACGCCTACTTGCTGTCACATGGGTGCCGACGAATTCGGGGTTGATACAGCCGGTGGAGACGCTCGGGGAAATTGCGGAATCCGCCGGAGTGCCGTACCTGATCGATGCGTGCCAGGCTGCTGGAGAAATAGCGATGGATGT
>Ga0187783_10004739_pt1 | contig 10057 bp, 7 predicted proteins | sample 1015_SJ02_MP02_2_FD_132471 | JGI IMG/M metagenome (GOLD analysis project Ga0187783, IMG submission 132471) | Tropical peat soil microbial communities from peatlands in Department of Meta, Colombia - 1015_SJ02_MP02_20_MG | ecosystem: Environmental > Terrestrial > Soil > Wetlands > Peat | place... | reverse complement strand
TACACTACCTTCATATGTCCATTACCCCGTCCCAGCTGCGCCGAGGCTTTGTGGCGGGTGCGATGCTGTTCGTTTTGATCGTGGCCGGGGCGTATTTCTACGCCCGCCACCGCGTACAGAATGCCTTGACCCAGGTTCCGGAAAGGATCGGCGTCGAGATCCAGCAGACAGCTACAGGATTTACCGTGTCCAAGTCCGAGCAGGGTCGAACCTTGTTTAGGCTGGAGGCCAACAAGGCAGTGCAATTTAAGCAAGGCGGCCAGGCCGAACTGCACGATGTCACTATCACTCTCTACGGTCGCGACTCCAGCCGTTATGACCGGATCTATGGCTCCAATTTCGACTACCGCCAGCAGTCGGGAGAGGCCATCGCACGTGGCGAAGTTCAGATTGATCTCGAAGCGAATCCCGAAGGTGTTCGCACTGCCGACCAGGCCCCGCCTCAAGCCCTCAAGCAGCCTATCCACTTGAAGACCAGCGGCCTTGTCTTCGAGCAGCGGACGGGTGACGCCTACACCAAGAACAGAGTTGACTTCCGTCTTCCCCAAGCTACCGGGTCGGCCATGGGCCTGAACTACGTTGCGAAAACCAATGTGCTTACGCTTGAGTCCCAGGTCGAATTTGAAACCAGCGATGCGGGTCATACCCGAATTCGTGCTGTGCGGGCGGTGGTCGAAAAGGTTCCCCGGCAAGTGACGCTCGCTCAGCCCAAACTGCAAACGGAAGCACGTACTGGCCAGGCCGAGAATGCGATACTTTTTCTCCGACCCGACAACAGCCTCGATCGTGTGCTGGCCTGGGGAAACGTCTCGATTCAGGAAAAGGGGAAGCGAGATGCCACCATCCAGGCGGACCAACTTGAACTGATGATGATCGATTCGAACACGCCGCGCCAGGCTGTCTTTACCGGAGCGGTAAAGGGCGCGGTTGGAGGTAACCAACCCATGTTCTCCGATGCCGGCCGCGTCGTCGTCGATCTTTCGAGCGACCGCCGTTTGACGAAAGTTCGGGCGGAGAATGGAGTTCGACTGGTCGAGTATCAGGCGGCTTCTCCCGCTTCCACCCCTCGCGAGAAAGTGGCCGTTACCGCGCCCATCATAGATTTCTTTTTTAACCAGGACAGCCTCCTCGAGCAGGCGGTAACCTCCGGGCCGGCGCAGATTACCCTTCCCGGGAGCGGCCAGGGAGAAGTCTTGCTTACGGCGGGAGAGTTTCGTGCCCACTTCGATGAATCAGGCCGACTTTCCTCGGTTCATGGCTCCCCCGATGCTCGCGTTGTCAGCCAGAATCCAGGTGAGGGGGATCGCATTAGCACCAGCCAGGCGCTCGACGGGGAATTTGATTCCCGGGGTGAGATTCGATCGATCCTCGAGTCCGGCGGCGTCGCATACGTGGACGCGGCCCGAAAGGCATGGAGCGATCGCGCCCGCTACACACCCTCCGATCAGATGCTCGTGCTCAGCGGTTCCCCTCGGGTGACCGAGGGCCAAATGACAACCACGGCACGCGCCATGCGCCTGAATCGCGCCACCGGAGACGCCGTCGCCGAAGGCGACGTGAAGAGCACGTATAGCGACCTGAAGCCACAACCGAGCGGAGCGCTGCTCGCTTCATCCAGCCCAATCCACGTGACGGCCCGAACCATGACGCTCCACCGAGATTCTGCCGTCGCCCTGTACACGGGAGATGCACGACTCTGGCAGGACGCCAATCTGGTCGAAGCCACCTCGATCGAGTTCAATCGAGATCGCCGCTCGATGGTTGCTCATGGGACTGAAAACCAACCCGTATCCACAGCTCTGGTTCAGATTGAGAAAAACGGGAATCCAGTCTCCGTGGCCCTGCGCTCATCCTTTTTGTCGTATGCCGACAGCGAGCGCCGGGTCCACCTCGAGGACAACGCGGTGGCGAATTGGGATGGGGTCACGATCACCAGCCAAAAAATGGATGCGTTTCTCGAGCCCCGAGGCCAGGATGAAAAATCCGCTGTGTCGAGGGGACGGCTCGAGAGAATTGTTGCCTCTGAGCAAGTAGAGGTCCATCAGACGACGCGACAAGCGGTGGGCAATCAGTTGACCTACAGCGTTCAAGAGGAAAAATTTGTGCTAACCGGCGGACCGCCTAGCATTTTTGATGCCGAACGCGGTAAGATTACTGGGGTTTCGTTGACTTTCTATAGGGGCGATGATAGGGTGCTCGTGGAAGGAAACAATTCATCCCCCACAGTAACCCAAACGCGAGTGGCACGATAAATGCGTACGTTGGCCACCGACGAGATCGGAAAGTCCTACCGCGGTCGCCGGGTCGTAAACGGTGTAAGTCTTCGCGTTGAGCAGGGTGAAGTCGTTGGTTTACTTGGACCTAACGGCGCCGGAAAGACCACAACCTTCTACACCATTGTAGGCTTGATCCCCCCGGACACGGGTCGGATTCTGGTTGACGACGACAACATTACGGATCTGCCCATGTATTTGCGGGCACGTCAGTATGGAGTCAGCTATCTTCCTCAGGAAGCCTCGGTTTTTCGCAAGCTTTCGGTGGAAGAGAACATTCTGGCGGTGCTCGAAACGCAATCGGTCTCCTGGCACGAGCGCCGGGAGCGCATGGAGAAATTGATTGATCAGTTGGGCTTAGGGCACATCCGGCAGAACCGGGGATATGCTCTCTCCGGGGGAGAGCGACGCAGGGTCGAGATCGCCCGCGCCCTGGCGATCAACCCGACGTTCATTTTGCTGGACGAACCGTTTTCCGGAATCGACCCCCTGGCCGTGCTTGATTTGCAGAAGATTATTAGCGATTTGCGGGCGGGCGGAATTGGCATCTTGGTCACGGACCACAATGTACGAGAGACACTGTCGGTAACCGACCGAGCCTATATCATTGATGAAGGCCGGATTTTTCGCCAGGGAACGCCGGAGCAGTTGGCGAGCGACCCGGAAGTACGGCGGGTGTATTTGGGCGAGAGTTTTTCCCTCGTGTAAACTCAGGCGGTGCCGTTCGTCTTGGGTCGCTCCGTAGACGGGCCCAAAGGGCATGCCGACGGTTGGGGAATAGGTCGAGTTCGATTTATGGCGCTGTTACAACCCAAGTTGCATCTCAAGGTCTCGCAGAGACAGATCCTTACCCCGGGTCTGGTACAAATGGTCAGCGTCCTTGCGCTCAACAAATTGGAGCTCAGGGACATGATCAATGCCGAGATGGTTGAGAACCCCGTTCTCGAAGAACTGGAGGATGCCGTACCGCTACTCGACGACGTCGATCGCAAAAAAGAAGACCGCGACCGGCCGGCGCCAAATCCCGACGAGAACCCCATTGCCGCCGTCGAGAAGAAAGATCCCTTTGAAGAGATCGACTTCGGTTCATTTTTTCAGGATTATCTGGACCCTGGCTATCGCAGCCAGTGGCAATCGGAAGAGATTGAGCGACCCTCGTTTGAAAACTTCCTGTCGAAACCGAGCAATTTGACCGACCACCTGCTCTGGCAGCTCGGTTCGATCGTGACTCGGCCGGAGGTCCGCGAGGCAGCAGAACTGGTGATTGGCAATCTCAACGAGGACGGCTATCTCATCGCGAGCGATGAGGAACTGCTCGGAATTGCGCCGCCGACAGCTCCCGAAGCTGATGCCGCGGCGATCGCGAGCGTAGCGAACGAGGCCACGGCCCTCGGTTTGGCCGACGTGATCCCTCCTGCGGGTGAGCCGGCAGCGACGACCGGGGACTACCCTACCCCTCCTCCGGTCGAAGACTGGAAGGATTTTGGCGCCCAGAATTCCGAGACCAGCGCGGCCACCGCGATTGTGCCTGCGGCCGAACCGCCGGTGGCACCACCGGCCCCGGCTACGAATGTCGCAGCGGGGACCGCCTTTCGCGCCAATTTCACCCGTAAAGATCTCCACGAGGCCATTGAACTGGTGCGCCAGCTCGACCCGCCGGGGGTCGCCTGTCGTGATCTCAGAGAGTGCTTGCTCTATCAATTGCGCTTCGATCGACAGCAGCTGGAGTCCCAGAAAAACGGCAACGGGGACCGCGAAGCCACCCGGCAAGCCCTGGCCGATGCCATCGCTGTTGTCGACGAACATCTGCAGGCGTTAACCAACAAGCAATTCAAAGAGATCGCCAAGGCGGTGAACCGGCCGGTTGAAGCCGTGGAGCATGTCCTCGCTTTCATTCGCACCCTCGATCCACGCCCCGGGCTTCGCTACAACAAAATCGAGCCTCGACTGATCGAGCCCGACGTTGCCTTTGTGAAACACGGTGACGAATGGCTGGTGATCATGAACGATGAAGATGTTCCCCAGCTGCGCCTGAATCCGGCCTACCGGCGGCTGTTGTCCCGTGACGGCAATGACAAGGATACCCGCAACTACGTCAAGGAGCGCTACAAGTCCGCCATTCAGCTCATCAAGAACATCGAGCAGCGCAAGCAAACCATCATGAAAGTGTGTCACTCCATCGTCGCCCGCCAGCAAGAGTTTCTGGAAAGAGGCATTGATTCGCTCAAGCCTATGATGATTAAGGAGGTGGCAGAGGAAATCGGGGTTCATCCTTCCACCGTCTCGCGCGCGGTGGCGAGCAAATATGCTCATACCCCGCAAGGCGTCTTCGAACTGCGATACTTCTTCAGCGAGAGCGTCAATGGCCCGGAAGGCAGCAACACATCGTTGCTCATCCTCAAACGGCGGGTCAAGAAGCTGATCGAGGGAGAAGATCCCGCCCGGCCGCTTACCGACGAGCAGATCACCCGCATCCTCCAGTCGCAGGGTATCCAGGTCACTCGCCGCACGGTCGCGAAATACCGGGAGGACCTGCGCATCCCGAGTACCCACCAGCGCAGAGTAAAAAAATGATCACAGATCCATCCTGCAGCGGCCATCGCTTGGTCGCCAAAGCTCGGACGAGCTCGACGCGTCATCCTTTCCATCATGGCCGTTGAGCGCAAGACGAGCATCCTCAGTACTCGAGTCCAGCAAGCCGAGAGCGACGAACTCAGGAGGGCGCTCATGAACGTGGAATACACCGGCAGGCAGTGCGAAATTACTCCGGCGATTCGCAAGGAAGTGGAAACCCGCCTCACCAAGATCCGTAAAATCCTGGGCAACCGGTTCGAAACCAAAGTCATCCTGGTCGTTGAGAAGCATCGCCACAAGGCCGAAATCACCATCAAACCGCGGAATGGCCCTTTAGTCGGCGTGGCCCAGGCCGGGGACATGAATGCCGCTATCCATGAGGCGTTCGAGCATCTGGAGAATCAGGCGGTCAAATACAAAAGCCGGTGGCGCACTCGCAAACGACGTCAACCTCAGAGTTCAAGTCCCAGCCAATGGATCGGTGAGGATGGGGATGCCTCCGCTCGAGAAAAGGAAGGACACGCGATTCTCGACTTGGTGGCGCACAGATTTCCCGCGGTCGCCCCGTCTACGGCGGTTCACCTGGTGCGCTCTACCGAAGCCGTCGCCATACGTCCCATGACGCTCGAGGAGGCCATCAAGGAAGCCCACTTCCGCGACCGTGATGTATTCGTCTTCCGCGATCCCCAGGGCAAAGTCATGGTTCTGCATCGGACCCGAGATGGGAAGATGGAGTTGATCGAGGCCCCATGACCGAAACCAGATCAATCGGTCGTTGTCGGTAATCACCCCGGCTCAGCTACCGATTGGAGAAAGCTAGGCGTCCCCGGCTACTTCACCCCTTTGTCCGGATTCCATGAGCCCTGCAATTTGCGGACGTAGACGATCTGGCCGACGTGGTAGGCGTTGTGGGTCGCGATGTTGGCGATGCTCGGCGCCCACGCGGCAAGTTTTTGTTCGTCGGCGGTCTCGACCAGTTTCTCGAGATCGGTCATCACCTGGTCGAGCTGCTTGACGATATCGTTCCATTGTTTGCTGTCGAACTTGTTGAAGGTTTCGTCGTTGTTGCCGCTGAATTTTTCGTTGGTCTCTCCGCGCAAGCTGATCAGGGTGCGGCGATTCCAAAACAGCAGATGATAGGTGAGCTGGCCGGCGGAGTGGGCTCCGGCAGACGGCTGCCAGTTGGCCTGTTCGGCGGTGAGCCCGTCGACCGCCACGCTGATGGGCACAAACCAGTCCGCCTTATTGTGCGTGGTGTGAAGCTCATCGAGAAGCAGACTGCGCAAGGTTGCCGGCTTCTGCTGGTTTTGTGCGTGGCCGGGAAACGAGAGCGCCAGAACGAGAACCGGAAAAGCGAGCCTGGGGCTGGACTTCATGGCGATTGCTCCTTGAACTTGTTGTTCGGGAACAGCTGTGGGAATAGACGCTCGCGAATCATTTGGTTAGCAAGCTCTTCCTACTTCGCGTCCCGGTGAACCGTATCGATCGAGAACGCCGGCAGGCAAACCGCGACGTATTCCGCACCGCCTGCGGCCGGGGTGGAGTACTGCACCCATTCTCCACGATGCGCAATCACCGCCTGGCCGGCAGCCACATCGAGCGTGCCGCCCTGGTGTCGGACGCGCAGCATGCCCTTGAACACCAGCGTGAACTCGTCGAATTCAGGCTTCTGGCCCGGTTCCTCCCAGCCCTGCGGGCTACGCATGTGGGCGACGCTGATCGCAGGGGTATCGGTATTCGCTCTTCCGATGTATTCGTCGATCAGCTTCGGCCTGGTTCCCGGGGCAGGGATGCGAGTCGGTTGCTGAACCAGAGTGGGCATGAGTTCTCACCTCGAAATATCAATGTACCAAGAGGCTCCGGGGCCACAAAGCCTCGCACCCGCGAAAGAGTGTGGCTGATTCTTAGGATATTTGGCGGGTTGCTGGGTGCTACAATGCGCCGGTCTGGAGAAACGATTTAATGACTGCTTTGCGCTGCCTATTTCTCGTCCTGCTTTGGGCACGGATGGCCGAGGCTCCTCCCGCTACGCTCTCGGTTCACTGGGAAGAACTTACGGCCGACGATTTTCGCTCCGCCATCGAACGGTCCAAAGCCACCTGTCTTTTGCCCTTCGGAATCCTGGAGAAACATGGTCCCCACATGCCGCTCGGCACGGACTTGCTGAAGGTTCGTTCGGCTGCCCTGGCAGCGGCACGACGGGAGTACACGGTGGTCTTTCCCGAGTATTACTTTGGCCAGATTTTTGAGGCCAGGCACGAACCCGGAACGGTCGCCTACAGCACCCACTTGCAGCTGGAGCTCTTGCAGGAAACTACCGACGAAATGGCGCGCAACGGATGCAAGAAGATCATCATCATCAACGGCCACGGCGGCAACGAGAACCTGCTGCCCTTTTTTGCCCAGACCCAGCTCGAGAAACCGCACGATTATGTGGTTTACGTGCTGCCGGTGCTCTCTCGACCGCCCGGAGGACCGGCCAAGAAAAGTTCTGGACCCGATATGCATGCTGGTGAATCGGAGACTTCGAAGATGCTGGCGACCCACCCCGATCTGGTGCATATGGAACGGGCGAACCAGGAATCCGGGGCGGACCAGGCGCGTCTCCGCCTACCGGAAGATCTCTACACCGCGATCTGGTGGTATGCCCGCTTCCCTTACCACTATTCGGGTCAGGGCGCGGCCGCGACCCGGGAGCGCGGGGAATTTGAAATGAGCCGGTGGGAAGATACGATCGTCGAGGCGATTCGAGCGGTGAAAGCCGACCAGACGAGCCTTGCGCTGCAAAACGAATTCTTCGAAAAGGCCAAGCATCCCTTAAATACCCGGCCTTAGGAGGATCATCGAGACTACCATGTCATCCACCGTCCCGATTGCCGTCGGGCGCGAAGCGCCCACCCCGCAGCCTACGCCCGGTCCGCCCTCAAGGCTAGTGTCTCTCGACGTCTTTCGCGGGGCCACGATCGCGGCCATGATTCTGGTGAACAATCCAGGGGACGAGCGCACCACGTATTGGCCTTTGCGTCATGCCCAGTGGAACGGATGGACACCCACCGACCTGATTTTCCCCTTCTTTCTTTTCATCGTCGGGGTCGCCATGGCCTACTCCTTCCGCGCCCGGCTGAAACGCGGCCAATCGCGAGCCAGGCTCCTCGGGCACATCGTCCGCCGTGGTCTGATCCTGTTCGCCCTTGGCCTGTTTCTTAACGGATTTCCGAACCAGTTTCATCTCGGTTCCTGGCGAGTGTACGGCGTACTCGAACGCATCGCGGTCTGCTACATGATTTCTGCCGTCCTCGGATTGTGGACAACTCGGCGGGTCTGGATCGCAACCGTCGTGGGATGTCTTGCCGGCTACTGGATTCTGATGCGCTACGTTCCGGTGCCGGGATTTGGCATCCCCACCCACACGATTCCGCTGCTTGATCCGAACCGCAACCTGGCGGCCTGGCTCGACCGCAAGCTTCTGGCAGGTCACTTATACGACGGAACCCGCGATCCCGAAGGCGTCCTGAGCACAATCCCTGCGGTCGCGACCAGTTTGCTGGGCCTGCTGACTGGGGACTGGCTACAGTCGAGCCATCCGTTGAAAAGCAAGGCCGTTCGAATGACCCTGTTCGGAATCGCCGGGGTGGCACTGGGCAAGGTCGTGGACTTGTGGTTCCCCATCAACAAGAATCTCTGGACCAGCTCGTTTGTGCTCTTTACCGCCGGAATGGCACTGGTTGCGCTGGCCCTCTGTTACTGGATTGTCGACGTATCCGGACACCGCGGGCGGGTGACGAAGTTCTTCCTGGTATTCGGAATGAACCCGATCGCTGCCTATGTGTTCGCCGAAGCCATCGCTCACTGGATCGATCGCATGCCGGGTGGGGCGGACATGACGCTTGAGGAGAGCCTGTACCAAACCCTATTTGCGTCGCTGGCCAGCCCTTCGAACGCCTCCCTGCTCTACGCGATCACCTACGTGCTGATGTGCTGGGTGGCCATGTGGCTGCTGTACCGGAAGGGAATCTTCTTCAAGATTTGACCCGGTCCTGCGCCAGAATCCGGCTCGCCGAAAACCCATCCTTGACGGGTCCCCAGAACCTCGAGGTACGCCCCAGAACCCGGAGCAACGCGGGGCACCGGCGTCACACGAAAACAACTGCGAGGTGGTCACTTACGTAACATTGGCCGGGCCTTAGGCCCGTGCTACGCTCCGGCTCAGAAGAACATATTCGTGATGCGCAGGCGCTCGTCCCCCAAGGTCGCGCAAATTTGCTCATGCAGGGCGCAAAAGCCGTAACCGGACCCATGCTACGAATCTTCGGACTTGGTCAGACGACGGACGACAGGATCCCGACTTTGGCCTCCTACGTCCCCTCCCTGCCCCTGCCAGGCCTTCAGGTGGGTGTGGATAATCTGCGCCATGACGTTCACCTGAGCCCGAAGTTCGTGGAGCAAGCCAGGCTGCACATTACCCGGCTGCTGATTCGCTATGGCGACCTGGAAGGGGCGCTGACGGCGGCAGCGTCAGAGACCACCAGGAATCAGTTCATTCAGTCCAAGGACGCCAAGTCTCAGAATGAGCCGTCCGACCTGAAATCGCTGTTGACCGAGCTGCACCTCGCCGTGCTGAATCGCGCCAAAGCGGCCGAGAACCCGGTGCTCGACCTGCTGGGGAGAGTCGCCATCATCAAGTTTTTACGCGTCGAGCTCAACTCGCAGTTTGCCCAACTCCTCGAACGATGTCGGGGGGCAATCAAGGGCTATGAAGGATTCCGCCATCAGAAGGCCCACGAGTATCGCGAGCGGGTGGCGGCACTGCAAGTGGGAAAGAAAACCATTCTGCGCAAAATGGGGGAAGAACTCTTTCGCACACTGCGGGACTGCGAGAAGGATACCTTAGCCCGTACGCGACGCTCCTTCTTCGGAACAGGCGGGGATGAACCCTATCGGCTGTTCCTCAACCCCCTGATGTTTACCGAAGATGGAAACGATGCCCGCCTGAACGCCGAGCAATTCGTCATGCTCGGCAATTTTGAAACCGACGCGGACCGTTTCGCCAATGTCCGTAAGCTCGCCTGCGAATTCCTGGCCGCGATCCTTCCCTCTGGCCAGAATGACTTCGACGGCTGGTTCAACGTACCGGAGAACGCCCAGCTTTTGGTGGGCGCCGGCCAGCCGGACGATTCGACGCCCGAGGGACGCGCCCAGAAGTTGCGCCT
>Ga0187783_10004738_pt1 | contig 10058 bp, 9 predicted proteins | sample 1015_SJ02_MP02_2_FD_132471 | JGI IMG/M metagenome (GOLD analysis project Ga0187783, IMG submission 132471) | Tropical peat soil microbial communities from peatlands in Department of Meta, Colombia - 1015_SJ02_MP02_20_MG | ecosystem: Environmental > Terrestrial > Soil > Wetlands > Peat | place... | reverse complement strand
TGGTCACCTGGTCGGTGACGTCGAGTTCGACGCCGCGCGCAAGCGCGCCGCGTGGATCACGCCGGTTCCGGGCGGAGTAGGCCCGATGACGGTCGCCATGCTGATGCACAACACGCTGCAGGCGTGCACCCAGCGGCGCGGCGCGTGCGATGCCGCCTGAGGCCAGCGCCGCGAGGCACCACGCGCGCGACCCCGCAGCCCGGCCCGTCGCCGCTCAGGCGCGCCGCCAGGCAGTAGCACCGCCCGGTCTGTCCTCGAGGATGACGCCGGCCGCGGCGAGCTCGTCGCGGATGCGGTCCGACTCGGCCCAGTCTCTGGCGCGACGTGCCGCGGCGCGCGCGGCGATGCGCGCCTCGATCTGCGCGTCGGACAGCGCCTTGCCGCCCGCCGGCCCCGCACCGCCGGCCGCGCCGGCGGGCCTGGCGAGCCTCCACCACTCGGCCGGAGGCACGCCGAGCAGCCCGAGTATGCCGCCGAGTGAGGTGAGCTCGGCGGCGAGTGCCGCGGCCCGTGCCGCATCGCCCGCATCGCGGGCGCTGTTCACCTCGCGCGCCAGGGTCTGCAGCACGGCGAGCGCCTCGGGGGTGTTGAAGTCGTCGTCCATGCTTTCGAGAAAGCGGGCCGTATGCGCGCCGGCGAGCGGCGCGCTCGCCGGCAGGTCGCGCAGCGCCAGATAGAGCCGGCCGAGCGCGGCGTCGGCCTGCTCGAGCTGTTCGGGGGAATAGTTGATCGGCCCGCGATAGTGGCTCGAGAGGACGAAGAAGCGCAGCACCTCCGGATGGCGCAGCGTCGGCAGCACCTCGCGCAGGGTGAAGAAGTTGCCGAGCGACTTCGACATCTTCTGCTCGTCGATGTTGACGAAGCCGTTGTGCATCCAGACGTCGACGAAGCCGTCGCCGCTCGCCCCGCAGGACTGCGCGATCTCGTTCTCATGATGCGGGAACTTGAGGTCGAGGCCGCCGCCGTGCAGGTCGAAATGCGTACCGAGCAGCGCCGTCGACATGGCCGAGCACTCGATGTGCCAGCCCGGGCGGCCCTTGCCCCAGGGCGACTCCCAGGCCGGCTCCCCGGGCTTGGCCTGCTTCCACAGCACGAAGTCCAGTGGATCGCGCTTGGACTCGTCCACCTCGACACGCGCGCCGGCGCGCAGGTCCCCGAGCCGCTTGCCCGAGAGGCGGCCGTAAGCGGCGAAGCTCGTCACGGCGTACATGACGTCACCGTTGGTGGCGACGTAGGCGTGGCCGCGCTCGAGCAGCTGCCGCACCATGGCGATGATCTGCGGCACGTAGTGCGTCGCGCGCGGCTCGTGATCGGGGCGGGCGATGCCGAGACGCGCGCAGTCCGCGTGCATCGCGTCGATGAAGCGCTGCGTGAGCGCCTCGATCGGTTCGCCGTTCGCGGCCGCGCGGTGGATGATCTTGTCGTCGATGTCGGTGATGTTGCGCACGTAGGTGAGCCGATAGCCGCGGTGCCGCAGGTAGCGGCTCACCACGTCGAACACCAGCAGCATGCGCGCGTGACCGATGTGCACGTAGTCGTAGACCGTCAGGCCGCAGACGTACATGCGCAGCGCCCCTGGCTCGAGCGGTTGCAGCTCCTGCCTGGCACCCGTGAGGGAGTTGTGAATGCGGATCATGCGAAGCGTGCCAGCCGTTCGCGCGCCGCGCCCGGCGGCATAGCCTTGAGCAACTGGGCGAGCTCCGGACCGTGCGCGCGCCCGGTGAGCGCCACGCGCAGCGGCAGGTACAGCTGCGCACCGCGCCGCCCGGTGGCGGCGCGCACCGCAGCGGCGATCGCCGGCAGGTCGTTACCGTCCCGGTCGGCAGCAGCCGCGGCGGCCGTGAAGTAGCCGCTGCCCGCGGCGCGCACCACTTCCGCAGCGGCGAGTTCGAGCGACGGCGGGCCGCCGAAGACGATGTCAACCCACGGACGGGCGTCCTCGGGCAGCACCAGGTTCGGCACCACGGCTGCGACGAAGGCACTCAGCGCGTGCCCGTCGAGCCCGGCGGGCAACAGCGGCGCGAGCCAGGCGCGCGCCTCTTGCGGCGACAGGTGATGCACGACGTCCTTCTGCCAGACGTTCAGCTGCTGCGCATCGAAGCGCGCCGGCGCGCGCCCGAGATGCGCGATCTCGAACGCCGTCGCCATTTCGGCCAGGCCGAGCAGCCCGTGCAGCGGCGTCGAATGCCCGAGCCGGAACAGGTGATTGAGGAGCGCGGCCGGCAGGTAACCGCGCTCGCGGTAGGCGCGCACGCTCACCGCCCCGTGGCGCTTCGAGAGCGGCGCACCGTCCGCGCCGAGGATGAGCGCCACGTGTCCGTAAGCCGGTGCCGGCAGCTCCAGGGCGGCGAGAATCAGCAGCTGGCGCGGTGTGTTGGCGAGGTGGTCCTCGCCGCGCAGCGCCTGGGTGACGCCCATGCACGCATCGTCCACCGCATTGGAGAAGAAGAACGCGGCCGAGCCGTCGGCGCGCCGCACCACGAAATCGCCGATGTCGTCGCTCGGGAAGATCCGTGGGCCGTGCACGAAGTCGACGAAGCTGATGCGCTCGCCCGGCGGCACGCGAAAGCGCAGCGTGGCGCCTGGGGTCTGCTGCTGGCGCCGGGCACGCTCGGCGGCCGGCAGGTCGCGGCAGGTGCCCGCGTAGCGCGGCGGCTTGCCCGCGGCGAGCTGCGCACGGCGCGACAGCTCCAGCTCCAGCGGCGTGCAGAAGCACGGATACACCGCGCCCTGCTCCTCGAGCCGGGCAAAATAGCGCGCGTACAGCGCGCCGCGCTGCGACTGCCGGTACGGGCCGCGCGCATCCTCGCGGTCCGGTCCGGCATCCCATTCCAGACCGAGCCAGCGCAGGTCCGCCATGAGCGCCGCGGTGTGCTCGGCGCGGCTGCGCTCGGTGTCGGTATCCTCGATGCGCAGCAGGAAGCGGCCGCCGCCATGCCGCGCGAGCAGTTGATTGAACAGTGCCGTGCGCGCGTTTCCCAGGTGCAGCTCGCCGGTGGGACTCGGGGCGAAGCGGGTGACCGGCACGGTGCCCTCCCCGGCCGCTGAGATCGCGCGCGCGCTCATGACGCCATGTTACGGGAAACCCACGAATCTCAACAAAGCGCCGCGGCACGCCGCACTGCTATAGAATTCGGCGCGGCGCGTCTGCCCCCGGAGGATCGATGCTCATTCCGCCCCGCACCCGGATCGCCCTGCTCGCGAGCGTGCTGCTCGGGTCGCTGCTGTCAGGCAGCGCCGCGGCCGCGACCGAGGAGAAGCCTACCCAGGTCAAGGTGACCACCAACATGGGCGAGTTCGTGATCGAGCTGCGCGCCGACCGCGCACCGCTCACCACCGCCAATTTCCTGCGCTACGTGCGCGAGGGGTTCTACAGCAATACGCTCTTCCACCGCGTCATCGCCAACTTCGTCATCCAGGGCGGCGGCCACGACGCCACCACGCTGCAGCTGAAGCCAACTCACGAGAATGTGTTCAACGAGTCCGGCAACGGGTTGCAGAACAAGCGCGGCACGGTCGGCATGGCGCGCGCCGACCCGCCGCACTCGGGCAATGCGCAGTTCTACGTCAACCTGGTCGACAACCCCGACCTCGACCCGGTGCCGACCCGCTGGGGGTACACGGTGTTCGGGCGCGTCGTGCAGGGCATGGACGTCATCGATCGCATCGGCGAGATCCAGACCGGAGCTACCGGGCCGTTCAAGACCGATGCACCGCTCAAGCCGGTGATCATCCAGAAGATGGAGATCATCTCGGCCAGCACGCCGGCGAGCGTCGCACCGGAGACGCCGGTCACCCCGCCGCCGCAGAACACCATCCTGTCGCCGAAGTGAGCTGATGGCACGTCTGTTCGTGTCGGACGTGCACCTGCACGCGGACGCGCCACCGGCCACCGAGCAGTTCCTCGGATTTCTTGGCACGCTGGCGCGCGATGCCGAGGCGCTCTACATTCTCGGCGACCTGTTCGAGGCGTGGGTCGGCGACGATGACCGCGAGGCCGACAACGAGCGCGTCTGCCGTGCGCTGCGCACACTCACCGCGAGCGGGGTCGCCTGCTTCGCCCTGCACGGCAACCGCGACTTCCTGCTCGGCAGCGGCTTTTGCGAGCGCAGCGGCTGCCGCCTGCTCGCCGACCCGGTGATCGCGCAGCTCGATGGCGAGCGCGTGCTGCTCACGCACGGCGACGCGCTGTGCACCGATGATCACCCCTACCAGGAGCTGCGCAGCATCGTGCGCGATCCGGCCCTGCAGCGTCGCTTCCTGGCCCTGCCGCGGGCGCACCGCGAGCTGCTGGCGGATGAAGCACGCGCCGGCAGCCGCCGCCACACCGCGCGCACCGTGCCCTACATCATGGATACCAATGCGGCGGCGGTAACGGCCGCGTTCCGCGCCGCGCGCGTGCGGCGCATGATCCACGGTCACACCCACCGCCCGGGAGTGCACGATCTGCTGGTCGACGGCGCGCCGGCACAGCGCATCGTGCTCGGCGCATGGCACGAGCAGGGCAGCTATCTGGTGTGCGAGCGCGGCGGGTACCAGCTGCGCACGCTGCCGCGCTAGCCGGGCTGCAGGGCCGGCCGCACCGGCAGCAGCGTCCCTGCTGCTGCCGGTACGCCGGAAGCGACGGTCAGCTCTGCGCCGGGGGAGCGCTGGCGGCGGGGGAACCACCGCGCTGGAAGTGGCCGTGACCGTGCATCGACTGCTGGATGATCTGGAACTTCTTCAGCTGCGTGGCCGACAGCACCGGCGTCAGCTTCTGCAGCGTCTCCTGCTCGATCTGCTGGTGCAGCGTCTTCATCTGCTGCCAGTCGGGCTTGGTGCCCGAGGCCTTCGCCTGCTCGAAGGCTTCCTTCATCTTCGCGTGCTCTGCCTGCAGGATCGTCTGCACCTGCGTCTTCTGCGCATCGGTCAGATCCAACAGTGTCGCGAGGTTATCCATGTGGCTCGCGGCGGCCGGCGCCGGCGGCGTCTGCGCGAGTACCGCGCCCGCGCACAACAGCGCTGCTACCGCCAATATGCTGGCTTTCATCGACATCTCTCCTGGCGGGGGTGATCGGAGGGGCCCGCTCTGCCAGCCTAAGCTAACGGGCGGCACGGCCGCTGCGCCGTGAACAATCGTGAGGGAGTGTGAAGGGTGCCGCGCGGCGCAGCCGAGGCCCGCGCACGGCCGCCGCTGTTATGTCAGGCGCGCCGCGGCAGCCGCAGCAGCGCCTCCAGGCCGCCGCCAGGCAGGTTGGCGAGGCTGAGCGTGCCGCCGTGCACCTGGGCGATGTCCCGCGCGATCGACAGCCCGAGCCCGGTGCCGCCGCTGTCGCGATTGCGTGATGACTCGAGCCGGTAGAACGGCTCGAACACGCGCTCGAGCTCCGATTCCGGGATACCCGGTCCGTGATCGCGCACGCGCACCACGAGCTCCGCGCCATCCTCCACGCTGATGTCGGCGCGCGTGCCGAACTTGATGGCGTTGGCGACCAGGTTGGTGAGGCAGCGCTTGAGCGCCTGCGGCTTGGCGACCAGCGGCCGGGTCGCCGTCCCGCTCACCGTGACCAGCGCGCCCATGTCGGTGAATTCACTGCGGATCTGCGCGAGCAGCGCGTTGACGTCGACCGGTGCGGGCGGCTCGCCATCGTCCAGGCCGCGGAACAGCGACAGCGCTTCGCGCACCATGCTCTCCATCTCGTCGAGTTCGCGGCCGATGCGCGCCTGCAGCGCCGGGTTGTCCAGGGTTTCCACCTGCAGCCGCAGCCGCGTGAGCGGCGTCTTCAGATCGTGCGACATCGCGGCCAGCACGCGCGTACGGCTGTCGAGATAGCGGCGCAGGCGGTCGTGCATGGTATTGAAGGCGCGCGCCGCGTCGCGCAGCTCGCGCGCCCCGCGCTCGGCGAGCTGCGCCGGACGCAGCTCGCGGCCGACGCTGTCGGCGGCGCGTGACAGATCGGAAAGCGGCCGCGTGATGTTGCGCGCCGCGACGTACAGCACGATCACCAGCAGCAGCACCAGCAGGCTCAGGTTGAGGAACAGGTTGCGTGGCAGCGGCGCGCCGCCCGGCATGCGCGTGACGCGGTAGGTGACGGTGTCGCCGTCGGGGAAGCGCACCGTCACGTCGTAGCGGCGCGCGCTGGCCTGATGCGCCGCGAGCTCGTGCGCCTCGTAGAACGGCGCCGGGATCGCGATCGCCGGCGGCGGCGGCTCGGGAGTCGCGCCGATCTCGACGCCGTAGCCCGGCCCGAGCGCCGCATGCAGCTGCTCCTTGAGCGTCTGCTCGAAGTCCGAGAGCAGCGGCAGGGGCACGAAGCCGCGCTCGGCGGGGCGCGGGTCGGCGCCGCGCCCGCCCGGCGGCGGGTGCGGCACGGGCGGATGACCGCGCGGCGCCGACAGCTCGCCGACGGCGTCGGCACGCTCGGCGCTGCTCAGCGGCTGCAGCATCTGGGTGGTCTCGGCGATGCGCCGGGTCCACTCGCGCACGCTTCCCTGCAGCACGAACCGCTCGCGCTCCTGGGCGATGAGCAGCAGTCCGGCCGCCTGCGCGATCAGCACGGCGGCAACCGAGGCCGCGAGCAGCCGGCCGAACAGGGACTGCGGCCAGAGCGGGACACGCATGCTGCCGGCCTCAGTCGGTCACGACATTGACGCCGATGACGTAGCCCTCGCCGTAGACTGTCTTGATGATCTGCGGGGCGCGCGCGTCATCGCCGAGAATCTGGCGCAGGCGGCTGACGCGCACGTCGATGCTGCGATCGAAGGGATCCGCGTCGCGCCCGCGCAGCAGCTCGGTGAGCTGGGCACGGGTGAGCACGCGGTTGGCCGACCCGAGCAGCACCGCGAGCAGGCGGTATTCGGCGCCGCTCAGGGCGACTTCCTTGCCGGCGGCGTCGGTGAGCGTGCGCGTGATGGTATCGAGCCGCCAGCCGCCGAAGGAGAAGCCACGCACGCTGTCCGGGCTCGGATCGCGCGGCGCGTGCGCCGAGCGGCGCAGGATGGCCTTGATGCGCCCGAGCAGCTCGCGCGGGTTGAAGGGCTTGGCCACGTAGTCGTCGGCACCGAGCTCGAGCCCGATGATGCGATCGACGTCCTCGCTGCGCGCCGTGAGCATGATGATCGGCACCTGCGAGCGGCTGCGCAGCTCACGACATAACGCCAGGCCGTCCTCGCCGGGCAGCATGAGGTCGAGCACCAGCAGATCGACGTGCGAGCGCTCGAGCACGCGCCGCATCTCCTTGCCGTCGGCCACCGCGGTGGTGCGGAAGTCGTGTTTCTCCAGGTACTGCGCCAGCAGTCCGCGGATCTCACGGTCATCATCGACAATCAACAGGTGCGGTCGGTCGCTCATCGTGCCTCGCGTAGTTGCTGAGGATACCGGGGAAAGGACCGCCGGCCCATGAATTGGTGCCGCGAGCAGCGGCGGCGGCCGCGCACGCTTGTAAGCAACTGTTGTTGGAGCAGCCGGCGCCGGCGCGCGGCGTCCTGCGCAGGTCTCAGTCCGGCAGGGGACCGGAGTGAAAGCGCAGCGCGCGATCAGGCTCGGTGGCCAGCTGCGCCTCGCGGGCTGCGAGCGTAGCGAGCCGCGCACGCCATTCGACGGGTGCGGTGCTGCGCGCGAAGTCGAGATAGAGCGCGAAATGCCGCCCTTCGGCGCTGCCGAGATCGGCGTACAGCCGCGCGAGCGGCGGCGGCAGTCGTGGCGCGAGCAGTGCGAAGCGCTCGGCCGAGCGCGCCTCGATCAGCGCGCTCGCCAGCAGCAGATCGAGCTTGCGGCCCGGGTCGGAGCTGCGCAGCGCGGCGCGCAACTTCTGCGCGTAGCGGCCCGGGCGCTGGCGCGCGAAGGCGACGCCGAGCGTGTGCATCAGCCGCTGCACCTGCTCGAAATGCCGCAGCTCCTCGCGCGCCAGGCGCGCCAGCGCCAGCGCCAGCGGGCGATCCTCCGGGTAGGTGAACATCAGCGCCAGCGCCGTGGAGGCCGCTTTCTTCTCGCAGTTGGCGTGATCGAGCAGCAGCTCGCGCCAGTGCAGCAGCGCCTGTTCGACCCAGGCCGGCGGCGTCGGCGCCTGCAGGATCGCCGCCGCCGATTCCGGCGCAGCGTCCGGCAGCGCGCGGCTCATGACTGCGCGCCGCGCGCCAGCCAGGCCGCCAGGGTCTCCTCGAGCGCCGCGCCCGCCTGGCGGGCGTCCGGGAAGCGCTCGGCCGGCACCTTGGCCAGCAGTCGCTCGAGCACCCCTTGCACGGCAGTGAATTGCGCCGGCAGCTGCGGCACCGGCTCCTTGCGATGCTTGTAGACGATTGCCATCGGATTCTCGGCGCGGAACGGCTTCTCGCCGGTGAGCATCTCGAACAGGATGACCCCGAGGCTGTAGAGGTCGCTGCGGGCGTCGAGCGCCTCGGCGTGGCCCTGCTCGGGGCTCATGTAATGCGGCGTGCCGAAGATGGTGCCGGTATCGGTGACATCGAGCGCCAGCGCGGCGTCCTTGGACAGGCCGAAATCGATGAGCGCAACGCTGCCGTCCCCGCGCAGCATGACATTCCCCGGCTTCAGATCCCGGTGCAGCACGCCGGCGGCGTGCACGGTCGCGAGCGCGCGCGCGATGGCGACCGCGTAGCGCAGCGACTCGCGGGGGGTGAGGCGCGCGCGCATGCGCCGCCGCAGGTCACCGAGCGCGAAATACTCCATCACCAGCCAGGCGTGCTCATCGCTCACCCCGAGGTCGTAGAGGCGCACGACCGCCGGACTGTCGATGCGCTGGGCGATCTCGTATTCCTGCAGAAAGCGGCGAAACGGGTCCACCGGCTGCTCCTCGTCCTGGCGGTCGCGCGCCACCTTGAGTGCCACCAACGCGCCGACGCGCTCGCTCTCACCGACGTACAGGTCGCTGGTTGCGCCGGCGGACAGACGGCGGATGCAGCGGTAGCCGCGAATGAATGCATCCCCGAAGCGCTGCGTGTCGCGGCCGGCCCGGCTGCTGCGCCAGATGGCGCGCGCGTGCGCCTGACGCCGCTCGGCGGCGGCCAGCACGTGTGCGAAGGCCTCGCGCTCGAGGTCCTCGGGACTGACGGTGAACGCGCCGAGCGCCGCGGCGTCGCGCAGCTGGGCGCTGTCTGACCCGCGGCACAGCAGCACGATGGGCGCGAAGCCGGCACGCCCGGCGAGCTCGCGCGCCCAGGTGAGGCCGCGGCCACCGGGCCACTCGTCCGCGAGCAGCACTGCGTCGAATCCCTGCGCCAGGAAGTCCCGCGCCAGTGCCCCCTGCGACACCGGGCTGTGCACGACCAGCTGCGCGTGCGGACGCCAGGAGACGAGCCGCTGCCGGATGTGCGCGCAGCGGTGCGCGTCTTCTTCTATCAACAGCAGCCGCATCCGCCGGATTACAGCACGCGCCCCCGGCCCTCGTCACGCCGCTGCGCAAGAGCGCGCGCCTGCTGCTCCGCCAGCTTGAGTCCCAGCACCAGGTCACCGACGTTGGTGCCGGTCGGGCCGGTGTGCACCAGGTCGCCGCTGGCCGCGAGCGCGCGCGCCGAGTCGGCCTGCTCGAGGCAGCGGTCGGCGTCGAGCTCGGCGAGCGCGACACGCGCACAGGTGTCGGCGTCGACCAGCGCGCCGGCGTCCTCGGTGACACCGTCGATGCCGTCGGTGCCGGCGGCGAGCAGCAGCAGATCGGCGTGTCCGGCGATCAGCCGCGCGGCGGCGAGCGCCAGGTGTTGGTTGCGACCGCCGCGTCCGGGGTGTGGCGGCAGCTGCACGGTGGCTTCTCCGCCCCAGACGCACAGCTGCGCCGCCGACAGGCGCAGCTCGTGGGCAAAGCGCGCCGCGAGCCGGGTGGCGCTGTCGGCGAAGCGTCCGGCCGGGGCGTGCACGCTCAGCCCCAACTCGCGGGCGTGCGCGGCGACCGCGGCGACCGCATGATCGACGCTCGCCACCACCAACCGCTCGACGCGGTCGGGGCCGCCCGCTGCCGGTCCCATGATTCCCGAGCCGATCACGCGCGGGTCATCGTGCGGCACGTCCGAGACGAACAGCGCCCGTGCCGGGCGCCCATGTAGACGTGCGGCCAGCCGTCCGCCCTTGA
>Ga0187783_10004737_pt1 | contig 10060 bp, 4 predicted proteins | sample 1015_SJ02_MP02_2_FD_132471 | JGI IMG/M metagenome (GOLD analysis project Ga0187783, IMG submission 132471) | Tropical peat soil microbial communities from peatlands in Department of Meta, Colombia - 1015_SJ02_MP02_20_MG | ecosystem: Environmental > Terrestrial > Soil > Wetlands > Peat | place... | reverse complement strand
TGGGATCAAACGGATACACTTCTCCAATCGTATCGCACAATCCTGCTCCAAACGGTGATGTCTGACTGACCCGTCGGTTGTGAGTCGAACCTCGTCATCACTGACGAAGACCTCAAAATGGCCTGGATCAATAGATGGTGTGACCTGGTAAGAGTTCCACGGATCCTGCAGGTCTCCGAGATGAATATCCCGCTCGGGTGATACCCACGTCCGGTCACCTCCGGTATTCCTCCAGCCCGTGGCACGGAAGAACTCGGTCGCTGCCTCCGGATCCCCGAGTGACGGATGGACCCAGAGTAAATTCGCCTTGCCCTCCGGAAATAGCCCAATTACTCTCGCCCCGTAGGGCAAAACCAACACCGAAGCGCCGGCCGTATCATTCAGTTGAATGGGTTCATGGCCTGCCGCTTTCAGGGCTTTGATCAAAACGTCTCTTTCCATAGGAAACAATCCTTAACGCAGGTTGGCACAGCGGGAGAACCGCGCCTAAGGTCGTTCACACTTCATTCTTTTTTTGGTAGAGTCAGGATGCGCGCTTACCTGCTTGAATAACTCGATCAACAAGTCCTCCCGAGGCGCACGGCCCCGCCAAATCTTGGGCTTCCAACGCCGCCGGAAGGGACCACAACATCATGTTCTGGTAGTAGTCATACCCACTGACCCGCTCGCCCGTGGCGGCTTGTACGATAGCCGGCTGATTCCAGGTGTAACCCTTCTGGACCATATTGTGCAGACAACGCCGTGCCTGCTCTAAACCAAAGCTCAATTCCCCCGCATACATGTACGTCATCGCCAGCATCAGTTGTTCGCCGACAAAATAAGTATAGGCGCCGTATCCAGCTCCTTCCCATGGAGTCCCGTCGGGATTCGTAAAGAAAACTGTGCCATACGTGGACAACTGCGCATTCTTTTCTTGAATCGTCCGGAGGGCGGTCTTCGCTCTGTCTGGACGGAAAACGGGCGGCAATCCGTGAAACTTGTCGATCCAGTCCCCGTCCAACTGACAACTCAAAATACGGTCTGAGCGCTTGCCTGTTCCTGGCTCGTAAAAGGCCAAGTAATATTTGCCGGACCATAGCTTGTTTTCCATCGAATCACTGCCCTGCTGGAACCACATCCTGCATTGCTGGGCAAAGTCCTGGTCGCCGATCTTCTCGGCCATACGCTCGGCAATTTTTAACTGAGCCAAATGTAATCCCCCAACGTGTGCCGCCATTCCATACCACCCCTCTCCTTCCACCCACTCCGTGGAGTGGTCGCCGGTAGCCGGTTCAATGTCCCCTTTGGGCATGCTGATGACGCCGTCAGGGCCGGGGTTCAAGTTCATGGTGTAAAGGGTGTTCCGCTTGATGGAGGGATAAAATTCCTTAAGAACGGCATCGTCCGCAGTGCGCCGCCAGTATTTGTCAACCATGTCAAGATAAGAAATTCCGTTGGTTGTAGTCTGGTATCCGCGAGAGGGAGTCGCCAACTCGGTCCCCTCTGTCTCAGCAGACGGTCCCCCTTGAATCTGCTGCGGGCCTCCCGGAGGTCCGGTGGTGATGCCGCCGAATACCCAGGGGGCGGCGCCATCCGGATACTGGTAGGCTTTGTAGCCTCGCAGCGTGGAAAGAGCGAGCTCAGGGAAAAAGTAAACCAGCGGGATATTTCCATAAAAGCTGCACGGGATACATTCCATCTGTGGACATTCTCGCGGCGACTCGCTCATTGCGAATAGCCCGTCCTGTTTGCGACACCAGTCCCCGATGGGAGGTTTGGCTTCGGCCCAAAGTCCATCTTCGGTAATCATGTACAGGTTGTTGACCAGGGCTTCTCGCAACCAGACGGGCAATTTGTCGTACGTGTAAATGGCTTGCTGCCAGTTCAGAATCCGCTTCAGGAGTGAAGAATGGTCTCGAGCGAGTAACTGGGCTACAGCCAGGGAGTTGGGATATCGCGTTGCATACATGTGGGTGTAGCAATGGGTCCCTTCACCTTTCCATAAGGGAGCGAACCAAGCGAGTACGTAACGAATTGTTCGGGCTTCCCGCGGACCAAGGTCAAAGTCCACGGCCAGGGATGTGCCAAAGTCATTTTCTGCCGGCTGCCTGAACTGCGAGTCCGGGCTCACCGCCCAAATGATTCCCTGCGAGCCCAGGTCTACTCCCGTTCGAACCTTCTCATCCCCGATTATCGCCAAGGTATACCCTACCCCGTGCTCGCTCGTCACGGAAACCCCACTCAGATCCCCCCGGAGTGGTTGCCGAAGGGCGGATATAGCTCCCTCCGCCACGGGCTCAAGGGCTATGCTGTAGTTATATCTGATCCTTTGGCGTGGACTCATGGGGGAGATTTGAGCCTCTGCCTGCGTAGGACCGGGAAAACTGAAGGTTAGAGTGCCCTGCTGGCGGGATCGCGTCGTGTTCCGAAGCCGCACTTCGAATACTGCTCCGGGGGTGTTGGAGATGACGACGTCTCCTGGAATGAAAGGACTCCAGGCCCGTAACCCAACGTTCACTGGAGCAGACGTTTCGTATTCCAGGTCCGCGACTGGGTAGTGCCCCCAGTAATGAATCTCGGTGGCTTTCCCTACCTTTTCAAGTTGTTCCGTGCGTCGTGTCGCCAGGGATAATACCCACGACCGTTTCTCGACGCTGATCCCTAGGAAGGGCTGTCCCAGGGGTCCGCGCGGAGGAGCGAAGGAGCCAAAGAGGGAGCAAAATCCCAATGTCCCGTCAGTATCGATATCCACACAGCCCGTGTCAATGGTTCCCAGTGGCACTCCGCATTCCGCCGGTCGACTCATACGGTAGACGATTCCGCAAACCGGTTGGGTGAAGCCCGAGGCATTGAACTGGGTCCATTCAAGCTCGGAGATGCTCCGGGCGGGAAATAACTCTTCGCTGGCATCATTCAGAGTTTCAAATCCTAACGCCTGAAAAGCACGGAGCCGTGCTCGACCGATCGCAGCACCAACAACCCCAGCGAGAGAGGAGATAAGAAACCGGCGGCGATCCATGTATTCATCCTTTCAGTCGCGGGTGAAAGCGCGACGCCGTTAGGGTTCGAACCAAGTTCAACCTCGCGAATCGGGGAGGGGTTGCTCGCGTCGGCCCTCTGCCGCGACCTTGAATCCTGCAGCCATAATTAACGCTCGCGCAATACTGCCCGGACTGCTTCCACGATTTGTTCCGGGCCGGGAAGGCACAATTGCTCAAGCCTTCTCGATACGGGGATACAAACATCGGGACCTGCCACGAAGGCCGGTGGAACATCAAAGCGATGGAAGAAGCGCTTGAGGCATTCCGCCGCAATTTTTGGACCCACGGAATTCGCTGCCGGCGCCTGGTCCACTGTGACCAAGGCGCTGGTTTTTTTAAGTGACTCGCCGATGGTCGCGTAATCCAGCCCGGCTTGGTCCAGGGTGCGCAGGTCGATGACTTCAATCCGAACGCCCTCCGCCTCCAACCGGCTTGCGGCTTCGAGCGCGAGCGTCACCATGTGTCCGTAGGCAATGACGGTCGCGTCTTCACCTAGGCGTGCAACTTTGGCACGTCCCGGCCGAACGAGGTAGTCTGCCGGGTCGCGGGGGATCATTCCCCGCCGGGCGTAGAACTCCTGATGCTCAACCATGAGCGTGGGGCTCTTGGACTTCATCGCCACGTTGAAGAGGCCGATGTAGTCAAAAGGCGTCGTCGGCACAAAAATCCGCCACCCTGGAAAAAGACTAAACAGCGCGACCGGGTCCAGGCTGTGTTGCACCCCGTACCCGAGTCCCGCCGCAACGCGGGTTCTCACCACCAACGGCACCTTGACGTTCCCGCCGTAAATGTGTCCGAGTTGTCCAATTTGATTGAGAAGTTGGTCGGCCGCAACCAGAACGAAGCTCGAAAACATAATTTCCACGATGGGATGCAGTCCATTCATAGCAGCGCCGCATGCCAGGCCGCTGAAACCTGCTTCCGAGATGGGTGTATTGCGGACCCGTCCGGGAAATTTTTCCGAGAGGCCTTTGGTTGCGCCGTATGCTCCACCCCCCAGGTTGGCGATGTCCTCACCGATCACCACGACCCGAGAATCTTTTTCAAGCCACCTCCCCGTAACCCGGGCAATCGCGTCGGAGTAGCGAATCTCCTCACGGCACTCCACGTCCTCGGCTTCGAGGAATGGGCCGTCTAGCAGGATCGTATCGTCTCGCAGACCGTCCATGAGGCTGGCGGGTTTGGGCCAGAGAGATTCGCGCACGATGACCCTGCCATCTATCCGCTTTTCCGTGCAGTGCGCCACCGCTTTCTCCAGACATCGGTCGGCATTTTCCGTGAGCACCCGATGCTTTTCTTCATCCAGCAGGCCCAGGCGCGTCAATTGCCGGATGCAGAGTTGGAGCGGGTCCCTTGCCTGCCACTCGCTTTCCTCAGATTTGTCGCGATAGCCAAAGGCGCTTCCCAAAATCTTCCCCGCGTGGTGGAAGTAGCGGTAGGTTTGCGCCTCGAGGTAACAGGGCAGCCCACCCTCCCCTGCTCTGCTGACAACGTGTTCGATGGCAAGCTTTATGGCAAGAGGGTCCATGCCGTCGACTTGCATTCCCGGCATGCCATATGCCCCGCCTACAGCGCACAGGATCTTTACCGAGCAGGATTCGGAGGGTGTCGTCGCCACCGCGTACTGGTTGTTTTCGATAATGTAGATGATGGGCGCGTGCCACAGGGCTCCCAGGTTGGACGATTCGTGCACCACGCCTTGGTAGATACTTCCTTCTCCGAAAAAACAGACAGTGACGTTCTCGCGGTCCAGGTACTTGTCCGTCCAGGCCGCTCCCGTGGCGTGCGGTACACCCCCTGCAACGATAGCGTTGGTTCCCACCACCCCTCCCGCCGCGTTGTAGAGATGCATCGAACCGCCGCGACCGCCGCAGCAGCCTTCGGCGAGCCCCATAACCTCCGCCAAAAGCACTTGGACGGTGTGTTCCATCTCGCTCGTCAGGCCATCATTTAAAGGGTTATGGTTCGCGGGGCGAAGAGCACTCAGAACCTTTGCGAGGTAATGGTGATGAGCTCGATGTGAGCCTGAGACTTTGTCTGATGCCCGCAGCGCGCTGGCCACGCCAGCCGCCACGCCTTCCTGGCCAATGCTCGTGTGTACGGGACCATAGACGAGGTCCTGGTCCTTCAGCCGCAAGAGATTTTCTTCGAAGCGTCGGATCAAAATGATCTGCTGGGTGATCCAGAGCAGGGTTTCCGGGGATTGCGTTTCCCAATCCCCGTTTTCCACAACCAGCTTGGACAAAGGCGCGGGGTTTGTGATGGGTTCGAGCTTCAAGCTGCATCACCCTTGCTTGATATAAACCGCTTTGCGATTCACAAAAAATTCCAGTCCGGACTTGCTGTTCTCCGGGAGCCCGAAACCTGACTCCTTCCAGCCTCCGAACGGTAGCGCCGGGTGCTTGAAGCCGGTGTGGCTATTGACATGGGCCAGTCCCGCCTCGATTTCGGCGATATATTTCTGCGCCGCCACAATATCCTTAGTGAAGATGCCCGACGAGAGTGCGTAGCAGGAATCGTTGGCCAAGCGTAGGGCTTCCTCCAGCGAGTCGAAAGTCGAAAGGGCGAGCACCGGCCCGAAAATTTCATCCCGAAAGACCGACATCTCCGGTTGCACATCCGCAAATACGGTAGGCCGGATGAAGTAACCTGTTTCGCCAAGTTTTCCCGTGGCGGCGCCGCCCGCCACCATTCGCGCTCCCTCCGACTTGGCTCGGTCGATCGCTTCCAAAATATTTCTGAATTGATCGGGGCCCGCCACCGGCCCCATCGAAGTCCCTTCGTCCAGGGGATCCCCCACCACCATTTGCTCGCAACGGGCCACGAGCATATCGATGAACCGGGCGTGCACCTTCTTCTGAATCAAGATCCGGCTGGTGGAGGTACACCACTGCCCCGCGCAAGCAAAGCCCGCAGTAAGGGCAGCCTCAAGCGCCGCCGGAAGGTCGGCATCGTCCATGATGATCAGCGCGTTCTTCCCTCCCAACTCCAATTGGGTTCGTGTCAGGTTCTTTGCGGCCCTCTGGTGTATTCTCTTACCCACATCGGTTGACCCTGTGAAGGAGATGGCACGCACGCGAGGATCTTCGACAAGGGCATTGCCCACCGCCGAGCCCAACCCCGTGACGCAATTGAAGGCCCCAGGCGCGAAGCCAGCCTCTGCAAAAAGCTGGGCCATGAAAACCGCAGACCAGGGTGTGAACGTTGCGGGCTTGAACACCACGGTATTTCCCGTCATGAGCGCCGGCAGAGCCTTCCGGCACATGACGTTTACAGGAAAATTCCAGGGGCTGATGATCCCCACCACTCCCAATGGGTGATACTGCACCCATCCGGTTTGACCGATCGTGCCGGTCGGAAGGGTGTGCCCGTAAAACGTGGACGTTTGGTAGACATGGTGCGTGCCCTCAACTAGCGCGGATTGTACCTCCGCCCGCGCCTCCCGTAGCGTCTTGCCATTCTCTCTGGTGACGATGCTCGCCAACTCGTCCTGCATTTCGCGCAGCAGGTGAATAAACCGCGCTCCGTGTTGTTGACGCTCCTCCACAGAGGTTCGCCGCCAATGCCGAAAACTTTCGGTAGCCGCATCCACCGCACTTGTCATGTCCTGAGGTGAAGACGATTGGAAACGGGCCAGCACAGAACCCTTCCGCGCCGGGTTCTCGTCGTCAAAAGTTGCCCCTTGGCTGGCGGATACCCACTTACCGCTGATGTAGTTTTTGAGGGCTTCAGAAGTGCTCTTGGGTTGATTCACCACGGTCATTATTCTTGCCCCATCGTCCCGAATTCCACGATACGGCTCAGAACAGGATCTGAATCGGTCGTGGTTTATTTCACTGCCAAGTTAAATCGCGAAACCGTCGCAATCGGTCTGAGGGCGAAAGGGGCCGACTCTTTTTCAACTCCTGGGTGCTCACCAACGGAGCAAAGCCCTTGAGGATGACAGCGATGGCCGTAACAAACCACAAGACTATTCCCTTTCAAAGAGTAGTAACTCCGATTCCCGGTCCGCACCGGGCTGAACGGCAAGCCCGTTTTGCATCAGGGTCGACCCTTCGAGAGACTCGGTCTTGCCCGAATTGTCAAAGGTCACTCGATATTTCGTTTGGGCGTCCAGCCCTTTGGGCCTAAGAACGTACGACCCCAACTCAGTTTTCGCCAGGCGGATGATCACAGCCCACGCTTTTTGCATGTCAGGCGCAGCAAACTCCATCGCCAGCCAATTTCCTGACTCCACTCCACCCGTGGCGTTAACGGGAGCGAAATGGTAAACCTTGCAGGAGGGAAGCGCGGGCCGAATGAAGGTTTTGTACAAATTCGCGTAGTGCAAGAATTTTTCCCGCATCGCGGGCGTGAGTTCGTCCACACTCTTGGGCAGGATGGCATTAAAGATTACGGGCGTATTGCCCAGGGCGTAGGCGCCACGCAGAGTTGTATCAAGATCCGGCCGATCCTCTGGCCATGCCATGCCATTGGAGCCGACGAAAATTTCAGGGGGCTCATAGACACTCAAGCCGCTAATCATGCGGTACACATACGGCATGGTTTGGCGGTCGCTGGAGAAGTGCTCGTCGAAAACGCTGGCCGTATCCAATTCGAGCCGCGTCCCCCCTCCCGAAGCCTGTTGAAGGACTACATGGGGATACCGCCGATGGGCATCGCGAAAGGCAGAATAGAATGCGTCGTAATGACGCCAATAGTCACACTCCACGAACCCGTCGCGGAGCGTCTCAGATCCTTGACCCCGCACCGGTGCATTGAAGTCGTGCCGGTACAAGTCGAGCTGGTAGTGGTCGATGACCTCTTTGACGACGCCATCCATGTATTCGGCTGCAGCGGGAATCGAAAGATTGAGAACGCTTCGCGGTTGGACGAACCAGTTGGGATGGTCCTTGAAGACTTGACTTTCACTCCAGGGCCCGATCGTCGCACCCCCCTGCGCGCTCGTATAGCCGTCGCGCCCGCCTTCCGGCTCCACATATAAACCGAAGAGCAGTCCTTTCTGATGAGCGTACTCAACGAGCGGGGCAAGCCCGTTGGGAAAACGCTTTTGATTCGGCACCAGCCAATTGCCATAGGCCGAGGTCCACATGGGGCCGTCGAGGATGAATAATTCCATCCCCGTAGCCGCAGCCACGTCCATGACCTTCTTCATGTTGGCTTCGTTATATGCGTCACCGCGATAGACCGTCATCGGCCAGTCTTCTGGAATGAGGTACTGGATTCGGTAGGCCCGGTCCGCATCCCGCCTGGGCAGCACCGACTGCCGTATGTGCATGTGCATGGCCTGAACAGCCTCGTCAAAATCCCCGTGGATACACCCTAAGTGCACGGCAGGAGTGGTAATGGTCTCCCCGGGAGCGATCACCCGCAGCGCGTTGATGGCGGCCGGTCCGATCTTGAACGACAAGCCCTGAGCATTCTGAAATTCCATTTCATAGTTTGCGGGCCATGCCAGTTCGCCCATGAAATACTCATCGCGGGAGGGGTTCTGCAGGAAGAAGTAGGGATCGTCATAGGCCAGGCCGTGACGCTGCTCGGCCACGTTGGTGCCTGGGCGCAGCGGCGTCCAGCCGAACCATCCCTCCCACGTCACATCCCAGCGTAGGGAGTGGCCGAGTGTAAACGAACCGCCCGTGGGCCACAATTGACCCGACCACGGACATAGTCCGGTCAACGCGATGGGTTTGGCAGAGTTGTTGGTGAGCTCCAGCCAGCGCTCAATCACTGGTGTTCCGTCGACCAGCGTATGCAGCTTGACCCGAATGAGAGATTCGGGGTGGGAGAGTTCTACTACGAAGTGGCGAGAGCCTGCTTGACCGGCGGGCGCCTCCGACCCGGAGACCCACTGCCAGCCCTCTGAAAGCAGTTTGCCCGGCATGGTGGGCGGCGTCGGAGTATCTTTGATTTGAATCTCGAAAGCATTCTCGTCCCGATGCTGCCCGGGGCCTCGCGCGGCGCCATTCATATTCCAGGAGTGGGCGACCCATCGCCCTCTTACGAGGCCTTCGACATAGACCGTCCCGCCCGAGACGTATTGAACATCGTGCCCCTCCGGAGTCTCGGTGGCCGTGATCTCGGTCTGTCCGGCGACCAATACATTGAGAGAGCCGGCGAGGATCATTCCTGCTCCAATAACGCACAGCTTCCTCCACGCGCTTGCCAGGTTCATGGTTGCGCTCCTCGATGAACGATGTAGGCTGCTTCTCGACAGAACCTGAACAACCTTTCACAACCCGAGCGGAACTTTGCGCGGTGGTCGGTCATTGTCCTACCGGATTGGCTCTCTAAAGAACTTGCGTTGAGCCCGTCGCAACCGACTTCTCTGCCGCCGCAAAAATGTCCAGGCAGACCAGGGCATCCTCCATGCTCGACAACGGCTCTTTCCCCTCAAGAACGCACTCGTTAATGAAGTAACGATCTTCTTCCTGAAAGGTCTCATAATAGGCGGGTAAATCCCACGCGGGCTGAGGCCTCAGCCGAAGGCGACTGTTACCCCAGTTGTGGCCGGCCGAGCCTTCGCTGCCTAACACCTTGAATATGACGGTCCATGAATCATTGGTCAAATCATCCGTTGCAAAACTGGCGAACAGGGTCGCCAATCCGCCGCCGGGAATCTTGCATACCACTATTGACTCATCCGCCTGGGTGGGGCCGCGTCCCGAAAAATCGGAACCCGTCGCGAATACGGATTCGGGCTTCCCCACAAGATAAAGCATGGAATAAAAGTGATGGATCATCACCTCGCGCAGCGGACCGGGAACTCGCCGCCGGATTTCGTCGGGAAGAGCAAACATAAACAATATCCACAGCGTATGAATGTCACCCAGTTGACCCGCGCTGATCAAATTCTTCATGGACCGCAGCGCCGGAGCGTGGATGTAGTTGTGTCCTGGAACACAAAGGCACCCTTTCCGGTTGCTCAACTCAATCCACTCATGAATGGGTTCGCGGGAAAACGAGACCGGCTTTTCCACAAATGTGTGCTTCCCCGCCCGAAGTGAGCGCATCACGTTTTCGTGGTGGGCATGCTCCGGAGT
>Ga0187783_10004736_pt1 | contig 10063 bp, 7 predicted proteins | sample 1015_SJ02_MP02_2_FD_132471 | JGI IMG/M metagenome (GOLD analysis project Ga0187783, IMG submission 132471) | Tropical peat soil microbial communities from peatlands in Department of Meta, Colombia - 1015_SJ02_MP02_20_MG | ecosystem: Environmental > Terrestrial > Soil > Wetlands > Peat | place... | reverse complement strand
TCCGCAGTTGTGGGCCAAACTCGGCTTGGAATCGCTGGCCGAGCTACGCGGCATGTTCGCCATCGCGGTGGTAGACACGGTGGAAGAGTGCCTCTATCTGGCTCGCGACCCATTCGGTATCAAACCGCTCTACTGGCGCCTGCTCCCAGATGGCAGCCTCGCTTTCGCTTCCGAGGTACGGCCGTTGGCGCGACTCGCCGCCGGAACGCGGCTCGACGACGCGGCCGTCGCTCGGTTTCTAAGCTACGGGGCGATGGCCGCGGACCAGAGCCCTTTCGTCGAGATCGCCGCCGTCCCTCCCAACAGTGTTGCTATCGTCCGGCACGATCGCCGTGTCGAGGTGCGGCCAGTTCAGTCTGACGGCCCGGTCGCGACGGAGTCGAGGTCTTCCGACCTGGGGACGGCATTGGCGGACTCCGTTGACTTGCACCTGGGCGCCGACGTCCCTGCCGCACTGCTACTGTCTGGGGGCGTTGACTCGGCGGTTCTCGCGGCAGTCAGCCGTCGTCTCGGCCGGGACCTGCACTGTCTTACGGTGGCTGCCGATGGAGCAGTCGACGAGACCTCGCAGGCGGCGCAGACCGCCCAGCATTACGGGCATCACTTCCAGCGGGTACAGGCCGTTCTAGGCAACGGCGACGTGGCGAGGTTCTTCCAGGCGATGCAGCGCCCGAGTGTCGATGGATTGAATACTTTCCTTATTTGCCAGGCGGTACACGAAGCCGGCTTCAAAGTGGCGCTATCTGGACTCGGCGGAGATGAAGCGGTAGGAGGTTACTCGCATTTCCGGCTGCTGAAGTACCTGCCGATGCTGAGGGCGATCGACGCGCTCCCAATGTCTGCAGGTGTAATGGCCGGCCAGGTAGCGAGCTCCCTGGGATTGGCAGGGGAGGCGAAAGTCAAACGGCTGCTAGCTAAGAATGGGCCACGCACGGGTGCTGAGCTCGCCGTCCTCCAGAGAGAGCTATTTCCCGGTCCGCTAGTGAGCGAGCTAACTGGGGTCGATAGCGATCATATGGCCGGACGCAAGGACCTGGCGGGCTGGCGAACCGGGGGCTCACCGACTTCGTTCGCAGCCATGACCGCCGCCGACGTCGCGATCTACTTGCAAGCCATGTTGCTTCCTGACGGCGATACCTTCTCCATGGCCTCATCAGTGGAGCTGCGTGTCCCTTTCGTGGACCCCGATGTTTTCTCGGCCGCGTTCGCAATCGCCTGCGGCCGGAATAAGGCGCCGGGGAAGGCGGTAATCGGCGTTGCCCTGAATGATCCTTACCTTGAAGGCCTGGCGGCGCGGCCCAAGCGTGGCTTCAGCCTGCCCATGGGGCCCTGGCTTGTCGGCCCCCTAGCGCCGCTGGTCACAGCGGCCAGGGAACCCAGCGCTCCTGTTTGGTCTGTGGTTGACAGGACGGTGGCCGCCAGGGTCGGCCTGCTATCTCCGCAGCCGCGCCGCCGATGGGCCGAAACGTGGGCACTTACGGTCTTGAACGCGTGGCTGGAGACGCCTGCGGGGAGCTCGGTATGACGCATCGCGTGCTCCTACTGAGCCCGTCTCGTGGCCTGGGCGGTGGGATCGAGCGCTATGTCGCCACATTGGAATGGGCCTTCGCCGCCGAAGGCGTCGTGTGCCAGCGTCTGGACCTAATCGGGCACGGCGCACGCGCTCATGCTCGGCTGCTAGCTCGCGGCCGGTCCATACTGCGGGCGGACGAGCAACCAACCCGTATAGTCGTCGCCCACCGGGCGCTATTGCCCGTAGCGGCGTTGCTGGCACGGAATACCGCCACCTGCGGAATGTCAGTGGTCGGCCATGGCAGTGAGATTTGGAATTCGAGATGGCAACCCAGAAGGAAGCTGGAACGCCGCGTGATGCGCCGCCTGGATGTGCGAGTGGTTGCGGTGAGCAATTTCAGCGCGGGTGTGCTTTTGAGGGACTGCCGCGCTACGGTCCTGCCGCCCGCCTTGTCGCAAGGGTGGTTTGACACTCTGGCCGCAGCGGCTGCGGACAAGCGGCAGCGCCATAGCGCCGAGATCCGACTGGTCACGGCTTTCCGGTTGGCCGAATGGCGGGCGAAGGGGCTTGAGCGGTTGGTGGCAGCGACGGCCGCTCTCGGGCGTCCGGATGTCTGCCTGACCATCTGCGGCAGCGGGGAACCGCCGGGTGACCTGCTCGCCCTGGTCTCCAAATACTCCTGGTGCACGATACGGCCGGGCCTAACCGATGGGGACTTTGCCCGGGAGCTTGCGGCGGCGGACTTGTTCGTACTGGCCACGCAGACCAGAAGCGGCCGCCGCGCCGTCGGCGAGGGCTTCGGCCTCGTGCTCCTTGAGGCACAGGTCGCGGGGACGCCAGTGATCGCGCCCGCCTATGGCGGCTCGCGAGAGGCCTATGTCGAAGGCGTTACCGGAGTATCGCCAGTCGACGAGTCAGAAGAGATGCTCACCAGGACTCTGGATGACCTGATCAAGGATCAGGCCCGATTGGCAATCATGGGCAGGCAGGCTGCGCGGTGGGCGCAGGAGGCGTTTGACCCGGAGCGCTACGCACAGCTCGCCGTCAGGAGGCTGCTGTGATCCCGGTCAGCCAGATCGTTCTCGGCGATGAAGAACAACGGGGTGTGCTCGAGGTTCTGAGATCCGGAAACCTCGCGCAGGGTGAAAAGGTAGCTGAGCTTGAAGATGCGTTCGCGACCGCGCATGGCGCTGCGCATGCCATCGCAGTAAGCAACGGGACAGTGGCGTTGACTGCCGCGCTTCGCGTGCTGGGCATCGGTCCGGGCGATGAGGTGATCACCACTGCCTTCAGCTTCAATGCGACGCTCAACGCGATCCTCGAGACCGGTGCCACAGCCCGGTTCGCGGACATCGGCGAGGACTTCACTGTCGACCCCGATGCGATGGCCGCTCTGGTGAACAGCCGGACTGCCGCGCTGTTGCCTGTGCACCTGTATGGTCTTCCGGCCGACATGGTCGCGATAACCGCGCTCGCTTCCAGGCACGCTCTGGCGATCGTGGAGGACGCGGCGCAGGCGCATGGCGCGGAGTGCGAAGGACGTAACGTGGGCACCTTCGGCATCGGAGCGTTCTCGCTCTATGGCACCAAGAACATTACTTGCGGTGAGGGCGGCCTGGTGACGACGGACGACGACGGCATCGCCCGGACGCTGCGAATGTTGCGCAACCAGGGCATGCGCGCCCGCTATGACTACGAGATGCCCGGCTATAACTGGCGGCTCACTGACCTGCAGGCCGCGGTCGCGATCCCCCAGGTGAACCGGCTCAAGGAGATTACGGCCGCGCGAAATGCCAACGCGGCCAGGCTCACCATCAGGCTTACTGATACGCCAGGGCTGCTGCTGCCGATGGTTCCAGCAGGCCGAAGCCATGTGTGGCACCAATACACGGTGCGCGTTCTCCCGGACGCCAAGGTCAGCCGTGCGGAGTTCTGCGCCAGGCTCACCGGCGTCGGCGTCGGCCACGGCATCTACTACCCAAAGCTGATGCACGACTACCCCTGCTACGAGGCCAATCCACGGGTGACCCTGGATGCCACACCGCACGCTCGTCGGCTGACGGCTCAGGTCGTATCACTCCCCGTCCATCCCGGTCTCGACGCGATCGCTCTGGGCAAGGTCGTCGAAGCGGTGAAGGAGGCTGTTCGTGGTTAGGTTGGCAATTGTCGGAGCAGGAATCATGGGCAGCCGCCATGCCCGGGTGGCCCGTAGCATGCCCTCCGCCGAGGTAGCGGTCGTGGTCGACCAGGACGAGGACAAAGGCAGACGGCTCGCCAACCATATCGGTGCCGTCTACATGCCGTCCGCGACCGCGCTCCCCGGTGCGGTGGACGCGGCGATAGTCGCGGTGCCCACTGAGTCGCACATGGAGATCGGCGCCATGCTGCTCGAAAACGGGCTCGACGTGCTCATGGAAAAGCCCATCGCCTCTACTGTTGAAGAGGCCAAGTGTCTTGTGACTGCGGCGGAAGAGCATGACCGCATCTTGATGGTCGGCCATGTCGAGCGCTTCAACCCAGCCGTGATCGAGCTGGCCAGGCACCTTTCGGGCCTGATCCACATCGATGTTCGCCGGGTCGGGCCATTCACGCCACGAATCCCGGCTGGTGTGGCAGTCGACCTGATGATCCACGACATCGACCTTGTCAGCTGGCTGGCCGGAAGCCAGCCTGAGGTAATTTCCGCGCTGGTGCGCCGAGTGAAGTCGAGCACCGAAGATATCGCGGTTTGCATCCTTACCTTCCCCACTGGCGTGTCAGCGGTGCTGACGGCGAGCAGGGCGAGCCAGTCCAAGCAGCGGCAGATCGAGCTAATTCAGCAAGACAACGTGGTGGTCGCCGACCTGGTTCGCGGGCAGGTGACGGTGAACCGCGTACAGCACTCGGAGTTCGTGGATGAACGGGGCTCCATGTATCGGCAGACCGGCGTCGTCGAAATTCCCTACCTGGAACATCAGGGCGAACCCCTTGCCCTTGAGCAGCGGCACTTCCTCGAGTGCGTAGTGCGGCATACCCAGCCCGCAGTGACCGGTCAGGATGGTCTCGCCGCACTCGATACCGCGATCCGGATCCGCGACCAGGCGAATTGCCTAGAGTGAGTGCGCGTAAACGTCTGGTAGCGAAACCATCAATAAGTAGCCCTGGTGGCGCTCTAACCGGAACGCGGTCTCGAGATACGCCGATTGGGTGTCGGGCGGCGTTGAATGCGCTGTCATTCAAGATTGCATCAAAGAGGGGATGTGTTGTCATGCTAGCCAACCGGCGTGCCACAATCAGGCGAGGAATTCAGCTCGTCGGGGGCACTTTCGCAAGGGACCGCAACACACCCAAAGGACGACTCAGAGGTTTCGGTCACTGGAGGGCCGCCCGACTTCTGGCGAGGCCCGTGGTAAGCGGACCGGTTTCACGTGTCAGGGTCAGTCAGACAGCCGGTCTGGACAACGTTCTCATCAACACCGTCTGCGGATACGTCGAGATTGGTGATCATGTTTTCTTTGGTCACGACGTCATGCTGCTAACCGGAACGCATGACTTCGCGACCACCGGACTGCTGCGGAAGCGTCCACGTCAGACTTTGGACCGGAGCATCATCATAGCAGAAGGTGCATGGATTGCTAGCAGGTCGATAATTATCGGTCCTTGCCGCATAGGTGCTAACGCCGTTATCGGATGCGGGTGCGTCATCGACTTCGATGTTCCGGCTAACACGGTGGTGCGCGTTCGTCAGGAACTCGTTATGGAACCGATCCGGTACAGCGACTTCGCGCGATCCGGCCAGCGTTCTGAGCGAGACGCATAATCATCGAGCTCACCGCACTCCGGCTTCGAAGCTAATTAGCACTGGCCCGACTTACCGCGCGATGGCGTCCGACTCGTTTCCTGCGGCCCTGGATGCGGGTTGCTGCGTGGAGCCGTGCAAGCGCGAGTGCAAATGCGAGTATGAAGCCCAGGGAACTGACGGCTGCGACCGCGCTCAGCGGATGCCCAGAGAGTAGCAGGGTACCGACGGCCGTGACCACGCCGCCAGCACCCTGTGAGATACTCACGAATCCGGGGTGTCCATGCGCCCGCAGTAGGTCGTCCGCCACAGCCGTCAGGGCGCTGAATACCGTCCCGACGAGAAGGACTTCCGCTGGAACCACGGCGGTGGAGTAGCTCGCACCGTATGCGAACGGAATTGCCCAGGGCAAGACTATCGCAAGCAGCGGTGACACAAGGACCACGGAACGCGTTGCACGTCCCATGGCCCGCCATGTGGCGACTTTTTTCTCTCGACCGGCTAGGGCGGCTACAGTGGGAAGGCCGACCATGCCGTGCGAGGCTATAATTGATGACAGTGGGCTGGAGGCGGAAGCGGCGGCGCTGTAAATTCCGAGCGCGCTCGCCGGAGCGATGAGTCCGAGCGTGTATTGGTCCGCACTCCGATTGAGTGTCAGCCCGGAGAGGCTGGCTACGCTCCGCAAGCCATATGACCAGACGGCGCGGCGTTGGTCCAACGATAGCGGCTCGACCAGAGCACGGCGCTCACACAACCGATAAAGCCACTTGATGGTGAGCAGAGCGCTGCACCAGGTCGGAATTACATACGCGGCACCCGCCTCAGCTGGAGTCAGGCGCACTGCGCTCATACAGGCCAGCACGAGCACGATCGGCATTGCGCTAGGGATTAGACGGATCACGTTGAAACGTTTGAAGTTATTTGATCCCTGAGCACAGGAGACACCATAAAGTGTGATCGTCGCGGCCGCAGCCCAGGTGGAGTACTCGATAGCCAAGAGCGAGTCGAGCCGTCGATCAAGCCAGAGTATAAGCAGTATGATCATGCTTACTATCGTCATACCGATTGCCTGCAAGACAATGGGGCGGTAAAGCCATCTGACGAGTGCCGGCCTCTGGCTGGGCCACCGAGCAAAGAAATACGACGAAGAGCTCTGCAGGCCCAAGCTACCCACTGTTTGGATAAGCGCTGGCCACAGTGTCGCGATTGTCAGCTGTCCCCGTCCTGTGGGCCCCAATGCGCGGGCAGTTAGAATCCCTGCGAGAGCTCCACATACCAGGATCACGACATTAGTCGCCGTGGTCGCACCGGTAGCGCCACCTGGTAGTCTCCTAGCGATTCTACCCATATATTGGAGGCGGGGCCTATTCATTGTCTAGAACTGGCAACATAGGTGTATCGGCTGGTGGACCTGATCGCAGTCGTGTGTCACGGCGTGGTTTACGAATGAGCGCGCCAGCGCGCATCCTGCCCCAGATTCCACCAATGCCGAGCCAGAAAATGGGTTGAACCAATGGGTCGTCGAGGGACTGCTGCCCCTTAAGGAAGACGATTCCCATTGCGATGGCCAGCGTAGTAAGAGCGACACCTGCTCCATCGAGTTTACGCAAATACTTTATAGCCGGAGCGAGTGCTGCCCAAAATACCGCTCCGTAAAGCGCCAATCCCATGACTCCTAGTTCAAGCCATGTTCTGGATAGGCCGCCTTCCGCTGTAATGAATGTCCGGCCGTCGAGAATATACATGCCGTATGGGCTTTGGATCGGGCCAGTGTTGATGTAGCTTGCTCCCACTACGGCGAGACCCTGTGTCGATGTCCCTGGGCCTTGGCCCACCAGCGAGCCTGTCCTGGGGAGAAAGAATATAAAGGACAGCCTTGTTCCAGTAGAGCCCCCGGATGTGAGGAAAGAGGCAAGCCCGGATTCACCTAGGAAGAAAATAACGGCGACGCACCCGGCAGCGGCGAGAAGTACTGCAGCTCCAAGACGGTTGGATCTGCTTTCTGCGCTCTGAGGGGCGAATCCCTCAGCCAAAGCAGGAGCCCGCATGCGTCCCAGAATCAGAGTGGCAACGATGCCTGCTGTGGCAACGTAGATGTCTGCACGGCGGGCTGTCACTATCAAGCCAGAAGCTATGAGCGCCCCAAGGAACAACCACCACCGACGTCGTGATGCTCCGTCTGCCAGACGGGCCAACGCTGCCCATGCGAACAGAGCTATCATCAATTGTTCAGCCGCCTCTTCGCCGTCGGCGAAGACAGATGGGGCAAGATAGATGTCTCCCTCGCCAAAATTATGAAAGCCAACCGCCGGGACTATGGGCTGGAGCAGTCTTGGTGCCGATGGGCCTAGGACCGCGCTAATAATCGCACCTGCGGCCACCACGCCACCGCCAATCACGACCACGCGCAGGCATTTGGATAGGAGACGGTCATCAGCTGCGACCGCGGCACCGACATAGAGCAGAGGAACGAAAAAGACGTAGGAAGCCCACCCGAGGAGCGCCATTTCAACGGGTATGCGTTGGATTACGCCAACGGCAAGGCACCACGCGGAGATCATCAGGAGCCATACTGGAAGTGAGCGAGGGCTAATGCGGCCCTGGCTGACATTAAGGGGAGCAAACATGATGTAAATGAGGGCGGTAATTATATATACGATACCGAGGGCACTAGCGGGGAGGCCAGCGACCTTGCGGATAGCGTCTACCGAGAGCGTGGCGAAGTACAAGGCGAACGTCAGGGCTGCTACATTCGATATCTGGCGCCTGCCCTGTTCGGATCGAGGAGGCCTCAACTTGGAATGTGACTTGACGGTGGTCTCCTCAAGCATCGATGATTTACCCCTCTGAATACTCTGTGTGGGCTGTTATTAAGTTGCTCGAACCACTTGCGACTGAAAGCATTGCCTGCTCAAAGCCGACTGCGGTGCGATCGAGGGCGTACCAGGCGACATGTTGCTGGACCCGGTCGCGAGAGTCGGGTTCCTTGGCTTTCATGAGGGCGCGATCGAGGGCTTCGGCGAGGCGTGGTATATCGCCGCATGGGTAAACTTCACCCACGCCCATTACGAGATCGGGTGCGGCACCCACGTGATCCGACACAACCGGAAGGACACCGGCCGCCATCGCCTCATTGATAACCAGACCCCAATTCTCAACTTCGCTCGGCAGCACGATGATATCGGCTGCGTGATAATAACTCGACAGCTCCGACTGATTGACAAAGCCGGTCACCACACCTTCGCCAGATATGAGCGAATGCCGTACGCGTTCAGCAAGGACGCCGTCGCCTACGAAGATTGTGTTTACTTTGCGCGGCAAAAGCCGCACTGCAGCTGAAAGATCGAGCGGGCGCTTGCCCGGATAGAGCTTTCCGCAGAACAAGATGACCGGCCTATCGACATCCAGGTTCCACCTCGACAACAGTTCGCAACGCGAGACTGAGGGCGTATCTGCGAACCGCTTGTCGTCGACGGAATATGGCGCCCAGATTATCCTCGGCGCCCCATATTGTCGATAGAACTCCTCATTCAATCGTCCGATGGCAAGGCCGCACGCACTGGCGGCGACGACCGTGCGGGCCACGGTGTTCCGCAGGTGCCGTCGCGCGCCAGTCGCCTGCCCCCGCGCCGTAGAGTCACCTCTAAGTAGGTAAGGGATCCCATGTACTCGGCAAAGAAACGCAGCAGCCAACATCGACGGGTGGGAATGTCCGTGAATTACCACGGCGTCATGACCGGATATCCACCGTGCCAAGTTAGTCATACGCTTACGGAGAGATGAGGACTCACTGCCTGCGGTCAAGAACTGGTGTTCATAGCCTGACCGGAGGTCTATGTCCCATTTTACCGGGACGCCGAATCCGGGATCGATAGCTGGGCGACTTCCTCTATCGGTCAGAAATAGAACGTCTAGTTTGACTCTGGCTCGGCTCGTCAACAGTTGATAGAGGGGTACGTGATACTGGATCGGATTAAAGTCGATGACGCCGAGCTGAAACGGACGCCCCTCGGTAGGTCGGCTTACGCGCGCTGCCTGCATATCCATCGTGCATCCCCTAGCTGTTCGCGGACTCGCCGGAACTACGGACCTCTGCCTGAAGCGAGTCGACGACAATCTCGTACCAGGAGTGGTAGAGGCAGAACCGCAAACCGGCCTTGCCGTCGAGGAAGCCGAGCCTCGTGACATACATGTAAAAGAAGAGTGCAGCCGGCTTGACTGGCACATATGGATAGATGAGGTGCTTGACCACCGCACGAATGCGCGGGCGTGAGTCTTCGCGGTACCAAATCGCGCGTATCCTGCGCCGTAGCGGCGGCTGAACAGTGCGCCTTTCCGCCTCCAGTTCGGCATAGCGGACGTGCTTGTGTAGCCAGGCGGCTAGGCCCTTGCGGTTCTCGTCGACGATGTCATTGGTTAGTCGCCGGACCGGTCCATCCACGATCAGTCGCTCGCCCACCAGGTTCCCGTCGTACTTGGAGTACCGCCTGTCGACCACGCGGACATTCCAGGATCCCCGGTACCAGCCGCAATGTCGGATCCACCTGCCGAGGAACACCAGCCGGAAGCGTTGCTCGAAGGCTGCGCACTGCGGGTCGGCCAGGCCCTGCGCGACCTCAGCGGCCAATTGCGGGGACACCCACTCGTCCCCGTCGACGAAGTACGCCCAATCATGGCGAAGCAGTGGTAGCCGAAGTGAATGCTCGCGTTGCGCCCCAAAGCCGAGCCAGGGTTGCTCGACTACCTCAGCGCCTAGCGAACGCGCAATCTCG
>Ga0187783_10004735_pt1 | contig 10063 bp, 6 predicted proteins | sample 1015_SJ02_MP02_2_FD_132471 | JGI IMG/M metagenome (GOLD analysis project Ga0187783, IMG submission 132471) | Tropical peat soil microbial communities from peatlands in Department of Meta, Colombia - 1015_SJ02_MP02_20_MG | ecosystem: Environmental > Terrestrial > Soil > Wetlands > Peat | place... | reverse complement strand
GCTTCCGCCGGACTGCTGGGTCCGGGTTGCGGCTGATGTGCCCTTGCCGGGGACGCCCTTGTCGGCCCTTGCCGCGCCGCTTGTCAGCGACCTCGCCGACGCCGCGCCAGCCCTCCCGGTCACAGCCGCGGTGCCGGTCGCGGAACTGGCCGGCTTGCTGCCATCAGCCGCTGGCGGCGTGTATGGGTAACGCCGACCCAGGATGAACTGCTGGCCCAAGGTCCACAGGTTCGTGGTGACCCAGTACAGAACCAGCCCGAACGGCCAGTACAGACCGGTCAGGGCAAAGAACGGCATGATGTAGGTCATCATCTTCTGCGACGAGGCCATCGGGTTATCCGGCGTCGCGGCAGGCATCATGCCCCGCTTCATGCTTTGCCTGATCGTCAGGTAAGTCGTCGTCATGCTGACAATGACCGCGGCGATGATGACGAGCTTGGCGTGCAGCGGAACGTTGGCAGAGCCGGTAAACAGCACCTTGTCGGCGATTGACGCACCAAGGATCTTGGCGTGCTGGCCCGCCTCAACCATCGACTTCGGCAGTCCGTATTTCGGCGTGCCGCCCTTGTATTCAGCGATGGCCCGCAAAACGTTGAAGAGGGCGAAGAACAGGGGCAGCTGGAGTGCGAACGGCAAGCAGCCCATCAGCGGGTTGACTCCCGCTTCCTGGTACAGCTTCATCGTCTCTTGATTCAGCGTCTGCCGGTCGTTCTTGTACTTCTTCCGCAGCGCTGCCATCTGGGGCTGCAGGGCAGACATCGCCCTGGTGGTGTGCATCTGCTTGATGAACAGCGGCACCATGATCACTCGCATCATGACGACGAGGATCATGATGCTGAAAGCCCAGGTCCATCCGCTGGTCGCGCCGAAGGCCGGCTTCAGCGCGTCATAGACGTGCGTGAAGACCCAGCCGACTGCCTCGTAGAGGTAATCCAGTGGATTCGTCACCTGCTAGCTCCCTTGTGCTCTGCTCATTACGGTCGGCCGCGGCTCCGCATCGCTGCCGTCCAAGCTCATAACGTCTGAGCCCATGACATCTGCTCCCGCCTGGCCGGAGCCATTCGCCCGCGGCCCGCCGGGCACCGGGTCAAGTCCTCCCGCATGGAACGGGTGACACCGGCTGAGCCGGCGTACCGCTAGCCAGGACCCACGCCATGCGCCATGCACCTGCACGGCCTCCAGGGCGTAGGCGCTGCACGAGGGGTAAAACCTGCACCGTGGTCCGAGCAGCGGGCTGACAAACCGCTGGTAGATCCTCAGCAACCCGACGAGCAGCCAGGCAGCGGGCGACAGGTCCGTCGCACCCTCAGCTGATCTGGTGCTCATCGGCTCCTCACCCACCCTGCCGCCGAAGCAATGCTCCGATTACCAGGTCGAGGTCGGCGGCCAGATCCGACTGGCAGGCATTGCCAGCGCGCGGCGAAGCGCGCACTACCAGCAGGCTACCTCCAGGCAACGAAGCCAGATAGCCGCGAACCAGGTGGCGCAGCCGCCGCCTCACCTTATTCCGCACCACGGCCGATCCCACGGCCCGGCTGACGATGAAACCCACGCGCGCCGGATCCTCGCTCTCTTGTCGCGTCAGAAGGTGCCCGGAAACCAGCGTGCGCCCCGCCTTCCAGCCGCCGCGGGTCGCCGACGCAAAGTCAGCGCGCCGCCGCATCCGCGCGGCCGCCGGAAGCATGGCCACCAACCGCCGTGCCTGGTCAGGCGCTCAGGCGCGCGCGGCCCTTCCGGCGCCTAGCCGCAAGGATCGCGCGACCCGCCCGAGTGCGCATGCGCAGCCGGAAACCATGCGTCTTCGCCCGGCGGCGGTTGTTCGGCTGAAATGTACGCTTGCTCACTGGAACTCCAGGTGCGGCGGGTTTGTCGTTACGAGGGCCTTACGGTTGGCGCAGGTACGAAGCCGCAGCTCTGAACCCGGCTCAACGTCAGCCCACACTGTTAACGTCAAACAGCACCGAGATCATTCAACCGACGGGCCCTACCTGCATGAGGCCGCGATTCAGCTGCACCGGGGTAACCGGACGCATCAAAACTACGCGCACGCCGACTGACGGGTCAAACCAGGGCCAGCACAGCTATCGGGCTGGCAGCAGCCCCGGATTGCGTCCCCGCAAGATTGGCTAGTTTTGGCATCAGCAGGACTGTCGGTTTCCCGAACGGATCATGAACTCCAGCCCTAGGCTGTGGATAGCGCAGCGCGGGCTGCGTGGCAACCGCCACGAGCCCCACCCGCACCGGTTGAGCGGCCGGGGTGCTGCCCCGACCGGCTGAACTTGCAACGTGCACATGCTGTGGATAAACCTGTTGATCACATGTGGGGGGCTCGGGTGACCCGCCAATGAGCGACGATGACCTCACCGAAGTTTGGGCCCGCTCGCTGGCTGACCTGGCCGAGATGCATATTGAGCCGCATCAGCGTGCCTGGCTCCAGCTGACTAGGCCGCTCGGCCTGGTCGAGAACACCGCACTGATTGCGGCGCCGAATGACTTTGTCAAGGAGCAGCTCGAGACGCGGCTGCGCGCCTTGATCACCAACGCCCTCTCCCGTGAACTGGCCCGCAGCATTCAGCTTGCGGTCACGGTCGACCCGGCGGCCACCGCAGATCTCCGCACTCCGGCAACCTCGCCAGACGACCACCTGGGCTTGCACCCTGATGGCATAGCCAACCAGGCGGCCGACGAGATCACCGGCCCGCTGCACCCGATCCGGCCAGGGGATTCCGCCATTGCCGGACTCGGGATCCAGCACGATCCCGGCCCGGCAGGCAGCCGCCGACTTGACGACGGCCCGTACGGCAACGGCCTGGCCAACCAGCCGCCCGTCATCGACGCAGGCGACCGCGACCTGCGAGCCGACCGCCTCGGGCCGGTACCGACCACCAGCGCCGGCAATGGCGGAATGGCTGCCCCGCACGCAGCGCCGCCGGATGCGGGGTCTCCGCACGCAGGGTCTCCGCACGCAGGGCCTGCGCACGCAGCAGTGCCCATCCAACGTGATGCCGCTCCCGGCCCGCTGCCCGGAGCTCAGCTGCCGCGGCCGGGGCAGGCACGGCTGAACCCGAAATACACCTTCGAGACCTTCGTCATCGGCTCCAGCAACCGGTTCGCGCACGCGGCGGCGGTCGCGGTCGCCGAGGCTCCCGCCAAGGCCTACAACCCGCTATTCGTTTACGGCGACTCCGGCCTCGGCAAGACGCATCTGCTGCATGCGATCGGCCACTATGCGCAGAGCCTCTACCAGGGCTTGAAAGTCAGGTACGTGAGCTCCGAGGAGTTCACCAACGACTTCATCAACATGATCCGCGACGGCAAGCAGGATGGCTTCCGGCGCCGTTACCGCGACGTCGACGTGCTGCTCGTGGACGACATCCAGTTCCTGGAGAACAAGGAAGGCACCCAGGAGGAGTTCTTCCACACGTTCAACACCCTGCACAACGCCAGCAAGCAGATCGTCATCTCCTCCGACCGCGCGCCAAAGCGGCTGGTCACCCTAGAGGACAGGCTGCGCAGCCGGTTCGAGTGGGGCCTGCAGACCGACGTGCAGCCGCCGGAGCTTGAGACCCGGATCGCAATCCTGCGGAAGAAGGCGGTTCAGGACCGGCTCAACGCTCCGCCAGAGGCGCTCGAGTACATCGCCAGCCGGATTACGACTAACATCCGCGAGCTTGAGGGCGCGCTCATCCGGGTCACCGCGTTCGCCAGCCTGAACCGGCAGTCGGTCGACCTGCAGCTGGCCGAGTTCGTGCTCAAGGACCTCATCGTCGAGACCCACGGCCCCGATATCACTGCTGCCACCATCATGGGCCAGACCGCGTCCTACTTCGGCCTGTCCATCGACGACCTATGCGGCACATCCCGGTCCCGTGTCCTGGTTACAGCCCGGCAAATAGCGATGTACTTGTGCCGTGAGCTCACCGACATGTCCCTGCCCAAGATCGGCCAGCAGTTCGGCGGCCGTGACCACACCACCGTCATGCACGCAGAGCGGAAGATCCGCTCGCTGATGGCCGAGCGCCGGGCGATATATAACCAGGTGACCGAGCTCACCAACCGGATCAAGCAGCAGGCCCTGTCGGGGTGACCGCACTGAGTCGCTGTCGGCCGCAAGCCCGGCACAGGACAACACAGAGGCACCTAGCGTGCCCGAGTGACTACACAATCTTCGCGCTGGGCACAATGCACGCACACAGGTTGTGGATAAGCCTGTGGAAGTCCTTGGGACTGTCGGAGGAAAACCCAATTCAAACGGGGGGAAACGCAGCGGTGTCCGGCTGGCCTACAGCCGCAACCCACAGTCTTAGTAGCTGCAGCTCGCAGGCCCGTGCCCTAGCTGTGCACAGCGACGTGCAGCGCTACCAGCAACGATGGCAGTTATCCACGGGATCCACCGTCCCTATGACGACTACTACCTAGTTAGTACCTGGATAGTTAACCCGTAAGTAGCCCGAGTTCATCGGCCCAGATAAGGAGGCGACAGGTGAAGATCGTCCTTGAACGCGACGTGCTAGCCGACGCGGTTGCCTGGACGGCGCGTACCCTGCCTGCCCGCCCGGCGATCCCGGTGCTAGCCGGCATCCGTCTGCAGGCAGCCGAGGAACTTGTTCTCTCCAGCTTCGATTACGACGTATCTGCGCAGGCCACGGTGCCGGTCAGCATAGAGCAGCCGGGCAGCGCGCTGGTCTCGGGCCGGTTGCTGGCAGAGATCAGCCGCAGTCTGCCTGCCAAGCCGGTAAAGATCACGGCCGAGGATGGCCGCGCTGTGCTGAGCTGCGGGAGCGCTACGTTCACGCTGCTGACCATGCCGGAAGATGAGTACCCGGCTTTGCCCGAAATGCCGCCCGCAGCTGGGACAATCGGCAGTGACTCGTTCGCCACTGCAGTCAGCCAGTCGGCCACGGCCGCTGGCCGGGATGACACGTTGCCCGCGCTGACCGGCGTCCGGATCGAGATCGAGGGTGACACGCTCACCCTCGTGTCGACCGACAGGTACCGGCTCGCCGTCCGCGAACTGCGCTGGGCGCCGACTCGCCCGGACCTCACCGCGGCGATGCTGGTTCCGGCCAGGGCGCTGGCGGACACGGCACGCTCGCTGACCAACGGTGCTCAGGTTTCAATCGCACTGGCGCTGCCCGGCGCCGACGGCGGCTCAGGCGAAGGCATGATCGGCTTTGAGGGCGCAGGCCGACGTACCACGACCCGGCTGCTCAGCGGCGAGTTCCCCCGGTACCAGTCGCTGTTGCCCAAGACCGTCAACGCGGCCGCTGAACTGCCGGTCGGCCTCCTGTCAGAGTCGGTCAAGCGCGTCGCCCTTGTCGCCGAGCGGAATACGCCAGTCCGGCTCGCTTTCAGTCCTGGTCAGCTCGTGCTGGAGGCCGGGACCGGCGACGAGGCACAGGCCGAGGAAATCCTCGAGGCTGAGTTCTCCGGCGATGATCTCTCGATCGCGTTTAACCCGCAGTACCTGCTTGACGGCCTGGCCGCCATCGACTCCGATACTGTGCGCATCTCGTTCACTGAGCCGGGCAAGCCTGCCCTGCTGACCGGCAAGCCGGGTCCTGATGGTGCGCCGGAATTCAGGTACCTGCTCATGCCGATCCGGCTCGGCTAGCGGCCCGGCAGCGATGGCAGCCAGCCGTCCGACCGCGCTCGTATAGTCCCCTTGTGTACCTGACCAGGCTCGCGCTCATCGACTTCCGCAGCTACCGGGACGCTGATGTACCGCTGGCGCGCGGCGTCACCACCTTCGTGGGTTTGAACGGGCAGGGCAAGACCAACCTGGTCGAGGCGGCCGCTTACCTGGCCACGTTCACCAGCCACCGGGTGGCTGCCGACGCCCCGCTCATCAGGCACGGTGCGGACCGGGCAGTCCTGCGCGCGATGGTCTGTGCGGCCGGACGGGACACGCTGATCGAGATCGAGATCAACGCTGGCCGTGCGAACCGGGCACGGCTCAACAAGGCTGCAGTGCCTCGGCCGCGCGACGTGATTGGCATTGTCCGATGTGTGCTGTTCGCCCCTGAAGACATTGCCATCGTCAAGGGAGATCCGGACCAACGGCGGCGTTTCCTCGATGATCTTCTGGTTTCCATGCGGCCGCGTTATGCCGGAGTGCGAGCCGACTACGAGCGAGCGCTACGGCAGCGAACTGCTCTGCTGAAGTCCGCGCGGGCGAGGGGCGGGACGGCTCCTGCCGCTCTCGAGGTGTGGGACGACCACCTAGTCAGGACCGGAGCCCAGCTGACCGCGGGCAGGCTGCGGGTGGTCGCGCAGCTCAGGCCGCTCGTCGGTGGCTGCTACAGCGCGGTGTCGGGCACTGAACGCGACACCGGCCTCAGGTACCGGGTGGCGGCCACGGGTGCCGCTGGTGCTGGCGGAGCGGAGCCCGAACCGGAGCCCGAAAAGCTAGCCGAGCTGCTGCGCGAGGCGCTGGCTATCCGTCGCCGGGCTGAGCTGGAGCGAGCCCTCTGCCTGGTTGGGCCGCACCGGGACGAGCTGGAGCTGGGCATAGGCGGACTGCCTGCGCGTGGCTATGCCAGTCATGGTGAGTCGTGGTCGCTCGCGCTGGCCCTCCGGCTCGCCGCGTTCCAGCTGCTGCGATCGGACGGCGAGGATCCGGTCTTGCTGCTCGATGACGTGTTTGCCGAGCTCGACAGCAGCCGCCGGAACCGGCTTGCCGAGCTGGTGCTGGACGCCGACCAGGTGCTCGTCACCGCCGCGGTCCCTGACGACGTCCCGGCTGGCCTGTCCGGCGCCAGGTTCGAGGTGGCCGACGGGGTGATTTCGGGTGGCTGAGCAGGAAACCGGCGATCAGCTAAGGAAGGCACGGGAAGCGCTGGCTGCGGCCAGAGCCGAGGCCAGGGCCAAGGGCCTCCGCCCGGCGCCAACGCGGCGCCCGCCAGCTGATGATGATCTTGGTTCAGGGAATGACCAGGCACAACGAAGCGTTATTCCTAGGTCATCACCTGGAAATACTGAGTTCGGTAAGTCTGCCTCGGTCTCCTCTGCTCAGCCCGGAATTGCCGCGCAGCAGAACCGAACAGACCCCCAGTCGCTGTCGCAGGCCATTGACGCGCTCGTGGCAGCCGAAGGCTGGGCCCTGGCGGCTGCCACGGGGTCGGTATTCGGCCGGTGGGATCAGATCGTCGGCGCGGACATGGCGGCCCACACCTGGCCCGAATCTCTATCAGGCGGCGAGCTGACCGTGACGGCTGATTCGACTGCCTGGGCGACGCAGGTGCGGTTGCTAGCGGCCCAGCTGGTACGCCGCCTGAACAGCGAACTCGGCGACGGAACCGTGCAGCGGGTCAAGGTGCGCGGTCCGGCGCCGGCGCCGCGACAACCAGGTCAATGGCGGGTCCGTGGCAGTCGCGGCCCGCGTGACACGTACGGCTGAGCCTGGGGGTGTGCCCAGGTAAAATGAACATGCGCACTAGGACGGGCGCCAGCGGGGGATTTTGGCGGCGGTCCTATGTGTTGGCCCTGTTCCTAGAGGAGCTTCAGCTTTGTCCTACGACGCACGTTCGATCACGGTCCTGGAGGGCCTCGAAGCCGTCCGCAAGCGTCCTGGAATGTATATCGGCTCGACCGGCGAGCGCGGGCTGCGGCAGATGGTCTACGAGGTTGTCGACAACGCCGTGGACGAGGCGATGGCTGGCTACGCCGACAAGGTGGAGGTCACGCTCCTTCCCGACGGTGGCGTCCGGTGCGTCGACAACGGCCGCGGTATTCCGGTGGACGAGCATCCCGGCGAGAAGCGCCCGGCTGTTGAAGTTGTCCTGACCACCCTGCATGCCGGCGGCAAGTTCGACAGCCAGTCCTACGCGGTTTCCGGCGGCCTGCACGGCGTCGGCGTCTCGGTGGTTAACGCGCTAGCCACGCATCTGGACATCGAGATCTGCAAGGACGGCTACGTCTGGCGGCAGTCGTATCAGATGAGCCAGCCGGTAACGGCGCTGCAGCGCGGCGAGAAGACCGACCGGACCGGCACGGTCATCACCTTCTGGCCCGACGATTCCATTTTCGAGACCACCGACTGGCCCTATGAGGTGCTAACCCGCCGGATGCAGGAGATGGCCTTCCTCAACCGCGGCTTGTCCATCACCCTGACCGACTTGCGACCTGAGCACATCGTCGACGGTCCGCGCGCTGACAGCTATCACTACGAGGGCGGCATCGCCGACTTCGTGCGCTACCTGAACGCCTCGAAGGAACCCGTCCATGACTCGGTGATCGAGTTCGGCGAGGAAGCGAACGGCATTTCCGTCGAGATCGCGATGCAGTGGAATGGCACCTTCGCCGAGTCGGTGCACACCTTCGCCAACACCATCAACACCGCCGAGGGCGGCACCCACGAAGAGGGCTTCCGGGCAGCGCTGACGTCCATTGTCAACAGGTACGCCAAGGACCAGAAGCTCGTCAGGGAGAAGGACGAGGGGCTCACTGGCGAAGACGTGCGCGAGGGCCTCACCGCGATCGTTCACGTCAAGCTAGCCGAGCCGCAGTTCGAGGGCCAGACCAAGACCAAGCTGGGAAACACCGAGGCCAAGTCGTTCGTGCAGCGGGTCTGTAACGACCACCTGCGGGACTGGTTTGAGCGGAATCCGGGCGAGGGGAAGGCCATCGTGCTCAAGGCCACCCAGGCGGCCAGGGCCAGGATTGCCGCCCGCCAGGCGCGCGACCTGACGCGCAAGAGCCTGATGGGCGGGTCGGGCTTGCCCGGCAAGCTGGCTGACTGCCAGTCAGGTGACCCGGAGATCTGCGAGCTCTACGTAGTCGAGGGCGACTCGGCCGGAGGCTCTGCTAAGCAAGGCAGGGATCCGCACTTCCAGGCGATCCTGCCAATCCGCGGCAAGATCCTCAATGTGGAGAAGTCCAGGATTGACAGGATCCTGAAGAACAACGAGGTCCAGTCGCTGATCACTGCGCTCGGCACCGGCATCCACGATGAGTTTGATCTCGCCAAGCTCCGGTACTTCAAGATCATCTTGATGGCCGATGCCGATGTCGACGGCCAGCACATCACGACGCTGCTGCTGACCCTGCTATTCCGGTTCATGAAGCCGCTGATCGAGGCCGGGCATGTTTACCTGGCCCAGCCGCCGCTTTACAAGATCAAGTGGGAAGGCCGCGGCGTCGACCCCGGCTACGCCTACTCGGACCGGGAGCGGGACGCGGTGATCGAGGCGGGCCTGGCCGAGGGCCGGAAGGACCCGCGGCCGCGGGACGGGGTGCAGCGCTTTAAGGGCCTGGGCGAGATGAACGCGAACGAGCTCTGGGAGACCACGATGGACCCGGCCAGGCGGGTTCTGCGCCAGGTCACGGTCGATGACGCAGCCCAGGCCGACGAGTTGTTCACGGTGCTGATGGGAGAGGACGTCGAGGCTCGGCGGTCGTTCATCCAGCGCAATGCGAAGGACGTCAGATTCCTCGATATCTGACGTGGATCAGGAGTGCCCGCTGGGGTCGGCTGACGCGCGGCGTTCAGGCCGCGCTGCCTGCGACGGCGAGGAGTCGCCCGAGAAGGGGAACAGGACGTGCCTGACGTGACCACGCCCGACGCTGAGGCCGGGCACGACCGGACCGAACCGGTCGACATCCAGGTCGAGATGCAGCGGAGCTTCCTCGACTACGCGATGTCAGTGATCGTGGGACGGGCGCTGCCGGACGTCCGGGACGGGCTCAAGCCGGTCCACACCCGGATCCTGTACGCGATGTACGACGGCCAGAACCGGCCAGATCGCGGCTACTTCAAGTGCGCCAGGGTCATCGGCGAGGTGATGGGCAACTATCACCCGCATGGCGACTCGGCCATCTACGACGCGCTCGTGCGGCTGGCTCAGCCGTGGGCGATGCGGATGCCGCTGGTCGACGGGCAGGGCAACTTCGGCTCGCCCGGTAATGACCCGCCAGCCGCCAACCGGTACACCGAGTGCCGGCTGGCCCCGCTTGCCATGGAGATGCTGCGGGATATCGACAAGGAGACTGTCGATTTCCGGCCGAATTACGACGGGCGATCGGCCGAGCCCGTCGTGCTGCCTGCCAGGTTCCCGAACCTGCT
>Ga0187783_10004734_pt1 | contig 10064 bp, 5 predicted proteins | sample 1015_SJ02_MP02_2_FD_132471 | JGI IMG/M metagenome (GOLD analysis project Ga0187783, IMG submission 132471) | Tropical peat soil microbial communities from peatlands in Department of Meta, Colombia - 1015_SJ02_MP02_20_MG | ecosystem: Environmental > Terrestrial > Soil > Wetlands > Peat | place... | reverse complement strand
GCCCCGGCGACTCATCCCCGCTCCTCACCTGGGGCGCCGGACCGACTTCTCTTTCTCGTGGCCCACCCCGACGACGTTATCGAAGGGCTTCGCCACAAACGCCACTCGCCCCATAAGCACCCCGAAGTTCTTTCGGGTGGGTATGCGAATCGCCGACCTACAGACCGGCTCTGAAGACAGGGCTCGAGACAGCCCCTCGGGACAGGCCCCGGAGACAGCCCCTCGGGACAGGCCCCGGAGACAGACCCTCCCCGGCAGGCATGGCGCCAGACAAATATGCGATTCTGCTTATATATCTCCAGGAGTATGTACTGCCCTTCCGTGGCCGGGGTTCGGTGGGTGACCGCACAGTTCCCAGCCGAGGAGTCCCAAGGCGCTCCTAAAGACGTAGCCCCAGCTACCCGATGTCACTGCAATGAACGATGGCCCGAGGGGGGCGACCGCTCAACCGACGCGCGCGGATGAGTCTGGCTCGGTGCCGACGGGGGTCGCGGCGACTGGATCCGGTGGGCCCAAACCGCTTCGCCGGACGGACGACCGATGGCTGGATCGTTGGCTGGAGACCTGCTCCGAGCTGGCGCGCCTGCAGTACTCGCACCCGATGGTGGACGCGGTCGTCGACGAGATCGACGGTCGGATGATCCGCGTCGGCGATCAATGGCTGAGTGATTTCGCATCTTGCAATTACCTCGGATTCGACCTCGATCGCGAGATCATCGAAGCGATTCCCCCTTATCTCGATCGGTGGGGCACGCATCCGAGCTGGTCGCGACTACTCGGCAGCCCTGTGCTCTACGAAGAGATAGAAGGCCGTCTCTCTGAATTGCTCGGTGTCGAGGACACTCTCGTACTGCCGACGATCACGCTGATCCACCAGTCGGTCATTCCCGTTCTCGTCGGTGGAGGCAGCATCTTTCTGGACGGACGCGCGCACAAAACGATCTACGACGGCGCAATGGCCGCACGTTCTCACGGCGCCACGATCTACCGCTTCCGCCATGACGATCCCGAGGACCTGGAGAGGCAGCTTCGCGAAACACACGGGTCGCCGAAGGTCATCTGCACCGACGGGGTCAATTCCATGACGGGTAACGCTCCACCGCTGGCGGAGCTCTCGCATTTAGCGCGTATGTACGACGCTCTTCTGTACGTGGACGACGCCCACGGCTTCGGTGTGATCGGCGAGCGCGGCGACGACGAGCTTTGCAGCTATGGCAAGAGAGGGAACAGCATCGTTCGGCACCTCGGTGAGTCGTACGAGAACATCGTGCTCGTGGGGGGCCTCTCCAAGGCCTACTCCTCGCTACTCGCGTTCATCGCATGCCCGACAGACCTGAAGAACGTATTGAAGGTGGCGGCTCCGCCGTATCTCTATTCCGGGCCTTCGCCCGTGGCCTCCCTGGCGACTGTCATCGAGGGTTTGAAGGTCAACGAAAAGAGGGGCGACGTCCTCCGTGCTCGCATGCACGCATCGACTTGGAGAATTCTCGAGGGCTTGGACGACCTCGGGATCTACACCCCGAATACGTCTGGCTACCCGGTCGTGGAAGTACCTCTCTCGCGTCACGAAGACATCGACGAGGTCGGGCACTTTCTCTTCCGAAACGGGATCTACGTGACGATGGCGGCCTATCCGCTCGTGCCGATGAACGAGGTGGGCTTCCGCATGCAGATCACAGCGGCGAACACCGAAGAACAGGTCGAGCACCTCATATCCGTCATCGGCTGGCTGGCGGAGCGATTTCCACTCAGGACCGACGTGCCCTCGCTTCGCGTCCTCGAGCGCTAGCGCGGTATTTGCGATGGGACCGGCCGGAAGACAAAAGGCGGGAAGAGAAACGGCGGGAAGACAAAAGGCGGGAACAGGAACGGCGGGAAGACAAAAGGCGGGAACAGAAACGGCGGTACTGCAACCGGTAGGGGACACGGTGGCACAGGTGAATCCAGCAGTCGAAAAGATCGAGCAAGACGACAAGGTCAAGCCCGCGCCTTGGCGGATCTACCCCGCCATCGGCGTCGTAATGCTCGTTTTCTATTACTTCGTTCCACCGTTCGCGCACGCGGGCTGGATGTACAACATCATCGGTGGAAGTGCCGCGATCGCGATCGTCATCGGGACGAGGATCAACCGTCCTGCCAAACCCGTGCCTTGGTACCTGTTCGCTCTTGGCCAAGCGCTGTTCGTCGGTGGGGACATCCTCGCGTACAACTATCAGCGTTTCTTCGGGACGCCACTTCCGTTCCCATCGATCGCGGATGTCCTCTACCTGAGCGTCTATCCCTGCATGGTCGCGGGGATTCTTCTCATAATCAGAGACCGCACCCCCGGTGGCGACCGTCCGGGCCTAATCGATTCGCTAATCGTCTCCATCGGTGTCGGAGCGCTCTCGTGGGTGTTCTTCATGGCTCCCTACGCGCACGACAAATCGCTGTCGCTGCTCACCAAGCTGATCTCGATCGCCTATCCGCTCATGGACCTACTGGTCCTTGTAGCTCTCATTCGGATGGCTGTCGGAGTGGGGACGCGATGTACGTCGTACTACCTGATGGTGGGAGCTGCTTGCGCGCTCCTCGTGTCCGACACCGTCTACGGTTGGTATCTCCTTCATGGCGGATACAACACCGGCGGATGGCTCGATATTGGTTGGGCCGCGTTCTACATCGTCTGGGGAACCGCGGCGCTGCATCCGTCAATGAGGCGGATGTCCGATCGCTCCGTCGAATTCGAAAGACCTTTCACCGGCTTCCGATTCGCGGTGCTCACATGCGCGGTCCTTGTCGTGCCGGCTGTCCAGGTCGTCCAAGCCATTCAGGGCAAAGCGCGGGACGTCATTCTCATGAACAGCGTCTCCGTCGCCCTGTTCCTGCTGGTCGTCGCGCGCATGGTCGGCCTCGTGAAGCGGCACGAAGCCGCTGAAGGTCGCGAGCGGACTCTTCGTGAAGCAGGCGAGGCGTTTGTCGCAGCAGCGGATCGCAGGCAGGTTCTGCGGACGGCAACGGAGGGCCTCGGATCACTGGTCGGTGCTCATCGGGGGGTCGAGCTCTACCTTCGTAAAGCCGAGACCAAAGGCGACGTGTTCCAGCTCTGCGCGGAACTGCCCGCGACCAATGCCGATCCCGGACCCGGACGTGTATCTCGTGACACGATCCTTCTCGAAGGAAATGCGAACGCCGACGCAACCTTCACTGGTCAGGTCGGCCGGCAGCTGCGCGCAGGTGCCCCGTTCGTGCTGGAAGAATCGGATCGCCAGTGGATCCTTCCGGATGACGACCAGGCGGTCGTTCTCGTCGTTCCCCTGCGCGTCCGAGAAGAGGTGCGGGGGTTTGCGGCTATAGGTGGACGCAGCCCCGTTCCGGCTCACCTTGCCGGAAGTGTGTCGGCACTTGCGTCAGAGGCTGCGCTCGCCCTCGAAGGGGCGGAGCTCGCGGAAGACCTGCACAGGCGCCAGAGCGAGGCACGATTCCGTTCTCTCGTGCAGAACTCGTCGGACGTGATGACCATCGTCGAGCGCGACGGAACCATTCGATACGTGAGCCCGTCTGTGAGGCGGGTCTTCGGTTTCGAGCCCGACGGGCTTCTCGGGACCTCGGTGCTCGAGCTCCTCGATCCTGCCCACCGGTCTCACCTCGCGTCCGTCCTTCTCGGCTCGGGTGAAGCGAGAGACGGCAACAGCGAGTCCCTGGAATTGCGAGTTCAACATCGAGACGAGAGCTGGATGCGCGTCGAAATGGTCGCCACCGACCTTTCGGGCGACCCGAACGTCCAGGGCATCGTGCTCAACACTCGCGACATCACCGAGCGGAAGAACTTCGAGGAGCAGCTGTCGCATCAGGCTTTCCACGACTCTGTAACGGGTCTGGCCAACAGGGCGCTGTTCCACAACCGCGTGGACCACGCGTTGCAGCGGTTGGCACGAACCGACAGTTCGGTTTGCGTCTTGTTCCTCGACTTGGACGACTTCAAAACGGTCAACGACAGCCTCGGGCACGCGGCTGGTGACCTACTGCTCGCAGAGGTCGGCAATCGTTTGCGAGAATGCGTTAGATCTGCCGACACTGCGGCGCGTTTCGGCGGAGACGAGTTCGCGATCCTTCTCGAGGATGGTGGATTCGAGGTGGCCGCAGAGATCGCCGAGCGCGTCATGCATGAGTTGGCCAAGCCGTGTGACCTCGAGGGCAAAGAAGTCTTCATCCGCGCGAGCATCGGCATAGCTTTTGCCGACCTGTTCAGCGACCAGCGACCGGACGATCTTCTACGCGACGCCGACCTCGCCATGTACATGGCGAAGAACCAGGGCAAGGGCAGGTACCAGGTCTTCGAACCGGTGATGCACAGGACCGTCCTCGAACGGCTCGAGCTCAAGGCGGATCTCCAGAGGGCTGTCGAGCGCGAGGAGTTCGTCTTGCACTACCAGCCGATATTCGTGCTCGAGACGGGCCAGGTTTCTGGTGTCGAGGCGCTCGTGCGCTGGCGCCACCCGGACAGGGGCCTTGTCCCGCCGGACCAGTTCATTCCCCTGGCCGAGGAAAGTGGTCTCATCGTCCCACTCGGTTATTGGGTTCTGTCCGAGGCGTGTCGTCGGGCTCTGGAGCTGGAGTCGCGCTCGGCCAACGGCACTCCCCTCACGATGTCCGTCAACCTCTCGACCAAGCAGCTGCAGCAACCCGATCTCATCGACAGGGTGCGATCCACATTGGAGGAGACGGGCCTCGAACCCGCACGCCTGGCTCTCGAGATAACTGAGAGCGTGATGATGGCCGACATGGAGATCTCGGCCGTCCGGCTGCAACAGTTAAAGGATCTCGGAGTGAAGATCGCGCTGGACGACTTCGGCAAGGGCTACTCGTCGCTCAATTACATCCGCCAATTCCCGGTGGACATCCTCAAGGTCGACAAGTCCTTCATAGACGGTGTCGGGGAGGAGAGCGACGTTTCGGCCCTCACTGGCGCGATCATCGACCTCGCTTCGGTCCTGCACATCAGACCGGTCGCCGAAGGCATCGAGGAAAGCGAGCAGTTGGACCGCTTGATCGAGCTGGGATGTGACCTGGGTCAGGGCTTCCTCTTCGCAAGGCCGATGGAGCCTGTCGCCCTAGCCGAGTTCATAGCCGGCACCCGTCACGACGTGGCTGGCTCCTGAGCCGTAGGCGAGCCGGAGCGCCCGAGCGCCGGAGGCGGCGACTCGCGAGATCGTGAGCGTTAGCTCCGAGCGCGGGAGCGCCCCAGCACCGGAACGCCGGAGGCGGCGAAGCCGATCGGGCGCCCAATCCGCCAGGTCGTGGGCAAAGCATGCTGCCCTCGCATGGATGGCCCATCTGACGTACCATCACGAGAACGCGTTCTCGTGTCGGCCTGGTCCCCGGTCCCACGGGGGTCTGAGAACGGCGCGTCCAGCGCGCGCCACGATCAAAAGCCAGGATCAGGACCGTCTGGGGGACGGCTGAAGGGGAGACAGGGGGATTCAGGTTGCGTCTCGAGTCGAAAACGCGGTCGGTACTGCTGCCCGTCGTCGCGTCGTTAGCCGTCCTAGCTGCCGCCTGCAGCTCGTCCAGCAGTTCCAGCCCGAGCTCTTCGTCCGCGACCACGGCCCAATCTTCGGGATCGAGTGGCGTTTCGGTCACCCCGTCGATGTCCTCGACGCTCACGTCGTGCCCGACTTCGACGTCCTGCTTCGTTTCGGGGAACGTCGCCACGATCAGCGGCGTCGTTCCGGGTCTCTTCAAAGGTGCGCTCGTCGGAACCGATGCATACCTGGCTTATCAGAACTCGCAAGGGGGGCTGGACGGTCGGAAGTTCAAACTGATCTCGGAGGACGACGCGTTCAGCTGTAACAACAACAAGGCACAGACGCAGTCGCTCGTCGGACAGCCAGGCGTGATCGCGTTGACGGGGTCGTTCTCCTTGGAGGACAACTGCGGGGGTCAGATAGTCGCAGCGCATCCCGATTTCCCTGACGTTTCGGTGACTCTTGACCCGACGACTGCCGCGCTTCCGAACGTCATCTCGCCTCAGCCGCTCGCGCAGGGGATGGCCACCGGTCCGCTCATGTATTTCAAGCAGAAGTTCCCCACGGCATACCAGCATGTGGGAACGTTGGTCGCCAATGCAGGATCGGCGCCGGCTCAGTGGGTCGGTGAGCAGGCGGCGATGATCCACGAGGGTTACAAGATCGTCTATCAGCGGGAGTACGGGCCGCTCGAGACCGATTTCACCTCCGACATCCTGAAGATGGAGCAGGCGGGGGTCCAGATGGTCGTTCTGATCTCAGTGGACCAGAGCCTCACGTCCCGTTTCCTAGCTCAGGCGCACACGCAAGGCTGGCATCCACAGGTGATCTGGGGTGGGGCGTCCACATACACGACCACAATTGTCCAGCAAGCGGGTGGGCCGTCGGTCGCAAACGGCTTCTACCTGGAGCAGGCTGCAGCTCTCTACCTCGGGCAGGACCAGAGCTCGGTGCCCGAGGTGGGCGAGTTCCTCAAGTGGGTGCACGGCCTCTATCCGGGCTTCGTTCCAGACCTTTTCACCCTCTACGGTTGGACTTCCGCTCAGCTGTACGTCCAGGGCCTGAAGCAGGCCGGCGCCAATCCGACGTCTCAAAGCCTGCTCAACTCTCTCAAACAGATAACGAGCTTCGACGCGAACGGGCTCTTGGCTCCGGCGAATCCCGCCGGCCATGAACCGGCGTCCTGCTACCTGCTCGCCAAGATCGTCAACGGCGACTTCCAGAGGGTGGACATGCCACCGTCGGGATTCCGCTGCGACGGCACCTACTACCACGCGAGCTAGCGTCCGGGGGGAAGAGGGCGCGGGAGGTGTCGATGAGCACCGTCGACCGGGGGAGCCGGAAGCAGTGAAGCGCGTCCCCAGAATGCAGTGATACACACCTTCCTCCAGTACACGGTTCTGGGGGTCGTGTACGGGGCCGTCTACGCCGTCGCGGCGTCGGGCCTCGTGGTGACTTACTCGACGTCCGGTGTATTCAACTTCGCCCACGGTGCAGTGGGCATGGTCGCTGCTTTCACGTACTGGGAGCTCACCCAAGATCACCACGTCCCCGTACTGCTCGCGCTAGTACTCGTCCTCCTCGTCCTCGCGCCCGTAATGGGGATCGTCATCGAGCGCGTCCTCATGAGACGCCTTTTCGGCGCGAGCACCGAACGCTCGCTCATGGTCACGCTGGGGCTGTTGGTGATCCTTCTCGGCATCGCGAGCAAGATCTGGGGAGGACAGACAGAACGGTCGCTCCCCTTCTTCTTCGACCCGCACACGATCGACGTGTTCGGCGTCTACATAGCCGTGCACTACCTGGTCATCATGGCTGTGGCCGTCGCCGTGGCTGTCGGCCTCCGTTTCTTGCTGCGCGCGACGCGCGTGGGTGTGGCGATGCGCGCAGTGGTGGACGACCCGGATCTCCTGGCCATGTCGGGTGCGTCCCCGATTCGGATCGCGCGACTCGGTTGGGTTATAGGCACGATGCTCGCGGCACTTGCGGGTGTGCTCATCGCTCCCATCGTCAATCTCGATCAGACGATCCTCACCCTGTTCGTCTTGAACAGCTTCGCCGCCGCGGTGTTCGGGCGGCTGCGGAGCCTGCCTCTCACGTTCCTCGGCGCTCTTCTCATAGGGCTCGGGCAGCAATACCTGACGAGTTACCTGCCACAAGGGTTCCAGACGAACTGGCTTCCCAACACGGTCCTCGCGATACCGATGCTCTTCCTCTTCGTGGTGCTACTGCTGCTCCCGCAAGAACGCTTGAAGGTGAGCGGCAGGGTCGGCATCTCGCGCATCCCGCGGCTCGTGACGCCCCTTCAATCCTTGAGCGGCGCGGCCGCCGTAGTCGCACTTTCGGCGGTCGGCGCTGCTGTTCTGAGCACAACCTGGCGCGCGGCGCTCAGCCAGGGGCTCATCTTCGGCATTGTCGGACTTTCGCTCGTCCTCCTCACCGGTTACGCCGGTCAGGTCTCGCTCGGTCAGTTCGCGTTCGTAGGAATCGGCGCTTTCACGATGGGGAAGATCGCCGGTGGCGGATCATGGCTCGGGCTCCTGGCGGCGATCGGTGTCGCGGCCGCTGTCGGAGTGCTCGTTGCGTTGCCGACGCTCAGGGTCAGAGGCCTTTATCTCGCGCTGGCCACCTTGGCGTTCGCGCAGTTTGTGTACTACGTGTTCTTCTCGAACGTTTATTTCTTCAATCAGAGCGGTTCGGTGTTCATCAAACGGCTCTCATTGCCCGGGATCTCCTTCAACAGTGACCGCTCGGAAATGATCTTCCTGGGAGTGGCGTTCGGCTTGGCGTCGATGCTGGTCCTCGCCATCCGTCGCGGAACCTTCGGCCGCCGGTTGGTCGCGCTTTCGGACTCACCGGCCGCTTGTGCGACCGTCGGGCTCAACGTGAAACTCACGAGGCTCGCCGTGTTCGGTATATCCGCCGGACTGTGCGGGCTTGCAGGTGCTCTGTACGGTGGGCTCCAAGGCCCAGTGAGCTCCAACGACTTTCCTCTGTTGGCGAGTCTGTTCGTTCTGCTCCTACTCGTCATTTGGGGAGTTCGCACCGTGACCGGCGCTCTTTTGGCTGGCCTCAGCTACGCGATCCTCCTCGCTCACGCCGGTGGGATCATCGGGTTGCTCGTCGGCGCCGGGGTGATCCTGATCGGATGGCTGCCCAACGGCGTACTGGGTTGGATCGGGCCTGAGCTCGATCAGAGGGTGAGGATGACTCTCGGGGAGGCATCTCCCGAGATGGTCCCACGAGTCACCGAGGACCACCCCCGTGTCGCTTGAACCGTCCGGACAACAAGAGTCGGGACAATCGCCACCGACGAGTCACAACAGCCCGGCGAGTCCCAGCAGCCCGACGGGTCCCAGCAGCCCGGCGAGTCACAACAACCCGGCGAGTCACAGAAGCTCGGCGAATCACAACAGCGCGAGCGGCTGCTGGATGTCCGCGATGTATCGGTTCACTTCGGTGGTGTCCAGGCGTTGCACTCTGTGTCGTTGAATGCAGAAGCAGGTTGCGTCACGGGTCTCATCGGTCCCAACGGTGCGGGGAAGACAACGCTCTTCAACGTTCTGAGCGGTTTGCAGAAACCGGACAGGGGACGGGTCCTTCTTGATGGGAGGGACATAACACGTATGGGCCCCGACCACCGGGCACATCTGGGGCTTGCGCGTACGTTCCAACGTCTCGAGTTGTTCTGGTCTCTGAGTGTGTGCGACAACGTCCGCGTCGGTAGCGAATCGAACGTCCAATGGTGGCGGATCTCCCACATCCGATCGCTCGTCGGAAGAAACGGTGGCTCGTCTCGAGTGGCGGGCCAGCGGGCCATCGGCGACAAAGCCATCCGATCTCTGCTCAGAAGAGTGGGTCTGGACGGTCTCGCCGATCATCCGGTCGACTCCTTGCCCACCGGGCAGGCGCGACTGGTCGAGTTGGCGCGCGCGCTCGCCATCGGACCACGTGTCCTGCTTCTCGACGAGCCGGGCTCAGGACTCGACGAGTCGGAGAGCACCATGCTCGGAACTCTCCTCAAACAGTTGGCGGGCGAAGGAATGGCGATACTTCTGGTCGAGCACGACATGGGCCTGCTCATGAGGGTGTGTGAACGCGTCTTCGTGCTCGACTTCGGCGAACTGATCGCGTCTGGCACTCCGGATCAGGTTCGAGCCGACCCGGCCGTGCAGATCGCATATCTCGGCGCTCCACCAACAGACGCAAAGGATGTAGACGTGGCCGGAGGTCCGGTGCGTTGACGATCGTGATAACACCAACCGGAGGTCCGGTGCGTTGACGTTCGCGACGACACCACCCGCCGAAGCTCCTGCCGACGACGGCCTGCCGTGCGCATTGGAGCTAACCGGTGTGCGCGCCGCCTATGGGCGGATCGAGGTCATCCACGGCGTCGACTTGAGCGTCGCTTCGGGAACCGTTCTCGCTGTGCTCGGGCCAAATGGGGCCGGAAAGTCAACGCTTCTCAAGGTCATGGGCGGGAGGATGCGCCCGTCTTCGGGAAGTGTACGGGTGGAGGGCGCCACTGTAGGACGACACGAAGGCGCGGAATCACTT
>Ga0187783_10004733_pt1 | contig 10065 bp, 12 predicted proteins | sample 1015_SJ02_MP02_2_FD_132471 | JGI IMG/M metagenome (GOLD analysis project Ga0187783, IMG submission 132471) | Tropical peat soil microbial communities from peatlands in Department of Meta, Colombia - 1015_SJ02_MP02_20_MG | ecosystem: Environmental > Terrestrial > Soil > Wetlands > Peat | place... | reverse complement strand
TGGCCTGCGCCGGGCTGGCCTGCGCCGGGCTGGCCTGCGCCGGGCTGGCCTGCGCCGGCGCCCGGGCTCAGCCGCTGCGCGGTTGACAGCTCCTGATGACCTGCGGCGCCGGCATGGCGACCTTCAGCTGGCCCGGCGGGGCGGCCGTTGCCGACCCGCCCTGTCGGGTGTGCATCGCCGCCGACCGCCCCGGCTACGATCCTGGCTACTTCGTCTTCGAGCGAGCCGCGGTCAGCCTCGCCGGCCACCAATGTGGTCACGACGTCGCGTATCTCAGTCAGCCGGCGGAGCGCCTCAGTATGCCGCGACATCAGCAGGTTCAGCCGGCGCTCCGCGCCGTCATGAATCGCCGACGCCCGTGCGGTGGCCTCATCAAGCTGCTGTTTCGCCTGGCTCTTGGCGGTAGCGAGCGTTGTCTCTGCCTGCTTGGACGCATCGGCAACCAATTGCTGTGCCTCGGCGGCCGCGCTCTTGCGCGCGGCGTCAGCTTCGGCCTTCGCGGTCGCCACCGTGGAGTCGGCCTGCTCCTGGGCAGCGCTCAGCATCCGCTCAGCTTGCTCGTGCGCCTCGGCCCGGCTCCGGTCGGTCTCGGCCTTGGCGTCTGTGCGCAGCTTGGTGACTTCCGCCTGCGCCTCGGAGCGAAACTTGCCGATCTCTTCCTCGGCCTTGGTTCGCTGGGACTTGGCCTCGTCGTCGGCCAGCTTCAGGATCTGGCCGATACGCTCGCTGATTTCCTCGTGCGGCGGGCGTCCGGCTGACCGCGCCGCCGACAGGTCCAGCTTGAGTCGCTCTGTGTCGTCGAGCGCCTGGGACAGCCTGTCCTCCAGGTCGTGCTTGGCGTCCTCAAGCCCGCGCAGGTCGATCCGGAGCGCTGCTACATACTCATCGACAGCCCGGCGGCTGTAGCCGCGCATCTCCCGCTCAAACTGGTCTTCATGGCCCAAATCAGCGGAGAGGTGGCTCTGGTCGCTCATCGTTTCACCTGTCAGGTCGTTTCGCGCAGTCGCGCCGAGCCCTGAAGGCACGCACGGCCGAGCGGCTATCGGAAGTACGCTCTTAACGGCTGATGCCGCGCCCGCCGGAGAACTGCGGGAACCTCGCGGCCACCGGACGCGCGCAACAACGATTCTGGGATGTCGGGGTCGACTCTGTCCCTAAACCTTCCGGCAGCGCAACCGAAACGATGTTTTGTGCCTATTTATCTCGCTTGTCTCGCTAATAATGCCGAGGCAGCCTTGGACAAACTAGCAATACAGGGGGCAGCTCGTGGCATCACAGCACATGATCGGATCGCTCGGCGACGACATGCCGGTAATACACCCGGAGGCGTGGGTCGCGCCCGGAGCCGTGCTGGTCGGAAAGGTCTCGCTCGGCCGGGCTGCATCGGTCTGGTATGGCTCAGTGCTGCGCGCCGACGATGACGAGATCGTGGTCGGCGCGCAGTGCAATATCCAGGATCTGTGCTGCCTGCATGTCGACGCGGGTGAGCCCGCCGTGCTCGAGGAGCGCGTCAGCCTCGGACATGGTGCTACCGTGCACGGCGCCTACGTCGAGGCCGGGGCACTGGTTGGCATCCGCGCTGTGGTGCTGGGCGGCGCCCGCATTGGCGCAGGAACGCTGATAGCCGCGGGGACCGTCGTGCTGCCTGGCGCGCGCATCCCGGCAGGGGTACTGGCGGCCGGCGTTCCGGCCAGGATCGTCCGCGAGCTCACCGACGCCGATCGAGAGCAGTTCGCTGAGACCGCAACCTGGTATATGCGGAAGGCCGCCAGGCACCGAACGGCTTTCTGGAATCAGCCAGCCGCGCGAGTAGCGGGAGAGCCCGGCGGGTAGTGCTGGAAATGACACCGATGTGTCATGCGATTGGCTATCCGCGCCACTAGCCTGAAGCTCAGTTTCTGGCCAGGACCGGCGATGGATGGGGGTGGGCGTGCTGCGAGACGACGTCGACCTCCGGCTTCATGACCGGGTGGCACTCGAGGAGATCGAGCTCTACACGGAGGTGCTCAGCGCCGTCGCCGCCGCGGACGGGCCGCTCAGCAGCGCCGAGATCGACGAGGTGCTCGGGGTGCGGAAACGCGCTGGCGCCGAGCCCTGCGCGAACTGACCGGAAGCACTGCAGCTACCGCTAGTCCTGCTCGTCGGCAGGAGCGCCGCTGGAGAACATCACGTCGGTGTCCCAGTGCGCGAAGCCGAGCGATTCATACAGCCCGATCGCGGCCGTGTTGGCTTCATCGACATACAGCATGACCTGCGACAGGCCGCGGCGCCGCAGGTACCGCAGGCCGACCAGGGTCAGCGCCCGGCCCAGGCCGGTACCGCGCTCGTCCGGATCGACGCCGACGACATAGACCTCGCCGATCGCGTCGTGACCGTGCTCACCATCGCGGCCGCCATGAATCTTGGTCCAGTGGAACCCGATCAGCCTGTCGTCCCGGATGGCAAGAAAGAATCCATCGGGGTCGAACCAGGGCTCACGCTCCCGCAGTTCAAGGTCCGCCCTGGTCCAGGCGCCTTGCTCCGGATGGCGGGCAAAAGCCCGATGGTTAAGGCTCACCCAGGCGTCCTCATCCTGGCCGACGACGAACGTCCGCACCGTGACTCCGTCCGCCAGTTGTGGCCTGCCGATCCGGGTCTGCAGGGACCTGCGCATTTGCCAGAGGGCGCGGGATTTGCCGAATCCGGCAGCGGCCGCCAGCCGAGCCGCAGCTGGCAGGTCGCCGTGCGCCCACAGCCGCAGGCCAGCGCTGCCGGCTTCGGCAGCAAGGGCGCGCCCGAGCAGTAGTCCCAGGCCCTGCCGCCGAGCTGCCGGATGCACGACCATCTCGCCGGCTGGCCCTTCGACCAGGTCAGTCGGATCCAGGTGCGCGTAGCCGACCAGCTTCCCGCGTCGCCAGAGCAGCACGTTCCTGGCTCGTGGGTCGCCCCCGTAGCGCAAGTGCAGCATGACGTGCTCGGACAACGAGCTCACGCCGTCGTCCTCGGCAGCGCGCTGGACCAGCTCCAGGACTGCCGCCGCCGATGATGCCGGCAGCGGCCCGCTGACGCGGATTACCGTGTCGCCGGGCAGATCGCTGACAGGCCGCTGGCGGCCGGAATTTTGCCGGTCGGCCGGCTGACTACCTGTCGGCATGCGCGGGGCGTGGCTGCGGTCCTGCCAATCCCTGGGCGGTCGGGTCTTGCTCCCGCGCCGCTGGTCTGCCGCCATGAGAATTGCCTACATCGGGGCGATCATCGCTAGCAAGCTGGTCGGAACCAAGGTCGTTCGTGCCGCCGCGCACCGTCATCTCGGCTGCGCCATCGGTCGAGGGGTCGCTGCCTGCGCGGGCCGGTTTCACCGGCACGAATCTATAGCCGACATTGCGGACAGTGCCGATCAGTTCTTCATTCTCCGCCCCGAGCTTGGCTCGCAGGCGACGTACGTGCACGTCAACGGTCCTGGTGCCACCGAAGTAGTCGTAGCCCCAGACTTCCTGCAGCAACTGAGCCCTGGTGAAGACCCGGCCAGGATGCTGGGCAAGGAACTTGAGTAGCTCGAATTCCTTGAAGGTCAGGTCCAGCGAACGGCCATTCATCCTGGCCGAGTACGTCGCCTCGTTGACTACGAGGCCGCCCGACCGTATCTCGTCAGGAAGCTGCGCAGTTGACTGCGCCTTGCGGCTTATGGCGAGCCGGAGGCGCGCCTCGACCTCGCCGGGTCCGGCGGTATTCAGCACGAGGTCGTCCGCACCCCAGTCGGCCGCCACCGCAGCCCAGCCGCCATCGGTCACTATGGCGATGACCGGGACCGAGTTCGCCGCTGGCTTCAGCGTCTGCAGCAGGCGCCGGGCCAGAACCAGATCCCGGCGGGCGTCGACAAGCACGGCATCCGGCGTCGGGCCGTTGACGACATAGTCAGCGGCCGCCGGTGCCAGCCTGACGGAATGCGGCAACAGGCTCAGCGAAGGCAGGATGTCCGAAGGGGGCTCGCGCGCGCTGGTGAGCAGCAAGACATTACTCAACCGCTGCCACCTCCGGCGCACGGCGTTATCCGCCGGTACGAGAACCCATGCCTATCTCCCGCGCGAACACCCGGGTCGTCGTTGTCCGGGGCCGCTATGAGCGAGGATATCTGACATGGCGATGGTGACCATGCGCTACTGGGCGGCAGCCAAGGATGCAGCGGGCGTAGCGGAGCGGCAGCTGAGAGCTGACACGCTGGCTGCTGCCCTGGCTGCCGCTGCGGACGCGGATGGCGGGGCCGGGCTCCGGGCGGTGCTTGCCCGGTCATCGTTCCTGATAGACGGACTGCCAGTCGGCCGCAGGGCGGCAGAGTCGGTGCAGCTTGCGGATGGCAGCGTGATCGAGGTTCTGCCGCCGTTCGCCGGGGGCTGACGGCCAGGGAGTTTGACGCTCAGGGCTAGCGTGTGCGAGCGCGACCCGGCGATGATCTGAACCGGGGATCCTTCGCGCACGTAGTAGGGGGCATGGCAGGGCTGGGAAGTGCTGGGCCGTGGAGTTCCCGGCGGGTCTCATCCGACGAGGAGCTTGTCCGCGCGCTCTACGCCGAGCACGCCGGACCGCTGCTGAGATATGCCATCCACCTGATGAGCGGCGACCGCCAGCGCGCCGAGGACATAGTCCAAGAGACCCTGCTGCGAGCATGGCAGCACCCGGAGGCCATCGCCGACCGGCCAGCCAGGCCATGGCTGTTTGCCGTGGCCAGGAATCTGGCAATCGATGCGTATCGGGCCCGCCGTGCTCGCCCGCATGAGGTTGGCGAGGTCGCGCTTGAAGTGCTGCCAGCGCCCGATGAGGCAGAGCGTGCGCTGGAATCGTGGGCGGTCGCTGAGGCGCTCGCCTCCTTGCGTCCCGAGCACAGCCGGGTGCTGCTGGAGACCTACTATCGCGGCAAATCGGTTGCCGAGGCGGCCATGACACTTGGCGTGCCGGCCGGAACGGTTAAGTCCAGGACTTTTTACGCGCTTCGCGCGCTCAAGCTCGCTCTGGAAGAACGGGGGCTGGCGCCATGACAACCAGTGGTTCCGGTGGCCCTCCATGCCGGGAGATCCGGCAGCTGCTCGGCGTCTACGTGGTCGGCGCGATAGATCCGGCTGAGCGGTCGGCGGTCGATGAACACCTCGGGGAGTGCCCGTCGTGCCGGGACGAACTGGCCGGACTTGCCGCACTGCCGGCCATGCTCAGCCGGGTCCCTGTTGCCGAAGTCGAGCGGCTCAGCCTGTCCGGGCTGCCCGAGATGGCTGAGCCGCCTGCTGAGCTGCTCAATTCGCTGCTCAGGAAGGTAGCGCTGAAACGCAGGAGCCGGATGTGGCGAAGCGTCGCGGCCGTCGCCGCGGCGGCGCTCATCGCGGCCGGCGGTGCCGCCACGGTGGCAGAGCTGACCAGCTCGGGCGCCTCGCCTTCCGCACGCGGCGAGCAGGCCATAGGCAGCAGTCCGAGCACCGATGTGGCAGCAGTCGTCGACTACTCGGCCGCGCCATGGGGCGGCACGATGATGCGGGTACGGGTTAGCGGGATCAAGCCGGGTACCACGTGCCAGTTCTGGGTCCTCAGCAAGGCGGGCTGGTCACGCGCGGGTTCTTGGACGGTGGCCGCTAGCTATGCCCAGCCGATCTGGTACTCGGTGTCGTCTCCGGTAGCGGCCAGCTCGGTGCACAGCTTCCAGATCACCGCAGCCGGGCAGGTCCTGGTGCGCATTCCTGCCAGCTGAGTCGGGAATTATGCGGCCGATCCGGCTGCTGATAGCGGGCGTGAGTGCTGGATTGGCCGTGTTCCTGGTCGCAGTGGTCATTGCCGTCATCGCCGGGGTGCTATGGCGGGCGACCAACGGGAGGATGCGCATCGCCCGCAGGCCTGACGCGTCGGCCGCTACGGATCATGACCTGGGCCAGGCAGTGGTAACGGGAGAGCAGCTCGGTCAGGCGCTTGGCGAGCGGGCCACCTTGCTGCAGTTCTCCTCCGCGTTCTGCGCGCCGTGCCGGGCGACCAGGCAGATTCTCGCCGACATCGCCGGGATGACTGACGGCGTGGCGCATGTCGAAATCGACGCCGAGTCCCGGCTTGACCTGGTCCGCGAGCTCAACGTGCTACGTACCCCGACGGTACTGGTGCTTGCCGCGGACGGCCGGATCGTGCGCCGTGCCAGCGGCCAGCCGCGCAAACCAGACGTGATCGCCGCGCTCGGCGAGGCGGTGCGGGTATAATGACGACTTATATGATCGAGAATGAAGACAGTGACAGCGGCTGACCGTGTGCATAGCATCGGCAACGTGCCTGCACCGAGACAGCCAGCACCAAGCGACCTCCGGCGCCAGGGCACGCTCATCAGGCGCCCGATCGCGCTGACCAAGCGGCGCGCGGTCGACTTCTGCCGCGTTGCCACCGCTATCTGTCCGGCTCAGTTGCTGCCACGGGCCAACTGACTGAGCCCCGACCATGCCGTTCGTCTCGGCGTCCGGCCGGCACCGACCGTGCTGCCGGCAGCGGCGCGTGATCTGGGCCAAGTCGGATGGCGGCACACGGCGGCTGTGCGCGGCACAGCCAACTGGGTAAGAGCAGACAGGCAGCACTCCTGTCAGCAGGAGTGGCAGAGGGGAACAGGCCAGATGGACATTGACCCGCGTGGACCGCGGTTTGGCGCGCTGATCACCATGGTGGTCTTCGCCGTCGTCCTGATCACGAGCAGCCTGTGGCTGCTCGCCGCGCAGGCGGTGGTTTTCGCGGTCGGCGCGATTGCTGGCCTGCGCTACTCCCCCTACGGGCTGCTCTACCGGTGGCTGGTCAGGCCGCGCCTGGGCCCGCCGCGCGAGCTGGAGGCCGAGGCTCCGCCGAGGTTCGCCCAGGCCGTGGGCCTGCTGATCAGCATCATCGGCATCATCGGGTACGCGACCGGACTTCAGCCGCTCGGCATGGCGGCCGCGGCCGCCGGGCTCGTCGCGGCAGTCCTGAACGGAGTGTTCGGGCTCTGCCTTGGGTGTGAGATGTACCTGATCATCCGACGCACCTGGCCGGGCCTGGCGGGCGCGGGACGAAGCTAACAAGGCATGGCGGAAAAGGACAAGAAACGCCGTAGTGGTCACAGTGAGCCGAGGCTGACATCGCGGCCGAGGCCGACACAGAGGAGGATCCAAGCATGAGCCGTTCCGACGTCCTGGTGGACGCTGACTGGGTCGAGGCCCACAACGGCGACCCCGGCATCGTTCTCGTCGAGGTAGACGAGGACACCTCGGCCTACGACAAGGGGCACATTCGCGGCGCCGTGAAGATCGACTGGAAGAAGGACCTGCAGGACCCGGTCCGCCGCGACTTCATCGACCGGGCCGGATTCGAGGCGCTGCTGTCCGAGCTCGGCATCTCCAACGACGACACGGTGATCCTGTATGGCGGCAACAACAACTGGTTCGCCGCCTACGCGTACTGGTACTTCAAGCTCTACGGTCACCACAATGTCAAGCTGCTGGACGGCGGCCGGAAGAAGTGGGAGCTAGAGTCCCGTGAGCTGGTCACCGACGTGCCGCACCGCGCGCGGACCAGCTACCAGGCGCACGAGCAGGACACCTCCATCCGCGCTTTCCGCGACGAGGTAGTCAGCGCAATAGGTAGCCGGAACCTGATCGACGTGCGTTCGCCCGACGAGTTCGCCGGCCGGCTGCTGGCGCCCGCGCACCTCCCGCAGGAGCAGGCACAGCGCGGCGGGCACGTGCCCACGGCGAAGAACGTCCCGTGGTCCAAGGCAGCCGAGGACGACGGCACCTTCAAGTCGGACGACGCGCTGCGGACCCTGTACGGCGGCGCCGGCGTCGATTTCGGCATCGACACCATCGCCTATTGCCGGATCGGGGAGCGGTCTGCACACACCTGGTTCGTCGTGCATGAGCTGCTCGGCCAGCCGAACGTGAAGAACTACGACGGGTCGTGGACGGAGTACGGCTCGCTGGTGGGCGTTCCGATCGAGGTCGGGGATGGCTCGTGACCCCAGCCACCGGCGGAGATAGCCAGGCGACGGCCGCGGGCTGCGGAGCTTCGGTCCGCGGCGTGGTCATCAAGGATGCCGGCAGCCAGGCGATCGTCCAAGGCAGGGTGACCAAGGATGGCGCGCCCGTGCCTGTCGGCTACGCACGACTGCTCAACTCCGGCGGCGACTTCGTCGCCGAGGTGCCGTTGGACGAGGACGGCGGGTTCCGGTTCTTCGCAGCACCAGGCGAATGGACGGTGCGGGTGCTCGCGCCCGGCGGGATCAAGACCGACTGCGGCGTTGCCGCCGCCATCGGCGAGATCAGGGAGCTGGAAGTCACCGTTTAGCCGGAGTTAGCCCGAAGTCAGGGCTACGGACGGTGAGATTCGCAGCTGAGGCGGATCGAGAGTGTGGTGGGGGCGATGCGGCCGGGCGCGGCCGCACCGCCCCCACTTGTTCTCCTACTTGCCGCCCGGCTGTCGCCTGTTTAATCACTTCAAGTTCAACTTCCGTTTACCTGCTCCCCCTACAAAGGAGCGGTCAGCCGCGGGACCGGCTGGCGATCCATTGACAGTCAGGGGCGAGGCAGCAGAATGTCAACTCAGGCTGATCCGGCGCAGTCGGGACAAACGCACGGCGCGACCGCCAGCGGGGCGGTTGGTCAGGCTGTCAGCCCGGCGGTGAGTCCGGACGTCAGCCCGGTGCGCACCACGGTGGCGGCGGACCTGGCGAGTCCGTCAGACGGCGCGGTCGCGATTAGCACCGCTGACCTAACCCTGAGCTTCGGCTCACGCGCGATCTTGTCTGGTGTCACCACCGACGTTCGGCGTGGCGTGGTGACAGCTCTGATCGGCCCGACCGGTTCGGGTAAGACAACCTTGCTCCGCACGTTCAACCGGATGAACGACAAGGTCAGCGGCTACCGGCACAGCGGCGACGTGCTCCTGGACGGAACCAGCATCTGGCATCCGGGCCTGGAGCTGATGGCACTGCGCCGGAAGGTGGGCATGCTGTTCCAGCGGCCGAACCCGTTTCCCATGTCGATCATGGACAACGTGGTGGCAGGCACCCGCGCGCACCGGCTGGCTCCCCGCAACGCGCTGAGCGCCGTGGCGGAGGAGCACCTGACCGCGGTAGGCCTGTGGCACGCGGTCAAAGACCGGCTCAAGGACTCGCCATTCCGGCTGTCTGGCGGTCAGCAGCAGTTGCTGTGCCTGGCCAGGGCGCTGGCCATCAGGCCTGAAGTCCTGCTCCTCGATGAGCCAACCTCAGCCCTCGACCCGAACGCCACCGAGTCAATCGAGGCCCTGATCAAGACCCTGGTGCCGAAGTTGACGGTGATCATCGTCACGCACAACCTGGCTCAGGCTGGCCGGATATCTGACCGGACCATGTTCCTGAACCAGGGACGGCTGGTCGAGCACGGCGAGACCAAACAGGTATTCGAGAACCCGGCCGAGGAGGAAACCGCTCGCTATGTCGGCGGTCGCTTTGGCTGAGACAGACGACTCGTGCGGCGAAGGGACTCTTCGGCACGAGCCTCATGGCCGCGCGCTCGGCACGAGCCTCATGGCCGCGCTCGCGCGACCGCAACCGCACGCGTTCGCGTGCGAGTCCTGTGAAGCACGCATAGGCGTGCAAAAGTGAAGGAGTTTTTCCAGGTGGTAAAGAAAGCCCGCTTGGTGTGCACAGCCGCCGTGCTGGTGCCGCTTACGGTACTGGCGGCGGCTTGCTCAAGTTCACCTTCCAAGCCGACGACAACATCGACGCCGGCGGCCAATGCCAGCGGCAAGTCAATCTCTGAGACCGGCAGCACGCTGTTGTTCCCGCTGTTCGGTTCCTGGCAGACGGCCTACAGCACAGCAAACCCGAGCATCACGATCACGTCAGGCGCGACGGGCTCGGGCACCGGTATCACGGATGCGGCCGAGGGCTTGGTTAACATCGGCGCGTCCGACGCGTACCTGTCCAGCTCGGACCTGGCGACCTACCCCGGCCTGCTGAACATTCCGCTGACCGTGGCTGCGGTGATGGTCAACTACAACGTGCCGGGCGTCAAGGCGCCGATTAACCTGAATGGCACCGTGCTGGCCGAGATCTACACCGGCAAG
>Ga0187783_10004732_pt1 | contig 10066 bp, 7 predicted proteins | sample 1015_SJ02_MP02_2_FD_132471 | JGI IMG/M metagenome (GOLD analysis project Ga0187783, IMG submission 132471) | Tropical peat soil microbial communities from peatlands in Department of Meta, Colombia - 1015_SJ02_MP02_20_MG | ecosystem: Environmental > Terrestrial > Soil > Wetlands > Peat | place... | reverse complement strand
CGTGCTGGCAGAAAAAGGCAGATCCGTTATCTTTTTCGGTCTCCACTCCAGCTTCACAATCTTGGAGCCGTCGGGGAAGGGCTTGCCATTGCCGGGAATGCCCTCCTGGTAGGCTTGGATCATTACCGGATTGGCGACAATCACTCGGATCACGTTTGCCGCTTCGGTGAGGCTGGGTCCGACAACCTGCCATTGTTCGTATCCCCTGATCTCAGAGAACGCGAGTCCGCCCGGCACCTGCAGCGTGTACTTGTCCTGTTTGTCCTGCGCAGAGCTGGAGCTGCCGCCCACGACGGCGATCACCAGCGCGACGATCGCCGCCACCCCGTATAGAGTTTTCTTCATGGCTCGTTCCTCCGCAGACGGTTCGGCCACGAATCATAGGTCACTGCAAACCCTGTGGTCAAGGTCTCTGGATAGCGTTTCTGGATAACGGGCCATGCGGAAGTTGAATAATGGAGAGCTAGGCGGGCCAGAAGTCGACTTCTGGACAGTACCCACCGTTGAGAGAGAGCAGAGTTTTCACATGGGGTGCTGGCGGGGGCTACGGAAACAGAATCAACTCGCTAGTTTGTCTTGCACTCGCTAAAAGCTCAGGGGATCTGGACGAAATTTGGCGACGAAGAACATGTACTCTTCAGTTCGATGATCGACAGCTCTGCCGTCCGCGACGATGGTGTATCCATTCCCCTCATGCACCAGGACCTGGTCACCTTTGAGCGCGATGCACGCGAGCAGGTTGTCCGTTCCTTCATATCGCCAGGCTTCGTGCCCTGAATCCAGCTCGAACGCGATCAACACCGGTCCGCGCGCAGTGTAGCCAAAGTTTTCTCCCAGGAGCATGCTCGTGGGAAATCCCAAGGGACTCACCGGTACCGGCACGCGGTACCTTACTTTCCGGTCATCCGTGATGCGGTATTGAAATTCGGCAATCGTACCCGGCCCCGTTGGCTGCCAAAGCTGGTGGGTTCGCCGTACGGCGAGAAAATTCCCGGTGCCTTTTTCGCCTACAATAATGTCGCCCGTGGGACCTACGGCATCGACCCAGGTGTCGCTCGCTCGACCCTCCTCGCTGAACCCTTCTATGGTTGTGCTTGTTGATGTGAGGTCGGGTTGAATGTCAACCATCATCAGCCGCTGCGTTACTTTGATCAAAACCGCTTTCAGGTCGGCCAGCGATCCCGCTTTGCAGGTTCCCCCATTCGCCACGAGGTGGTACTCGGAGTACGCTAGGTTCGCCACGTTCTGGGTGTTGCTCATCATTTTGCTGTGGCGCAGTGGCAGCGGGGTAGTGTTCTCCGCTCCAGGCGCGCAGAACAATTTGCCGTCCCGAGTGGCGAGATTGTGTAGCGTGTCCTGCGAGCGCGGCAGCTCCAGCAGGAACTTCTGCTGGCCGGTCTGTGCGTCCAGACCGACGATCCGCCCTCCGGTTCCTTCGGCATCCTCCTCCACGATGTAGAGGATTCCGATCATCGTGTAAGTGAAGGATCGGCCGTCGAAGCCGGGCGCGGCGACGCGCCAGCGTTCCCGCCCCCGTGCATCCAAGTCGACGAGCACGCGTTTGGCGTGATCGCCTTCGTAAACGAGCACGCCCCCGTAGGTATCACCGCAGATCATTCGCGGCATTTCACTGCTGCCTGCCGATGGCCACTGCCAAACCTGTAAACCATCGTCGCTGATCGCCCTCACATGAGCGCTGTCCGTCCCCCAATCCTGGTAGAAGTAGGAAGGATGATTCTCCTCCAGCGGATCGGCGTCAACTGTTGAACCTCCCCATGTACCAGACGCCCACAGCGCATGTACGAAGGCTCCGTCGAGCGGTCGCAAGATCCATCTCGAATCCGGGGGCATTGGTGGTGCTCCGTCGTGCACGTGGATTTCGGCGGCGGCAGCGCCGGAGCTATTAAACAGAGTAGCTACGCCTACGCTCCTGCCCGTCACAATTGCGTGCCCCTGCTCAACCTCAAGTTCCACAACCTCGGGATCGCTGATGCTCCAGTCCTGCGCCTTCTGCTCGGCGCCGTCGGTATTCAATAGTTGGAAGGTTTGCGACTGCCCAATCGGTAACAGGACCTCAGCCGGTTCGATGACAGGAGATGCTGGGGAGCCCTGTGAGTAAGCCGAGGGGCATAGCAAAAAGGGGATTAAGAGTGTGAGCCCGTAGATACGCCGCATGGACTCCTCCCCAGCAAATCGTAGGATTAGAGCAGCAAGTCGGAAAGTTACGTAAGTGATTGCCGAGGCCGAGTCTTTGACAGTCACCCCGAAGCCCCGCGATTCGCTGGGGCATACTGTTCTCGCAAAGGCGGTTCTTCAGAATTTGCGTACAACCGCGCTTGCGGCGCAGGCCGGCCGGACACCTGAGAGTGCAGCATCAAATCCGTCCAAGTGACCAAGGCAACTGACCCAAAGTCACTCGGCTCTCAAGGCACGCACGGGATCAAGCGAGGCTGCCCGACATGCCGGGACAATGCAAGCAACTAATGCAACCAGAATCAGCAGCGTGCTGACGCCAACGAGGACGAACGGGTCCGCCGCACTCACCTCAAACAACAGGCTTTGCATCAAGCGGGTCACTCCCGCCGCAGCAGAAATGCCGATAACGACGCCAAGCAAGGTAATCTTTGCGCCCCGAGATAAGATCAGCATGACCACACCTCTTCGCTGCGCTCCCAGCGCCATGCGGATACCCATCTCTTGCGTGCGTTGCGAAACCAGATAGGCCATTACGCCATAAATGCCCACCGAAGCAATCATGAGAGCGAGCAGGGCCAGACCGCTAACCAAGGCTGCCTGGGTCCGGCGCGGCGCTATATCTGTATCGATTAGATCGTCCAGTGGAAAGATATCGTCAGTTGGCTGCTCTGCATCGACCGAGTGTATTGCGTGTCGTACAGCATTCGCCAGGCCCATCGGACTGCTTTCGACTTCGACGACGAGCTCGTGCGGCGTCATGTAGTTGCCTAGAGCCTGCCAGTGAGGAAAGTACATTTCCGGTCCAGGGGGAAGAGACAAATCCACTTGGCGGACATCGCCCACGATCCCCACAATCTGGGACCAAGGACTATGCGATCCAGCTCCGCCGAATTTCATCCGCTTCCCGATCGCGTCCTGATTCGACCAGAAGGTGCGTGCCATCGTCTGGTTGATGATCACAACCGGCGGTGCATCCGGACCATCATGCTGATCAAAAAAGCGCCCACGGATCAGAGGCACGCGCATCGCTTCGAAGTAGCCCGGAGTGATGACACGATTGTTCGCGTCGAAGAGAGCTGGATTGGGTGCTGCACCCTCGGGAAAGAAACCGGCTCTTCCTCCAGCCCATCCAAGAGGCAACTGGCTTGTGAACCCCGCGTGCTTGACACCCGGCAGGGCACGGACATCTGAGAGCATCCCGTCGAAGATCTGCATACGCTCTCCATACTCCCCCGGGTCGGCTGGCGGGCTCTTCACGAAGTGTCCCATGATCAGCACGTGGTCGGCACGAAAGCCAGGATCTATGCTTCGCAGCCGAAGGAAGCTTTTCAATAACAATCCTCCTCCGACAAGAAGCAACAAAGACAGCGCGATCTCTCCTGCCATCAGCGCGGCGCCCAGCCTGTTATGTCGTGGCCCGGCGCTTCCCCTGGGCCCTTCCCTCAAGAATGTGTTCAGGTCACCCTTCGAAAACCGCAGAGCTGGTGCGAGACCGAACGCAACGCTACTGAGTAGAGACACGACCAGAACAAAGCTCAATACCTCAAGGTTCATGGACACTGAAATTGTGGAGGACAGGTCGGCCGGAATCAGGTGCTCCAGGAATGCGAAGCTCGTCCAGGCTAAACCGATCCCAAAGAGGCCACCGCCGATTCCCAGCAAGGCGCTCTCGGTGAGCAGCTGCAGCACGAGCCTGCTTCCGCTCGCTCCAAGCGTGGCGCGTAACCCGATCTCGCGCTGACGGGCAACCGAGCGGGCGAGCAGAAGATTCGCAAGGTTGGCGCATCCGATCAGCAGAATAAACCCAACTGCGGTCATCAACAGCAGTAATCCCCGGCGCGAATCCCGTGTATAGGCTTCTTGCAGCGGTTGTCCAAAAAACCTGTGCAGGGAGCGCTCATAGGGATAAAGTTGGCGCGTTTGATCCGCGAGTGCCAGCATGTCAGAGTTCGCCCGACCCAGTGTTACTCCGTCCTTCAGGCGAGCAAAAACCAGCAGGTAGTGCTCTCCATGACTGCTCAACTGCTGCTCTGTGAACGCCCTCGGAATCCATATATCGGCGTTTTTCTCAGGAAACGAGAAGTGAGGCGGCATGATGCCAATGACCGTGTATCTCTCGATCGCAACACGATTGTCCAGACGGATATCGTGACCGACGATCTGTCGGTCGCCGCCGAATCTCTCCCGCCAAAGCCGATAGCTCAGCAAAGCGACGTGCTCGTGCCCTGGCCGGTCCTCATCCTTCGTGAACAGGCGCCCGCAGAGCGGATTGACGCCGAGCATCGGAAAAAGATTCCAGGTGACGCTCTCATCCATCACCGTGCGAGGTTCCCCGCCATCCGCGGCCAGAGAAAACGCATTGCCGTCGTCAACTGCCGCCACATCTTCAAAGATCTGCGTCTGCCGTTTGAGGTCGACGTAGCCTCCGGGAGTATCAGCGTCGTAGGTCAAGCCTAAACCAACTCCGCTGTGGTCTTCATAAATCTCCAGCAGCCTTTGTGGATCTCGATACGGCAGCGGGCGCAGTAGTACGGCATCCACAAGGCTGAAGATCGCGGTTGTAGCTCCGATGCCGAGCGTCAAAGTCAGGAGTGCCGTAGTACTGAAACCGGGGTTGCGCACTAGCAATCTTGCACCATAGCCGATGTCCTGAACCAGCATCTCAATCAGTGCTGTTCCCCACGCACGGCGGCAATCCTCCTTAAGTTGCGTCATGCCGCCCAAGGCCATCCGGGCCTCGCGTACGGCTTCCTCCGGCGTCATGCCGCTACGGATGTTTTTTTTCACCTGACTATCGAAATGGAACTTCAATTCCACGTCGAGCTCAGTTTCTGAAGCCATCCTGCGGAATAGGGCACGCAGTCGAAAACAGAGGTCGCTAAACATCCCCACCTCGCTATGAAGTTTCCAAAATTAGAGCCACAGCGTCGGTTAGCGTCTTCCAGGACACCTCTTCCGCGGCCAGTTGTTTTTTACCGGCTGTCGTCAGCTCATAGTATTTCGCGCGACGATTGTTTTCTGATGATCCCCACTTCGCCTTGATCCACCCTTTACGTTCCAAGCGATGAAGAGCCGGATAAAGCGAACCTTGTTGGACGCGAAGCACTTCGCTTGAGACCTGTTGAATCCGCTCCGAAACAGCCCAACCATGCTGAGGTCCCAGGGCAAGTGTCTTCAGAATAAGAAGGTCCAGAGTACCCTGTGGCAAATCGATCGCTCGGTTTGGCATGGCCTTCCCTTTTGCTTCTACAAGAAGAGCATAGTTTATCTCTTGTAGAAGTACAAGAGGAGTAGGAGGTCTCTCTATCCGACAGGAGAGTGCGCCATTCACCCCAAAAAACCCAGGCGAGTCTCCCCCGGATCTAAATCCAACGTCCGAGGTCGGACTGCGTATTGATCAGCCTTTGTCGTGGGCAATCGAGCCAGTTTTCGGGTCATCGGCAAACCAGAAGTTGTCCAGAAACGGGCTTGGAGTCCGCGGAGCCGATTTCTGGCCCGTGTGAGGCTATCCTTTCAGATTCTGGTTCCTCGTCATCCGGCTGCCGCCTCCAGGGCTGTACGAATGCGTAATGGGGACGGGGGCTCGCGGCGATATTTACGCCCCCCGAAGCCGCCTTGGCGGTACGACGATCTCAACAAGTCCGGTCGCCACGTCATAGATAAGACCGGAAACCAGCCACTCTGCCGGAAGGGCGGGAATCGCCCGGAGCAAAGCAACATCCCCGGCAACGGCCGCGCGAGGATCGGTGACCGTTTTTGTCTTGAGTTCCTTGTCAGCTATTTGAAAATAGCGCGTGAGCATGGCGAGGTCGCCGGCGAGGCGAGTGATGCCGCAATCGGTGTGTTGGAGTACGATGAGATGAAATTCCGCGCCGCCGCCAGGAATCGCTCCGGCAATCTCGCCGATTCTTCCGAGTAGACCCAACTGCTCCAACAACCCGGGAGTGATTCGACCGCCGATGTTACGCATCACGACCGCCTCGCCAGGCTTAATTCCAAGTACATGAGCCGGATCGACACGCATATCAGCGCAACCGATTATGATTGCCTTTACATTCGGCAACGCCCGCGGAAGCGAAGGCATCAGTGCGCCTGCAGCAGCTTGGCGAGCAGCAAAATCTTTACTACGTTCCAGCATGGAGTCAAGAGTAGTCATGATCGTCCTCAATCTGAAAAAGGATTCTAGGACTCACGACTTCAGCTGATAAGAGCGTCGGCGGACAACAAACCCACGATTCCCGCCAATCGATGAGCGCTGCCCTCAATGCATTCGCTTTGGCCCGAATGACGCTCGATATTGACCGGGGGTGATGTGCAGGCGTCGTCGGAACATACGCCGGAGAACTTCGGCGCTGGCTAACCCGCAGGCATCAGCGACCTCATCTGTGCTCCGTGAGGTTGATTCCAGCTGGCGCCGCGCCGCTTCCAGGCGGAGATCCTCGATATGTTTTCCGGGGGTTTTTCCGAGTTCCTGCTTGAAAAAACGAGCGAAGTTGCGCGTACTCATGGCCGCGCGCCGGGCGAGCGAATCGACCGAAAGGTTTTGTCGAAGATGGTCAGGAAGCCAAGCAAGCAGGTCTCCGAGCGGTCGGCTTTCGCGAGCTTGCGCTTCGAGGGTTGCGCTGAATTGCGATTGTCCGCCCGGACGCCGCAAAAACACAACCATCATCTGAGCAATTCGAAGAGCCATTGTTCTGCCGAGATCCTCTTCTACCAATGCGAGGCAAAGATCGATCCCGGCCGTCACACCCGCGGAAGTGTAGCAGCAGCCATCTCGAATAAAGATGGGTGAGGGATCGACGGCCACGCGTTGATAGTCTTGTGCAAGTTCACTCGCCCAATTCCAATGAGTGGTCGCGCGTCGCCCATCAAGAAGACCAGCTTTTGCCAGAACAAACGCGCCGGTACAGATCGAACCGAACCGCCGAGCTCGAAGGCTCTGCAATCTGAGCCAGTCTAGAAATCCCGATTCGTAGTGCAGTTCGCGCGGGCCCATGCTCCCGGCAACCAGGAGTGTGTCGATCGGCCCCCGATATTCCCGGTACGTCTGATCCGTGCGCACGGGCGTGCCGAGATGATTCGAAACCACGCGATCGGCGCAGGCCGAAATGATGTTGACTTTGTACGCGGGATCTCCGCCACCCAGCCAATTCGCATCGCCGAAAACCTCCGCAGGCCCGAACACGTCAAGGGTTCTCATGGGCGGAACGGCCACAATCAGGACATGACGCGCGTTTCGGCTTGCTGAACGATCAGCTGCGTGATTACGCCGTACGTCTTGTCGGGCGAACGCGGGCATAGTCAAGACCATGAAACCAATAATCATTTTAGACGGGGATCTGGAGGACCCATCCAGTGAAATCGCTCTTCTGATTTCCCACCCATCCGGCCTACCTGCAGTTTGCTCGAGAGTATTCAGGATCTACCGGGGAAATATTGGCGAGCCAAGAACTGAGTCGAAGCAATCTCGCTGGATGCGATGAGCGGTCTTGCGGAAGCATAGGAACCGGCTATAAGTGAATCGTCGGCAGCCCGAAAGTTAGGCCATAAACGGGCTTGGAGTCCGCGATCCCGACTTATGAGCCGCATCGTTTTTCATCGTTCAACATCCCGTGAGTCCATCATCCGACGACAATCAGTCAACGCTGGCCGACAAGGGAGAACCTATTTCCCAGAAGCCTGTTTCTGGACAGTCTCCGGATTGCCGACAACCGGGAACCGACTGGGTTGGTAAACATTTGGGTGTCGATCGAGATCCAGTCGAAAAATGGATGGACGGCCGTATGGAATGGGGGCCACCGAGAGTAATGGCGTCTGTCCATTCTTAAGACGGCCTGCTAACTGGCAATCCCTTCGCGGATCTCCGTGAAGCTGGCAGAATGCCGCGAAATGAGGCTGGTACCTACTGACCATCCAAGAGAACGGATCCGCGCCTTAGAATAGTTGGGGACTGAGGGATCACCATGCTGTGGACAATGTTAGGCCTGCGCGCTGGAGTCCATGACTGCTAAGGTCTACCCCGACCCTAAGCCTCTTTGCGAGAAGGCGAGGCTCGTTATTTTGGACCTTGACTGCTTTCTCTACCCGTACAACAAGACATACCGAAACGCCGTCCTGCGGGCTTGGCGGGAAGTACAAAAGGAGTACGGCCTTCCTATATTACGGAGGAAAACAGCGCGAAAATTGATTGAAGAGGCTAGGGAAGAAGCGAATAAGAATCCAGATGACGCATTATGCCGATATATCAGCAAGCTGGCGGGAAGCCTAGAAAGCAAGGGCCTCCCCGCCGCCTCCGCGATCGGAATGCTGGAAGTCTATTATCGCAACCGGAAGGCAGCGCGCTCGGTCGAAAGACAAGACATTCGGCCTGATCAGGCCCTTGACCCGGCTTACAAGGACATGATCGCCATGGCCTTTAATCTTAGGCTGCTTCAGAACCGGAAGAGCGGAAAAAAAGCAGGACTCAGGCGCGACGAACTGCAGGCCAAAATCCTGGAAGGAGGCAAGGGGGCTACCCGGCTGTGGAATAGGCGTATGGGCACGGGGTTCATCCACCCCGACGCTGGGCTGGTAAGCAAGATACAGCGGCTGACCAACGCTGGGGTTGAGGTGGCAGTCCTCACCCATTCCTTCAAGCAGGGAGAGGGAGAGGCGATGGAAAAGCTGGAAAAGCTTGGCCTCGGAGGGTTGATTTCCGAGCATAATGTTTTTGGGCTAGAAGAGATTGCTCCCTATAAAAAGGGCACGAACCCGGAGGTCTTTGAGAAAGTGCTTGCGGCCATTAACAACCTGCGCGACCCGGCAGACCCGATTAAGCCGGTCGAAACGATCATGGCGGAAGATACGATCGGCAACCTGCAGGGAGCTAAGAAAGCAGGCATGCAAACCGTGTGGGTGCCGCGCCGGGCCAAAGACATGCCAAATCATCCCTCCCATAAGCTACAGAAAAAGCTGGCTTTGGTCGACCATATCTACGCTACGCCACATGAGTTTCTGGACGCGCTCGATGCTGCGATCCGTGCTTCCAGAGGAGCCCTGTAAGGGCGGTGGTACCCAGGGGCCGGGAGTAACGCTTTCGGAAGGTTCTCAACCCAGAAAACCCTGCGTCTCGCCATCACGGGCGCGCCCGTTGTCCTGTTGCGAGCCCGCCAGGCCACCAGTTCCAATCGCCCGCAATACGAAGGAGCGCAGGACCGATCACAATACGAACGAGCGTGGCGTCAATCAAGACGGCGACCGCCAATGTAAATCCGATCATCTTAACCACGAGGAAACTTCCGAAGGTAAAAGCCGCAAACACCACGATCATGATTGCGGCAGCGCTGGTAATCAGGCCTGCGGTTCTAGCCAAACCCTCCGGGATCGCATCCATTTCACTTAGCCCGCTCCTTCTGGCCTCGAGAACGCGTGCCACCAGAAATACCTCGTAATCCATGCTTAATCCGAAAACGATTGCAAAGGCGACGATCGGAACAAGAGGAAACACGCTACCGGTTCCTCCAGGAACTCCCAGCAAGCTGCTTCCGTGCCCGTTTTGGAAAACGAAAACCAATGCTCCGAAGGATGCCGCGACCGAGAACAAATTGAGCAGGATGGCCTTTATGGCGACGAAGATAGATCGGAATCCACCAAGAAGCGCCAGGAGAGTTCCCCCCACTATAAGGGCCGTCACCGATGGAAAGCGGTCTTTAATAATCGTTTCATAATCGGCGTTGAGTGCCGGGATGCCCCCAACGAGAAGCGTTGCGTCAGGAACTCCGGTGAGAACTAGCGCGCCGGTCGTGCGAAGCTCTCGCACCCAGTTGACCTGGTCGCGCAGGGAGACCGAACTTGCGGGTAACACCTCAAGCAGCGCCGCTCGTCCGTCACT
>Ga0187783_10004731_pt1 | contig 10068 bp, 5 predicted proteins | sample 1015_SJ02_MP02_2_FD_132471 | JGI IMG/M metagenome (GOLD analysis project Ga0187783, IMG submission 132471) | Tropical peat soil microbial communities from peatlands in Department of Meta, Colombia - 1015_SJ02_MP02_20_MG | ecosystem: Environmental > Terrestrial > Soil > Wetlands > Peat | place... | reverse complement strand
TCCGGAAATCAAATGACTGGGCCGCAGGCTGATGTCGGTGAAATAGAAGGAAGGATCGTGCACAAGGACAAATTCCTCGGCAAACATCAACAGGCTCGCCGCAGTGAGGCTAACAAATCCCGGCAGCCAAAGCGCTTTGGTTCGCAGGTTCAGACGATTTGCCTCGCATGCCGCGGCGTGGAGTAAGAGCGCTATGCATGCGAACCAGACGACCCGTGGCAGAATGGCCTCGCGGTCCACGAAGAGCAGCATCAGACCGACGCCGAACAGAACAGCGATCGCAGGCACTAGAACGGCTTTGGTATGGTGATTCATGGTTCCATCGTTCATGGATTCCTCCTCGGACTTCATGCGGGCGATTTCCCCGGCCAGAGCTTGCCAGTCGCCGACTTGTTCAAGAGCCATCCTGATGGCTTCGGTATCGCTTGTGCCGCGGGCGCATGCCTCTGCGTAGGTTTCTTCGAGGTGAGATGCGAGTTCGGAGACGACATCATCCGTGCACGACAGAGACAAACACTGGCGAACCAACTCGGTCCAATCAGGCTTCCTTCGTTCAGGCATGACTCACCCCCGCGAGGCTGTCGAGCGCCTGGAAGAATGAGCGCCACTGTTGGCGCAGCGGAGCAAGCTGCTTGCGGCCGGCGGTGGTGAGGCGGTAGTAACGGCGGTCGCGGCCGGCCTTATTCGCTTGCCAGTGGCCCTCGACCCAACCTCGTTTCTCCATTTCATAGAGCAACGGATAGAGCGAGGCGAGCGTGAATTGCAGGGCGCCGCCCGTGCGCTCGCCGATCTGGCGAGCGATTTCGAAGCCATAGAGCGGCTGCTCGGCTAGCAATGACAAGATTGCGAGTTCGCCGCTGCCGCGCGCGATTTTCGAGCTGATGCGTTTGGTCATTGTTACTCTGCCCATTTGCAATATAGGAATCCGATGTTCCGAGTATAAGATTCCTATATTCGAAGGCAAATTACCAAAGGCCAGAGTCGCCTAGTCTGTGTTGGCTGGTCTACTTGAAAAGGGCCGAGAAGGTGAATTAATTGGCCTTGTACCCTCTAGGTGCTAGCGTGGCCAGGCCATTGTCGAGGAGCGAGCGGCTGACACTCCCCCGCATTTTCATGGCTTATGGTCACGCCGCGACAGCTTGGCCCCTCGCCCCGCTTCGCATGGTTGGCCGGTACAGGAATGCGTATCGGTGAAGCATTAGCTTTGGAGGTTGGCGATTTGTATCGCCGATCGCTCGGCGGGGTTCATATTCTCGACACGTAACGGCGGTCCAGTCCTTCAACGGAACGTGTTGAGGGTGCTGCATCGCATTCTAAGGGACATGGGAAAGCCAAAGCTGGGCTTCCATACGTTCCGGCGCTTTCGGGTGAATGGTGCCGGAAGACCTGATTAAGTGGTGGATCGGGCATGCTCCGCAAACGGTGAAAGATGAATACTCGAAGCTAAAGCATGACGTTCAGTTTCGCAAACATGTTGCTGAGCGCGTGGGGTTGGGATTCACACTGGAACGTCGGTTGTACCCCGTAGTACCCCGGTTTTCAGCAATCAACGATTCGCAACTCGTTGTAGAATCAAGTCAGCGCCCTTAGCTCAGTTGGATAGAGCGTCTGGCTACGAACCAGAAGGTCGGGAGTTCGAATCTCTCAGGGCGCGCCATTCTTCCAAGCACTTACCGGGGATCTTGCTGGGCGCAATTGGGCGCAAATCGAATCCTAACCCCGCCGCCGTGGGTTGATAGTGGCGCTCAGTCTTCCCCGACGTGATCTGCAATTCCCTCGCCTCAACTCTGTACTAGCGCCAACCGGCAATCAATTCGCACAGATCGCGCAGCACGCATCGATAGCACACCACTTGATGTCCGAGCATCACGAAGTGATCAGCGATCGGTTGTAGGCGATCGTCGAGGATTGATTGGCTGGAATCGCATCGGGGAACTGAGGGCGCTATGTCGGCGTTCTCGTATTGTTAGCGAGAAAACCGGGCGGCATAGCTCGACAGGACCACGAGAACGTTGCCGCAATGCAGGAGACAGTGACAGAAGAAAGGACATAAACATACATGCTGTAGGCGAGAGCCAAGTAGAGAACGCCCGTCAATCCTAAAATCGCAAAGGTCAGAACCTGGACCTTTCGCAAGCCATCAGTTGGAGCTGCAGCTTTGTACCCGTACCGATAAAATTGCAGGACCGCTTCCATCATGCCGGACAAGGCCACCAACAAAAGGCACAACCTGGGAGGCTGAAATGGGACAGGGCACCATTTCCAGTTGAAGAAGATGATTACATCCGCAAAAGCCAGCACGCCAATCGGCCAAAACGCAAAAAGTAAGAACAGACCCTTTCTCGACCTGGGACGGCCGAAGCAACTGAGCGGCATAGCACCATTTGCTTGTTCCGGATTATCAGCCACCGCTACCATCTTGTACGACAAGACAATGAATACAGTCGCGCAAACATAACTCACCGTGAAAGCCTCAGGCTGCGGATGCGCACACGCCCAGATGACGAGGAGTCCGACAATGGCCAACTGCCATGCCGAGACGACAAGTATGTAAGCTTTTCTCCGTAACAACCATGCCGTCTGAGGCTGGACGTCTTCCGGCTGTCCCCTTCGCAAGCTTCTGGTCACCGTCACGCAAAACAAAGCGAGATAACTTGCGACAATCAGGTACAGTGCCCCCGGCAGCACAACGCGCGGTGCCTTTGCGTATTTGACTATAGCGGCAACTACACAGAGCTGAAGAAGCGATGCCCCGGTGTCTATCCTGTTATGCGAGAAATTCATTCTGTATTACTCTTTAGCAGTTTAAGCCACCTCGCTTCCGAAGCGATTCCCGCAGGGCGGCTCAACACGTCGCGATAGGCAGCGATCGCTCTGAGAGGATTGCCCGGCGATTAGGGATGGGTGATTGGCTGCGAATTGAGCCGGGAAGAACGAGTGGTGGCCGGTGATTCAGATATAGTTGGCCTCATGTCGCGCTTCTCGATGATGGTGGTTTCTTTGCCTGTCCTGTTGGTGTGTGGTTTTTCATTGGCCCAGGACAACGCCACAGCCTCACCGAATACGGGACCGTTTCTCAAGCTCTGTAGTCACAGGGATCCTCCTCCGTGCATCGACAAACCGCCGGTCGTCACTCATTGGCAAGCCCCGACATATTCCAAAGAGGGGTGGATGGCAGAGATTCAAGGAACGGTAGTCCTTGAGGTGGTGGTTGGCATTGACGGTCGTCCCTCCAACATTCGCGTCGTGAGACCTTTGGGGTTCTCTCAGCTTTTGTTCTGCCTATATCTGATCTGCCGAATCATGAAAAACCAAAGCGCAGCCAGCAGAACAAGCGGCGCAATGTTCATCAACCAATTTGGCCATTCTCCTCCGGCCACGTCCCTGAACCAAATCTCCACCTTGTTATGGCGAAGAGTTTCTAGCATTCCTTCTTGGCTCATTGGCACAACGACCTGGAACGAACGACCATCTCGGTACGTGCCCGTTGCTCGACTCTTCACAATTCTGACTTCCTTGACATTTCCGCCTTCAACCTGGGAAAGGAACTCCGAATAACTGATCTCCGCCGTGCGCTGTGCATTCCCACCGCTTTTGACAACCTGCCACAAGAGGGAAGCAGAAATCACGATAACCAGCCAGAATACAACGCCCTTCGCGTCCTTGTAGTTCACTCAACGACTCCTGTGATGGTCGAGGGGATTGGTTCCGCCGCGGAATCAGCATACCAGCAGTCTGCACTGCCGCTCGCTCTTCCCGGGTGGCGATGCAGCCAACTACTTCTTGCGGCACGCCCGGCGGGCGCCCTTGACCGCCCTCCCGACCCTAAGGGCGAGAGTGTGTCTACTTTTTACTTGACGGGGCCGACGACTTCATAGCTGTGAGAACCCTGGTTTCGTCCAGTAACATAATTCTTGAGCAACTATACTTCGGTGATATGCGTCGGTCGACAGCATTGATTCTCACCGCACCGTCATTCGCGGCGTGCGTTTGCGCATCTACGCTCATCTACCCGAATGTTCTTGGAGCATTCTTAGCTCCTCTGATCTTCGGCGGCATCGCGCTGGTGATTGTCGGGTTAGCGATTGCCTCCAAAGGCCGTGAAAACACATCGCGTAGCGCTTGGACTTTGCTGACCGTAGCGGGCGTGGCTCAACTCGTTACTCTCATTGCTTTGGGTGCATTTCGCGGTTAGCCGATAACTGTTGTGAAATCGCCATTGCACTCAAGATCCCCCGGGCAGGCGTTTTGAGCGAAGTCTGATAGCGACAACGAATGACATTTACCCAAGCAACCCGTTGGTCGACCGGGGCATCTTCGCCGGTTGAGGCACGAAAATGGCTCTCACAGGCAAAGGTTACGCTGATGAAACTTCGTCGAGTGCCCAGTTGTGCTGTTCTGCTCCTCGCTGTGGCTCAAGCACAATCGTCTGCGCCGAAAGAAGGCTTCGTTCCTGATTCTTCAACGGCGGTCAAAATCGCCGAGGCGGTACTGATTCCTGTTTACGGAAAAGAGGAAGTCGAGTCGGGATCCGCCTTTAAGGCGACTGTAGAAACAAAGGGTGTGTGGACTATCGGCTGGGCGTTGGCTTGTCCGGAGACCAAGGCTGCGACGTGCCTTGGCGGGGCCGCCGAAGTGAAGCTTCGGAAGGCAGACGGTCGGATATTGAAAGTGATCCATCACGATTAGGGCTTCTTCCAAGTCGTCTCACAATTGTCAATAATCCCCATAACGCTCATCGAGCTACGCCCATACTGGTGTCGCGACCGAACGCGGGTTAACTTCTCTTTGTTGGGCACGCCGCAGCGCATGCTAATCCCGGCTACAGTGGACGCTAACCCTGACGGGGTTGGTTCGTCTCTTGGACTGTCGCTTGTTGGGTCGAATCCGGTCTTGGAGGCCACATGTGCTTACGGAACAGAGCTTTCATCCTCGTGATCGCAGCCAATTTCGTGCCCACGATGTTGCACTCCCAGTCGAACGGTGGGGAAATGTCTCCGCAGAAAGCCGAGGCCAGCACAGGGACTTCCGACAGCGCCGCCCTCGCGCCAGGGCACACATATCGCGACTTACTCGCATCTGGCGGCAAGGGTCCGGAAATGGTTGTTCTGCCCGCCGGCAAGTTCGCTATGGGCAGCCCCAAGAACGAAGTCGGCCGCGAAGAAAAGGAGGGTCCGGTACACGATGTCAGCGTCCGCAGCTTCGCGCTTGGGAAGTATCCGGTAACGCGAGGCGAGTTTGCCAAATTCGCATCCGCAACTGGCTATAAAACCGACGCCGAGAAAGACACCCCAATCCCGTTCCGGCCGGCCGGAGAGAATCCGGTCGCTTGCTTTGCATATAAGGGCGGCAGCGAAAACGGCTGGAAAGCCGGTACCAGTTGGCGCGACCCGGGCTACAAGCAGGGAGATGATGAGCCGGTGGTGTGCCTGAGCTGGAACGATGCTCGGGCCTACGCGGATTGGCTTTCGCACGAGACAGGAAAACCCTATCGTCTGCCGACGGCGGCGGAAATGGAATATGCGATCCGGGCTGGCTCCTCAACACCGTACCCTTGGGGTTCGGATCCCGAGCACGTCTGTCAATACGGAAACGTACGCGACGTGACCGCCAACGCGCGGTTTCCCCAATGGAAAATAGGGGTCACTTGCAACGATGGAGCACTGTTTACCTCAGCTGTGGGTCGCTATCGCGCCAACGCCTTTGATCTGTTCGATACCGTCGGCAACGTCGAGGTGTGGACCGAGGACTGCGGTGTGCAGAACTACGATTCCGCTCCCTCCGATGGCAGCGCCCAGCAGTCGCCGGGTTGCGAACGGCACACGCTCCGTGGTTCCTCATGGAACTTCTCGCCCGCCGACTTCCGCTCTGCCCATCGTGAGGATCCTCCCACGGCTGGCCGCAGCTTCGATACAAGCATGCGACTGGCCGAGGATGTCCCAATGACCTAGGCAATCACTAGAAGGACCGAAAGGTTATATACGACGACTGCGGTAATTAGAGGAACCGTCGGCGCTGGTTTACGCTCGCCTAATGTCGAGAGTCCCCGGATCATGACAACAGTAATTCGCGAGTGGCGGTGTTTTCTCCTGTTTCGGCTAAGAGGAGGATAGCGCCAGTTTGAGGCGTTAACAAAAAAACCCTCTCCCCCGGTCATCGAGGAGAGGGCGGTTGCAGTCGGAAGGTATTTTAGTCGTCCAAGTCAGCGGTGGTCGGCGCCGGGTTGTTGAACTCGCTCGGGGGGCGAACCGTGCTCTCGCCGGGATACGGCCGGGTAAACCCGGTGGACTGGTACCAGTTCAGATGGTTGACCGTGTCCGGGTCTTCCGAATCGGGCTTGGTCAGTTTGCCGGCGAAGATCTCCGCCTTCTTCTGGAGCCAAGCCTCCCTTAGGGCCTTGACCGCCGGGCTGTCCGTTATGCTGGCTGCGCTCGATGTAACGCATGGGAAAGTTTTTGGTCCACAACCCTGGTCCAGCGGGACCTGGTTTGGCACGTGCGTCCAGGGCTCGAAGTTAGCCGCGGGCGGTGCGCCCTCGACGAAAGCCGTCCTCATCGGCGAGGCCACGAGGTCGAACTGGTTCATGGGCGGCAGTCCGAGGATTTGCTCGATCGTCCGAGTGATGTTGACCTGCGTGTAGTAGGTATTTTGGGTGGGTCCGTGCTGCACGGTGTACGGGCTAACGACATAGCCTGGGCTGCGATGACCGTCGACGTGATCGACGCCGGCCTGCGCGTCGTCTTCCTCGATGAAAATCGCCGACGAGGACCACACGTTGCTGTGGCTGACGTAGTCGATAAAGCGCCCAATGGCCAAGTCGTTATCGGCCTGTTCGCCCTGCGAGGTCGGCGGGCCGCCGGTGTGGTCGCACATTATCGAAAAGATGCTCAACGCGGGCACCGTACCGGCCGCGACGTCATTCTGGAAGTCCTGCACCCACAGATCGATGCGGAACTGGTCAGGGATGCCCAGATCGAACGGCGGGAAGTTGGTGGCGAGGTGTTGATTCAGAACCGGGATATCGGACTCTGGCTGGATCGTGTTCTGATAATACAGCGTCGTCTCGAGCCCAGCCTCGAAGCGCAGCGCATCGGCGTAAAACTGGCTCCAGCTCGGCTCGTTGGTCGAACCATTCGGCTGTTTGAAACTTTCGCTCTCGACGTATTCGCCGTAGATCTTCACCGGCAGACCGGCGTCCGCCGCTTGCGAGAACAGGAAGCCCTTGCTCTGATAGGCAAGTGCATCGCCAGCGTTGTAGGGGTAGCTGCGCACCCAGTCCGGCGACTGGATGTCGTCGGCGTAGGGCGCCATGCCCTGGAGGATCCAGTTGTGACCGTCAGCCGACTGGCGGCTCGGGTCGTAGAAATTGTCGAAAAGAGGGAAGCGCTTCACCAGCTCGTGTGCGTTCGGCGTGATCGGGGTGCCTCCGGCTGCCGAGCCGTCGCCGAACACTGCCAACGAGGGGTCGCCATTGCCGGCGGCCACGTCACCCAGGATCTGATCATAGGTGCGGTTTTCACGAATGATCAGGAACACGTGCTTGATCAGCGACGGATCGCCGATCTTGTCGGGGATTGCGACCGGCTTGGCATTCGGGGTGCCACCGGCGGCGGCCGCGATATTTTGCGTCAGATCCCAGTGGTTGTTCTGGAAAACCTGGTTGGTCATCGTCGCCAAGGTCGCGCTATTCGGCACGGGGACGATGCTGACGGTACCGTTGTCTTGGTGGGTATTGTAGTCACAGACGCCGTAGGCGCATCCGAACGAATTACGCGTGCCGATGCCCTTGTCGTTGGCGACGACGAGCACGTTAGCGGCCGCATCCAGCACGACCGAGCTCGGCGCATAGGCTACCGGGATCATGCCCAGGATGGGATTCCTCGCGCCGCCGCTGAGGTTGACCACCGCGATCGCGTTGGCATTGTAAAGCGCGACGTAGGCAACGCCTCTCGCGGCATCGACGGCGATCGAGTTCGGCGCCGCGCCGTAGGCCGGTTGGCTTTCGCCGGGCACTCCGATTGGCAGCCCAAGGTCGATCGTCCGCGCCACCAGGTTGGTGGCCGTGTCGATAACCGAGATGGTATCGCTGTAGGTGTTGGCGACTAAAAGGTACGGTCCGTAGAAAGCCATCCCCGTCGGGTGCAGACCGCCGGTCGAGATGTTCGTGGTGACTGTCATCGACGCCAGATTAACCACAGAAACGGTACCGGTGATCGCGGCGCCAAACACCGGGTCGGCGACGATTTCAGTGCCGGCGGAGTAGATCTGGAAGTCCGCCGCCGTAGCGGCCCGGCCACCCTCGTTGCTGACGTAGGCGGTCGTGCCGGTGCTGTTGATCACGATGCTGTGCGGTGCGTTGCCGACGCGGATCTGCTTACCCTGCACCGGCGGCTTCGCGGTCAGGTCGATCTTGGCAAGCGTATCGTTCTGGTTCAGCAGGGCATAGGCGCTCTGGCCATCCTGTGAGAGCGCGAGGCCACCGGGATAAGAAGTGCTCGGAGACCAGAACGCCCCGCAGGGTAACCAGGGAACGACGTTCTGAGCGGTCGGAAAGCAGGTGATGAAGGAATTGTTCGGCGGCACGCTGACCTGGGCGTCGTCTTCCAGCAAGCCCTCTGCAGTGACCTTGGCGATGGTGACATTGCTACTGTCCTGGCTGAACACCAGGTACGTGCCGTCCGCCGAATAGGCTATGCCGCTATAACTGCCGCTCGGATCCTCTCCGAACGTGATGTACTGCTGCAGGACATCGCCGGTGTTGGTGTCAAACACCTCGACGGCCTGGGCTGCACCCATAACGAGGACCGCGGCGGTGTGAGTGCCGACATTGGGGTTCAGCGCGATGGCCTTCGCGCGGACCTGGTCGCCGAGGTTGACTTGAGTGCCGGCGGGGGTGATGATTTGGCCATCGCTGACGACCCACGAGCCGTTCGGCTGCGGGCCGGTGAGGTAGGTCGGGTACGGCACGGACTGCGCCGCGGCGAACGCCGCAAAGATGAGCCCTGTCGCCGACAGGCTGGCGACCGCACGCAGATGCTTGATCCGAGACTTATTTCGAGAATTACTTCGAGAGGTCTTTCGGGGCATGAACGGTTCTCCTCCTTGGATTTTTTCCTGTCGCAACCGGGATCGGCCGTACGACATCGGGGTGGGGACTGCTATCAGCGATCGCAGTCGCCAACTTAGCAGACGACCTGCGACGGCATGATGACGATCGGGTGAAATTTTCGTTACATGTCCTGAACTTTTCTCGCAGAGTGTGGAGGGCGCCGTTCCACGTCTCGTGGGTTCACCTTGCCCGTGGAAAAACAACGGTCGCGCTTGGCGATGGTGACATTGCGTGTCAATGCTGGACTGGATGTGGAAATTCTTCGGAGCGCTTTGAGAGTTGACGTTGATCAACGTTTACACTTCAACCCAGGGGAGGCTAGCAATGGCTACTTCGCGACGTACTTTTTTAGGGGTAACCGGCGGCGCGGCCGCGTTGACGATGGTTCGCCCTCTGGCGGAAGCAGTCGTTCTGTATGATCAAAATGCAACTTCGCCTCGAGTGGCTCCCGCGGTCCTCCGGGTGCACGCAGCGACCGCCCAAGTCGTCAACTCGTTCGACCCCGATAAGAGCCTCGGGACATCGATGGACATTCAGTCACGCGAATCGATCGATAAGATCTACACGCCCGAAAGCATCCACGTTTGCTTGTCTGCGGGCTGGGGACCGATCAGCTATCGCCTCCATACTCCGGAGACCATCGATTATTGGCACTGGAATCCCAACGGCCGTTGGACGGACGAACGAAACCAGCGCGGCTATTTCGTGGGCAGCTCGGAACTGGGTGAACCTATTCGCGACTCATTTGGCTACAGTCTCTCCCACCGCGGCTGCACGCACATTGACGGTTTCGACCGTAGCTATTCCCGCCTCACGGACGGTGACCCCAACACTTTCTGGAAGAGCAATCCTTACTTGGCCAAAGCGTTCACCCAGGAAGACGACTCTTTGCATCCGCAATGGATCATCGTTGACCTGGGCGAATACTATGACGTGAACGCGATCCGCATCGACTGGTG
>Ga0187783_10004730_pt1 | contig 10068 bp, 5 predicted proteins | sample 1015_SJ02_MP02_2_FD_132471 | JGI IMG/M metagenome (GOLD analysis project Ga0187783, IMG submission 132471) | Tropical peat soil microbial communities from peatlands in Department of Meta, Colombia - 1015_SJ02_MP02_20_MG | ecosystem: Environmental > Terrestrial > Soil > Wetlands > Peat | place... | reverse complement strand
GGACCGCTCGGTGCTTGAGGCCACGCTCGAGACGCCCGACAGCCAGATCGCCACCGTGCGCGAGACGCCGAACGATGCTCTCTGGTCGCGGCTGGTCGAGCTCGGCTACGCCCGCGAGATGGTGCTCGATATCGAGCTGCCGCCGGCGCTGCAGCACATCCAGCCGCGCTGCTACGCGCTCACCGAGCCGGGCCGCGGCGCGCTCGGCGCCGTACTGGCGCAGCTCCCGCCCTGACACGCAGGAGCCGGCATGGGGAACCGCCTGAGCAGGATCTACACGCGCACCGGCGATGACGGCACCACCGGACTCGGCGACGGCAGTCGCGTGCGCAAGGACAGTGCGCGGGTCGAAGCCTATGGCACGGTCGACGAGCTCAACAGCGTGATCGGCGTGCTGCTCGCCGTGCCGGGCATCCCGCAGCCCGTGACGGCGTGTCTCACGGAGCTCCAGCACGAGCTCTTCGATCTCGGCGGCGAGCTGTGCATCCCCGGGCATCGCGTCATCGGGGCCGAGCACGTGGCGCGTCTGGAGAGGTGGCTCGATGAGTTCAACGACCCGCTGCCGCCGCTCAAGGAGTTCATTCTGCCCGGCGGAGGTCCGGCGGCGGCCGCCTGCCACCTGGCGCGCACCGTGGCGCGGCGCGCCGAGCGGCGCGTCTGGACGCTCGCGAGCGCCGAGGGCGTCGCCCCCGAGCTCACCCAGTACCTCAATCGCCTCTCCGACCTGCTGTTCGTGCTGGCGCGCGTGCTGGCGCGGCACGAGCGCGGCGCGGAAGTGCTCTGGCGGCACGAGCGCGGCACGGCGAAGTAGCCGCAGCGAAACTCACACCGTCCGTGAGCCACCCGCCGCGCGGCGCTGCGCGAGCAGCGCGCGCAAGCGCGCCCAGTCGAAGCAGGGTCCCGGATCCGTCTTGCGCCCCGGCGCGATGTCGCTGTGGCCGACGATCGCCTGCGCGGAGAGTGTCGGATAGGCAGCGAGCAGCGCAGCGGTGAGCGCGGCGAGCGCCTCGTACTGCGCATCGGTATAGGGCAGCTGGTCCGTGCCCTCGAGCTCGACCCCGATCGAGAAGTCGTTGCAGGCGCCGCGCCCCTGGTGCGCGGACTTGCCGGCGTGCCAGGCGCGCGCCGCGAACGGCACGTACTGCACGATCTGCCCGTCGCGGCGGATCAGGGCATGCGCCGAGGCGCGCAGGCCCTCGATCTGCTTGAAGTACGGGTGCGCATCCCACGGCAGCGTGCCGGTGAACAGCCGATCGATCCAGGGTCCGCCGAACTCGCCGGGCGGCAGGCTGATGCCGTGCACCACGAGCAGATCCGGTGTCACGCCGGCCGGACGCTCATCGAAGTGCGGCGAGAGCACCTGGCGGACGCCCGCCAGCAGTCCCGTGGCCGGATCGATCTTCAGGGGAGGTGCGGACGATTGAGCCGCAGGCGGCGTCGTGTTCACGAACTGATGGATGTGCGTGTTGCTCTGCTCGCAATTCTGCGGCAGCTGCCGGGGCCGGAACAGGATCCCGTTCACGGTCGCTACCAGGGGGGCGCGCGGCAACGGCCGGTGCCGCGGGGCTGCCGCCGGCGCGCGGCGCACAGCGAGCGGCGGCGGCTGACCGTGTCACAATCGCCGGCATGAGCGTCCCTGGCCCCCCCTCCGCCAACGCCGGCTACGTGGCGCGCGATCTCGCGCACGTGTGGCATCCGTGCACGCAGATGAAGGACCACGAGGCGCAGCTGCCGCTCATCCCCATATGCCGCGGCGCGGGCGCATGGCTCGAGGACTTCGAGGGCAGGCGCTATCTCGATGCGGTGAGCTCCTGGTGGGTGAACCTCTTCGGTCACGCCAACCCGCGCATCAACGCCGCGGTGCGCGCGCAGCTCGAGCGGCTCGAGCAGGTGATCCTGGCGGGCTTCACGCACGAGCCGGTGATCGCGCTGTCGGAGGCGCTCACGGCGATCGCGCCCGCCGGGCTCACGCGCTGCTTCTATGCCGACAACGGCTCGTCCGCGGTCGAGGTGGCGGTGAAGATGAGCTTTCACTACTGGCGCAACGTCGGCGCGAGCGGCCGACGCCGCTTCATCACCCTGGCCAACAGCTATCACGGCGAGACGCTCGGCGCGCTCGCGGTCGGCAATGTCGAGCTCTACAAGGAGATCTACCGCCCGCTGCTCATGGACGTGATCACCGTGCCCTCGCCCGACTGCTTCGAGCGTGCGCCGGGGGAGAGCTGGGCGGAGCACTCGCGGCGGCGCTTCGCGGCCCTCGAGGCGGCGCTCGCGCGGCACGCGCACGAGACCTGCGCAGTGATCGTCGAGCCGCTGGTGCAGTGCGCCGCCGGCATGCGCATGTACGACCCGGTGTACCTGACGCTGCTGCGCGAGGCGTGCGATCGCCATCGCGTGCATCTCATCGCGGATGAGATTGCCGTGGGTTTCGGGCGCACCGGCACCATGTTCGCCTGCGAGCAGGCCGGTATCCGCCCGGACCTCATGTGCCTGTCCAAGGGCCTGACGGCCGGCTACCTGCCGCTGTCGGCCGTGCTCACGACCGACGCGGTGTACGCGGCGTTCTACGACGAATACGAGAAACTCAACGCCTTCCTGCACTCGCACAGCTTCACCGGCAACCCGCTGGCGTGCGCCGCGGCACTCGCGAGCCTCGCCATCTTCCGCGAGGATGGCACGCTCGAGCGCAACCGCGCGCTCGCGGCACGCCTGGGCGAGCGTATCCGCTCGCTCGTCGACCATCCGCACGTCGCCGAGGTGCGCCAGCGCGGCATGATCGCCGCCATCGAGCTGACCGCCGACAAATCGAGCCGCGCGCCCTACCCGTGGCAGGAGCGGCGCGGACTGATCGTCTACCGGCACGCGCTCAGCCGCGGCGTGCTGCTGCGGCCGATCGGCAACGTGGTGTATTTCATGCCGCCGTACGTGATCACTCCCGCCGAGATCGATCTCATGGTGGAGGTGGCGGGCGAAGGCATCGAGCGCGCCACGTGCGCTTGAGGCGCGTCTACGTCGATGCGCCGCTCGAGCCCGGCACGCGCATCACGCTCGAAGGCAGCGCCGCGAGCCACGTGACGCGCGTGCTGCGCCTGCGGGTCGGCGCGGCGCTCACGCTCTTCAACGGGCGCGGCGGTGAGTATGCCGCCGGCATCGACCGGGCGCACGGCGGCGAGGTCACGGTCGCGATCCTCGAGCATCAGGCGATCGAGCGCGAGTCGCCGCTCGGCCTGACCCTCGCCCAGGGCGTGTCGCGCGGCGAGCGCATGGACCTCGTCGTTCAGAAGGCCACCGAGCTCGGGGTGGCGCAACTCGTACCCCTGCTCACCGAGCGCAGCGTCGTGCGGCTCGATGCGCAGCAGGCCCGCCGCAGGGTGAATCACTGGCGCGGCATCGCCGTCGGCGCCTGCGAGCAGTGCGGCCGCAACCGCCTGCCGGAAGTCGCCGCACCGCTTGCGCTGGGCGCTTTCCTGAGCCAAGTCGTCGCCGGCGCGCCCGGCCTGCCGCACCCCGCGCTGCGACTGATGCTCTCGCCGGCCGGCGCGCGGCGCATCGCCGGGATCGAAGGCCCGGTGAGCTCCGCCACCGTGCTGGTCGGCCCGGAAGGCGGCCTCGCCGACAGCGAGCACGAGGCGGCGGTCGCCGCGGGCTTCATCCCCGTGTGCCTCGGTCCGCGGATCCTGCGCACGGAAACCGCGGCGCTCGCAGCGCTCGCGCTGCTGCAGCGGCAGTTCGGAGATCTATAGGACGCGCAACGCGCGCTCAGGGCGCGCCGATGCTGGTCTCTTCGGCGATCATCTCTTCGAGGCGCTCGAGATCGGGCACCAGCGGCGTCTCATTGACCATGCGGATCTGACAGATGACCGGCGTGCGCTCGGGAAAGACGCGCGAGTTGTCCGGCCGCACCACGTCCGAGCTCACCCGCACCAGCTGCGGGAAGCCCTGGCTGACCAGCGCGAAGTTGCCGCCCTCGACGCGCGTGCCGAGGGCGTGCAGGATGACGATGCGGGTGCGGCCGCTCGCCGGTGGAATCATCTGGCCGCAGGCGCCTTCGAACGACACCAGCGGCACCGCCTTGCCGTTCCACGGCACCGTGCCGATGTACCAGGGCGGCGCGCCGGTCATCTCGGAAGGGGTCTGAAAGCCGATCACCTCGGCCACGCAGGCACGCGGGATGATGAGCCGCCCGTCGACCAGCGGCACGAGCAGGCTGTAGATCTCGGCAACGCGCTCGGCCATCGCTCAGCTCCCGAACGCCTGATTGCGGCCGGTGGCGGCACGGCGCCGCTCCACCAGCGGTGCGATCGCATCGAGCAGCTGCGCCTCCTGGTAGGGCTTGCCGAGGTAGTCATCGACACCGAGCTCGATGGCGCGGGCGCGATGCTTCTCGCCGACGCGCGAGGTGACCATGATGATCGGCACGTCCTTCAGGCGCGGATCGTTGCGCACGTGCGCCGCCACCTCATAGCCGTCCATGCGCGGCATCTCGATGTCGAGCAGGATCACGTCCGGCACGTTGTCCTGCAGCAGCGCCACCGCGTCCATGCCGTCGCGCGCGGTCAGCACGCGCATGCCGTTGCGCTCGAGCAGCCGCTGTGTCACGCGGCGCACGGTGATCGAGTCGTCCACCACCATGGCGAAGGTGCGCCGGTCGCCGCCGCGCTCCTTCGGCTGCACCGGCGCCTGGGCGCGCAGCCGCCATTCGCCGCGCACCAGCGCGCCGATGTCGAGGATGATCACGATGCGGCCGTCGCCGAGGATGGTCGCGCCGGAGATGCCGCGGATGCTGGAGATCTGCGGCCCCACGGACTTCACCACGATCTCGCGGCTGCCGATGAGCTCGTCGGCCACGAGCCCGGTGGAGTGCTCGCCGGCGCGCACCAGCACCACCGGGATGGTCACGTCCTGGCCGGGGAGCTCGGCGGGGTTCAGCCCGACGAACGTGCCGAGCTGCTGGAAGCGATATTTCTGGCCGCCGTAGTCGAACACCGCGGCGTCCTTGCCCAGGTGCGCGGTGACCTCCGACTTCGAGAGCCGCAGCACGCCCTCGACGGTGGGCAGCGGCAGCGCGTAGTACTCCTCGTCGGTGCGCACCACGAGCGCGTGGCTGATCGCGAGCGTCAGGGGCAGACGGATGGTGAATACCGTGCCCTCGCCCGCCTTGGTTTCCATGTGCAGCGCGCCGCCGAGGCGCTTGATCTCGGTCGCTACCACGTCCATGCCGACGCCGCGGCCGGCCTGCTGGGTGACCGCGCCGGCGGTGGAGAAGCCCGGCTCGAGGATCAGCTGCATGGCGTCCTCGTCGCTGAGCGGCTGCGCCGGACCGATCATGCCGAGGCTCTGCGCCTTCTCGCGGATCGCCTTGAGGTTCATGCCGCCGCCGTCGTCGGTGAGGCGCACCATGACCTCCGCGCCCTCGCGATGCAGCTCGAGCAGGATGCGCCCGGTGTCGGGTTTGCCGCGCTGTACGCGCTCCTCGGGCCGCTCGATGCCGTGCACCACCGCGTTGCGCAGCATGTGCTCGAACGGCGGCAGCATGCGCTCGAGCACCTGGCGGTCGAGCTCGCCCGAGGCGCCCTCGACGGTGAGCTCGGCGCGCTTGCCGGTATCGGATGCCGCCTGGCGCACGATGCGCGCCAGGCGCTGCACGTGACGCTGGAACGGCACCATGCGCGTGCGCATCAGGCCGTTCTGCAGCTCGGTGATGGTGCGCGCCTGCTGCTGCAGCAGGGTCTGCGTGTCCTTGGCGAGCGTCTCGAGCAGCTGCTGGATGCTCGCGACGTCGTTGGCGGTCTCGGCGAGCGCGCGCGAATACTGCTGGATCGAGGAGTAGCGATCGAGCTCGAGCGGATCGAACTCGCTGCGGTGCGGCCCCTCGTCCTCGTGCTTGTGCAGGATCTGCGTCTCGGTCTCGATCTCCAGATGCCGCAGCTGCTCCTTCAGTCGGGTCACGGTGCGCGACAGCTCGGCGAGGTTGAAATCGAACGAGCCGAGCTGCTGCTCGAGACGCGCGCGCGCGATGCTCGCCTCGCCCGAGATGTTGAGCAGCTGATCGAGCAGCTCCGCGTCGACGCGCGCCATCTCCTGCCGCTCGGTCGGCCCCACCGGCTCGCGCCCGGGCGGTACCGGCTGCGGCGCGGCCAGCCCCTCCTCGGCGTGGCTCTCCGGCGCACGCGCGCGGGCAAACGGTGAGGCGGCCGCGAGTGCGCTCGCGGAGGTCCAGGTGGCCGCGGCCGCCGGGGCCGCGGCCGCTGCAGCCACGCGCGCGGGGATCGGCTGAGCGGGCACCGCCGGCACGGGCGCCGGAGCCGCCGGCGCGGCCGGCGCCGCCGCCGCCGGAGCCGCCGCCACGGGCCGCGCAGCCGGCGCGGTCACCGTCGGCGCGGGCACGACCGCGGGCGCGGTGGCCGGTGGCGCGGCCGCGACCGGCGCCGGGGCGGCCGCACGGGCTTCCTCTTCGCTGCGCGACAGCAGCAACTCGGCATTGAGTTTGGCGAGCGCGGTGTCGGTTCCGGTGCCAAAGGGCTCGGATAATTCGAGTGCCGGGGCTGGCGGCGCCTCGGGCGCCGCCGGCAGCACGAAGCGTTCGCGCCGCAGCGCCGGCGCGGCGGGCGCAGCCTGCCCGGGCGGATGCGCCGCGGGTGCCGCGACCGGCGCAGGACGCGCCGGGGTTGCCGTCACCGCCGCGGCGGGCGGGGCGGGACGCGGCGCTCGCGCCGCTGCCGACGGTGGCGCCGTAGCCGGCGCCGGGTGCGGTGCGGGCGGCTCGGCACCCGAGCGCGCCAGCGCCTGCAGCCGCGCGATGATCGCCCGCGCCGGAGCCACGGGTTGCCCGGTCGCGACGCGATCGCGCATGCGCGCGAGCTCATCGAGGCTCGCCTGGATGGCATCGAACAGGGCGGCGTCGGCGGTGAGCTTGCCGGTGTCGACCAGCATCACGAGTGACTCGACCTCGTGGCTGAGGTCGCCCATCGGCGTGATGCCGGCCATGCGCGCGCCGCCCTTGAGCGTGTGCAGCGGGCGCTTCAGGCCGAGACGGTACTCGGCGCTGCCGGGCTGCGAGCGCCAGTCGGAGAGTGCGTGCTCGGAGGCATCGATCAGCTCGCTCGCCTCGTCGGTAAAGATCGCGGCCACCTCGGGATCGAAGTCCACCGCCTCATCACCCGCGGGCGCGCCGGCCTCGACCCCCGCGGCGCTGGCGGCGTGCGCATCGGCGGCATGCACCGCAGCCGCGGCGATGCGCTGCTCCAGGGTGCGGTCGGCGCGCTCGATCCGCTCGAGCAGCTGCCAGTGATTGACGAAGAAGCCGGTGGGCTCATCGAGATGCGTCGCGACGGTCTCCATCGCCACCATGCAGTCCTCGAGCAGCGCCAGGTCCTGGGTGCCGAGGCCCATGCCACTCGAGAACGCGCGGCGCAGCCAGTGATCGAGCGGCTCGGCGAGGCGGATGCCGTGCCGGGCCTGCGCCATCTTCGAGCTGCCCGAGAGCGTGTGGCAGGCGCGGTAGACATCCTCGGGCAGCGCGTGTGGCTCGGGGCGCTGCGACTCGCGCGCCAGATAGGCACGCACCGTGGCCACGTGCGCGGCGGTCTCGCGCGCATAGATGTCCCGCAGCGTGTCATCCGGAAGCGCAGCCTTCGGTGCGGCCGGCGCAGCGGCCGGGGCGCCCGCTGGCCCGCGCGCAGGCGGCGCAGAGGGCGCACGAACAGCAGGCGCCGGGGCCCTCGCGCCGCTGCCGGGAGCGCGCACACCGGCCAGCGCTGCGGCGCGCGCCGCCGCGGCGGCGATGGCGGGCGACGGCGGTATGTCGGCGGGTGCTCCGGGTGCGCCCGCGCCGGCGGCGGGCGACGCGGGGGCGGCCCGCACCGGGGTGGCGCGAGCGGCAGCGGCTGCAGCGCTGGCCGGCGCAGCGGGCGCCGCGCGGCGCAGCCCGGTCGCGCCGGCGAGGGTTGCGGCCTGCGTCTCGGCGGCCGAGTCCTCCTCGGGCGCTTCCGCCAGGGCGGCCGCGTCGGCACGGCCGGCGGCGAGCGCGTGGGCGCGCGAGGAGATGGCGCCGACGTCGGCGCGCACGGCGGCGCCGCTCTCGAGCTGCGCGATGAGCTCCGGAAGCGCCGCCACCGCCGCGCGCAGCGTCTCGAGGATCGGCGGCGAGCGCGTGAGCGTGTTGTCGAGCACGCGGTTCAGGAGGTTCTCGATCGACCAGGCGAACTCGCCGAGATCGCGGGCGCCGACCATGCGGCCGCTGCCCTTGAGAGTGTGGAAGGAGCGGCGCACGGTGACCAGCGCCTCGCGCTCGAGCGGGTTCTGGTCCCACACCGCGAACCCGTGCCGGATCTTGCCGAGCTCCTCGTGCGCCTCCTCGATAAACAGCTTCATCAGCTCGGGGTCGGAATGCTCGACGGGCTGGGCAGTGCGCGCCGCCGGCGAAGCGGCCAGCGTCGGTGCCGCGGCATCGACCGCGCGCACGTCGGGTCGCAGCGGCGCAGGCGCGGCGCCGGTGGTGATGTGCACGGTGCGCGCGTGCGCGGCCGGCTCGAGCGGCGGCACGGTGGGCGGGCTCGGGGTGGGCTGCTGCTCGAGCGCGGCGACGCACGCCTGGGCGTTATCGAGCATGTACCAGGGATCGGCGCGCCCGGCCTGCAGCGTCTCCATGTAGTACTCGACGCTCACGATCGCATCGGCGAGGCGGTCGATGAAGCCCGGCGGCAGCACGTGCACGCCCGGCTGCATGACGCGCCGCAGCTGCGTGGTGATCGCCTCGATGATCTCGACCGCACGCGACTTGCCGAGCAGCAGCAGCCCGGCCTTCATGCCGCGCATCAGCTCCTGCCAGCTGTCGAGACCGGCGGCATCGAGCGTGCCGCCGACGCTTTGCGTGACGGCTTCCTTGATGCGCGCCAGATTGACGATGCACTCGCGCAGCACCGCCGCCTGTACCTGCTGGAACTCGGTGTCCTCGACGGCCTCGGGTACCTCGGCCTCCTTCGGCGGCAGGATCATGCCCACCAGGCGGTCGTCGAGCTTGTCCTCGACGCCGATCAGCGTCGCAGCGATCTCCACCAGCGTCGCCTCGTCGGCGCGCAGCGTGCCGTTGACGATCTTGCCGAGCCGCTCGGTCTCGGCCTGCACGCTGGCGCGCAGCTCCCCCAGGCCGAGCACACCGAGCGTGTCGCCGATCTTGCGCAGCAGGTCGACCTGCGAGGCGAGCTCGGCGGGCTGCCCGGCGCCGCGGCGCACGAAGATGTCGAGTACGTCCTTGACCTTGCCGAGGTCCTCGCGGATCGCCGCGGCCACCGTCTGCATGAGCTTCACCGACGGGGCCGAGAGGTTCTCGCGCTCCTGCTCGATGCTCTCGTCGACCGGCAACAGCTCGGTGAGGCGGAACGAGGCGCGTACCGCGCTGACGCGGCCGCCGGAGGACTCGGCGCGGCCGACGTAATAGAGCAGATTGTTGAGCAGCTCCACCGGCGGGGCCTGCGCGTAGCGCGCCTCGCCCTGCTCGTACAGGCGGCGGACCTCGCGGTCGCCGAGCCCGAGCAGACGCTTCACCGACTGGCCGCTGTCGAGCCCGTTCTCCTGCAGCGCCTCGATGACCGCGCCGATCACCCACCACAGCTGGAACACCGGCTGGCGGGTGGCGATCTGCTCGAGCTTGCGCGCCACGGCGGCGAGAATCTCGAGATTCTGCTCGGGGCGCTCGCCGCGGATCCAGCCGATCAGGCCCACCTGGTAGCGGGCGCGCAGCCGCCGGGCCCACTGCTCGACCGTCATCGGCGGCTCGCCGGGCGTACCCGCCGCCGGCTGCGCCTGCTTGTCGGACTTGAGGTTGAGCAGCAGCAGCGTGCCTTCCGAGAGCAGCGAATGGCCGCGCACCGCACGCAGGTCGTTCAGCAGCGGCAGCAGCACCAGGGCCAGATCGCGCCCGCCGGCCAGCACCCGCTCGAGGTAGGAGGGCAGCTGTACCATGGCGCGCATCAGCGCATCGAGGCTCTCCGCCTGGCTCTTGCGCTCGCTGTGGGTCGCGAGCAGGTACTGCGCGACGTGCTCCATCTCCTCGGTGAGCAGCGCCGC